>Ga0114999_10008327_pt1 | contig 11575 bp, 10 predicted proteins | sample ArcticOcean_MG_C_3_FD_89820 | JGI IMG/M metagenome (GOLD analysis project Ga0114999, IMG submission 89820) | Marine microbial communities from western Arctic Ocean - ArcticOcean_MG_CB8_126 | ecosystem: Environmental > Aquatic > Marine > Oceanic | place: Arctic Ocean: Canada Basin | collected...
CTTCGACCAATGCTCTGACGTCGTCGTCCATTACCGCCATCGCTGCATCGTAGAACGTGGCTCTCAGAGTGTCTCCACCTCGGAGTGGCCGCGGCACGACTGGAATCGGTCGTGACGCCTGCCTCGACAGGTTCGAGGTGGGTTCGATAGATTTCACCGATGCCGAACGAACCGGTTGGCGTCCTGATCATCGGAGCCGGCGCGTCTGGTGGTGCCTTCGCGTGGCGCATCGCCGATGCCGGGATGAGCGTCCTCTGCCTGGAGCAGGGGCCGTGGATGAAGCAGTCCGACTACCCGACGAACAACCTCGATTGGGAGTCGCGAGCGGCCACGGAGTTCTCGCCCAACCCCAACACGCGCCTTGCGGCGCGCGATGGCAAAGGCGCAGGCGGCGACGCCGCCTACCCGATCCACAACGAGGGCACCCCGATCAAGCCCGTCATGTTCAACGCTGTCGGCGGCAGCACGATCCTCTGGGCTGCGCATTTCCCGCGTTTCACGCCCCGCGACTTCCGCGTTCGCAGCGACGACGGCGTTGCCGACGACTGGCCGATCGACTACGAGACGCTCGAGCCCTTCTTCGCGCTCAACGACCAGATGATGGGCGTCTCCGGGCTCGCCGGTGACCCCGCCTATCCGAAGCACGAGCCCCCGCTTCCGCCACTCCCGCTCGGCGCCACCGGCAACACCCTCGCCCGCGGCTTCGAGAAGCTCGGCTGGCACTGGTGGCCCTCCGACAGCGCCGTCATCTCGCAGGACTACAACGGTCGCGAGGCCTGTATCAATCTCGGGCCCTGCACCAGCGGTTGCGCCCACGGTGCCAAGGCGAGCACCGACATCACCTACTGGCCGGTCGCCGAGCGCAAGGGTGTCGAACTCCGTACCGGCTGCCGCGTTAAAGAGATCACCCTCAACGACGCCGGTATGGCTGACGGCGTTCTCTACTACGACGAGGGCGGCACGCTCCAGGAGCAGAAGGCCGAAATCGTTGTGCTCGCCTCGAACGGCATCGGCACGCCGCGACTGCTGCTCAACTCCGCGAACGAGCGCTATCCGGATGGACTCGCGAACAGTAGCGGGCTCGTCGGCAAGAACCTCATGTTCCATCCCTACGCTCTGATCCGAGGTGTCTTCGACGAGCCGCTCGACGGCAAGGGCCCGCGTGGCTGCTCGATCTGGAGCCATGAGTTCTACGAGACCGATCGCTCCCGCGGCTTCGTGCGCGGCTACTCCTACGAGATGACCCGTGGCGTCGGCCCTGCTGGTGAGGCGCTCTTCGGCGCCTCGCGCGGCCGCATCCCCTGGGGCCCCGGCCACCACGAGGCCTGGTCTGAAATCTACGATCACACCGCCGGCATGGTCGGCATCACCGAAGACCTCCCCGACGAGGCGAACACTGTCACGCTCGACCCTGAGCTGACCGATAGCGACGGCATCCCCGCCCCGAAGATCACCTACGAGGTCAGTGAGAACAGCCACCGGCAGCTCACCCACGCCGAGGAGCGGGGCCACGAGGTGCTCCGCGCCGCCGGCGCGACGGACACCTACTCGGACCACCTCATCGAGCAGGCGGGTTGGCACCTGATGGGCACGGCGCGGATGGGGTCCGATCCGAATACCTCGGTGGTGAACGAGTGGGGTCGGTCGCATGACGTCAAGAACCTGTTCATTATCGACGGCAGCATCTTCGTAACCGCCGGTGGCGTGAATCCCACCTCGACGATCCAGGCGCTCGCGCTCTACGTTGCTGACTCGATTAAGCGCAACATCGGGAACCTGTTCGACTAATGGCACAGAACGTCAATCCTCTCGCTGACACTCCCTTCCTCACGGCGGTCCTCGACACGCTGATCCCGCCGAGCGAGGACGGCAAGCTGCCAGGCGCCGGTAGCCTGGGGCTCGCGTCCGAGGTCGGCTCGGCGATCGAGCGTGACGAGGACCGCTCCGCGCTGGTCGACGCCGGCTTGGGGGCGATTCGGGATGCCACGGGCTCTGCCGGCGAATTCGTAACCCTCGATTTTCCGAGCCGCGTCGCAGCGATCGAGGCGCAACTCGAGGCTCACCCGCAGCTCATTCCGAGCATCATCACGCCGCTCTACTTCGCCTACTACCAGGACCCGACCGTTCTGGTTGGCCTCGGGTTGCCCGCGCGGCCGCCATTCCCGGGTGGGTATGAGGTCACCCCGACGGACCCGGACCTTCTAGAACTGCTCCGGTCGAAGGCTGCCAACTGACCGACTGGCCTTGCCCGGTGATTCAGCACGCGCCATGTCCGTCTCGAGTCCGTTCCCAGGTCGGTCTGCCGGGCTGAGTTTCTAGCGGCTCTATCGGTACGGCATCGTGGTCCGGGGTCCGATCGTAGTGCGGCGAGCTCTTCGTCCTGAAACGGACGCGGGTCTGCAGTTCCGCAGCCCCGCGTCCGTTTCAGGACGAAGAGCTCGCCGCCGCGGTCTTCCAGCGGCAGCACGTTGTACTTCTCGACCTCGGTCCACCACAGCTCGATCAGCTCGCGGAGCTTGTCGGGGTGCTCCTCGCTCAGGTCGTGGACCTCGGCGAAGTTCTTCGTCGTGTCGTAGGGGGCCCACTCGTCCTCTTCGAAGGGGGGCACGGTAACGATGCATGGTGACCGCCTTCCAGCCTTCCGACCAGATCGCGCGGTGGTCGAGCATCTCGAAGTACTGCACCTTCCGTTCCGAGGGCTTGCCAGCGGCATCCGCGTCGAACGTCGAGCGAAAGCTGATGCCCTCGACCGGTTGCTGCTCGATGCCCTTGAGGATGCGGGGCGCTTCGCTGCCGAGGTCATCGAGGCGATACTGATCGTTCGCGCGGCGGATACGAAAGGCAGCGCGATCAGCAGAGGCGATCATATGCACGACATCCACGGACTCCTCCGAGCGCACCGCTCGATTCGCAAGTACACCGATGAGCCGATGTCCGATGAGATGGTCGAAGACCTCGTCGCCAGCGGGCTGCAGGCCGCGACTTCCAGCAACCTGCAGGCGACCACGGTGATCCGCGTCCGCAACAAGGAGACGCGACGGCGCATCGCCGAAGTCGCTAGTGGTCAGCAGCACATCGTCGACGCGGCCGCCTTCGTTGTGTGGTGCGCTGACATGCACCGCACACGGCTCGCCACGGAGATGGCGGGTGGGTCGATGACCTCGGGAATGACCGAGCAGTTCATCATCGCCACGGTCGACGTCGCGCTCGCTGCTCAGCAGGCGGTCGTCGCTGCCGAGGCGCAGGGCCTCGGTATCTGCTTCATCGGCGCCGTGCGGAATGACCCTCAGACGGTGTCGGAGCTGCTCGAGCTCCCTGACGATGTCTATCCGGTGTTCGGGATGTGCTTTGGCTACCCCGCCGAGGACCCGGAGGTGAAGCCGCGCCTCCCGCTCGACGTTGTGCTCAAGGAAGAGGTCTACGACGACTCCGCCGATCGCGAGCGCATCGCCACGTACGACGAGGAGGTGCGGAACTACTACCGCACCCGTAGCGAGACAAAGAAGGACGCGAGTTGGACCAGCGAGATGGCGCGGCTGGTCGAGGGCGAGCGGCGCACACACATGCGCGAGTTCCTCCAGCGGCGAGGTTTCGAGCTTCGCTAGAAGCCGGAGCAGGGCAGCCCTCGAAGGGCAGTGTTAGGGCGCGTCTGAAGACCCCGCCTCGCGCGCTTCTTTGACCCACTTCCAGTGCATGCGGCCGTGGCCGGCGTTAGCGGCGAGGATGCCGCCGACTTTGCGCTCGGCCCATGGCGCGCCCGGGATCGTGTCGTCGAGATGCTCCTGGGTGAGCTCCGAGAGGAGCTGGAGCGTTTCGCCCCGTGTCGTCTGGCTGAATGCGACGACCTTGTCGAGCGGCGCGTCGCGATACTTGTCGGTCCATGTTTCATTCGACTCGTGGACGGAGGCGATTGCCTCGTCGCGGCTGCGCAGCTTTCCCGATGCGTCCCGGGTGAGGCTAACGGTGTTGGTCTTACCCGCGACGTGCCTGCGGATCATCGAGTTCCACCGACGCTCGACGCGGAGGAGATGGACGAGGTGATCCTTGGCTGACCACATCTGGTCCGCGTCGTGCTCGCTCTGAGTGACGGGGCTGGAGAATTCCGATTTATCGAGCTGCGTGTGGTGTTCAGCAGCCAGGCACGGTCTTCGTTAAGGGTCTGTCCGATCTCAAGTCTGTTCATAGTCCGCTAGCCTGTCCGGCTCCGCTGTGCGGCGCCACCCACCGTCCGCGATGGCGCGGCGGTACGATCGCCCTCGGCCGTACCGAACGACTGAGGAGCTGAGATGCCCGACCTGATCGACACGATTCGCGAGGCTGTTATCGGGTCCGAGGACGCGGTGCCCGGCCCGTTCGGGCCGCGGCGCGTGACCTACGCCGACTACACGGCCTCCGCTCGCTCGCTGACATTCATCGAGGACTACATCCGCGACGTCGTGCTGCCGCTGTACGGCAACACGCACACCGAGTCCTCGGGCACCGGTCAGCAGACCACCCGCTTCCGTGAGGACGCGCGCGCGATCATCCGGCGCTCTGTCCACGGCTCCGAGGAGCACGTCGTGCTGTTCTGCGGGTCCGGCGCCACCGGCGCGATCGACCGACTAATCTCCGTGCTCGGCATTCGCATTCCGAGCGGCCTCGAAGACCGCTATCATCTGAGCGAGGCGATCCCCGAGGACCAGCGACCGGTCGTCTTCGTCGGGCCGTTCGAGCACCACTCGAACGAGTTGCCGTGGCGTGAATCGATCGCCGATGTCGTCACGATCCCGGAGGACACGGACGGTCATATTGACCTCGCGCAGCTTGAGCGTGAGCTCAAGCGCTACGCGAGTCGATCGCTCAAAATCGGGAGCTTCTCTGCCGCCTCGAATGTGACGGGCATCATCAGCGACACGCGCGCCGTCGCGAGCCTGCTGCACCAGCGCGGCGCACTGTCGTTGTGGGACTTCGCTGCTGCCGCCCCGTACGTCGATATCGACATGCGCGCCGACGAGGACTCGCTGTCCTACATGGATGCCGTCTTCATCTCGCCGCACAAGCTGATCGGCGGCCCCGGCACGCCGGGTGTGCTGGTGGCGCGGCGTGCGCTGTTCGAGAACCGCGTCCCGTCGGTTCCGGGGGGCGGCACGGTGATGTACGTGAATCCGACGGAGCATCGCTACCTCGACGAGATCGAGCACCGCGAGGAGGGTGGAACTCCGGCGATCGTCGAGTCGATTCGTGCGGGCCTCGTGTTCCAGCTCAAGGAGGTGGTCGGCGTCGAGCAGATCCGCGAGCTCGAGCACTCGTTCATCGAGCGCGCGATCGCCTTGTGGGAGGAAAATCCGCGCATCGAGATCCTCGGGAATCGAGGTGCGGAGCGGCTCTCGATCGTGTCGTTCGTCGTGAAGAACCGCGACCAGTACCTCCACCACAACTTCGTTGTGGCGCTGCTGAACGACCTGTTCGGCATCCAGTCGCGAGGCGGCTGTTCCTGCGCCGGGCCGTATGGGCACCGGCTGCTTGGGATCGACCTCGAGCGGTCGCGCGAGTTCGAGCGGGAGATCGCGAGGGGCTGCGAGGGCATCAAGCCCGGGTGGATTCGCCTGAGCTTCAACTACTTCATCAGCGAAGCGGTGTTCCAGTACATCCTCGACACGGTGCAGCTGATCGCGAACGAGGGCTGGCGGCTCTTGCCTTCGTATCGGTTCGACATCGATACGGGGTTATGGGAACACAGGGACGGCCGAGGCGTCCCGCCGGTCAGCCTCGAGGACATCGACTACGCCGACGGCGTCATGCGCTACGAGCACCGGCCGCAGCGCGATCCCGACAGCGTGCTGGCGGACTACCTCGATGAGGCGCGCTGCCTACTGGCGGCCGCACCGCTGGTCGCGCCGCCGGGCGACCAGCTCGAGGTGACCGCGGACTTTGAGCAGCTCCGCTGGTTCACCTTGCCGCACGAGGTAACGGCCGACCCGGTCAGTTAGCGGGCCGCTCAGAGAAGAGCCTGCCGTAGCGGGTGACGGAGTCGGTAGCGATGCCGAGGGTGCGCAAGGTCTGCCAGAGCAGCGCCGTGTTGGCTGTCACGACCGGAACCCCCGTGTCGGCCTCGATCGCACGGACGACACCGACCGCTCGGAAGCCGTTGCCGCCGATCAGGACTGCGTCGGTGCCGGGGGCGATCGAGCTGCGCAACCACCGATAGAGCGAACCGGGATGAACTGTGGCCTGCCCTGACGGAATGTCCACGGCTTGAGCATCGGAGGCCTCGACTCCGTTTCGCTTGAGCCAATCCGTACCGCGTTGGGTGAGGTCGGCGGGGAACCAGGGCGGGTCGACCAGCATCACCCGGCGTGCGCCCAGGTGGGCGAGGGCCGCTAACAGCGCCTGCCCCGTGGTTACGACGGGGCAGGCCGTTGGCGACCGCAGACAGTCGCTCGACCAGGTCGTCGTCATCGGCCACGTAGCTCGTCGAGGTAAAGGCGAGCGAGTAGATGTCGATCACTGATGCCGATAGCACCGAGACTGCGTCATCGAGCGGTCCGGGAGCAGCAACGAACTCGACTGGTTCGGTCGCAATCATGTTCACCGCGCGCTCGGCTGCGGCGACTGGGAAGCGGAAGCGGCTTGCGTTGATCGATATGCCTATCGGGGCGGTCACCGACCACTCCGACTCGGGACCGACATCGCCCTCGGGGACGAGCAGCCCGACCCGGAACCGCGCGTCCCATCCGACAGCCTCGAAGACCTGTTCGTGAGCAGATCCGTCCGTCATCGAGGCTGTCCTTCGCTCAGCACGTCGCTATTCCTCGGTCCGCGCGACGGGTTCACCCAGCGTTTCCATCAGGCGGTTCGCCCAGCAGAAAACCGACGTCGAGAGCGTGAGGTCGATGATTTCGAGGTCGGTGAGGCCAACGCCTCGCAGCGCCTCGATGTGCGTTTGGTTCGCCTGCGGCGGGGTTGCCGCGAGGGCGACCGCGTAGTCGAAGAGCGCCTGCTCGCGCGGTGGAAGCACGGCGGCTGATTCGTCCGCGAAGATGCTCTCGATCACCTCGGCCTGGTCGGTCAGCTCGATGTAGCGCTTCGAGTGCACGGCGGTGCAGAAGATGCAGCGGTTCACCTCGGATGCGCCGACGGCGCCGAGTTCGCGGTCGGCGCGCGTGAGGCCGCCCTCACTCTCGGCCATGATTTCGTTGAACAGCGGGTTGCGGTGGATCAACGTCTCGGGGTCGTGCGCCAGCACGAGCACGTAGTCCGAGATCGGCCCACCTGAAGGGGTGACCTCCAGCGACTTCTGCTGGAGCGGAGTTGCGTCTGCCTGGCTGATCGGCGTGACGTGTGGGCTCCAGCGCGGAATATGGGTGGTGAACTCCTGAACGACTTCTGCCATCGGTTTATCCCTGCTGCACTGAGATCAGCCGGAGGCCGACTGCGAATCGGACCTGATAGACGACGAACCCGACGAGCTGGGTAAGCCGGACGATGTCGGCGTCATCGACCCCGGCCTGCCCCAGCGCCTTGATGGTTGCCCCCGTCGAGTCATGCGGCGCCAACGTGAGCAGATCGGCATGCGCCACGACCGAGGAGAGCCAACGGTCCGTCTCGGCGTCGGGTGCGTGCGCCGGATCGGCGATCGCGGTCACCTCGGGAGTTGTGCTGTCGACAGCATCGAGGAGCGCGCGATAGTGGACGGTCAGCGCCTCGTCGGCGTTGACCGTCGCGACGCGGGTCGCGAGCGCGGCGCGGAGCGGGAGCGACAGGCCGCCTGGCTCGGAGGGACTGAGCAGGGCCTCGTGAGAGTTCTCGCTGAGTTCGAGTACCCGCTCACGGTCGCCGAGCACGGTCGCGGCGGGCGAACCCGCAGCGACCTCAGCGATACGCGGGATGACGGAGTTGAGTGTCACGGGCCTGCCTTCTCTGCTCGGGAAGTTTAGCGCGAAGCGGATCTCACGACGCGGAGCGGCGCCCGTTGCCACCAGAACGCCTCGGGCGGCTACGCTGTGCCGGACCCGGAGCGCACGAGGGGTTATCGATGAAGATCGCCAGCGTCACCAGCCGAGCCGTTCGTATCCCACGGGAGCCGTCACCTGCGGTGAGCGGTGGAGACACGATGGACTTCGTCCTGCTCACGATTCGGACCGACGACGGCGTCGAGGGCATCGGATACGCGGCCTTCACCGCTCCGGCGCTAATCCCGGCACTGAAGGCGGCGGTGGATGGCCTCGGTGAGGTGATCATCGGCCGCGATCCTGCGGACACCGAGGCGATCGGCGAACTGCTGTTCCGCCTCGGTGGTGGATCGGCCGCTGGCCTGTTGATTCGCGCGATCTCCGCGATCGACGTGGCGCTCTGGGACATCAAGGGCAAGGCGCTGGACCAGCCGGTCTACAAGCTGCTCGGTGGCTATCGCGACAAGGTTCCGACCTACCAGAGCGGCTACCTCTGGCGCCCCGCCACGCTCGAGGAGCTCGACGCCGACGCCCGGCGGATCGTCGCGGAGGGCTTCGCCTCGATGAAGTTCCGCCTCGGCGCGGAGACGACTGACGCCGGCGAGATCGCTCGGATCGAGACGATGCGGAACGCTGTCGGGCCCGACATCGACCTGATGATCGACATCAACCAGGGCTGGGACGTGAATCGCGCGATCCGGATCGGGCGCGAGATGGCGAAGTACGGGATCTTCTGGCTCGAAGACCCGACAACATTCGATGACTTCGCTGGCCTCGCGCGGATCGCGGACGCCCTCGACACGCCGATCGCGGCGGGCGAGTACGTCTACGGCATTCGCCCGTTCCGCGAGCTGATTGAGCAGCGCTCTATCGACATCGTGATGTGCGACTTGCTAAGGGTTGGCGGGTTGACCCAGTGGGTGAAGGTCGCCCACATGGCCGAGGCCTTCAATATGCCGGTCGTGTCCCACCTGGCGCCGGAGCTGATGATCCACGGCCTCGCCGCAGTGCCGAACGGGCTCACGCTCGAGTACATGCCGTGGGGGTTCCCGTTGTTCAAGCAGGTGCCGCAGGCCGTCAACGGCGAGGTCGCGCTGCCCACAGAGCCCGGACTCGGCCTCGAGTTCGACGAGGCGCTACTCGCCAGGAGCGAACTGGCCGTTTAGCCAGCTCGCCCGGCCGTACTCAGCTCCGGAGTGAGAAGCCCTCGCGGAGTTTCGGCTGGACGCCAGCGACCTCGATCAGTGACTCGACGCAGTCTCGGATGGATACGTCGAGCGGGCGGAACTCCACGCCGCTGCGCGGCTCGCACCCGGCCGACCTCCTGCAGAACGTGATCGACTTCTCGAGGATCGATGGAGTCGCACCGGCGGTGACGGCCGCCGCACTCCGCCGGTGCGACTCCTACTTCGTGCGCTAGGCCTGTTCGCAGCGACTCCGCTCTTCGGCCGTATAGTTCGGCGAGCGGAGGTGCCTCGATGAGCATAGGATCACTGAAGGTCGAAAACGCGCGATTCATCCTCACGGTGGATGCGGACCGGCGGATCGTCGCCGATGGCGCAATCCTCGTTGAGGATGGCCAGATCACGAGGGTGGGTAAGACCGCGGATTTCGCGGATGTATTCGCGGAGCGGGTGATCGACGCGTCGGAAATGGTGGTTACGCCGGGCTTCAGCAACGGGCATATGCACATCAGCTACGCACACGCGGTGCGCGGTATCTTCCCCGACGACGTCAAAGATCGTCTCGCCTACGTCTTCCAGATGCAGCTTGCGATGACCGCTGAGGAAGAGCGTGACACCTCGCTGCTCGCGGCGGTGGAGCTGCTCAAGGGTGGAACCACCCACATCGTTGACCCCGGTAGCACGAAGCACATCGACGCCTGCCTCGATGCCTACGACCAGGCGGGTATTCGCGTGATCACCGGCGAGCACGTCACCGACCACGACAACCCGGTCAACCTTCCGAGCTACGATACCGCCGAGGCGATTCGACGCATCGAGGACACGATCGAGCGCTTCGACGGCAAGCTCGACGGGCGGGTGCGGAGCTGGGCGATGCCCTTCTCGGCCCCGTTCTGCAGCGACGAGTTGTTGATCGCGGCGAAAGAGATCGCCAACCGGCACGGCACGATGATGACGCTCCACCATTTCGGCGGACGGCCTCGGGCCGACGGGCGCCTGCCCACGCAGTACCTCGCGGACATCGGCGTCCTCGGACCGGGGCTGTTGCTCGCTCACGGGATGGGGCTGCAGCCGGAGGAGGTGGACCTGATCGCTGAGTCTGGCGCGACCGTCGCGATGTTGCCGCCGACCGTCCTCAAGGGCGGGCAGGGGATTCAACAGGGCGGCACGTTGCCGGAGCTCCTCGAACGAGGCGTTCCCGTCGCGCTCGGTACCGACTCGGTGAACAGCTCGAACTACACGGACATGGTTCGCGTGATGGGGCTGACCGCGACCGTCTACAAGGACGCGCGCCAGGATGACACGCTGATCCCGGCCGAGACCGCTGTCGAACTCGCGACCCGGAGCGGCGCGGAGGCGCTCGGTCGGGGCGCTGACCTCGGATCGATCGAGGTGGGTAAGCGTGCTGACTTCGTCCTCTTCGACACGCGCCGTCCCGAATGGCAGGTGCTGAACGAGCCGGTGAACAACCTCGTCTACAGCGCGGATGCCTCGAGCGTGCACACCGTTATCGTCGACGGCCGCGTGGTGGTCGAGGACCACCAACTCCCCGGCGTCGACGAATGGGCGCTGATCCAGCGCGTCGCGGAGATCGGCGCCGCCGTCCGAGAGCGGACCGGCGTCTCGTTTCCCAACCGCTGGCCGATCGTCTAGCTCATCGCGGCGATTCGGGCGTCGAACTCCTCGCGAGCGCGCACGACCAACGAGGGGTCGCTGAATAGATCGCACGTCGTCAGCGCCAGCGTTTTCGCCGTGATCAGGGCGTTCTTGTGCGCCAGGTCGGTGATGGCTGCCTGCGTCATCGCGGGCGAGTGTCCCGGGATCGGTGTCTTGCTCACCGCGAACGACATCGCGTAGGACGGCATTGCCTGGCTCACGTTCCCGAAGTCCGTGGAGGCGCCGCCACCCCCGGGGCCGGTCGGCTCATCGATCGCGATGCCCGCCGCCGCCGCGTGCCCCTTCGCGGCCGCGGAGAGCGTGTTGTTCGGGATCACGTTCTCGTAGAATGGGTAGAAATCCTCGATCGTGAGTTCGGCACCGGTCATCGTCGCGGCTCCTTCGGCGATGGCGCGTACCTTCGGCACGATCTCCTCGCGCAGGTAGTCGCGGTCACGCGCGCGGAGCATGAAATTGGCCGACGCGAAGTCCGGAACGACGTTCGGTGCGCCGCCGCCGTCAGTGATTACGCCGTGGATGCGGGTGTCGCTACGGAGGTGCTGCCGCATCGCGTCGATCCCGGTGAAGAGGTGAATGACGCCATTGAGCGCGTTCACGCCGGCCTCCGGCCGCGCTGCTGCGTGCGCGGTCTGGCCTCGGAAGATGTAGCGGAAGCCGACCATCGCCAGGCTGAAGCTCTGGTCGGTCGGGACCTCGGTGTTGAAGACGGTCAGGTGCGATGACGGGTGCGAGCTGAGCGCGACGTCGACGCCCTCGAACACTCCCGCATCGAGCATCCGGATC
>Ga0114999_10008332_pt1 | contig 11568 bp, 16 predicted proteins | sample ArcticOcean_MG_C_3_FD_89820 | JGI IMG/M metagenome (GOLD analysis project Ga0114999, IMG submission 89820) | Marine microbial communities from western Arctic Ocean - ArcticOcean_MG_CB8_126 | ecosystem: Environmental > Aquatic > Marine > Oceanic | place: Arctic Ocean: Canada Basin | collected...
CCGGAAAAAACCCATGCTCAGGTTCTGGCCGTGCTTCCATGATATTTGGGCCGAGACATAAGAGGGGCTATCGCCGCCCTCTTGCCCGAAATCCCTGTAAATAGACATCCACCAAGCTCCTTTTTGGGAAATGAATAATTTTTTGATGTGCCGCGCTCATTTTAACACCAAAAACGACCTCTAGGTCAGTGATTCGGGCTGGAAATTTTCGGCGGCTGGCGGTACATTAGTGGCTCGGAAAATAACGCCACCCGTAATATTTCAAGCGACTTTTCGCTTTTATCTGGAGGAAGACCCCCATGCGTTTCGCAGCTATCGCCATCATCGTGTCCCTGGCTATATCCGCTCCCGTCTTCGGCTACGAGGTCTCGAAACACCCCAAGGCTGACCCCACCGGCTCGACCTACGATCAGGGCCGGATTCAGGTCCACCAGGGCAACTGGCAGGGCGCGATCGATCTTTTCCGCATAGCGATCTCCGAGGACCGAAATAACTACAAGGCCTACACCCTTTTGGGCTATAGCCTTCGCCACGCCGGTCGCATCAGCGAGGCTATCGCCGCCTATAGCCGCGCGGTTAAGATCAATCCGGGCTACGCCGAGTTGAGGGAGTATCGGGGAAAGGCATATGTTCTGGCCGGGAACGTGCCAGCCGCGATGAGTGACTACCGCACCCTCGTGGCCATGGGCTCGCCGCTCGCCGAGGATCTTAGGGCGGCGATTGACCGAGGTACCCGCTCGGCCAACTAAAATTTCTGAAATCTTCCCCCGGCCCCCGGCTGGAGGTTTGCCTTGAGCGAACCAGAGGACGAGTTCGAATTTTTCTTTGAAAAGTCCTGGTCGGATGGCCTGCCGGTCATTCCGCCGACCGAGGCACGTATCGAGCGGCTGCTCGGGGGCACCTCGCGCGGGGCCAATGAGCCCGTGGGCGAGATTCCCCCGGCATTCGAGGCGGCGAGTGTCCGTGACATCGCGGTGCACGCGGTCATGGCCGGATGCAAGCCCGAATACCTTCCTGTCGTTCTTGCCGGCGTTGAGGCGATGCTCCAAGAGCCCTTTAACATCAACGGCATTCAGGCCACCATGCATGCCGTCGCCCCGCTCATGATCGTGAACGGCCCCTACGCTAAAAAAATCGGGATCAATGGTGGCCTCGGCTGCTTCGGCCCCGGCTTCCGGGCGAACGCGACGATAGGTCGCGCGATCCGGCTTGTTCTCCTGAACCTGGGCGGTGGGATTCCGCAGATTACCTCGATGAGCACCTTCTCTCAGCCCTCGCGGTTCACGTTCTGTATCAGAGAGAACGAAGACGAGAGCCCTGGGGCCCGCTTTCCCAAACGCTCGGCTTCGGACCGGATGAAGATGTCGTTACCCTCGCCGCCGTCGAGAACCCCCAGCTTGTATTTGACGACACGAGCCGGGACGCGGAGCGCTACTTTATTGCCACGGCCGACGCGATGGCCCACTTGGGAAGCTGGAACAACTGGACGCGCTCGGATCTGATACCTGTTGATCTGGAGGATGACGATTTTTTCGTTCCCACAGTGAAAGACCCCACCGACCTGAAAATCATCGTCGCGGGAGGCGTTCCCGGCCCGGAGTCGGCGGTGATGCACGGCTGGAGCGGTGGTAGCCGATCCGTCTCGCTGGCCTATACGCCATGATCGACGATTTGGACGCTCTCGAATTCTTTTTCGATAAGGAGTGGTCCGACGGTCTACCGGTCGTCGTTCCCACCGAGGAGCGAATCGGGAAAATGCTTTCGGGTTCTTCTCGCGATCCCGAAGAAATCACCGGCGCGGTGCCGCCTGCATTCGGCGAGGCGACGGTGCGCGCCGTGGCAGCGCACGCGGTCATGGCCGGATGCAAGCCTGAATACCTTCCGGTCGTGCTGGCGGGAGTTGAAGCCATCCTCGATGAGCGTTTCGGCCTCAACGGCCTCCAGGGCTCAATGAACAGCTCCGCCCCGCTGCTTATCGTGAACGGACCCCACGCCCAGGAGATTGGTCTATTCGGCGGGCGGGGGTGCTTCGGTCCCGGGTTTCGGGCGAACGCGACGATAGGCCGCGCGATCCGGCTCATGCTCCTGAACCTGGGTGGAGGGATACCTGGCGTGGTTTCGATGAGTACCTTCGGCCAGCCCTCGAAATATACTTTTTGCATTGCCGAGAACGAGGCGGAGAGCCCTTGGGAGCCGTTATCTAAGAGCCGGGGATTTGCGCCCGATGAAAATGTCGTGACAGCGGTTGCCTGCGAGAACCCCCAGCTCGTCGTGGACAACTATGCCCGTGACCCCGAGCAGCTTTTCTTCAGCATCGCCGACACGATGTCGCACCTCGGCTGCTGGAACCAGTGGGTGCGCTCGGATCTGGTCCTCGCCCTCTCACCCCAGCAAGCGGCCATCTGCGCTGATCTTCCGCGCGAGAAGGTGTGCCGCCGCCTGTGCGCGCTCGCGGGCCGAAGGCTCGGCGACCTCAAGCGGGCGGGCCAGTGGCGCGAGGAGTGGATGAGGGATCTCCCGTTTGCGGTTGATCTCGAAAACGACGATTATTTTGTACCTCTGATAAAAGACCCCGCCGACCTCCATGTCGTCGTGGCCGGTGGCACCCCCGGCCCGCACAGCGCGGTCATGCATGGCTGGAACGGCGGCAGCCGGGCGGTGTCGAAAGCGTATGCCGTCTAGCGGCGGATTTAGTGGTTCCGATGAGAAGAAAAACAGCGCCACCCTTTAGACGCAGAGGAGACGGCAATGGCTGGATATGTCATCGCGCAAATTAAGGTGAACGATCCCGAACCGTACAAAGATTACGTAAAACAAAATACGGAGCTGGTCGGAAAATTCGGCGGAAAATTTCTGGTGCGGGGCGGGGATGTGGAAGTTCTTGAAGGCGAATTTCCCCCCACCAGGACCATCGTGCTCGAGTTTCCTAGTGTCGAGGCGGCGCGAACGTGGTACGACTCGCCCGAATACGCGGGGCCCAAGTCAATACGCAAGGCGACGGCGGATACGAATCTGATGATTGTTGATGGCGCATAATAATGGCTGATTCGGCGTGCTCTTCACCAGGAAAGGAAAATACCGTGGCCCTGCCTGATGATGAATTCGAGTTTTTCTTTAACAAACCTTGGTCGGACGGCCTGCCGGTCGTTACCCCGACTGAAGAGCGCATCGCAGACATGCTGACCGCAACCTCCCGCGACCCTGAAGAATTCGTCGGCAACGTGCCGCCCGCGAATGAGCCCGCGAATGTCCGCGCCGTGGCGGTGCATGCTGTCATGGCGGGCTGCAAGCCCGAATACCTTGCCGTCGTCATCGCCGGGCTTGAGGCCGTGCTTGCCGAGCCCTTCAATATGGGCGGCATCCAGGCGACCATGCACAGCGCCGCACCCCTGATGATTTTCAACGGCCCCCACGGCAAAGAGATTGGACTTCATGGCGGCTCTGGGTGTTTTGGCCCTGGCTTTCGGGCGAACGCGACAATCGGCCGGGCGCTTCGGCTGATGCTCATGAATCTGGGCGCGGGCATTCCGGGTGTCATCTCGATGAGCACCTTCGGCCAGCCCTCGCGCTACACCTACTGCATCCGCGAGAATGAGGAGGATAGCCCTTGGGAGACGCTGGCGGAGACGCGGGGCTGCGCCGCTGGCGAAAACGCCGTCACCGTCGTTGCCTGCGAGAACCCCAAGCTTGTGTTCGACGACATGAGCCGCGATCCTGAGCATCTGCTTGCCGGCCCGGCGGATGCCATGAGCTACCTCGGGTGCATGAACGCGCTTAGGCGGACGGACCTGGTGGTGGCGATCAGTCCGGACCACGCAAAAACCTGCGCGTGCGCAGGTTGGAGTAAAGCCGACGTCCATAAATTTCTTTGCGAGAAAGCGGGCAAGACCCTCGGCGAGCTCAAAACCGGGGGCGGCTATCTCGAGGACCGCATCAAAGACTTGCCCATCGAAGTCGATCTCGGCGATGACTCGTTTTTTGTGCCCACCATCAAGGATCCCAAGGACCTCATCATCATCGTCGCGGGCGGCATCCCCGGGCCCATCAGCGCCGTCATGCACGGCTGGAACGGCGCGAGCCACCCCGTGACGCATAAATTCGGGGCTTAGGACTGGCCCGAAAGTTCGATAAATTTCACATTTGGTGCGCGGCTCCTGTTGTTTTGATATGTTGTCTGCTTTGGAAACGATCTTTTTCGCCGCCCATTTAGAGAGATAATCGTGCCCGCGAAAAAAATGCCTGTGAAAAAGAAAACCTCCACGAAAGCGCCGGCGGCCAAGAAAACACCTGCGGCTGAAAGGAAACCCGCAGCCAAAAAGAAAAGCGTTTCGAGGAAATCTCCGGCGAACGCGATGGGATGGAAGCCAGGGGTGCCAAAGGAAAAGCCCAAGGGCCGGGTGTATGACGGGCCACTTAGCGTGAACGCGAAGCCGAAGAAGGGTGATCTCATTTTTTTTGGTGTCGGCGGGGTGCCGCACTCGGCCAAGCCCCAGGACCACCCGCAGGCGGTGCGGCGACTCCACGCGCTCGGCCTGGGTGTTTACGAGATGGAGTTTGTCCACGGGGTGCGCATCCGGCCGGAGACCTGTGTGGAGGTAAACGCGGCGCAGGCCGAGACCGGGGTGCACGTCACCGCACACGGGCCCTATTACGTCAATCTTTACTCGCTTGAAGAGGAGAAGGTTGAGGCGAGCCGCAAGCGCGTGCTCGATACGGCGCGGGCACTCGCGGCCTGCGGGGGAGACGGCGCGTGTTTTCACGCCGGGTTTTATCAAAAAAGGGACCTCGCCGAGGTGCACGCCTTCATGACAAAACAAATTGGCGAGCTGGCCGATATTCTCGCGGAGGAGGACTGCCCGGTGCGGCTCGACCCCGAGACGACGGGTAAAGGGAGCCAGTTCGGCTCGCTTCAAGAGCTTTGCGAGATGGGCGATGCGCTTAAGGGAAAGAACACGGGCATCACAATTGATTTTGCCCACATCCATGCACGCACCGCCGGGGCGATGAACACGTATGACGAATTCGCGGGCGAGCTTGAATTAATGAAGGATAAGCTAGGAAAAGAGGCACTCTCCTCGATGCACATTCATCTTTCGGGCATCGCTTATACCGAAAAGGGCGAGGCACACCATCTTGAGCTCGACGACTCGGACATGAACTACGAGGATCTTTTCCGGGCGCTGATTGATTTCGGGGCCTCGGGGCGGGTGGTCTGCGAGAGCCCGGCGCTCGAGTACGACGCCCTGATCATGCAGAAGGCCTATCGGCGGCTGAACGGCAGTTAATTGTAGACTAATCCATCTGAAACAATGTTTACCCCCCCCCCACCATTGTGCGGGTATAGAAAAAGATCGGCTCCGGCCCTCTGATATGCTCAAAAATTAGCTCATTCGGGCAGTGGTGAGCCCGTGATGTGTGTCTTCATTGGCCCCGGGTCTCGGGGTCGCGGTTCTTGGTGCGCTGGGCAGCCTGACGCCGCATAGACCCTTTTCCATTGTTTTTGAACTAATTGCACTTGTGTGGACGTATTTATGCCATTACGGATGGTGCGTGTTGAGACCGTGGGAAGAGGGTTTCGGGGCGGTGCTCGAATGCCTTCGGCCCTCGAGCGAAAAAGACGCCGGGCTCATCATCGCCTCGGTATTCGTGTTCGCGGTGATTGTTGCCCCACCCCGGAGCGTCTTTGGCCTAGTGCATCCCAAAGACCCGGTTGACCCGGCGGCGGGCTCCGGGCTATAGCGTTTCCCCAGTGAACGGATTTTTGTTTTGGTTTTCCTCTTATCAAAGAAGAGCCACAGGAGACAAAAGATATGAGCGATGCGGAAAAAGAAGTCATCGTCTACTCGTCGAGCACCTGAGCTCCCTGCAAGGCAGTGGGAGAGTTTCTCTCACATCATGGTGTCGCTTTCGACGAGAAGATGGTGGACCAGGACCCGGCGGCCCTTGAGGCCTTCAAGCAAACCGGCTCGCGCGGCACTCCCACCATTTTTGTTGGCGAGGAGATGGTCGTCGGCTTTGATCGCGGGCGGCTTGAGGAGCTTCTGGGACTCAACTAGCGAAAGATTGATCAATGTCAAATGATGAGCGCCATCTTCTCTGCTCAACCTGAGGGCAGAAAATTCCCGTGCCGGGAGGCACGGCGGCGGGCGATCTGTTCGATTGCCCGAATTGAGTGGGTATTATGCTCCGCCTCGGTGAGGCGGACGGTGGTGAGGTCATCAGCATCGTGCATTTAATCTCATGCCCCGGCTGCGGTGAGAGGCTGCCCATCGACGACGACACCCCGCCGGGTGGTATCGTACGCCACGATGGGGTTGATTACACGCTGACAAAAGAATTTGGGGCCTTCGCACTCGTGCCCGCGTAAAATGGAAGTCGGCTACATGATCAAGGGCGGGGCGAGGGAAAATATTTCAAGCGAGATTATCCCGAATGGAAGTATCCTGAAAAAAGGCCTTGCCGGGAAGGCCGTTCTCGCGGCGGCGTTTTTCGTCTGCCGGTCCATATCGCCCTCCTCGGCGGCTCTGTCCTGGGTGGGTATGTAACAGAGAACAAAATCCTCTCCCTCGCCGCCCTTCGGTTTCTCGCTCCCTGCGGGAATGCAGATGATTAAATCAAGGCCGACCGGATAAACTCCCCGTCAAACTACTGAATAGGCATCCTTTCGACCTGCGGGACAGGCCTCCCCGGGCAAGCCCTAAAATACCAGCTAGGCTTGGCATCAACATGGGCCAGTGCTAGAATTGCCCCCGCCTGTGCGTCAATGGCGCCGAATTTTGGTGGTTGTCGCCGCTTTATCCCCTGGGAGTTATCGCCGTGGTAAAGAGAGATTTTGAGATCATCATCGTTGGCGCGGGTCCTGCGGGCCTCACGGCCGGCCTTTATGTGGCGCGCTCAAAGCTCAACGTCATGTGCTTTGAAAAACTCGCACCGGGCGGCGAGATCCTCAACACCGAGCATGTCGAGGACTACCCCGGTTTCGAGATGATTGGCGGCCCCGAGCTCGCCCAGAAGTTCACCGACCATGCCGTGAAATTTGGACTTAAAATCGAGATGGAGGAAGTCACCGAAATTCGCAAGGATGGCGATGATTTTCTCGTCAAGACTGATATGGGCGAGCATCGCTGCGGCGCGGTGATCTACACGGCGGGCGGCTTCCCCCGGAAGCTTGAGATTCCCGGCGAGGAGACATATGCCGGAAAAGGGGTGAGCTACTGCGCGCTCTGCGACGGCGCCTTTTTTCAAGACGAGGTCATCACTGTAGTCGGCGGGGGAAACAGCGCCGTTGAAGAAGCCCAGTTTTTGACGAAATATGGCTCGAAGGTCTACCTCGTGCACCGGCGGGAGGGTTTCCGGGCGCAACAGGTGGCAGTCGATAAGATCAAAGATAACCCCAAGGTTGAATTCATCCTGGATCATGTGGCCGAGGAGGTCATTGGCGACGATAAGGAAATGAAGGCGCTTCGCGTTCGTAACGTCAAAACAGGCGAGACCAGGGATATTGATGCGAATGGTCTTTTTGTCTTTGTCGGCTTTATTCCAAACACCGATATTATTAAAGACGAGGTGGAAAAGGACGAGGGCGGTTTCATCTACACGGATCAGAAAATGGAGACATGCGTCCCCGGCCTTTTTGTCGCGGGCGACGTGCGTAGCCAGCTCATCCGCCAAATCACGAACGCTTCGGGCGATGCGACGACGGCGGCCGTGGCGGCGGAGAAATACCTTGAGGCCCAGGAAGACACCAAGAAAGTGTCCACCACCGCCTCTTCGTGATATGATTCTACCCGAACAAGCCACATCCTGGACAGGAGATAGCGCATGCAGTTTTCGACCGCGATAAAACGGTTTTTTCTATATGACATTGTCAAAGGCATGATCATCACGCTTCGCCATATGTTCAAGAAACCCGTTACGCTTCAGTACCCCGACGAGCGCTGGGAGACGGCTGAGCGATTTCGCGGTTTTCTGGGCCTGACGCGGAACTTCCAAACCGGCGAGGAAAACTGCATCGGCTGTCTCAATTGCGAGAAAGCCTGCCCGGTGGACTGCATCACCATCACCACAGCTGACAAGGGCCGTGCCATGCATGCCCATGAGTTCTACATCGACTACATGCGGTGCATGTACTGCGGGCTTTGTGTCGAGTCGTGCCCGACGACGCCAAAATCAATCGTTCACACGAATCAGTACGAGACGACCGGCTATTTCCGGGACGATCTAGTTTACGAGAAAGAGCGGCTCTACGACATATGGGAAAAGGAAGTGAACTATACCGGCCCGCGTCCCTGGGGCAAGCTATTTGGCCTCCGGGCCCAGGAAAACAAGAGACGGCCCACAGAGCCTGAAGCGGCCACAACTGCGCCCGCAGAATAAACCCATACCCTTCGGCGGCATCCATTGAGCTTCTTCACGTCAGATTTCGACGACATCCGATCCGGTAAAGCGACGGACGTATACTTTGAGTGGACCAACCGCATCCTTGATGCGAAAAATATCCACAAGCGCACTCGCTCAGAGTTGATGGCCAAGCATCTTCCCTCGGGGTGGGGTGTATTCACTGGTCTCGCTGAAATTCTCTCGCTATTGGAAGACTTGCCCATAAACGTCCGCTCGGTTCCCGAGGGGACGCTGTTCCGCCCCTTTCAGCCCGTGATGGAAATCGAGGGCGACTTCAACGACTACGGAGCACTTGAGACGGCGATCCTCGGGCTGATGTGCCAGTCCAGCGGAATCGCCACGAAAGCCGCCCGCTGCCGCATCGCGGTGGGGGGTCTTCAACTGGTGAGTTTTGGGGCGCGCCGGATGCATCCGGCCATCGCGCCGATGATCGACCGCGCGGCCTACATCGGCGGCTGCGACGGCGTGGCGATGACGAGTAACGCAGAGATGCTGGACCTGCCCGCCGTGGGCACGATGCCTCACGCGCTGGTTCTCCTGATGGGCGGCCTGGTGCCGGCGATTAAGGCGTTTGATGAGGTGATCGAAGAGGACGTGCGCCGAGTGGCGCTGGTGGACACCCTAGGTGATGAGAAATTCGCGGCCCTAGAGGCCGCCCGGGCCATCACAGATCACCTGTACGCCGTCCGCCTCGACACCCCAGGCTCGCGGCGCGGCGATTTCGCTCAGATACTCAAAGAGGTCAGGTGGGAGCTCGACCGGGCAGGTTATAGCCACGTAAAAATGTTCGTCAGCGGAGGCCTCGACGAAGACAAGATACTCGCCCTGAACGGTGTGGTGGACGGCGGCTACGGCGTCGGCACCGCCATCAGCGGTGCCGACGCCATCGACTATTCGATGGACATCGTTGAGATCGATGGTGAGGCTATCGCCAAGCGCGGAAAAGCCTCGGGCGCGAAACACCTGCTGCGTTGCCGCGATTGCAGCCGAGAGAGAGTCATTCCTATTGACCGACCCTATGGCGACTGTGAGGAGTGCGGTGGGGTGATGGAGCAGATACTGGCGACAGTAATGGAGCAAGGGAAGATTGTAAATCCGCTTCCCGGGTCGGTTAAAATCCGCGAGTATGTGCTTCACCAACTTCCCGGCTTCACCCTTGCCGGGCCGGAATAATGTCTCAAGAAGATACTGACACGAGTAATTTTGAGCCCATCCGGGTATTTCTCTCCGAGCACAAGCGCTTTTTGCTTCTCACCCACATTGGCCCGGACGGAGATGGTCTACTCGCCTGCATTGCGATGAGCCGCTATCTCCGCTCGAAGGACAAACCCGCAACGGTCGTTATCGAAGGAGCCACCCCGAAATTTCTGGCACCTTATGATCCCGAGGGTCTTGTACGCACGAGAGAGGAGTTGCTCGCCCACGAAGACTGGGCGGAGCGCTTCGATGCCATCCTGGTCATCGACACGGGCAAGCCTGAGCGCATCGGAAAAATCCGAAATTCCGTCGCGGACAGCGGACTCCCCGTTGCCGTGATCGATCATCACATCAGGGAGGAAGGCGATTTCGACGGCCCGAGCGTCATCGACATCACAGCCGCTTCGGTTGGTCAGATTGTCGCGGAATTTCTCGACGGCGAGGGCTATGCCTTTGAGGATTTGCTTGTTGTCCGTGCGCTGTTCGCGACGCTTTCATACGACACCGGACACTTCCGGTTTACGAATACGTCCGAGAAAACCTTCAGATGGGCCTCGCGCTTGGTCGAGCTGGGAGCAAAGCCGAGCGAGGCGTTCGCTATATTCTGGGAGTCCAATAGCGCAGCCTCGCTTAAGCTGCTCGGCCACCTGATGAACGATCTCCATATCGAATGCGGCGGTCGACTTGGTTGGTTCATGATGAGTAACGAGGATCTTGAAAAATTTAAAGTCAAGCGCGAGGAGACCGAAGAGTACATATCGGTGCCCCGAAGCGTCGCCTCACTCGAGGTCATCGTGCAGTTCTCGGAGGTCACCAAAAACCTGATACGCGTGAGCCTTCGATCGAAGGGTCGCATCAGTATTCACGAGATCGCTATGCGCTTCGGGGGCGGCGGACATGCCTTCGCGGCGGGAACCCGAATACCCGACACCCTTGAAAACGTATCGAAGCTGATCACCGAAGCCTTGGCCGAAAAGATACGCGCGGAGATGGGGCCTGACTAGATTCCCCTCTCCCTGAAAACATTGAGCGAAGCTTTTGACGCAGCGACAGCGTTGGGGCCCCCAGCATAGTAGGCGCACACCATGATGATTTCCTGAATGTCTTCCTTGCTCATTCCCAAATTGAGGGCGGCGTGGGTGTGGTATTCGAATTCCTCAGCCCGGCCAAGGGTGCAGAGTATTGAGAGAATAACCGTCTCGCGGGCTTTGTCGTTGATTCCTTTTCTCTCGTAGAGCTCGCCATAAAAGCTCTCTGTGACGTAGCGCGCGAAGTCCGGGCTGGCAGCCTCAAACTCCTTGCGACGCACCTCTCCCTCATCTCCAAAAACCTTTGCTCTGTTGGTCAAACCTTTTTGATACCGGCCATCGCTGGACATAAATTTCTCCAAACTTGAATGATTAGGTGGTAGCGGATAATTTCCCTATTCTCTCACGTAATGTCGGGGCCGTGGCATTTGATGGAAAGATAATTATAATAAGAGGGCCCGCCTATGGGAGGTCTGCCATGAAGCCCGATCCGCTGAAGTCCGTCGATGTATTCGGAATAGTATGTGCGGTGATTTTCGCCATTTACGGTTTGGCGGTCTCGCTGTTTGGTGAAGACGAATTGTTGGTTCTTTTGTGAAACCTAACTTTTTTTCAAACTCTCATAAATTTTTTCTGTCGTCGGGGATAGCCCTGGCGCTAATGGTCATTTCTGTGTCTTCCGCCATTGCCGCTCCCGCTTTATCTGTTCCGAAATTTATTGCGCCGACGGTGCACCGGCTTGAGATTCGCTCATCGCGAGAGGGGGTGAGTGTCCGGGTGGTGGGCATAAGCGGATGGCGTAAGGCGCCCGCTTCGCTTGATCTCCCGCGCGGCATTCATCTGGTTGAGGAAAAAGCGCCGGGCGGAGCCAAATCTCGACGGATAATATTACTCACCGAAAAGACATCGGTCTGGTTTGGCCCGTCAAAGGTTCGGCTTGAAA
>Ga0114999_10008333_pt1 | contig 11567 bp, 12 predicted proteins | sample ArcticOcean_MG_C_3_FD_89820 | JGI IMG/M metagenome (GOLD analysis project Ga0114999, IMG submission 89820) | Marine microbial communities from western Arctic Ocean - ArcticOcean_MG_CB8_126 | ecosystem: Environmental > Aquatic > Marine > Oceanic | place: Arctic Ocean: Canada Basin | collected...
CCTTCCTTTTTTAGAAGTTTTTTCTTAGTTTTTGTTCCCCCAGGACTAGAGAAACCACCCAAGATACCATCAGACCTAATGACCCTATGGCAGGGTACTTTAGGAGCATAAGGGTTCTTAGCACAAGCATTGGCTACGGCACGCGCTGATTTAGGCTTATTTATTCCTATAGCCACCTGTTTATAGGTTTTTACCTTACCTTTAGGTATAGTTTTAAGGTATTTCCACACTTTTATCTGAAATTTAGTTCCCTTTAATTTCATATAAATCAAATCCTGTGTTATTAGCTATTTTATCATATAATTTCTTAGCTGTTTTATTATTAGAGTGGGTAATCCATCTTATTACTTGCCAATTATTAGATTTAGCCATGTTTTTTAGTGCTTCTATGAGTTTTTGACCTATTTTTTGTCCTCTAAAATCTGGATCTACAAATAAATCGTCCAAAAAACCAATATATTTGCCTTTTAATGGTCTTGGCATCGTTCTATAATGTGCAATTCCTACAATTTTATCTTCTATTTCATAACAAAGTCCATTAACAACATGATTTTTATCAAATAACCAGTTCCAAACAGTTGTTAAAATTTCATCATTTATTGGAGCTTTATAGAAATCACCATATCTTTTAAATAGCTTTTCCCATTCTTGTTTGTCTGAACGTTTCAATTCTCTGATCATTTTTACAAATTATAGCTATTGACATAAAAAATCACCTAATATATAAGTTCCGATAATTAATGGTTATCGGAAATAATATGAATGAATTAATAACTGATATTGAAAGTCTCGAATTAGAAACAATTAAAAATCTAAAAAATTCTAAAGCGCAAAATACTATAAGAGCATATAGAGCTGATTTTAAAGATTTTTCATCATTTTGCTTAAAAAATGGATTAAGGTCTATGCCAACAGAACCAAAGATTCTGTCTTTATACTTAACCCACTTATCTGTTACATCAAAATACAGCACATTAAAACGCAGAATAGCATCGATAAGTGTTATTCACAAAATGAAAGGGCATTATCTTGATACTAAACATCCTTTGATTATAGAAAATTTACATGGTATAAAAAGAGTTAAGGGAAGTAATCAAAAATCTAAAAAACCTATATTAATCAATGATTTAAAAGAAATAGTTAATAAAATAGATGAATTTAGTAAATCTGAAAATAAAAAAAATAGGGATAAAGCAGTAGTACTCATTGGATTCTCAGGAGGGTTTAGAAGATCTGAACTTGTTAATATTGAATATGAAGATATTGAGTTTGTAAATGAAGGAGTAAAAATATTTGTAAAAAGGTCAAAAACAGATCAGTCAGGGGAAGGAATGACGAAAGCTATACCCTACTTTGACAATAAAACATTTTGTCCAGTTACCAGTTTAAAAAGATGGATTAATTTCGCTGAAATAAAGTCTGGAAAAATATTCAATATATCAGACAAAAGTGTAGCATTAATTATCAAAAAATATGCTTCACTGTCAGGTTTAGATCCTAATAGATATGGAGGTCACAGCTTACGATCAGGATTTGCTACTTCAACAGCAGAGTCTGGAGCAGAAGAAAGAAATATCATGGCTATGACAGGTCATAAAACAACTCAAATGGTTAGAAGATATATTCAAGAAGCAAATCTATTCAAAAATAATGCATTAAATAAAATAAAGATATAAATAATCAAAAACTTCTAATTAACTTAAAATTATTAAAAAAAAGCATACAAATAAATAAATTTTATTTAAATTTTTCTAATTACCAAGTTGTAAGTTAATAATTTTTTTTCTTAATGTGCGATTTTTTTTAATAAAATATTCACGAGATAAGGCTTGACTTTTTGTTTCATGTTTTTCTTTATAAATAAATTTCCACTTTCTTCCTTTAGTTGATTTGGCTCCATTTCCAGAATTATGTTTAAATAATCTTTTTTTAAGATTGTTAGTGTATCCAACGTAAGTTTTAATTTTAGAATTTTTTTTGCTTAAAATAATATAAACAAAATGATTCATATCTACAATGAAATAACTTTATGTTTTTGTTCACCTAATTTATCAATTCCTAAATTAATTTTATCTCCATTTTTTAAAAAAATAGGTGGTTTTTTATTTTCACCAACACCTGGTGGAGTTCCAGTACAACATATATCTCCAGGATGTAGACTCATGCAGTGGCTCATATATGACACTAAAGATTTAATATTAAATATCATTTCTTTAGTATTGCCATTTTGCATTCTTTTACCATTAACATCTAAAAACATATTAAGGGTTTGAAAATCAGGTAATTCATCTTTTGTTATTATATAAGGTCCAATAGGTCCGAATGTATCAAAACCTTTACCCTTATCCCAAGTAAGTCCTTTATTCTTTTGAAAATTTCTTTCACTAACATCATTAACTAAAAAAAAACCTAGAATATAATCTAAAGCTTGATTTTCATTCACATTCAAAGCTTTTTTTCCTATAACAAATCCCAGTTCGACTTCCCAGTCTGTGTGTTTTGAATTTTTAGGAATGATAATATCATCGTTAGGTCCCGAAATGCAGCTTGTAAATTTTGAAAAAATTATTGGTTCTTTTGGTATAGGTAAGTTTTGTTCTTTAGCATGATCTTTATAATTTAAACCTATCCCTATGAACTTAGAAGGTTTTGAAACACAAGAGCCAATTCTAATTCTTGAATTTAAAATAGGAAGATTTGAGATTTTCACGTCTTTTATTTTAGATATAGTTTCAAAATTTAAAGTATCAGGAGTAAAATCATCTACTATTGAGGATAAATCTCTGTACTTATCATCATCATCTATAATAGCCGGTATTTCTTTGCCTACCTCTCCTAGTCTTAAAATCTTCATATTTACCTTTTTTTGGCGGTCCCAAGGGGAATCGAACCCCTCTTTCGAGGATGAAAACCACGTGTCCTAACCGATAGACGATGGGACCAATTTAGTTACTAGAGTATGTAGTATATATTTACTGCTCTTTCAATAAGCAATAATACTATTTCTTTTAATAAAATAGTATAATTTAAATAATGCAAAACCTTAAAAGTAAAATTGAATTTGTTGTAAATTTATATAAATCAAGAAAGTTAGAAGAATCAAAATCAAATTGTACTGAACTTATTAGACAAAATCCTAAGATAGTTTTTTTATATAATTTAATGGGTTTGATTCTTACAGAACAGAACAACATTATTGAAGCAATAAAGTTTTATAAAAAAGGTATTATAATAGACCCAAAATTTGCAATAATTTATAGCAATTTAGGGAACTCTTATAAAATACAAAATAACTTAATAGATGCCGAGCGTTTATATAAAAAATCTATTAAAATAGATAATAAAAATCCCGAACCCTATAATAATTTGGGAAATTTGTATGAATCAACTAATAAATTTGAAGATTCAATTCAGTGCTATAAAAACGCTATTAAAATAAATCCAAAATTTTATTGGTCACATTATAATCTAGGAATATTAAATATTGCATTAGGAAAATTTGAAGAAGCTAAAAAGAATCTTCAAGAAACAATAAAAATAAATAAATATCTATGTTCTGCACATAGAACGTTAAGCAGAATTACAAAATATACATCGGACAGCAATCATATAAAACAAATGAAGGAATTGTTTGAAGACAAAAACATTGGAGAATTGCAAAAAATCCAATTATCTTTTGCTATAGGAAAATTTTACGAAGATATAAAAGATTATAAAAATTCTTTTGATTTTTATTATATTGGTAACAGCCTTCAGAAGAAAAATATTAATTTTTCTTTTAAAGATGAAGAATTTGAATTTAATAACATAAAAAAGACTTTTACTAAATATTTAAATATTTCAACAAAATCAAAACCATCCTCTTCTACTAAAATGATTTTTATTTTAGGAATGCCAAGATCTGGAACAACCTTAGTTGAGCAAATTTTATCAAACCATCCAAGAGTCTTTGGTGGCGATGAATTAAATTTTATACCAGGAATTGTATCAAAAAATTACAAAAATATTTTTAATGGAAGTTTAATTTCTACTGATTTTGAAAAATTTGCAAAAGAGTATATTAATAATATTAAAAAATTTTTACCCAAGTCCGATTATGTTACTGATAAATTGCCTATCAACTTTAAGTGGATAGGATTTATCAAGTTATTATTCCCAAATTCTAAAATTATTCACTGCAAAAGAAATTCTAAAGATAATTGTTTGTCAATTTTTAAAAATTATTTTAAAAATAAAAATTTAAATTTTGCTTATGATTTGAATGACATTACACTTTATTACAATATTTATAACGAACTTATGGCTTTTTGGAATAAACAGTTACCAAATTTTATAGTTGATTTATCTTATGAAGAAATTATTAAAAATCCTGAAAAACAAATTCGCTTCTTAATTAAAAGTTGTAACCTTGATTGGGATGACAATTGCCTTTCATTTTATACAAATAAAAGAGTTATCAAAACTGCGAGTGATTTTCAGGCTAGAAATAAGATTTTTAATAATTCTTTAAATTCATGGAAAAACTATTCTAATTCTCTTGATCCTTACTTTGCTCAATTAAAATCTTAACTTATAGATATATCTTCAATCAAAAACTCTATTTTTTTTTTCCCTTTCCATTCATTAAGCTTCATTTTTCCTACTATATTAATATTTTTTTTATTTTTTTCGTTTAACAATGCTTCTAAAGGACCATTACGAGCATTAAATGTTAAGGCGCTAAAAGTTGATCCATCATTACCTCTTAAAATAGATTTTATATGATTGACCCCAACAAAATTTGAATTAATAACGTTTAAATTTTCAATAACAAATTTAGGTTCACTATTACCCGGTCCAAAAGGGGATAGAGTTTCTATACTTTCATAAAATTCTTCATTCAAAGCGCTAGGTGCAATAGCTGAGTCCAAATACAAATTATAATTTGTTTGAATATTTTTTTGGTTTTTTTCAAAATTTTTTATCAAAAAATCTTTAAATACAGAAATCTTACCTTTATTAATAGAAAAACCACCAGCCATTTTATGACCCCCACCTTTTAAAAGTATGCCTAATTGAACTGCTTTAATAATTTGTGAGCCTATATCAAAACCAACTATAGATCTGGCAGATCCCTTTCCAATATCACTGTCCGTTGAAATTAATATAGTCGGTTTGTTATATTTATCTTTTATTCTAGCAGCTACAATACCTATTATTCCTTCATGCCAGCTTTTTCCTGAAACTAATAATATAGGTTGATTAGTAAGATTTTTAACTTCTAAGTTTATTTGTTCTGTTAAGATAAATTCAATAGATTGTCTTTCTTTATTATATTTATTTAAATCTGAAGCAATTTTAAAAGTACGCACAGGATCTTCTGAGGCTAGCAATTCTGCACCATGAGATGACTTTCCAACTCTTCCACCAGCATTGATTCTAGGTCCAATTTTGAATCCTAAGTCGTATGTACTCGGTTGATTTTCAATCTGACAAAGATCATATAAAGTTTTTAAACCTAAGTTTGATCTTTTTTTAATAATTTTAAGGCCTTGTTTAACTATAGCTCTATTGAGTCCGATTAAAGGAACCACATCGCAAACTGTACCTAATGACACTAAATCTAAAAAATCTAAGATTTTTGGTTCACTTACTTTATTATAAATAAACCAGTTTTCTTCCCTGAGTTTTTTGTTTAATGCTACTAAAAATACAAAACATACTCCAGCCGCGCACAAATAATTTAATTCTGAAGTTTCATCATATCTATTTGGATTCACAATAGCGATAGCATTAGGAAGTTTTGTGTCAGATTGATGGTGATCTAGAACCACAACATCAACATTTTTATTTTGAGCAAAATTAATAGGATCAAAAGAAAGAGTTCCACAATCAACAGTAAAGATTATATTTGATCCTAAATTAATTAATTTATCAAAAGCATTAATAGTAGGTCCATAGCCTTCTTTTTTTCGATCAGGTATATATGTATGAACTCTTTTTTTAAGAGATAAAAAGTATTTATTTAATAAGGCTGTAGATGTTGCTCCATCGACGTCGTAATCACCAAAAATACCAACAATTTTATTATTTTTAATGCATTCGTAAGTTTTATTAACAGCATTCTTCATGTCTTTTAACCGAAGAGGATTTGGTAAAAGATTTTTTATTTTTGGATCTAAAAAAAGATCAATGTTGCTTATATTTTTTTTTCTTATTGCTAGTAATTTTGCTACTATTTCATTCAAAGAATAGTCTTCTGAGTACTTTTTAACATCTAAATCATCATATTTTTTAAAAATCCAATATTTTCCACTAACGGATAAAGATTTCATTTTTTTATTTTATTTTTAATAATTTTATTAGTTCGACTACTTTCATGCAATACTAATGTTTCTGAATAAAAATATTTTGAATCTTCTTTTATTCCAAGTAACAAGTCTCCATCTGTAACACCAGTTGCACAAAAAATAACATCATCTTTAACCATGTCGTTAATATTATATTTTTTTTGAAGAGCTTTTATTCCCAAGCTATGTGCTCTTTTTTTCTCATTATCATTGTTAAAAACTAATCTAGTCTGCATCTGACACCCTAGACACTTTAAAGCAGCTGCAGCTAAAACTCCTTCTGGTCCTCCTCCTGTTCCGATATAAATATCAACTTTTGATTTCTTTTCTGCAACAGATATTGCTCCAGACACATCACCATCTTCAATAAACTCAATTCCAACGTTCATTGATTGGAGTGATTCAATAATATTTTTGTGGCGAGGTCTATTTAAAACACAAGCAGTAATTTTTTCTGGGATGGTTTTTTTTGCATCGCATAACAAATTAATATTTTTTTTTATATCAAAATCTAAGTCAACAATATTTAATGGTAAGTTTGCTCCTACAGCTATTTTTTCCATATACATATCTGGAGCATGAAGTAAATTTCCTTTTTTGCTTACAGCTAATACTGACAACGCATTAGGTAAGTTTTTTGCTGTAAAATTTGTTCCTTCTAGAGGATCTACAGCTATGTCATATTCTTCTCCTTTTTTAGAGCCAACTAATTCATTTATGTACAGCATAGGAGCTTCATCCATTTCACCTTCACCGATAACTATTTTTCCCCGCATATTAATCGAATTAAGTTGTTTTCTCATTTCATTAACAGCACCTTGATCTGCCGCTATTTTATCACCCTTTCCTTTAAATAAAGAAGCACCATAGGCCCCCCATTCTGTAGCTAATGCAAATGATCTGATTAATTCTTTATTAATAGACATTTATAATTTTTCAACTCTTATAAAGGTAGGTTTTTCGACTACAAATTTATTTTTGAGCAGGTCCTTTAAGAGGTTTTTGAAGTTTTTTTCTATATTTTTATGAGTTATCACAGCTATAGAAGCTAATTTTTTATTTTTGTCAGGTAATTGTACTAAATTTTTAATTGAAATTCTATTTTTTGAAAAAACTTTTGTAATAACTGACAAAACTCCTGATTTATCTTTTACTTCGATTCTTAAATAAGATGAATATACTGTTTTAGATATATCAAATCTATCTATTTTTTTTTGCAATTCATTAGGCGTTCCAAATGGATACTGAACGATACCTTTAGCTACACTACATAAATCAGAAAGCAAAGCTGAAGAAGTTGGTCCAGGTCCGGCCCCCTCACCTTGATAAACAGTTCTACCAATTGGTGTAGCATCAACTATAATAGCGTTTAAAACACCGTTTATATTAGCAATATATGATTTATCTAACACCAAACATGGATGAACTCTTTCAATTAATTTATTTTCTTTTACCTCACTTATAGCCAATAATTTAATTTTATAACCTAATTTTTTTGCTTGATAAATATCAATAAGTTTAATTCCTTGTATTCCTTCTTTGAGAATCTTATTAGAAGAAATAACAGTATTAAAAGCTATTGATGATAAAATTTTTATTTTTGATTCAGCGTCTGAACCATTCAAATCTGACAACGGGTTGGCTTCAGCAAAACCATATTTTTTTGCTTTTTCAAGAACTGCGGAAAAGCTTTTTCCAGTATTTTCCATTTCCGATAAGATATAATTCGTAGTTCCATTTAGTATTCCACAAATTTTATTTATTTTATTTATATTTATACCTTCTTTAATAGATCTAATAATAGGAATGCCCGCAGCTACAGAAGCTTCAAACTCAAGATTTACTTTATTTTTTTCAGCGATATGTCCAAGTTCATTTCCATACTTTGCAATTAAAGATTTATTAGCAGTTATTACGTGTTTTTTATTTTTTAACGCTTCAAAAACAATTTTTTTTGCTATTCCTCCTGAGCCTCCAATTAACTCGACAACAACATCAACATCAGTTTTTTTAACTAATTTAATAGGGTCTTTGAACCACTTAGATTGTGGTATTCTTATAGATCTTTTCTTACCTAAAGACTTTGCGCAAATATACTTAACTAAAATTGATTTATTTGTTTTTAAATTAATTAATTTTTTATTACTCTCAATCATTTTGTAAAAGTAACTACCTATATTTCCAAATCCAATTATAGCAATATTAATAATATTTTTAGACATTCTTAGTTTTGTTTAATGTTAATATCTGGAAAAGGTTTAAGTGAATTTTGTTTTTTAACTTTTTCAACAAGGGCATCAAATACACTTACATTCTTAGTTTCATTAATTTTTTTCATAACTAAAATTTTATTTTTTTTAGTTTTGACATTAGTATTTTTTTTAATTTTTTTAATATTAGTTTTTTTAGTTTTACTACTAAATTTCTTTTTATTTATTTTTTTTTTTGTTTTAATTTCATCTATTGAAATTTTTTTATCTTCGGTAAGGTTAGTATTTTTTTTTATATTTTTACTATTTTGATCGATAATTTTCGATATTTGTGATTTTGTTTCAGATTTTGAGTTTTTAATCTTAACTTCAACAATTAAATTTTCTTTAAAAAATTTATATCGTTCTTGTTTATTAGCACACTCATGATCTCCGCACCAGTAAACTTGTTTTTCATAAGAGCATCCAACAACAAACATCAAGAGAAATAAAAAAAATAATCTAATCATATTAAGCCTAATTTTTCGTTAAAATTATATGCAACATTCATATTTTGTACAGCTTGTCCTGACCCACCTTTTATCAAATTATCTATTGCAGATAATATTATAACAGAATTTTTTTCCCTATCATCACAAACTGAAATGTTGCAATAATTTGTATTCATTACATTTCCAGTGCCAATAGACTCATTAAATTTAGCAATTTTAACAAAATGATTTTTTTTGTGATAATTTTTTAAAGTTCTGTAAATTTTGTAAGCATTATTAGCGCCAATTGTTTTAATGTAAATTGTAGACAGTATACCTCTAAACATTGGTATTAAATGTGGTGTAAAAGAAATTTTAATTTCCTTTTTAGCTACAATCGAAAGTTCTTGGTCAATTTCTGCCATATGTTTATGAGACCCAACGCTGTAAGATGATATTGAGTTAAAAAAATCTTTATGTTTAAATTTTTTTTTAATATTTTTCCCAGCGCCAGAATATCCAGACTTAGAATCAATAATGATATTTTTTGTACTAATCATTCTTTTTTTTAATAATGGTATTAAAGGAATTTGAGCAGATGTAGGGTAGCAACCGGCACAGCCAATAATTTTTGCATTTGATAGTTTTTTTCTAGAGAACTCAGTAACTGAATAAATTGAGTCATTAATTAAATTCTTACATTTGTGGTTTATCCCATACCAATATTTATATGATTGGTGGTTTTTGAGTCTAAAATCACCAGATAGATCAATAAGTTTTATATTGTTAGGTATAATTTTAGCTACACTCTGAGCCTCTCCATTTGGGAGAGCTGTAAAAATAACATTTATTTTATTCCAACTAATATTTTTTAGTTTCGATATTTTTGGCAATTTTTTAGAATTAATTTTTGCATCAAAAGAACTAATATGCTGACCGACTGATCTTTGAGCGCAAAGGTATAAAATTTTAACTTTAGGATGCTTTGACAAAATACGAACTAATTCAAGACCTATATATCCAGTGGCACCAGCAATTGCAACATTAAGTAAATCTTTCATAATATCCTTTATAGCAAAAATTCTTTTTAAGTGAAATTTTATTGAAGAATTATCTTTTAGAAAATTGGAAGCTTCTTCGTGCTTTTCTATGTCCGTATTTTTTTCTTTCTACAGATCTAGAGTCTCTTGTGGTAAATTTACCTTTTTTAAGTGTTGTTTTTAATTCTGGTTCAAAAATAACTAATGCTCTTGCAATACCATGAGTTATAGCGCCAGCTTGGCCTGTTAAGCCGCCACCTTTTACTGAGCAAGTAACATCAAATTCATTTTCTTTCCCCACAACACTTAATGGTCTGTAAATTGAAGTTTGAAGATTTTCTTTAACAAAATAGTCATTCATTTTTTTTCCATTTACAGAAATATTTCCATTACCTTTAATTAACCAAACTTTTGCGATTGATTTTTTTCTTCTTCCAGTAGCATACTTTGCGTCATTCAAATTATGTTTTATTTTTTTTTCTTTAACTTCTGTATTAATTATATTTTCCATATTAATTTCTTAAAATGCTATTTTTTATATTAATTTTACCGAAATCAATAGTTTTAATGTTTTGAGCTTCATGAGGATGCTTATCACCTTTGTACATTTTTAGTTTAGAAAGCTTGTTTTTTGCCAATTGGCCATCTGGCAGCATTCTCTTAACTGCTAGTTTTAAAATTTCTTCTGGTTTATTTTTAATTAAGATAGATGGGTTAGTAGTTTTGATGCCTCCCGGATACCCAGTATGTCTATAGTAATTTTTATTAAAAAATTTTTTTCCTGAAAACTTAATTTTTTCAATATTTATAACAACTACGAAATCACCATTATCCATATGAGGTGTGTATTGACTTTTGTTTTTACCTCTTAGAACTTTAGAGAGATAAGCCGCCAATCTTCCGACTACAAGGTTTTTCCCATCTATTAAAAGCCAATTATTTATTATTTCTTTTTTTTTAATAAAACTTGTCATTGTAATTTGCGCATAAGTACGCAGATTTCGTTATAAGGTCAATTTTTTACTATATAAAAACTCTTTACAATAGCTCATTATACGAGCAAAATATCATACTTATATAAATAAAAGGGGAAAATATGACAAAAGATATTAAAAATCCAGAAACAATAGCCTTACATGGCGGAGAATATAGAAGTGATCCAGCTACAACTGCAGTTGCGGTTCCAATTTACAGAACTACGTCTTATCAATTTAAAGATACAGATACTGCGGCTAACCTGTTTGCTTTAAAAGAATTTGGAAATATTTATACAAGAATTATGAATCCAACAAATGATGTTTTAGAAAAAAGAGTTGCTGCTTTAGAGGGTGGTCTCGCATGTGTAACCGTAAGTTCAGGGCAAGCGGCTTCAACTTTCGCTATAACAAACTGCTGTCAAGCAGGAGATAATTTTATTAGTTCAACTGATCTTTATGGTGGTACGGTTAATTTATTTACTCACACTTTAAAAAGACTTGGAATAGAAGTTAGATATGCTGACCCATCTGATCCAAAAAA
>Ga0114999_10008335_pt1 | contig 11566 bp, 8 predicted proteins | sample ArcticOcean_MG_C_3_FD_89820 | JGI IMG/M metagenome (GOLD analysis project Ga0114999, IMG submission 89820) | Marine microbial communities from western Arctic Ocean - ArcticOcean_MG_CB8_126 | ecosystem: Environmental > Aquatic > Marine > Oceanic | place: Arctic Ocean: Canada Basin | collected...
CAACGGTATCCATCACGGCGTGAGCGCAAAGCATCTACAAGCCTACCTCAATGAATTCACATTCCGCTTCAACAGGCGGTTTTATCCGTTCAACGCATTCCGCTCACTGCTTGGCATCGCGGGCGGGGTTGAGGCTCCGACCTACGCTGAGCTTTATTCCGGCGCTTGGAGGCACCCCTACATGTAGTAGGTGACTGCGTTAACCGGATAGGCACGCATCAAACCAGACGACCCAAGCCGCGAATGAAAACCGATAAAGTCATTTTCAATACGACGCGTGCGGGCAACTTCAAAATTCAATTTAAAATCCTAACTGTCTATTCAAAATTCGTTATCTAAATTTTGCACAATATGTTACGGCCCGATTGACCGCGCCGTCAACCAGCCTTTGTGGTTGGCGTGTTGAAGGCAACCGAATCCCTTTCCCCCCAGCGAGATAGAATTCTTACTCGCGTGTTCTCCATTCCCACCTGCACAGTCGGAAATCTTACATTATACGCAGAACAAACTGTGAATAAACCTACAAAAACGTAATAATACCAGTAACTTATAAAAACATGTTGCGCATAAGAACAAACCGTGTACATTTAGCGTCATTGCAACACACCAACCGCTGTGGAATAAGGGAGAGACGATATGGGGCAGGCCGCATTACGTTTAGTGGAAAAGGAAGATATGGATAAGGTCAAGGCGCTGGAGGCGGCGGTTGGGCAGATCGAACGTTCGTTCGGCAAGGGCTCGATTATGAAGCTCGGCACGGACCAGGTGGTGGAGGCAGAAGCCATTTCGTCGGGCTCTTTGGGGCTTGATATTGCGCTGGGGATCGGTGGCTTGCCACGCGGGCGGATCGTTGAGGTCTATGGCCCTGAAAGTTCCGGCAAAACAACGCTTGCCTTACACACGGTGGCCGAAGCACAAAAGCTCGGTGGCACCTGCGCCTTTATCGATGCCGAACACGCGCTTGACCCGGTCTATGCGGGGAAGCTGGGTGTGAACGTGGAAGACTTGTTAATCTCGCAACCCGATACCGGCGAACAAGCGTTGGAAATTACCGACACCTTGGTGCGCTCCGGTGCGATTGATGTGTTGGTGATCGACAGTGTCGCCGCCCTGGTGCCACGTGCGGAAATAGAAGGCGAGATGGGCGATTCCCATATGGGCCTGCAGGCACGACTGATGAGCCAGGCGCTGCGGAAATTGACGGCATCTGTCTCCAAATCCAACACGATGATTATCTTCATCAACCAAATTCGTATGAAAATTGGTGTCATGTTTGGCAATCCTGAAACTACCACCGGCGGTAACGCGCTGAAATTCTACGCCTCCCAACGCCTCGAAATCCGCCGCATTGGCGCGATTAAGGACCGCGACGAAGTGGTCGGCAACCAAACCCGCGTCAAGGTCGTGAAGAACAAATTAGCCCCCCCGTTCAAGATGGTTGAATTCGACATTATGTATGGCGAAGGCATTTCCAAGATGGGTGAAATCCTTGACCTTGGTGTGAATGAAGGCCTTGTTGAAAAGTCAGGATCCTGGTTCTCTTATAATTCCGAACGCATCGGCCAAGGTCGGGAAAACGCCAAGACCTACTTGCGGGAACATCCTGAAATGTCTGAGGAAATCGAAGCCATCATTCGCCAAAAATCGGGTGTCGGTGACGGTACGGGAAAGGTTGAGATGGATGAAGCTCCAGAGGTGAGTGCTGAAGAGGGGCCAGACGCAGCGGAATAGAAGTCTCTGACCCAAACGGTCAATACGATTAATAAGACGGTCCCCAAGGTTGGGGGCCGTCTTTTGTTTTAAGGGGTTAGGGCCAATGCGGTTCCTGGACAGGGTCTCCCTGAGAGGCTAAAACCGTTCTCGAAATTCGACGAAACCAGGCGTGTCCTGGGGAGGCCCAGGGGAAATTTTATGCAGACAGTCAACGACATACGCAGCGCATTTTTGGACTATTTTGAGTCCCACGGCCATACGGCGGAAAGTTCAAGTCCGTTGGTGCCTTTGAACGACCCGACCCTAATGTTCACCAATGCCGGCATGGTGCAGTTCAAGAACGTTTTTACCGGTGCCGAAACCCGTGATTACAGCCGCGCCGCGACATCGCAAAAATGCGTTCGCGCTGGCGGTAAGCACAATGACTTGGAAAATGTCGGCCGCACCGCGCGTCACCACACATTTTTCGAGATGCTCGGCAATTTTTCCTTTGGCGATTATTTCAAAGAGGTTGCTATCGAATTGGCGTGGAACCTGATCACCAAAGAATTTGGCCTTCCTGCAGACAAGCTATTGGTCACTGTCTACGCCGAAGATGATCAGGCTTATGATCTCTGGAAGAAAATAGCGGGTCTTTCCGAAAACAAAATCATCCGCATTCCACCGTCCGACAATTTTTGGTCGATGGGTGAAACCGGGCCCTGTGGCCCCTGTTCCGAAATTTTCTACGACCACGGCGACCATATTCCCGGCGGCCCTCCCGGCAGTCCTGACGAAGACGGTGACAGGTTTATTGAAATTTGGAACCTGGTGTTCATGCAGTACGAACAACTTGCCCCGGGTGAGCGCGTCGACCTGCCAAAGCCATCGATTGATACCGGAATGGGCCTGGAACGCATCGCCGCCGTCATGCAGGGCACCCACGATAACTATAACATCGACATGTTCCGCGCCCTAATTGAAGCTTCGGCTGAGGCAGCAGATGTAGAAGCTGATGGGCCGCACAGTGTATCCCACCGGGTCATTGCCGACCATTTGCGTGCCAGCAGTTTCCTCATTGCGGATGGGGTGTTGCCCTCAAACGAAGGTCGCGGCTATGTCGTGCGCCGGATCATGCGCCGCGCCATGCGCCATGCCCAACTGATGGGCTGTAGTGATCCGATGATTTATCGCTTGGTGGCGACATTGGTGCGTCAGATGGGACAGGCTTATCCCGAACTTGTGCGGGCTCAGGCGTTGATTACAGAAACCCTTAAACTCGAAGAAACCCGCTTCAAAAAAACTCTCGACCGAGGCCTTAAGTTGCTGGATGAGGCGACGGCGGACTTGGCTAACGGTGGCGAATTGGACGGCGAAACAGCCTTCCGGCTCTACGACACCTACGGCTTCCCCCTCGACCTTATCCAAGACGCATTAAAATCAAAGGGACTTAGTGTTTCCGTTAATGGGTTCAACGTTGCCATGGAGCGCCAACGTGCCGAAGCACGCAAGGCTTGGTCGGGTTCCGGCGATGCGGCAACCGAAGACGTCTGGTTTGATATTAAAGATTCCGTCGGTGCGACTGAATTCCTTGGCTATGCGGCAGAGTCAGCCGAAGGCCAAGTTGTCGCACTCGTGGTGGATGGCAAACGGGTCGAAAGTGCCGGGGACGGGGACACCGTTGCCGTGATCATGAACCAAACACCGTTTTACGGAACATCCGGTGGCCAAATGGGCGATACGGGAACACTCAGGCACCGCGGCGGTGGAACAGTCATCATCACGGATGCACAGAAAAAGCTTGGCGATTTGCATGTTCATATAGGCATCCTTAAAGGCGGCGCCCTTGCGGTCGAGGACGAGGTTGAATTAGAAGTAGATGGCGAACGCCGTTCATCTTTACGCGCACACCATTCCGCGACGCACCTATTACACGCGGCTTTACGCGAAGAATTGGGCGATCACGTGACGCAAAAGGGCTCCCTCGTGGCGCCCGATCGTTTGCGCTTCGACATCAGTCACCCGAAGGCGGTGGCCGCTGATGAGATGACCCGAGTTGAAGTCACGGTGAATGAACAAATCCGCGCCAACGCAGAAGTCACAACGCGTGTGATGGACCCGGAGTCTGCGGTCAAAGCAGGTGCCATGGCCTTGTTCGGTGAAAAATACGGCGCCGAAGTGCGTGTTGTAAGCATGGGCTTGGAAGACGAACAAGCGTTCTCGACCGAACTTTGCGGCGGTACACACGTGAAACGCACCGGCGATATTGGGCTTATTAAGGTCATTGCAGAGAGTGCAGTGGCCTCAGGTGTGCGGCGCATAGAGGCCGTAACCGGTGTCTCTGCGCAGGCTTATTTTGAAGAACAAGAACAGGCGCTCCACAAAACAGCTGGTGCCCTTAAGGTGCCGCCGTTGGACGTGCCGGGGCGCGTCGCATCGTTAATAGAAGAACGCAGAAATCTGGAACGCGAACTGGCCGACTTGCGCAAAAAAATGGCGACCGGCGGCAAGGGTAATTCTGACGCTGCAGATGTTAAAGACGTCAACGGCGTTAAGTTCGCGCCTCGTCTGCTGGAGGGCATGCCTGCGAAGGATCTAAAAGGCCTCGCCGATGAAATAAAGAAATCTATCGGTTCCGGTGTGGTTGCTTTGGTCGCGGTTAACGAAGGCAAAGTCTCGCTCGTTGTTGGCGTGACAGAGGACCTGTTTGAGAACATTAATGCTGTCGATCTTGTGCGCGCAGGCTCGGGTGCGGTTGGCGGCAAAGGCGGCGGCGGTCGCCCCGATATGGCCCAAGCCGGCGGGCCCGATGGCGGCAACGCGCAGGCTGCGCTGGACGCCATCGAAGCCGCGTTGGGCGCCTAGGGCCTTGCTGATCTTTTCTGACCTCAAACAATTTGTTGCGGATAATCGAGGAAACTGGCGACGGCCAGAGGTGTTGTTTATCTTAGTCGGCATCGCAACCGCAATTTCGACGAATACCTGGCAAGTCCTTCTAAACAACTTCGCGATTGATGAAATCGGCTTTACCGGCGTTGAAATAGGCTTCCTGCAAAGCATGCGAGAAGTTCCTGGGTTCTTGTCGTTTGCAGTGGTGTTCTTGCTGTTGATACTGCGCGAGCAGCCGTTATTGATGGTCTCTTTATTAACGTTGGGAATTGGAACCGCATTGACCGGAATGTTCCCGACTGTTGTGGGGCTTTACTGCCTGACTGTTTTGACCTCCATCGGGTTTCATTATTACGAGGCGGTAAGCCAATCATTGATCCTGCAATGGATCGATAAGAAAAAATCACCTCACTTTTTTGGTCAACTCATGGCCATCGGATCGTTTGCCGCGTTGATTGTCTTTGGCTTAATTTATCTTGCGCGTACCCAATTCAACGTGGACCTGAAGTGGATGTACCTGGCCAGTGGTGGGGTGACCATATTGATTACAATCCTTATTTGGATCGGGTTTCCCCGGTTTCCTGAAAAGTCCGAACAAAATAAGAAACTGACCCTCAAGCCCCAGTACTGGTTGTTCTATTGCCTAACCTTTATGGCGGGGGCACGGCGGCAAATATTTTTTGTCTTCGCCGGGTTTATGATGGTCGAAAAATTTGGCTATCAGCCGGAAGATATCGCGCTGATGTTCTTGGCCAATACCGCATTGAACATCGTCGTTGCCCCTTTGATTGGTAAAATGATCGGCCAATGGGGGGAACGCAAAACGCTGATAATTGAATATGCTGGGCTGATAGCGATCTTCATCGGTTACGCCTTTGTTGAGGTCGCGTGGATTGCCGTTGCGCTCTACATCCTTGACCACATGTTTTTTGCCATGCGTATAGCGATCAAAACTTATTTCCAAAAAATTGCTGACACAAAAGACATCGCCTCCAGCATGGGCGTAAGCTTCACCATCAATCATACGGCCGCCGTGGTTATACCAGCGGCGTTTGGGCTTATTTGGGTGGTCTCACCGTCGGCAGTTTTCTTTGCCGGTGCTGGCATGGCCGTGGTATCAATGATCTTAGGACTGCTGGTGCCGTCAATGCCGACACAGGAAAATGTTGCAATTGTTGGCCGATATCGGGTCGCACCAGAACCCGCCGAATAATTTAATACGTATACAGGAAAGCATTCATGGAAAAACGGTTTGAGGGAACAGACAGCTTTGTCGCCACCGAAGACTTGATGGTGGCGGTCAATGCGGCTGTAAAACTGGAACGCCCGTTATTGATCAAGGGAGAGCCGGGCACAGGCAAGACAGTGCTCGCGACCGAGATTGCCAATGCGCTGAAAAAAAACCTTATCCAATGGCACATCAAATCAACCACCAAGGCGCAGCAGGGACTTTATGAATATGACGCTGTGGCGCGGCTGAGGGATTCTCAGCTTGGCGATGAACGGATCCACGACATTTCTAATTACATTCTGCGGGGCCGGTTGTGGGAAGCGTTTGAAGCCACCGACCGGCCTGTCCTGTTGATTGATGAAATAGATAAGGCCGATATCGAATTCCCGAACGATCTTCTATTGGAATTGGATCGTATGGAGTTCCATGTTTACGAAACCAAGGAGACCATTCGCGCAACCAGCCGCCCGATTGTGGTGATCACGTCGAACAACGAAAAAGAATTGCCCGACGCGTTTCTGAGGCGCTGCTTCTTTCACTACATTCAATTTCCGGAACCTGAGACCATGCGCCAAATTGTCGACGTGCATTATCCCGGAATTCAGAAACGCTTGGTATCCGAAGCCTTGAACGCGTTTTACGAAATTCGCGAAGTGCCGGGCTTGAAGAAAAAGCCAACCACGTCAGAGCTGTTGGATTGGATCAAATTGCTGATGATCGAAGACGTGCCACCGGAAACTTTGCGATCGGAAAATAGAAATGACCTGATCCCCCCGCTCTATGGCGCGTTGTTGAAAAACGAACAAGACGTTCAATTGTTCGAGCGTTTGGCCTTTTTGCATCGGCGCGAAGGAAGGTAGGAGGGTTCGGATGTTCGTCGACTTCTTCTTGGAGCTTCGGAGCGCTGCGATCCCGGTGAGTCTCCGCGAATACCTGACGTTGATGGAGGCTATGGATAAAGGGCTCGCCGAATATTCGATAGATGAATTCTATTACCTGAGCCGGTCGTGTTTGGTGAAGGATGAAACCAACCTGGATAAGTTCGACCGCGTCTTCGGCCATGTCTTTAAGGGCTTGGAGACGCCGGAAGATGAAGATGGGACGACTGAAATCCCCGCCGAATGGCTGTGTAAAATGGCTGAGAAAATTCTGACTGACGCGGAAAAAGCAGAAATTGAAGCCATGGGCGGTTGGGACAAGCTAATGGAGACATTGGCTGAACGACTGGCGGAGCAAAAAAAACGTCACCAGGGCGGATCAAAATGGATTGGCACCGCGGGCACATCACCGTTTGGCGCCTTCGGTTATAACCCGGAAGGGGTTCGTATTGGCCAAAATGAGTCGCGCAATCAGCGCGCGGTGAAAGTTTGGGATAAGCGCGAGTTTAAGAACCTGGATGACAGCGTCGAAATTGGCACCCGCAATATTAAGGTGGCATTGCGCAGGTTGCGTAAATTTGCCCGCCAAGGGGCGACAACTGAATTAGATATAGACGGCACCATTAATGCGACCGCGAAAAAAGGGTATTTGGACCTGCACATGGTACCGGAACGGCACAATTCGGTGAAGGTGTTGTTGTTTCTAGATGTCGGTGGGTCCATGGATGACCATGTGCAGGTGGTCGAAGAACTGTTTTCCGCCGCCAGGGGTGAATTCAAACACCTGGAACATTTTTATTATCACAATTGTCTTTATGACCATGTTTGGCGCGACAATGGGACTCATAGCAGAGACAGGATCGACACGTGGGACCTACTGCATACTTTTGGTTCTGACTACAAAGCTATCTTCGTTGGCGATGCGTCAATGAGCCCTTATGAGATCAAAATCGCCGGTGGTGCCGTGGATCATTGGAACGAGGAAGCCGGTGGGCTGTGGATGCAGCGCCTGCTGAACGTTTATCCCAAGGCCGTGTGGCTGAACCCGGTTAAACAACACTGGTGGGGGGACACGGTTTCAATCGATATAATCCGCCATCTTTTAAATGACAGAATGTATCCCATGACCCTGGAAGGGCTCGATCAAGCCATGCGGGAACTTACTTAACGTCGGCGGCGACTTGCATCCGGACGATTTTATCCGGGTCACTAACAGAACCATTATTACCAGATGAACCTTTTTTGATTTTGCCGACGTGAATCATTCCCTTTACCACCCGTCCCCAAACGGTATATTTGCCGTCCAGATGTCGCGTTCGTCCGAAGACAATAAAGAATTGTGAGTCAGCGCTGTCTGGATCGGACGAGCGGGCCATGGAAAGGGTTCCGCGGCGATGGGGTTCACTCGAAAATTCAGCAGGTATGTTGGTTCCAGAACCGCCAGTACCGTTGCCGACTGGATCACCGCCTTGGGCCATGAATCCTGGAATTACGCGGTGAAACGTGAGGCCGTCGTAGAAGCCGCTGCGCACCAGTTCCTTAATCCTTTTGACGTGCTTCGGAGCTAAGTCAGGCCGCATTTCGATAATTACGCGTCCGTAGGTTAGGTCCAAATAAAGGGTATTTTCCAAATCGGCAGCGGAACTGTTTTGAGTCATAAATAGTCCTGATAGAAATAGGCCAAAGGCAAAGAAGATTGTGCGCATCATGAGATCACTTCATCTGGTTAGTATAAATTCAATTGAGAGGAGTTTAGCGAAAATATTTTTGACTTGGTAGCAATGATTGGCCGTTTGGAAGGAAAAAATGTTCTAATCGAACAAAGAGTCGATACCGTTCTGGTCTACTCATCCCCATTCAATCGCTTTCCCGTATAAGGAAGACAAGCTGATTTTAACGCAACTATTTAATAAATCCCAGACTCCATCACATGCCTATGGTTAAGGATAGAGGTTAAAATTGTCTAAACGATTGAGAATAAGGGGTTTTTATTTTTTTTTGATTTTTTGGCTGGGCTTTTAAATTTTCTAAATAGGCCTCGAATAATGAGTTGGCGGCCGATGTGGGAGATACATCGCCCGCTATGATCTTGTGTTCCAGTTCAATCGCGTGGGCGCGCATGTTGGCGCTCCCATTAATGCGGTCGAGTGCTAAATCCTGCACTTCGGACCACATCCAGGCCAGGGCCTGCGCGTTGCGCCGCTCGATTATTTCACCTGAAGTTTGCCGCGCGCTGTAGCAGCGTTCAATTGAATCCCAGACCTCGTTTATGCCAGCAGGGGTCTGCGCCGAACATTTTAAAACTTTCGGCACCCATACGGGTGACAATGGCTGCAATAGGCTGAGAGCTTGGGCGTAATCGTGGCGGGTTCGTTCTGCGTCATGGATCAGGTTGCCATCGTTCTTATTCACGGCAACCAGGTCAGCAATTTCGACAATGCCCTTCTTTAGACCTTGAAGTTCGTCACCGCCGGCAGGTGCCAACAGCAAGACAAATACATCTACCAAATCAGCAACAGAAATCTCAGATTGACCGACGCCCACGGTTTCTACGATCACCACATCGAAACCTGCCGCTTCAACGCAAAGAATGGCCTCACGGGTACGCCGGGTCACGCCGCCAAGTGTGCCGCCTGAGGGAGAAGGGCGGATGAAGGCGTCTTCATGGCGAGATAATTTTTCCATACGCGTTTTATCGCCAAGAATTGAGCCGCCTGATCGATTGCTGGACGGGTCGACGGCTAACACGGCGACCCTGTGGCCTTGGTCGATTAAATGGAGACCCAGGGATTCAATGAATGTGGATTTGCCGACCCCCGGAATGCCCGTCAGTCCAACGCGCACAGCCTTTCCTGTAGCGGGCAATAATTTTTCTATGAGTCCGTTCGCTGTTTCCCTGTGGTCCATACGACTGGACTCGATAAGGGTGATGGCTTTACCCAAAGCACGGACATCGCCAGCAGTTACGCTGGTGGCTAAAGTTTCTGTTTCTGACGGAAGTTTTGGCAAGCTAATCGCCGTTCACTGGTTATTTCCGGCCTTTGGCGGGGCCATTTGACCGGTGAAGCTCGCGACTGCCATGGCTTGGAGCTTCTCACGCTGTTCCGGCGCCAAGTTGTCTAAAACGTTGGCCTTCATTTTGGTTAAAGCCACAGCACCATTAATCAGTGCCTTACGCTCCGGTGTCATACTTTTTTTCTGCTCTGCCAATGAGTCCAATGCTTGGTCCAGGGCGTGGTGCGTGCCCGTTCTGCGTTTCTGCAATTGGCGGCGTAGTTTGTCAGGTTCCGATGGTTCCAAATTGTCACCCGGGGCAATCATTTGACGCGCTTCGGCAAGAGCCTCCATAATAGCCTGGGCTTCATCGGCTAAGGGGTCCCCTGTACTGGAGGCATGAACAATAGTTTTCTCTACCCGAACGCACTTTTTCACGATTTTTTTCTTTTCGGATGCACTTCGATTCTCTAGTTTTTTGCGGGCATTCTTATCCAGCACCACCGACATCAGCGCTTTTAAAACGAATTTTAGCATTCTTTTTCGCCCTCAAATTCCAAACACAGCATTCTATCATAACGCCGTTGGCTCGAAAATTGGGTAAATTATATGTTCGAGGCCTTTAATCTCCGTTAAATTCGGTGCGTAAAGTTTAAGGGTGATAATGATCCATAATGAATGAAACGTTCTTAAAGTCTTTGTTTGAGACCGCGGTCGGGGCTGCTGACCCTCTAAAGGTGATCCAAGGCTATTTGCCGCCTGCACCAAACGGGAATACCGTTGTTGTTGGCTTTGGCAAGGCTGCAGCCTCTATGGCACGGGCGGTTGAAGATCACTGGGGCAGCGATCTTACAGGGCTTGTGGTTACGCGATATGAGCACGGGACGGACTGTCAGAACATCCGAGTGGTGGAGGCAGGACATCCCCTGCCTGATGCTGCGGGCAATGAAGCCGCAGAAGAAATTTTTACGAAGGTTCAGGATCTTGGCAGTGATGATCTTGTTCTATGTCTATGCTCTGGTGGGGGGTCGGCGCTATTTTCGGTACCTGCGCCCGGCCTAACCTTAGATGAAAAACAAGCCGTGAACCGGGCGTTATTGCGATCTGGGGCCAATATTTCGGAAATGAATTGTGTTCGTAAGCATTTGTCCGCTGTGAAAGGTGGGCGATTGGCGGTGGCTGCTTATCCGGCGACTGTTGTGACCTTAGCCATTTCAGATGTTCCTGGCGATGATCCAGCGGTGATTGCATCAGGACCAACTGTGGCTGACCCAACAACTTTGGCCGACGCCAGGGCGGTTGTTGAAAAATATCGATTAGAAGTTTCCCCAGCCGTCATGGATTGCCTGAACAACCCGGCCATGGAGACGCCAAAACCAGGTAATACGAGGTTATCGAAATCATCCTTTTCGTTAATTTCGACACCGGTAGAGGCTTTGCACGCGGCAGCAATTTATGCCGAAAAAGAAGGCGTGAAGTCGGTTGTTCTGGGTGACGATATAGAAGGCGAGGCGCGAGATGTGGCGAGAGATCATGCGCGGCAGGCATTACAATCGGCGCTGAAATCAGGAAGTGAAAAACGGGTCCTGATTTCAGGCGGGGAAACCACGGTGACATTGGCCGGAACCGGACGCGGCGGGCGCAATGCTGAATATCTGCTGTCTTTAGCTATTGAGTTGGAAGGCCATCCAAAAATTTGGGCAATCGCGTGTGATACAGACGGGATTGATGGCAGTGAAGACAATGCCGGCGCGATTATTAGGCCCGACACCTTGGCCCGAGCTATGAATTTAGGATTGGATGCAGCGGCCATGCTGGCCAATAACGATGCCTACGGGTTCTTTGAAGCGTTGGGGGATTTGGTAATTACGGGCCCGACCCG
>Ga0114999_10008340_pt1 | contig 11561 bp, 10 predicted proteins | sample ArcticOcean_MG_C_3_FD_89820 | JGI IMG/M metagenome (GOLD analysis project Ga0114999, IMG submission 89820) | Marine microbial communities from western Arctic Ocean - ArcticOcean_MG_CB8_126 | ecosystem: Environmental > Aquatic > Marine > Oceanic | place: Arctic Ocean: Canada Basin | collected...
CGATCATATCTCACCGGCAGGTGGCATTGCACCGGACGGTCCGGCGGCGAATTATCTGCTGGAGCATCAAGTCCGACCGCATGAGTTCAATTCCTTTGGCTCCCGCCGTGGCAACCATCAAGTCATGATGCGTGGCACCCTTGCCAATATTCGTATCAAGAACGAAGTCGCCCCCGGCACTGAGGGTGGCGTCACCCGCTTTATGCCAGCTGGCGATCCGATGACGATGTATGATGCAGCTGTTAAGTATCAGGCCGAAGGCACGCCTTTGGTTATCATCGGCGGCAAGGAATACGGCAGCGGTTCGTCGCGTGACTGGGCGGCCAAGGGGACCCGGTTGCTGGGCGTCAAGGCCGTCATCGTCGAAAGCTTCGAGCGTATCCACCGCTCCAACCTGTTGGGCATGGGCGTGTTGCCATTAGAATTCAAGGACGGTGAAAGCCGCGTGACCTTGAAGCTGGATGGCACAGAAACCTATGATGTGACTGGGTTCGAAGGTGGGATCACCCCCGGCATGGATATCGCCGTTAAGGTCAACCGCGCTGACGGTTCAAGCGTAGAGACCACGGTGCGATGCCGAATCGACACCTTAGACGAAGTCGAATACTACAAAAGCGGCGGCATCCTGCCTTATGTGTTGGGAAATTTGCACGCGGCTTAAAAACCCCAATAACAAGTCGAAGAAACGTATCACGCCGCCATCACCCTCATGTGATTGGCGGCGTGATACGTTTCGTTCTAAGACTTTTGGATGCGGTATTTAAGATCAATAATTTTGTTCACGGCTTTTCTGCTTCTGGTACCTGTTTCCGCCACCGCGGCAGGACAAACCTTGACGGTCGTCGAACTGTTTACCTCCCAGGGATGTTCGTCATGCCCGCCGGCGGATAAGTTCGTCGGTGAGTTGGCCAAGCGCAACGATGTTTTGGCACTGTCGTACCATGTGGATTACTGGGACTACATTGGCTGGAAGGACCCGTTCGCCAAGCCACAAAACACAGTGCGCCAGCGGCGCTATTCCCGACAGATGAAACTCAGTTATGTCTATACACCGCAAGTCGTCATTCAAGGATTGGAGCAGGCTGTCGGATCAGACATCGCCGACATCAACAAAATGATAACGAAGACTCAGCTCAGTACCCGCATCCCCGTAACGATCAAACAAAAGTCCGATGGCGATGTTCAAATTTCTATAGAGGCGTTTGAGAACCAGGGCGCTGCCGAGATCTTCCTCATCGGCTTCGATAATTCCCACAGCACCGATATTCGGCGCGGTGAGAATAGCGGTCGAAAGCTATATAACTACAACGTGGTGCGGGGCATGCGCCGGATCGGCATCTGGACCGGCAAAGCCGTCACTATTCCCGCCAATGTCTTGAATATAGCAAAACACAAACCAGATAATTATGCTGTTATCGTGCAATCAAAACGAACCGGAAAAATTCTTGGCGCGGCCAAGCTTTCGCTTCCAAGTTCAGGTACTTAAAAAGAAAATTTTTGGCTAACTCACCAAGCCTTTTTCCATCATGCTGGCCATACGTCGGGCAAATTCCGTTGCGTCGGCAACACCTTCGCCTTCCATGATCCGAGCCTGATCGAACAATAGAAACGCCGCGTCGGCCATTGAGTCTCCTGAAGTGTCAGAGACTGCTAACTCGCCAAGACGTTTGATCAGCGGGTGGCTCGGATTGACTTCGAGAATGCGGGGCGTTGGCCCGCCACCCTGAAGCTGGGCATGGCGCTTCATCAATTGTTCCGTATGAATATCCAAATCACCCTCATCCGCAACCAGACACACAGCACTATCGGTTAAGCGATCAGAAGCACGGACGTCTTTAACTTGCTCCCCAAGGGCTTCCTTGAAACGCGCAAACAAGGCATCCAAAGCAGGTGTGTCGGCCTTGTCTTCAGCCTTTTTATCATCGTCCTTTTCGTCGGGCTTAAACTTATCCAAATCGGCGCCGCCCCGGGTCGCTGACTTAAATTGTTTTTCTTGGTAGACACCAACCGACGGCATCCAGAATTCATCAATCGGGTCGGTGAGGATCAGCACTTCGACCCCGGCGGCTTTAAACCCTTCCAACTGCGGACTGCGGCGTGCCTGAACTAAGTCTTCGCCATTGATGTAGTAGATCGCGTCCTGGCCTTCTTTCATGCGGCCCAGATAATCCGCGAGACTGGTCAGTTCTTCACCATTCGTCGAATGAAACCGAGCCAGTTCCATGAGCTTGTCGCGATTTTCAAAATCCTCGTAGAGACCTTCTTTTAGCAACTGCCCAAAGTTTTCCCAGAACATCACATATTCATCGGGTTTCTTATCGGCCTTTTTCTTCAGCTCCGCCAAAATACGCTTGGTCAGGCCGGTCTTGATCTTGGCCAACCGGGGATCATGCTGGAACATTTCTCGGCTGATGTTCAAGGGCAGGTCTTCGGAATCCACGATGCCCCGCAAGAACCGCATGTAGGTTGGCAGAAGCCCGTCACAATCGTCGGTAATAAAGACCCGGTTCACATAAAGCTTTACGTGGGTTTTACGTTCGGCCTGGAACAAATCAAACGGTCGCGCGGAAGGAATGAAGAGCAAGTTTGTATACGACAGAACCCCCTCGACAGTATTGTGGACCGTCATCCAAGGCTCATCAAAGCCACCACCGACGTGGTGATAAAATTCTTTGTACTGTTCTTCGGTGATATCTTTCTTGGTCCGCGTCCAAAGGGCAGAGGCTGCGTTTAAGGTTTCGGGCTCTGCACCTTCTTCGCTTGGCATCAGGATCACCGGGATCCCGATATGGTCGGAATGCGATTTGACAATGTTCTTAATTCGCACGGATTCAAGATATTCATCCTCACCCTTTGCGAGATACAGAGTGACGGTCGTGCCTCGACCGTCACGGGTCGTTTCGTCAATGGTGAATTCGCCTTTACCATCGGAAGTCCACTGCCACGCCTTATCTTCACCGGCTTTCTGGGTCAGCACTTCAACTTTTTTCGACACCATGAAGGCGGAATAAAACCCAACGCCGAACTGGCCGATCAAGTCGACTTCCTTGCTGTTTTCTTTTCCTAATTGATCAATAAAAGATTGCGTGCCGGAGCTGGCAATGGTGCCCAAGGTTTCCAATAAATCGTCATGGTTCATGCCGATCCCGTTGTCGGTTACCGACAGGGTTTTCTTTTTTGCATCCACGCTGAGTGTAACCTTGAAATCGCCATCGCCATCAATCAGGTCGGCTTCCGTCAGTGCCGCATAGCGCAATTTGTCGCACGCGTCCGAACTGTTGGAAATCAATTCACGGAGAAAAATTTCTTTGTGGCTATAGAGCGAATGGGCAACTATATCGAGAAGCTTGCCGACTTCCGCCTGAAACGTGAATTTTTCTTTCGCCATGATCTGCCGATGTCCCTATGTATTGGATCAATTAAGTTCAAACGTGATATGTGTGAATGGGGCACTATTGCAAGGCCTTTAAGGGATTTTTTGGACGATGGACCCGGAAAAGTTAGAAATAAATCGTCAGAGACTAATGACGGAAATTGAGGCCGATGCCTTCGAGACCCGCAAAAGGACCGGCCGTCGGAAATTTTCTGACCACGTGATGGCCGCCATGGCCAGCGTTCCCCGACACAAGTTCATGGCACCTGATGAAGCCCGCTTCGCCTATATCAACCGCCCGCAAAGCATCGGCCATGGGCAGACCATTTCACAGCCCTACATCGTCGCTCTTATGACCGATTTTTTGGACTTAGCACCAGCCGACCGGGTTCTGGAAATTGGCACTGGGTTCGGCTATCAAACTGCGGTGTTCAGTTCTATCGCATCGGAAGTTTACAGCGTAGTGACAATTACCTCCTTTGCCGATGCCGCCGTGCTGCGCTTGCAAAAGCTGGTCTATAAAAATGCGCACGTGCGTCATGCTGATGGGCACGAAGGTTGGCCGGAAAAAGCCCCCTTCAATGCGATCATGATCACGGCAGCACCGCCTCAATTTCCCGAAACCCTGGCCGACCAACTTGCCATAGGTAGCCGTATGATTGTCCCGGTGGGCAGATCGCATGAACCGCAGACGCTCTATATTTGCACCAAAAACGACGATGGCACGTTGGCCAAAAAGAAAATCCTGCCGGTTGCTTTTGTCCCGATGGTGGAAAGCCCCAAAATTACACGTAGCACCACTTGAAATTTAGAGCCCAAACGACGATCCTTAGATTATGCAAATTCGAACCGGACCAGACGGCCCTCGTGTCACAGCGGTGCTTGGCCCCACGAATACCGGCAAGACCCATTTTGCCATGGAACGCATGTTGGGCCACGCCAGCGGCATTATTGGTTTTCCGTTGCGCCTGTTGGCGCGGGAAAATTACGACCGCGCGGTAAAAGTTAAAGGCAAAGACAAGGTTGCCCTGATCACCGGCGAAGAAAAAATTATCCCAGACGGCGCCAGGTATTATCTCTGCACGGTCGAATCCATGCCGCAGAATAAGTCTGTTGCTTTCCTCGGCGTCGATGAAATTCAGGTGGCTGCGGACCCGGATCGAGGCTATTTTTTTACCGATCGTCTTTTACATGCCCGCGGCACGGCAGAGACCATGTTCATGGGTGCTGACACAATCCGGCCTCTGTTGCGCCGGTTGGTGCCCGAAGTAGAAATCATTTCCAGGCCCCGGTTTTCAACGCTTAGCCATGTTGGTCACCGCAAAATCACCCGACTTAAGCCCAGAAGTGCCATTGTCGCTTTTACGACGGCGCGGGTCTACGAACTGGCAGAATTAATTCGCAAACAACGCGGTGGTGCGGCCGTGGTCCTCGGTGCCCTTAGCCCCAGGACCCGCAATGCGCAGGTCGAAATGTATCAGGCCGGAGAGGTTGATTATCTGGTTGCGACCGATGCAGTCGGGATGGGCCTCAACATGGACGTAAACCACGTTGCCTTTGCACAAACCCGAAAATTTGATGGCCACCGACGACGCGATTTGCAACCGGCAGAGCTGGCGCAAATTGCGGGAAGGGCCGGTCGCCATATGAATGATGGCACCTTTGGAACGACGGCGATGGCGTCTCCTCTCGACGCCAGGATCGCCGAACATATCGAAAATCATTCATTCAAGCCGCTTAAAACCTTATTTTGGCGCAATCCAGATTTGGACGTATCGTCGATAGAAGCCCTGCGTCAAAGTCTGACCCATGGTCCTGACCTAAAAGGCCTGCTTAAGGCACGTGTCGCCAATGACGAAAACGTGCTGAGCGTCTTGGCTGATGATGAAGAAGTTCGCGAGTTTGCGACAACGCCTGAGGCTGTCCGGTTGCTGTGGGAGATCTGTCAGGTGCCTGATTTCGGCCAAGTAATGAGCGACGCGCATTCCCGGTTGCTCGCCAACATGTATCGCCACCTTATGCAGGGAGACGGCACGTTGGAGGAGGATTGGGTTGCCCGGCATGTGGCCCGGATTGATAAGACCGAAGGCGATATTGATACCCTGGTTCAGCGGATCGCTAATATTCGAACCTGGACATATGTGTCTCAACGCAATGATTGGCTTTCTGACTCTGTCCACTGGCAGGACAAGACCCGGGACGTAGAAGATCGATTGTCTGATGCTCTGCACGAAAAACTGACGCAACGTTTCGTCGACAAACGATCTGCGGGTCTTATAAGCCAATTGGACAAAGGGGCGAACCTTCTGGTCGGGGTCAAACCTGACGGCTCCGTGATTGTCGAAGGACATCACGTGGGTCAATTGGAAGGCTTTCGATTTATACCAGATGACGCGCAAGACGGCGCCGCCGCCAAGGCTGTAAATGCCGCTGCACTTAAGGCGCTTCGCCGGGAAATTGATCATCGCATTCAACATCTCGAAAATGCGACAAATGCGGCAATAGAATTAACCGAAGAGGGCATCATTTTGTGGCTCGGCATCGCCATTGCGCGGCTTAGCAAAGGGGGCGATATCCTGCGTCCAGAGGTGGTTGTTTTGCAGAGCGATCTGTTGGATGCCACCGCGACACAGCGCGTTCAGAAGCACCTTGTGGGCTGGTTAAGCCTAAAAATTAATTCGCTCTTAATGCCCTTGGTTCGAATTCGAACCGGTGCATCTTTAACAGGTGCGGCGCGCGGGCTCTGTTTTCAGCTCTACCAATCCTTGGGTTCTGTATCGCGGGCCTCTGCACTTGATGAAATTTCCGTGCTTGCACCGGCTGAACGGCGCAAATTACGTGACTTAGGCGTCCAAATTGGGCGCGAAGCCGCTTATATGCCCGTTTTACTTAAGCCCAAAGCTGTCGAACTCCGAAATATTATTTGGGCAGCATGGACTGAGTCGAAGCCGATTTCCCCGCTGCCGCCGGGTCGAGTTTCATTGCCCGCCCCCCCGGGGGTTAAAAGTACAACTTTTGAAGCGATTGGGTACACCCTGCTTGGCCAGAGAGCGATGCGCATTGATATCCTGGAACGTCTCGCACACCAAGCATGGGAACGGTCAAAATCAGGCGGCTTTGGATTGGCGCCAGAGCTTTTATCAATGTGCGGATGCGGGCACAAAGAACTCACCGATATTCTTACCGAATTGGGCTACCTGGCAAAGGGTGAAGGAAAAAACAAAATCTTCCACCGTCATCGCAAACCTAGAAAGTCGATAAAGCAAAAGAAGTCCCGGCCACCAAAGCCCGATTCACCTTTCGCCGTACTGCATAATTTTTCGAAACGATCATGACAGAAGCTCAGGACTCAGACGACGCGGGGCTGCGGATTGATAAATGGTTGTGGTATGCGCGATTTTTTAAAAGCCGGACCTTGGCTGCAAAGGTTTGTGCTGCAAAGCCGGTACGGGTGAACTCCGTTCTCATTACCAAAGCACATGCTGTGCTCAGGCCCGGGGATGTGTTGACGTTTCCTAAGGGAGACCACATCCGGGTTATTAAGGTGCTGGACCTCGGTCAACGGCGCGGCCCGGCTGAGGAAGCGCAAGCCCTCTATGAAGACCTGAGCCCACCGGTGCCAACTCAGAAAAAACAGGGGCCCGTCTCACCGGCCTCCAGGCCTCCCGGCAGTGGGCGTCCAACCAAAGCTGAACGCCGTGCAACGGACCGACTAAGACAAGGAGAGCCTTAAGTGCTTCCTGAGTATTGTACCCAGCCCCACCTATGTGCTAGAGGACGCCCATGATTTCAAAACTAAAAGCTTTGCTGACCGACCGACCTGGACCGGATAACGCGGGAACCGCCGATCCAAACTCCGAACGCCTTCGTGTTGCGACCTCGGCTTTGCTGATTGAAGCCGCGTCCATGGATGGCCATTTTGACGAGAATGAGCAGCGAACAATCGCTGCGTTGCTAAAAAATCATTTTGAATTAAATGCCGAAGATACCGACGATCTTATGGAAGAAGGCCGCAAGGTTGTTGCTGATTCCAGCGACCTGTATGGATTTACCCGCATCATTAAGGATAATTTTTCCGAGGAAGAACGAATTCGAATGATTGAAATGCTGTGGGAAGTAGCGTATTCAGACAGTGAATTGCATCATTTTGAAGCAAATTTTGTCCGTCGCGTCACCGGACTTATATATGTTTCGGACCGTGAAAGCGGTGAAGCGCGAAAACGGGTACTTACGACGTTGGGTCTGAACGAGCCCCCAACGTCGTAAGTACCCTATATTAAATTAGACTCTTAATCTGTTCCAATTAGCGGAGAAAAATATGACATATATCGTTAACGAAAACTGCATCAAATGTAAATTGCAGGACTGCGTCGAAGTGTGCCCGGTTGATTGCTTCTATGAAGGCGAGAACATGCTCGTCATTCACCCCGACGAATGCATCGATTGTGGCGTGTGTGAGCCGGAATGCCCAATTGAGGCCATCGTCCCAGATACAGAACCTGACCTGGAAAAGCTACTGGAGTTGAATACCAAATACGCCGAAATATGGCCGAATATCACTCGTAAGGGAGAGACCCCATCGGACGAAGCAGACTGGCGTGGCAAACCTAATAAAATGGAACAATTCAGCGCAAACCCAGGAAAAGGGGATTAATCACGCCCTAATCATTCCGCGACCTGACAGATTGCTCGCCTGAGTTTTCTGGCAGAGTTGCCCAGGGTTCCCGCCACGAAAGGTGATTTCACCTATAAAATGTGGTATTATGATGCCTGTCGGTGCACGACGTGTGGCATCATTTTTATCGAGAGTGGGACACGCTATACTTAAAAATTGGAGAGCGAAGAATAAATGGCTGAAGATCTATTGTTTAGTGCCGGAGACTATGTCGTTTATCCGACCCATGGTGTCGGCAAGGTAATCGACATCGAAACTCAGGAAATCGCCGGACATAAATTAAAAATGTTCGTTATTTCTTTTGATCAAGAACGCATGACCCTTCGGGTGCCGACAACAAAATCCGAAACGTCCGGCCTCAGAAAGCTGAGCAGTCGGAAAATTATGGATTCGGCCCTAGAGACATTAAAAGGTCGCGCCCGGGCCAAGCGCACCATGTGGAGTCGCCGGGCCCAGGAATACGAAGCAAAGATTAATTCCGGTAACCCAGTCTTGATTGCGGAAGTCGTCCGTGACCTGCATCGTAATACAGGCCAGCCGGATCAATCCTTTAGCGAACGTCAAATTTATGAATCAGCCAGGGATCGGCTGGCACTAGAATTGGGGGCGGTCGAAGATCTTGACCTGGCCGCAGCAACGATAAGGATGGAAGACCTTTTAACCGCCACAGCCTAGATCATTTTAGTCATTAATTTAAAAACGGAGGACTTAGTCCTCCTTTTTTTTGCTTCATAAGCCTTTCGGAATTTTGAATTATCTCCGACCAACAGCACTTTAAAGCCCTCCCAGAAGGTCAAAAAACCTGGGCTGTTGCCGCCATTCATGGTGAAGCGAACTGTCTCAAAGCCTTACATCTGAAACTGGAGCCGCGTTTCGAGACCGGCGACAATCTTGTCTATCTTGGTAATTACATGGGTCACGGCTCGCGGGTTTCAGAGACCATAAACGAACTTCTAAGCTTCCGTCGCACACTGTTGGCGCGTCCCGGCAGTGAACAAAGTGCCTTGGTTTACCTCAGAGGATACCAGGAGGAAATGTTCCAAAAGCTGCTGCAAATTCAGTTCGCGCCGGACCCGGAATTCGTGCTTGGGTGGATGTTAAAGCATGGCATCGCGCCAACACTTTCTGCCTATGGCGGTTTTTCTGCCGAAGGGCTCACGGCGGCCAACCAAGGAAATGTTGCCCTAAGCCATTGGACGGCGAAGATTCAAGATCAGCTGCGCGCCTCTGACGGCCATAATTCGCTCCTGAACCAGCTTACCTGGGCCGCGTATCAAGAGCGTGGGCCCCTGTTACTAGTAAGCGCCGGTGTGGACACGACCCGCCCACTTTCGATGCAAGGCGACACATTTTGGTGGGGCGGGCGCATGTTTCGAGACATCGATGCACCCTATGGAATATTCAAACGCATCGTCCGTGGATTTGATTTTTCTGGCGGCGGTGCAGAAGTGAACGCCTACACCGCGACTCTAGACGACAGATGCGGCTTCGGTGGCGACCTTATTGCCGCATGTTTTGACGCTGATGGCGGACTGGCGGATATGATTAGCGCCCAAGGTTAATCCCCAAGGTTAATCCCGACTTTACCCGGCGATTAATTTAATTTTCTGTCCCGGTTTTAGGCGCTGACCCCGGGTGATGCCGTTAAGGGCCTCGAACAATTCCAAGCGAAAGCGTTCTACCGGCAAGCGGGCCGCCAAACTTTCAAGCGTATCTCCACGGCGAACCGTCACCACGGAAATACGAAGTGGGCGAAGGTTTTTGGCTTCACGTTCGGAAATGCGCCGAAAGCTATAGGTGGTGCGCCGAAGCTCCTTCGAGAGCGCACCTGTGCGGCTCGATGGGGTCAGAAAAATAAATCGATAAATAATGTCGGGCCGCGCCCGCATGGCCACCAAACGAGCATCCCGAACCCCGGACTGGAGTTGCAGCCGATTTCCCCCCGTCGCAGCAGCCAGGCCATTAACGGAAATATTTTCCACACCCTGTAAATCTAAATTACTTCCCCATTTATCCTTCAAATAGATCGCTAGATTTCGGTGGGATCGTGCCACCTTAGCGCTTTTTTCCGAATCAAATACAATGATAGACCCCTTCGGCCCGCGGGCGATAACCTGGGTTGGGGTGTTGTTCATGACAAATCCCGGGGGCACACGAAACTGGATGCGAAGACCCGGGTGGATGAAGTCTCTGCCACGACGCACGCCCTGCTTAAGGTCATCGCCGTACAGCATGCCATCCAACGCTGCCAGCAATCGGGCCCTACCCAAACGCGGTGATTTCAATCGCGCCAGCTTGACCAAGTCGATCGCCTGCACAATCCGTTGTTCAGTGCGGGGATGGGTCGATAGGGCGTGGAATTGGTTCGGTTCATTAGCCTTGCCCGCAAGTTTCGCCTGCAAATTGCTATGCGCCTGCATTTTCTTGAAAAATGAGACCATGGCCTTGGGATCGTACCCAGCCCGAATCAGATAGCGCACCGCGAGCTTGTCCGCTTCCAATTCCTGTTCCCGAGAATGACCCTGAAGATAAAGCGCTGCACCCAGCGAAAGAACGTTCCCCGTTCCCACCGGTGCGCCATAAAGGCTGCCCAGAATACTGACCACGTTTAGACTCAGATCTGCCAATTTTGTATTGCTGTAGCGTTGTGCAGTATGTCGAGCTGTGACGTGTCCAATTTCGTGAGCCAAGACACCTGCCAATTCCGCTTCGTTCTCAATTAACGACAACAGACCTCGGGTGATGTAGATATACCCCCCGGGCAGGGCAAAGGCATTCACGCCCGTGTTATTCAAGATTGTAATGGTGTAGGTGAGGTTTGGCAGTTCGGCGACCTGGGTCAGCCGAAAAGAGACTTCACTGACATATCGATTGAGCTTGAACGCGTCATACACACCGCCATGTTGCTTCAGAATTTTGGGGTGTTCTTCCTTGCCAACGCGGATTTCCTCTTCCGGCGACATGAAGGCGGTGAAATCTTGTTTCCCAGTCGCCGGGTTCTGCGTGCAGCCTGAAAGAGCTGGCAGTGTTAAAAGGATCAAAAGAACAAAAAATCGTTTCGTCATGGCCTCAGTTTATCCTGATTAAACGTGAACCGGAAGTATATCATTTAAGGAGTTCGACCTGTTCCGGGTGGCTGGCTTCGATCATCGGACCATTTCATTTGCGAAGCCATCCCCGAACTCGAATGCGCTGATCCTTAAAGGCTAAAGGATCCATGCCGGATTTTTTGAAAAGCCGGAAGACTTTTGACGATAGAGTTACGGTGAAATCAGTACGCCAATTTTCACCGTAATTCAGGTAGACCCGGCCCTTAACCTTGGCAACGTCTAGCACAACACCTTCTATCACCTGAAACGTGCCGATGTGTGGATAGAGATTTTTGACCTTGCGGACAGCATAAAACGGATGGCCCCAAATGCCCTGCTTCGCTGCGCGGGCAGTCCGTTCCAAGCCAGCATCTTGGCGACATCGGCGCGATTGTCGGGAAAGCTGTAGACCCGGGCCATGCCG
>Ga0114999_10008341_pt1 | contig 11560 bp, 9 predicted proteins | sample ArcticOcean_MG_C_3_FD_89820 | JGI IMG/M metagenome (GOLD analysis project Ga0114999, IMG submission 89820) | Marine microbial communities from western Arctic Ocean - ArcticOcean_MG_CB8_126 | ecosystem: Environmental > Aquatic > Marine > Oceanic | place: Arctic Ocean: Canada Basin | collected...
TTAAAAATTCAGAAAATACATCAAAATATTTAGCAACGCTAAATGGCTCAGGCTTAGCTATTGGACGAACCTTAATTGCAATAATGGAAAATTATCAACAAAATGATGGAAGTATAATTATACCTGATGCTCTGAGACCTTATATGCAAAATCAGACAATTATTAAATAATTAATATTGTTTATTTTTTTTATTTAGTATAATCATATAAAAAAATTAGGAGGATAAATGTCAGGATCAGGATTTGCACAATTCATACCTTTAATTTTAATTTTTGTTATTTTTTATTTTTTTCTTATAAGACCTCAACAAAAAAAAATTAAAGACCATAAACTAATGGTAGGAGCTTTAAAGAGAGGTGATGAAGTTATTACTTCAGGAGGAATAATCGGTAAAGTAGAGAGAATTTTAGGAGAAGATAAAATAGATTTAATAATTTCGGACAATGTTTCTGTTCAAGTGGTACAATCTACAATTCAAGGTTTAATAGACAAACCACAAACAAAAAAATAGTTATAATTTGTGTTGTATTTTTCAAAACTTAAATTAGCTACGATATATTTTATAATATTACTTCTTTCTTTCTTTTCTGTACTTAATTTTTCAGATTTCGATAATACTTTTTTGGGAAAAAAAAAAGTTAATCTAGGACTTGATCTTCAAGGTGGAACATATCTTCTTTTAGAAGTTGATTCTGCTCCAATGATAGAACAAAAATTGCAAAATAAGCTTCTTTTATTAAGAAAAGAACTAAAAAATAAAAAAATTAAATATGAAAATTTAAAGCTAATAAACAACACAATAAAATTTAAAATTTCACAAAATCAAATTGAAGATTTTAAAGAGTTTTTCTTAAATAAAGAAAACTCATTTAATCTTTATTTTTCCCAGTATAGATCATTTGAAATGAATCATGAGTTAATTAATGGTTTGATTGTAATTGAATATTCTAAATATGGAATTATAGAAATAAAAAATTCAACTTTAGAAGATTCTCTAGAAATTGTCAGGCGTAGAATCGATGAAGTTGGTACCAATGAACCAACAGTAATTAAGAGAGGTAACGATAGAATTTTAATTGAGTTGCCAGGTCTCAGCGACCCCAACAGAATTAAAAAACTACTTGGAAAAACTGCAAACTTAAGTTTTAGAATCGTTACAGATCAAGTGGATGATTTTGGATCAGAAGTTTTATTTTTTGAAGATGGTGTTACAAAATTGAATGTGAACAAAAGAGTTGTAATGAGTGGTGACAATCTAGATAACGCCATACCCAGTTTCAATAATCAAAACAATGAAACAATAGTTAGTTTTTCTTTAGATAGAGTAGGAGCTAAAAGATTTGCAAGAATAACTACCAACAATATTGGTAAAAGATTAGCAATAATTTTAGATAATAAAATTGTAAGTGCTCCGCAAATAAGAGAACCAATACTTGGTGGCAATGGTCAAATTTCAGGAAACTTTACTTTTCAATCTGCTACTGATTTAGCAGTATTGCTTAGATCAGGTGCGCTACCCGCTCCATTAAATATTATTGAAGAAAGAACTGTAGGTCCTGATCTAGGGGAGGATTCCATAAAAGCAGGAATTATTTCTTTAATAATTGGTTTTTTGTTAATTATTTTTTATATGATATTTAAATATAAACTCTTTGGAATAATTGCTGACATATCTTTGATAATAAATCTTATTCTTCTTTTAGGTGTGCTTACAATTTTTGAAGCTACGCTAACATTACCTGGTATAGCAGGAATTATTTTAACAGTCGGAATGGCTGTCGATGCCAATGTTCTAATCTTTGAAAGAATTAAGGAAGAAATGAAAACAGAAAAATCAAATATACATGCTTTTGATATTGGTTACAAAAAAGCCCAATCAGCAATTATAGATGCAAATATAACAACATTAATTTCAGCAATAATACTATTTTTCCTTGGCTCTGGGCCTGTTAAGGGATTTGCAGTAACTTTAGGTGTAGGAATTTTAACAACTTTATTTTCAGCTTACTTTTTGGCAAGACATCTTACATCAATTTTTGTAATGAAAAGGAAAGATAAAGAAATAAATATATGAATTTAAATATTAAAAAAAATATTGAATTTACACATTTTTATAAAAAATTAAATTTATTATCTTTAATTTTAATAGTTTTTTCAGTTTTATTTTTACTATTTAAAGGATTAAATCTTGGTGTAGATTTCAAAGGTGGCACATTAATAGAAATTAGAACAAATAATTCAGCTATTAGCATATCTGAGATTAGACAATCTTTTATGAAAATGAATTTAGGCGATGTAACAGTAAAAAAATTTGGTAAAGAAAATGATTTTTTAGTTAAGATAGAAACTATTAAATCAGATGATCCCAATTTTATTAAATCTATAAATGACAAACTGTCTGCTGACACAGGTTCAGAAATTAATTTTCGAAGAGTTGAAAATGTTGGTCCAAAAGTTAGTAATGAATTGCTTAAAGATGGTCTATTAGCCATCATTTTATCTTTAGCTGCGATGTTATTTTATATCTGGATTAGATTTGAATGGCAGTTTAGTTTAGGTGCTATTATAGCTATAATACATGATGTTATTCTCACAATTGGAATTTTTTCTATTTTATCATATGAAATAAATCTATCAATAGTTGCGGCAATTCTTACTATTGTTGGTTATTCAATGAACGACACAGTGGTGATATTTGATAGAATTAGAGAAAATTTAAAAAAATATCCCAAAAACCCAATATCAACAATATCTAATACTTCTACTAACGAAACTTTATCTAGAACATTAATCACATCAGTAACAACACTACTTGCTTTAATCTCCATATATATTTTTGGTGGTGAAATTCTAAAAGGTTTTTCTTTTGCTATGATTGTGGGTGTCTTAGTTGGAACTTACTCTTCAATATTTGTAGCTACACCAATATTGAATTATACAAATGTAAGTTCTAAATCTATTTTAAAAGAGGACGACAACAATACGGTTTAATATAAATTTTGCGCCATTACCATAGTAAGTAACATTGGTAATGATAACAATGTGTTGATCCTAGACGTTAGCATCGCAGTTCTTGCTGATTTAGCTTTTACTTCCGGAGTTACCTCAACTATTCCAAGAGCTCTTTTTTGATTTGGCCAAATTATAAACCAAACATTATAAGCCATAATTATCCCTAGCCACATACCAACTCCAATTGCAGTATTTTTACCACCACCACTACCAATTCCTAAGGTCATAGCTTGGTGAACGTAACCATTCAATGTTGCAACTATTAATCCTGTAACAATTGTTGCCAGTGCAGCCCACCTAAACCAAAACAAAACAGCTGGCGCTATAACTTTACCAATTGCAGGTTTTTGATCATCAGGTATTTTTGGCATACTTGGGATTTGAACAAAATTTAAATACCATAGTAATCCAATCCACATTACACCCGCTAGCACATGTAAATATCTAAATAACCAACTCCAAAAAATTTGATCAAAAGCACCATATCCTCCATCGGAGAAAAAAAGACCCAGAAATAGAAGTATTGCTAAAACTAAAGAAAGATGAATAGTTTTGCTTAGTGATTGTAATATTGAAACCATGATTCTTTATACCATTTTTTAAGATTTAATTAAGCTATTTTTTTGAATTTGTTGTTGATAATATTCTTCAAGAAATTTCCAGTATAGCTTTCGCTTATTTCACTGACTTTTTCAGGGCTACCTTCTGCTATGATTTGGCCTCCATTTACTCCCCCATCAGGACCCATATCAACCACCCAGTCTGCAGTCTTAATCACATCTAAGTTGTGTTCAATAACTACCACAGTATTTCCTAACGCAACAAAAGTCTGCAAAATTTCTAATAATTTTTTAATATCGTGAGCATGCAGACCTGTCGTAGGTTCATCTAAAATGTATATTGTTCGACCAGTCGACCTTTTTGATAATTCTTTAGCTAATTTTATTCTTTGAGCTTCCCCACCCGATAGTGTAGTAGCTTGTTGTCCAATTTTTATATAACCCAAACCTACTTTTTTCAAAGTTAGTAATTTTGTTCTAACAGTTGGTATATTTAAAAAATAATCACAACCTTCGTCAACAGTCATATTTAGTATATCAGCAATATTTTTATCTTTGAATTTTATTTCTAAAGTTTCGCGATTATATCTTGATCCTTTGCAAACATCACAAGATATATAAACATCAGGTAAAAAATGCATTTCATATGTTATTACCCCATCACCTTCACAAGATTCGCATCTTCCACCTTTTACATTAAAAGAAAATCTTCCTACTTTATAACCGCGAGCTTTTGAATTAGGAAGATTAGCAAACCAATCTCTTATAGGACCAAAGGCACCAGTATAAGTAGCTGGATTTGATCTTGGAGTTCTACCAATAGCCGATTGATCTATATCAATAATTTTATCTATCTGTTCTACACCTTTGTAATTTTTGAAAGCCTTAGGTAGCTTTCTAGATTTATTATTATTTAACATTAAATTCAAAGCATTGTATAAAGTTTGTAGTATTAAGGTAGATTTGCCGCTTCCTGATACACCAGTAACACACGTAAAGGTTCCTAGTGGAATTTTAAGATTAACATTTTTTAAGTTATTGCCTGTAGCACCTAAGATTTCTAAATATCTGCCATTTTTAGCTAATCTCCTTTTATTCGGTACAGGGATATTTTTTTTATGTGATAAGTAATTTCCTGTAATACTATTTTTGTTTTTTAAGATATCTTTTAATTCTCCTTGAGCTACTATATTTCCACCGTTTATTCCAGCTTCAGGACCAAGATCAATTATATGATCTGCGTTTTCCATAGTTTCTGTATCATGTTCAACAACTATTACAGTATTTCCTAAATCTCTAAGCCGTTTTAGAGCTTTGATTAATTTAACATTATCTTTTTGATGAAGCCCAATTGAAGGTTCATCCAAAACATATAATACACCTGTTAATCCTGAGCCAATTTGTGACGCCAATCTAATTCTCTGAGATTCACCACCTGACAAAGTCCCTGACTCACGTGATAGAGTTAAATAATCTAAACCTACATTTAGTAAAAAATCTAATCTTTCATTAATTTCTTTTAAAATATGTTGTGCTATTTTCTTTTCTTTTTCATTAAGATGATTATTAAGATTTGAAAACCATCTTTTAGCTTCTGTAATAGATTTTTTTGTAACTTCACTAATGCTTAGTTTATCGATTTTAACACACAAAGCCTCATCCTTAAGTCTCAAGCCTTTGCATTTTTCACAACTGGATTCGCTTTGATATTGAGAAATTTCTTCTCTCTTCCACTCACTCTCAGTTTCTAAATATTTTCTTTCAAGGTTATTAATAACTCCTTCAAAAGTTTTTTTAGTTGAATATTTTTCATGCCCATCATCATAAACAAATTTAATTTCTTCATCATGTGATCCATAGAATATTACATCTTTTATTTCTTTAGGAATTTTTTTCCATGGATCGTCCAAAGAGAATTTATAGTGTTTAGCAAGTGATGATAAAGTTTGAGCATAATATAAAAATTTAGATTTTGACCAAGGTTCAATGGTACCATCTGCTATGCTTTTTTTATGGTTAGGAACTACTAAATTTGGGTCTATGTTTAAATTTACACCAATGCCTTCACATTCTTCACAAGCACCATATGGGCTATTAAAAGAAAAAAGTCTAGGTTCAATTTCTTCAATTGTAAAACCGCTCTCCGGACAAGCAAATTTTGATGAAAAAATTATTTTTTCAATTTTTCTATATTTTTTTGGTAAAGTTTCATTTTCATATTCTACAAATAGCAATCCATCAGATAAGTTTAGAGCAGATTCTACACCTTCGGCCAATCTATTTCCTAAATCACTGTTAATAATGATTCTATCAACCACAATTGAAATTTCATGCTTTATTTTTTTATTTAAGTCTGGAAAATCATCAATATTATAATAAAAACCATCAACTTTTATTCTTTGAAATCCTCTTCTTTTGTAACTAGCTATTTCTTTTTTATATTCACCTTTTCTTCCTCTAACTATTGGAGCCAACAAATAAATTGTATTTTTTTTTGGAAGATTTTTAATCTTATCTACAATTTCACCTACACTTTGAGATTTAATAGCTTTTCCTGTGAATGGAGAATATGGTGTACCTGCTCTGGCATACAAAACTCTCATATAGTCATAAATTTCAGTTACAGTAGCTACAGTTGATCTTGGATTTTTCGAGGTATTTTTTTGTTCTATAGATATTGCGGGACTAAGACCTTCAATCAAATCAACTTTGGGTTTTTTCATTTTATCAAGAAATTGCCTTGCGTAAGCTGACAAACTTTCCACATATCTTCTTTGACCCTCAGCGTAAATTGTATCGAAAGCTAGTGATGATTTTCCCGATCCTGACAGCCCTGTGATGACAATAAATTTATCTTTTGGTATTTCTAGAGAAATATTTTTTAAGTTGTGTTCTTTAGCGCCTTTTATAACGATTTTTTTAATCATTTTTTTAACAAATATATGTATCCTATTAATAAAAAGATGGAAATATGTTATATTTGCATATATTAACAATTAATCTTTTATAAAATCTATAAATTTTATGGCTGGAAGTCTAAATAAAGTTCTACTAATTGGTCGCCTAGGAGCGGACCCAGAAATCAAACAAATGGTTAATGGAAAAAATGTAGCTAGATTAAGCCTTGCAACCAGCAATACATGGAAAGATAAAAATACTGGTGAAAAAAAAGAAAAAACAGAATGGCACAGAATAGTTATTTTTAATGAAGGTCTTGTTAATGTGGTGCAACAGTACGTTAAAAAAGGTGCTCAAGTTTATATAGAAGGCCAGCTAACAACAAGAAAATGGCGAGATGAAAAAGCTGGAGTTGATAAGTATTCAACAGAAGTTGTCCTTCAAGGTTTTAATTCTTCTTTCAAAATTTTAAGTAGTAAATCAAACCAAATTGAAAATGTTCAAGATTCTAATTCTGATAAAAGTTCACTTCCAAGTGAAGATAAAATATCGTCCAACGATTTGGATGATGAAATTCCTTTTTAAATTTAATGGAAAAAATAGAATCTAATTTAGTTAAAAAAGATTATAAACCAATTTTTGTTTATGATGAAATGAGTACTTCTTATTTATCGTACGCAATGAGTGTAATTGTTAGTAGAGCGTTGCCAGATGTACGCGATGGTTTAAAACCAGTCCACAGAAGAATAATTTATTCAATGTACAAAGGTGGGTTTGATTGGTCTAAGCAATTTCGAAAATCTGCAAGAGTAGTTGGAGACGTAATGGGTAAATATCATCCACATGGTGATCAAGCTATTTATGATGCTTTAGTTCGAATGACCCAAAGCTTCTCTATGAGTTTACCCCTTATTGATGGACAAGGAAACTTTGGTTCTATCGATGGAGACCCTCCAGCAGCTATGCGTTACACAGAAACAAAGCTAGCGAAAGTTTCACAATTTTTAATTGATGATATAGAAAAAAAAGTAATCGATTTTAGAAAAAATTATGATGAAACTGATAAGGAACCAACGGTCTTACCCTCAAAGTATCCAAATTTATTAGTTAATGGAGCTGGAGGTATTGCGGTTGGCATGGCGACAAGTATACCTCCTCACAATTTAGGAGAAATTATTGATGGAACGATAGCTTATATAAATAATAAAGATATAACCATTTCTCAATTAATGAAGAAAATACCTGGTCCAGATTTTCCAACTGGAGGAATAATCATAGGTAAAGATAATTTGAAACAAGGCTATAATAAAGGAAGAGGTTCAATTAAAATTAGAGGTGACATAGATACTGAAACTGTAAAAAATGGAAAAGAAAGATTAATAATTAGTTCAATACCTTATCAAGTAAATAAATCTGTTCTTAATGAAAGAATTGCGGAACTAGCTAGAGACAAAAAGATTGAAGGTATTAGCGACATTAGAGATGAATCAAACCATAAAGGAATAAGAGTAGTAATAGATTTAAGAAGAAATGTTGAGCCAGAAACAGTTAAAAGACAACTTTTTAAATTAACTTCTATAGAATCTTCTTTTGGTTTTAATACTTTAGCTATATCAAATGGTAAACCCAAAATATTAAATTTAAAAGAATTTATATCAGAGTTTGTTAACTTTAGAGAAAAAACTTTAACTCGCAAAATAAAGTTTGATTTAGAAAAAGCTCTAGAAAGAACTCATATATTAATAGGTATTTCAGTTTCAGTTGAAAATATTGATGAAATAATAAAAGTTATTAAAAAATCTAGTACAGTTGATATTGCAAGAAAGTCTTTGCTATCTAAAAAATGGAAAATCACTAAAACAAGCAAATTAATAAAATTAATTAAGTCTGAAAAAGGATCAAGTGGTTACAAATTATCAGAAAATCAAGTTACAGCTATTCTAGAATTAAGACTTCAAAAATTAACGGCATTTGGAATAAACGAAATAGAAAGTGAAATTAAAAAACTTGCTATTTTGATTGCAGGATATGAAAAACTTTTAAAATCAAAAAAAGAGTTATTTAATGCGATTATTTCTGAATTAAATAATATAAAAGATAAATTTTCTGTAGAAAGAAGAACTAAAATTATTGATGCCGTTCTTAACTATAATATAGAAGAAACTATACAAAAAGAAGCTGTTGTAATAACGATTACACAAAAAGGTTATATAAAAAGAGGATCCTTATCGTCAGTTAAAATACAAAAAAGAGGCGGCAAAGGTAAAGCGGGAATCAAAACAAGAGATGAAGATTATGTAATTCAAATATTTACAGCCAATTCTCACACACCCATATTATTTTTCTCTACACAGGGACTTGTATACAAGTTAAAAGCTTGGAAAATACCTCAAGGATCTTCCAATTCAAAAGGTAAGACTTTGTTTAACCTTCTTCCTTTAAAGAGTCATCAATCTATAAGTTCAATTATGCCATTACCTGAAAATGAAAGTGAGTGGAAAAATCTCTATGTAATTTTTGTTACTCAAAAAGGAAAAGTAAGAAAAAATAGTTTAGAAGATTTTATTAGCATTCAATCTACAGGAAAAATCGCAATGAAATTAGATGGTGATGATAAAATTATTGGTGTTAAAATTTGTAGAGAAGATCAAGATATTATTTTAAGTACTCTGTTAGGAAAATGTATAAGATTTAAGTCTAAAAAACTAAGAATTTTTAAAGGAAGATCATCAAAAGGAATCAAAGGAATTGAGTTAGGATCAAATGATAAAGTGATTTCATTATCAGTGTTAAACTCTGCTGATATTAATCCACAATTGGCTAAAAAATTGCTTAAAAATGGCTCAGGAAATAAAGATAAAAAATCAGAGGCTATTGCTAAACAAAAATATATATTATCAATAACTGAGAATGGATTTGGAAAAAGAACATCATATTACGATTATAGAGTGACAAATAGAGGTGGAAAAGGAATCATAGGTATTGTTGCTTCATCAAGAAATGGTCATGTATCTGCATCTTTTCCAGTAGATGAGGGTGATGAAATAATTTTGTCTACTGATAAAGGTAAAGTTATAAGGTGTGCTGTAAAAGAAATTAGAGTGGCTGGAAGAAATACACAAGGTGTAAGAATATTTAAACTTTCTGGTGAAGAGAAAGTAGTTTCAGCTTTTAGAATAGAAGATAATTTTATCGATTAAATGAGAAAATTTGGTATATACCCTGGAACATTTGATCCAATCACATTTGGTCACATTGATGTTATTAAAAGAGCTTTAAAAATTGTAAGCAAATTATTTGTAGCTGTCTCTGATGATAATTCAAAAGATTATTTGTTTTCATCTGATGAAAGAGTTAACATAATTCAACAATCGCTTTTTAAAGATTTAAGGTTTAAAAAGAATTTAATTAAAGTGATCCCGTTTAATAGTTTGACAACAACTTTTTGTAAAAAAAATAAGGCAACTGTGATATTTAGGGGTCTAAGAGCTGTTTCTGATTTTGAATATGAATTTCAATTAGCTGGCATGAATAGAAAATTAGATCCGAACATTGAAACTGTTTTTTTAATGTCCGATGTAGAAAATCAAGTAATTTCTTCAAAATTTGTAAAAGAGATTGCTAAGTTAAATGGTAAAATCGATAAATTCACAACAAAAAGTGCTATAAGAGCAATCAATGAAAAACATATTTAAACAAATTTTTTTTTTAATTATTTTTTTATTTTCTATTAATAATATAAATGCAGAGGAGAATATTATGCTACTAGAATTGAAAGATGGAGATGTAATAATTGAATTATATCCTGATATTGCACCCAATCATGTTAAACGATTTAAACAGCTTGCGGCTGAAAAAAAATATGATGGAGTAGTCTTCCACAGAGTTATTGATGGCTTCATGGCACAAACGGGTGACGTTAAGTTTGGAAATTCAAATTCAGCAAACTTTGATTTAGAAAAAGCTGGAACAGGAGATTCTGAATATCCAAATTTAAAAGCTGAATTTAGTGATATACCTCATGAAAAAGGAACTTTGTCAATGGCACGCTCAAATAATCCAGATAGTGCCAATAGTCAGTTTTTTATTTGTTTTGAAGCCGCTCCACATTTAGATCGCCAATATACTGTGTTTGGTAAAGTTACCAAAGGAATGGAATATGTTGATTTAATTAAAAGAGGTGACGGAGCAAACGGAGAGGTTATTGATCCAGATAAAATTATTAGTTTATCTCTAAAATAAATTTTAATCAAAATGTTCGATGAAAACTTTTCTTTTACTCTGTTTAAAGAAAATAATTTTGCTCGTCTAGGGCAAATAAATACTTTTAGAGGTAGAATTGACACGCCAGTTTTTATGCCAGTAGGCACACAAGCTACAGTAAAATCTATTTTTATTGAAGATCTTATTAAAATTAATACACAGATTATTTTATCTAACACATATCATTTAATGATAAGACCAGGTACCGAAAGAATTAAGAGAGTAGGTGGACTTCATGAGTTTATGAATTGTCCTCTTCCAATACTCACTGACTCCGGAGGATTTCAAATAATGTCTCTTTCTAAACTTGTTAAAATTGATGAAAAAATTGGTGCTACATTTAGATCACATACAGATGGAAAAAAATTTACTTTGAGCCCTGAAGAAAGCATGAGGATTCAAAAAGATTTAAATTCTGATATAGTAATGGTTTTAGATGAATGTCCAAAATTAACAAATGATAAAAAAAAAATAAGTGATTCATTGCAACTTTCTATTAAATGGGCTGTAAGATCTAAAAATAGTTTTGGTATTAATAAAAAAAAAGCATTATTTGGTATAGTTCAAGGTGGCATTTATAAAGATCTAAGGCTAGAAAGCTTAGAAGGTTTGAAAAAAATAGGATTTGATGGATATGCATTAGGTGGTCTTGCTGTTGGAGAGTCTCAGGAGCAGATGTTTAAAGTCTTAGATGAAATATGTCCATATATGCCCAAAAACAAACCAAGATATCTAATGGGTGTAGGTACACCATCTGATATATTGGGCGCTGTTAGCAGGGGAGTAGATATGTTTGATTGTGTATTGCCAACAAGATCCGGAAGAA
>Ga0114999_10008342_pt1 | contig 11559 bp, 12 predicted proteins | sample ArcticOcean_MG_C_3_FD_89820 | JGI IMG/M metagenome (GOLD analysis project Ga0114999, IMG submission 89820) | Marine microbial communities from western Arctic Ocean - ArcticOcean_MG_CB8_126 | ecosystem: Environmental > Aquatic > Marine > Oceanic | place: Arctic Ocean: Canada Basin | collected...
ATCCCCAGGTCGCGGCTGCCGGCGGGGATGCCCAGGGTCAGGCGCAGGGCGTCGTATTCCTCGGCCGTCGCCGGGGGGAGGCCGAGGGCCTCCAGCGCGGCGGGCGGGGCATAGAGCCGCGCGCCGAGCGCCGACAGCCGTGGATCGGTCGCCGCCACGCCGCCGTCCAGGGCTCGCGCCGCACCCGGTTCGTCTGGCAGGTCCAGGCTGCTCAGGGCGCCCTCGCCGAAACCCGCTGCGACCGTGAGGTCGTCGCGCGGCGCGATCGTGGCCTTGGCGCGCAGCCGGTACATGGTCAGGCGGCGGACCAGATCGTCGCGCCGCGCGGCTTCGCAATCCACCAGCAGGGTCCCGCCCGATACGGCTGCCATCTCGACCATGATGAATTCGTGCAGGAACTTGCCCTGGGGGGTCAGCAGGGCGGCGTAGATCGCCCGGTCGGGGCCGATCCTCGTCACATCGTTGGTGATGATTCCCTGCAAAAAATTGCGGGCGTCGGGCCCTTCGATGCCGATCAGGGCACGGTCGGGCAGAATGGCGTATCGGGCGGTCATGGCTGCGCGGTCATCCTTGTCTCTTGCTTTCGCACGTTTTGCGCTAAGTACTTGTATCGCCAAGGTGTGCAGCCCGGGCGGCCCTGGCAAGGGGTCGCCATGCTAGCGCATGACATGTTCTTTCCCGTATAAGCTCGCGCCATGCACGTCACATTGATCGACGATTCGATTCCCTTCGATCCCCGCAGCCCGGACACCATCCCCCTGGGCGGGGTCGAGAAGGCGTTTCTGTCCCTGGCCCAGGCCTTCGCCGCGCGTGGCCATAAGGTGCAGGTCTTCAACCGCGCGCCATCGCGGGTCGAGGCCGAGGGCGCCGTCTGGGAGGGGTGGGACGCCGCCCGGCCCGAGCGCAGCGATGTCGTGATCGCCCATCGCCGCCCCTCGCTTCTCGATCAGGTGCCCGAGGCGCGCATCAAGATGCTCTGGGTGCCCGGCACGGGCGGCTATCTGGAAAAAGAGCACAACCGCAGCCGCTTGCTGCTGCACAAGCCGATCACGGTCTTTTCGTCGCGGGGCGCGATCGATGGCTGGGACAACGAATTCAGGGTCCGGATCGGCCTGATCGCGCCTGGCGTGCGCGACATTTTCCGCAACGGCCCGAATGTCGAGCCGGCCGACCTGCCGCGCGCGGTAGTGACGGTTCATCCGCTGCATGGCCTGTCCTGGCTGGTCCGCCTCTGGCGGGCCAAGATCCGGCCGGTGGTGCCCCGGGCGGAACTACACATCTATTCCGGCGCGCTTTACAAAGGTATAGCGGGAGAGCCGGTGGCCCCGGCCTTCGACGACGTGCTGCGCACGGTCCAGGCGGCTGATGAGGACGGCGTGATCGTCCAGCGGCCCCTGGACGATCTTGCCATGGCCGGGGTCTACCGCTCGGCCCGGGTCCATCTTCACCCGGGTATGCGCGAGGAAATCTATTGCTATACACTATCGGAATCCCAGGCATGCGGGTTGCCGGCGGTCGCTCGCCCCAGGGGCGGCGTCAGGAGTTTGGTCGTGGATGACACCAGCGGATTGCTGGCGGACGAGGATGACGCCTTCGCCAATTCGGCGCTTCGCATCCTCAACGACCAGAAGACCTTCGACCGGCTGGCATTGGGTGCACGGTCGCTCCAGCGTGATCGGGATTGGGACGGTGTGGCTTCGGAATTCGAAGCGCTCTGGGCATGAGAATTCTGTTCATTACCGCCTCCCGGATCGGCGATGCCGTCCTTTCCAGCGGGCTGCTGGGCCAGATGGCCGAGCGCTATCCCGATGCGAGGATCACCGTGGCCTGCGGGCCGGCCGCCGCGCCCCTGTTCGAGGCGGTGCCCAATCTCGAATGGGTGATCGCCCTCGAAAAACGCTCCTTCGGGCGCCATTGGCTGCATCTCTGGCGGGAATGTTTTCCGAATCGCTGGCAGGCCGTGATCGACCTGCGGAACTCGGCCGTGCCCTATTTCCTCTTTGCGCGCGAACGCTATTCGAAGTGCAAGAATGTTGATGGCATGCATGTCGTCGAGCAAATGGGGAAGGTCCTGAAGCTCGACCAGCCGCCGGCGCCGCGCCTCTGGACCGCGCCGGAACATTGGCAGGCGGCTGAGCTTTGGCTGCCCCCAGGCGGACAGGTTCTCGCCGTCGCGCCGGTTGCCAATTGGCGCGGCAAGCAGTGGCGCGCGGCCCGCTTCGTCGAATTGATTAGGCGCCTCACCGCGCCCGACGGCATCCTGCCGGGCGCGCGGGTCGCGGTGTTCGGCTCGGCCGCGGACCGTATCCAAGCCCAGGCGGTGATCGCCTCGATTCCCGCGGGTTTGCGCATCGACTTCGTCGGCGGGCCCGATCTGCTGACTGCGCTGGCCTGCCTGCGCCGCTGCAGCTTCTTCGTCGGCAACGATTCGGGGACCATGCACCTGGCTGCCGCGGCGGGCATCCCGACTCTCGGTCTGTTCGGGCCCAGCAAGGATGAGGTCTATCGCCCCTGGGGCGCACGGGCGGAGGTCGCCCGGACGGCACTCACCTATGACGAACTGGTGGGTGGGCCGGGCTACGACCACAAGACCACGGGAACGCTCATGGATTCCTTGAGCGTCGATGCGGCCGAGATTGCGGCGCAGGAATTGTGGCGGCGCTGCCAGACCGAGGTCGCCTGAGCGTGGGGCTGGCCGACGGCCCCCGGCTTTCCGCCCTCGTCGTGGTCCATGACGAGGAAGCGCAGCTCGCCGATTGCCTCGCGACCCTGGATTTTGCCGACGAGATCGTCGTCGTTCTCGACCGCTGCAGCGACCGCTCGCGCGAGATTGCCGCGCGCTTCACGGATCGTCTGGTCGAAGGCGCCTGGGAGATCGAGGGTCCGCGCCGCCATGCCGGCATCGATATCTGCGCAGGCGACTGGATCCTCGAAGTCGATGCCGACGAGCGGGCCTCGCCCGAATTGGGCGCGGAAATCCGCGCGACCATCGCCGCCACCGCGCCGGGATATTTTCTGGTGCCGGTCGATAATTATGTCGGCGACCGACTGGTGCGCCATGGTTGGGGCGCGTCCTGGGGCACCAGCGCCGCACCGCGCCTGTTCTCGCGTGGGGCGAAGCGGTGGAGCAATCAACGCGTCCATCCCAAGGTTCATCTCCAGGGCCCGAAGCGCCGCCTGACCAAACCGCTGCGACACCATGTCGACCGGGATATTTCGGACATGATCCGGCGCTTCGACCGCTACACCACGGCGCGGGCGGACGATTTGCGCGCCCGGGGCGAGGTCGGCTCTCTCGCGGGCAATCTACGGCGCGTCTTCTCGCGTTTCTTTAAATGCTATGTCCGGCGCAAGGGCTATCGCGAGGGCGGCTACGGCCTGCTGATCGCCATTTTCGCCGCGCTCTATCCGCTGGTCTCACATCTCAAGGCCAAGCTGGAGCCGACCGGGGCGAAAGCCCGATGACCCGGCTGCTTCAAGCCATGGCCGGCGCACATCTGGGGGGCGCCGAGGCCTTTTTCGAACGGCTGGCCCTGGCCCTGGACCGGGCGGGCGTCGAACAGCGCATCGTCATCCGCCGCGACGCCGGCCGTGCCGGACGCCTGCGCGACGCGGGGATCGAGCCCATCCAGCTCAGCTTCGGTGGGCGGCTCGACTTCGCCACCTCCCGCGCCCTGCGGCGCCAGATCAATGCCTTCGATCCCGATATCGTCCTGGGCTGGATGAGTCGGGGTGCGCGTTTCTGCCCGCGTGGCAGGCATGTCCTCGCGGCCCGCCTGGGCGGCTATTACGACCTCAAGTATTTCCGCCATTGCGATCATCTGGTCGGCAATACTCAGGACATCGCCGATTATCTCGTGAAAGCGGGCTGGCCGGCCGAGCGCACCCATTACCTGCCGAATTTCGTCGAGGCCACGCCAGCGCCCGCCATCGACCGTGCCGAGTTCGAGACGCCCACCGACGCGCCCCTGCTGCTGGCTCTGGGCCGTCTCCACGTCAATAAGGCTTTCGATACCTTGATTGCGGCCCTGGCGGCGCTGCCCACCGCTTGGCTGTGGATCGCGGGCGAGGGGCCGTTGCGCGCCGAACTCGAAGCGCAGGCTCGGACCCTCGGCGTCGATAGCCGGTTGCGCTTTCTGGGCTGGCGCCACGACATGCCGGCCCTGCTCGCCGCCGCCGATATCCTGGTCTGTTCCTCGCGGCACGAACCCCTGGGCAATGTCGTCATCGAGGGCTGGGCGCATGACCGTCCGGTCGTGGCCACGCGCAGCGCCGGTCCGGCTTCCCTGATCGCGGACGAGGCCAGCGGGCTGCTCGTCAATATCGACGATGCGCCGGCCTTGATCGCCGCGCTGGCACGGGTCATCGGCTCGGCGGATCTGCGCGCCGATCTGGTCGGCGGTGGGCGCGCCGCTTACGAGGGGGAATTTACCGAGGCCGCGGTCGTCGCCCGCTATCTCGACTTCTTCGACCGGATTCGTGCCTGATGTGCGGCATCGTAGGATTGATGAGCCTGGATGGCAGCGCACCGCCGGTCGGTCTGATCGATCTCATGGCCGAATCGATCGCCCATCGCGGGCCCGACGGGCGCGGCGATTACCGCCAGGGCGATCTGGCGATGGCGCAGATGCGCCTCGCCATCATCGATCTCGCGACCGGGGACCAGCCGCTCTATGAGCCGCGCGGCGCCGCCCTCGTGGCCAATGGCGAGATCTATAACTACGTCGAACTTCGCCAGGATATGGCGGATGTCGCCTTCGCCACAGCCAGCGATTGCGAGCCGCCGCTCCATCTGTTCCGGCGCGAAGGGCTGGCTTTCCTCGACCGGCTGCGCGGCATGTACACGATCGCCCTGCACGACCCGACCGAGGGCCGCCTGCTGCTGGCCCGCGATCCCTTCGGCATCAAGCCGCTTTATCTGTTGCGGACCGAGCAATTCTTCGCCTTTGCCTCCGAACCCCATGCCTTTCTCGTCGCCGGCTTGGTCGAACCGGCGGTCGATACGAAAGCGCGCGACGAATTGCTCCAGCTTCAGTTCACGACCGGCGAGCAAACCCCCTTCACCGGCATCACGCGCCTGCGTCCGGGCGAGGCGCTGGTCGTCTCCCGGGGCAAGGTGGTCGAGCGCCGGCTGCGCCAGGCCCTGCCGGCGGGCCCGCCGTGCCGCATCGGCGAGGACGAGGCCCTGGCTGAACTGGACCGGATCCTTCTGGACAGTGTCGCGGTCCATCAGCGGTCCGACGTGCCCTACGGCATGTTCCTTTCGGGCGGCGTCGATTCCTCGGCCCTTCTGGCCGCCATGGCGCGTCTCAACGAACGCTCCGTGCGCGCCTATACGATCGGCTTTCCGGGAACCGCGGTGACGGACGAGCGCGACCATGCCCGGGTGGTTGCCCGCGCGGTCGGGGCCGAGCATGTCGAGGTGAGTTTCGAGGAAGCCGATTTTTGGTCCCTGCTGCCCCAGGTCGCCGCCGCGATGGACGACCCCGCGGCCGATTATGCTGTGCTGCCGACCTACAAGCTGGCGCGCGAGGCGGCGCGCAAGGTCAAGGTGATCCTGAGCGGCGAGGGCGGCGACGAGATGTTCGGCGGCTATGGCCGCTACCGCAGCGCCATGCGGCCCTGGCTGATCGGCGGGCGCGGGATGCGGATGCGCGGCATCTTCGACGGGCTCGACGTGCTGCGCGGCGGCGGCCATTGGCGCGACGGATTCGCGGCGGCCGAGATTGCCGCCCGACAGGGCGATCGTAGCCGTCTCCAGGCTGCCCAGGCGACCGATGTGGCGGATTGGCTGCCCAACGATCTGCTGCTGAAGCTGGACCGCTGCCTGATGGCCCATGCTATCGAAGGCAGGACGCCGTTTCTCGATCCCCAGGTCGCCGATTTTGCCCTATGCCTGCCTGATCGGCTGAAGGTGCGCGACGGCAAGGGCAAATGGCTGCTGCGCCGCTGGCTGGAGAAGAACCTGCCCGAGGCCGACCCGTTCAGCGCCAAGCGCGGCTTCACCGTGCCCGTGGGCGAGTGGATCGCGCGGCGCGGCGCGGAACTGGGGCCACTGGTCGCGCGCCAGCCCGGGGTGGCCGAGGTCTGCCGCCCAGGCGCCGTCGAACGTCTGTTTCGCGCGACCGGAAAGCGCGAGGGCTTCGCGGCCTGGACCCTGCTCTTCTATGCCCTCTGGCATCGCCATCATATCGAGCGGGGGGGCAGCGCCGAGGGCGATATCTTCGCGGTCCTGGCGCCTTAGCCTTCGTTTCCCTTGAGCCCCGCCGTCATCCGCTCGAACACGCCGGTCCAGTCGGCCGGGGCTGGCCTGACGGAACAGGCGCATGCCGGGATACCAGGGGTTGTCTTCCCGCGCCCGTTGCCAGCGCCAGTCGGGCGAGAAGGGCAGAGCGGTCCAAGACCGGGCGGCCCAGGGCGCCGGCCAGATGGGCGGGCGCGGTATCGACGGTCACGATCAGGTCCAATGCCGAGATGGCGCCCGCCAGTTCGGTGAAATCGCCCAATTTGCCGTCCAGCCGCTCGATCGCCATGCCGTCGGGCGGCGCATCGGCCTGCGCGGCGGCTTCGCTGATCTGGAGAGCGTAAAAATGCCCGCCCTCGATCCCGGCCAGCAGCGCCATATCGGCGAGGCGGCAGGACCGGTGGTGGTCATTGGCATGTTTCGGATTGCCGCTCCAGACCAGGCCGATCTTGCGGCCCTTTCCCTTGCCGAAGCGCTCGCGCCAACGCGCGGCGGCGTCCTCAGGCGCCGCCAGGTAGGCAATTTCGGCGGGGATCGTCTCGTCCGTCGTGCCCATCAGGCGCGGCAGGGAGAGCAGGGGCGGCTCTGGACGACCGTCGCGGTATGGAGAGGCCCGTCCAGCGAGCACCGCCAGAAATCGAGGAAGTCGTGCAGCTTGGGAAATTCCGGTGCCAGATCGAACTGCTGCCAGATGAAAGTTTGCAGGATTTCCGGGTGATCGGGCATCCGGTAGAGGATCTGCGCCGTTGTCATCCGCCAATCCAGATTTGGTGTCGTCGGGGTCATGGATTCAGTCACCACCCTGATAGTCCGGCGAGGAGAGCGGCCTCCGCCATTCGCGCGGTTTGCGCCCCTTGTTTTTGACGCCGCCAGGGTCTGGTAAACCGCCGTTTGATTTTTCCGGGCAAGAATTTTGTTTGGCACTCATGGGCTTAGCTGGCTGCTTACGAAAATTCGGAGGCTCTGCTAAGGTCCGCGTCTAGCGGCGGGTTCCGGCCAGCGAGTGGAGAAGTTCTGCCTGGAGAAGAAGCCATGACGGGCTGCATGATCGGTTGGGCGCATATGCCCTTCGGCAAGCACGCGGATGACGATTACGAGTCCATGATCGTTCGGGTGGCGCGCGACGCGCTCCAGGATGCGGACGTGCCGGCCAAGGATGTCGACGAGATTTTCGTCGGTCTGCTGAATGCCGGGATGTGCAAGCAGGAGTTCCCCGGCGCCCTGGTTCTCCAGGCCGATGACGACCTGCGCTATAAGCCCGTGACCAGGGTCGAGAATGCCTGCGCCACCGGCACGGCCGCGATCTATCAGGGCCTCAACGCCATTGCCGCCGGCAAGGCGCGCATCGTCCTGGTCGTCGGGGTCGAGAAGATGACCCATGTGCCCGGCCCGGAGATGGGCGCGATCCTGACCAAGGGCAGCTACGTGAAGGAAGAGGCCGAGACCTACGACAGTTTCGCGGGTGTCTTCGGCCATATCGCCAATCTCTATTTCCAGCGCCATGGCGACCAGAGTCAGGCCCTGGCTCGGATCGCGGCGAAGAATCACAAGAACGGTACCTTCAATCCGCTGGCCCATATGCAGAAGGAACTCAGCTACGAGTTCTGCCTGCAGCCGTCGGAGAAGAACCCCTTCGTCGCGCCGCCGCTGAAGCGCACCGACTGTTCCCTGGTTACCGACGGGGCGGCCGCTGTCGTGCTGGCCGATGTCGAGACGGCGATGGCCATGAAGAAGGCGGTGGTGTTCCGCGCGGCACAACATGTCACCGATTTCTTCCCGATGAGCCGGCGCGACATGACCTTTTTCGACGGCGCGGCGCGCGCCTGGAGCCAGGCTTTCGACGAGGCGGGCGTGACGGTCGAAGACCTCGATGTCGTCGAGACCCATGACTGCTTCACCATCGCCGAGCTGATGCAATACGAGGCCATGGGCCTGACTGAGCCGGGCCAGGGCTACCGGGCGATCGAGGAGGGTTGGACTGCCAAGGACGGCCGTCTGCCCGTGAACGCCTCGGGCGGGCTCAAATCCAAGGGCCATCCGATCGGCGCGACCGGCGTTTCGATGCATGTCCTGCAGGCCATGCAGGTGAGCGGCGAGGCCGGCGGCATTCAGATCGAGGGCGCGTCCCTCGCCGGGATTTTCAACATGGGCGGCGCCGGCGTCGCCAATATGTGCAGTATCATCGAGCCCTTGCGCTAAGGCGCCGGGCGACGACATCCAAATCGGAGACGGTATGAGCTTCAAGGCCCTCGTGCTCGAGGAAAATGACGGCAAGGTTGCCGGTGCGATCCAGCAACTCGACGAGTCGCGTCTGCCCGAGGGCGACGTCACCGTGCGGGTCACCCATTCGACCCTGAACTACAAGGACGGCATGGTCCTCAAGGGCATCGGTCGGCTGGTGCGCAACTATCCGCACATTCCCGGCATCGATTTCGCGGGCACGGTCGAGGCGTCGGATGCCCCGGACTACAAGCCGGGCGATGTCGTCCTGTTGACGGGCTGGCGCGTGGGCGAAGCCTGGTGGGGCGGCTATGCCGAGAAGGCGCGGGTCAAGTCCGAATGGCTGGTGCCCATGCCGAAGGGGTTGGATGCGCGGCGCGCCATGGCGATCGGCACTGCCGGCTTCACCTCGATGCTCTGCGTCATGGCGCTCGAGGATCACGGCATCGCGCCCGCCTCGGGCGAGGTGCTGGTGACCGGCGCGGCCGGCGGGGTCGGCAGCGTCGCCGTCGCGATCCTGGCCAAGCTCGGCTACGACGTCGCGGCCTCGACCGGACGCGAATCGACTCACGACTATTTGCGCGCCCTCGGCGCTAAGACGATCGCCGATCGGGCCGATTTCTCGGAAGGACCGGCCAAGCCGCTCCTGGCCGAGCGTTTCGCCGGCGCCGTCGACACGGTCGGCAGCAAGACCCTGGTCAGCGTGCTGGCCCAGCTCAAATACGGCGGCAGCGTCGCCGCCTGCGGCCTTGCCCAGGGGCCAGACCTGCCGGGCATGGTCATTCCCTTCCTGCTGCGCGGGGTCAACCTGCTCGGCATCGATTCGGTGATGTGCCCGGCCGCGCGCCGGCGCGAAGCCTGGGGCCGGCTCGTGAAGTATCTCCCGGCCGAGGCTTTGGAACGCGCCATCACCGAGGTCGCGCTCGAGGATCTGCCCGGTCTCGCCGACGGCATCCTCAAGGGCCAGGTGCAGGGCCGGACCGTTGTCCGTATCGGGAACGCCTAGGCGGCGCCTTCTTACCCTGGCGGTGGCGGCCGGGTTGGCAACCCTGGCCGCCTGCGACCGCACGGCCGACGCGCCGCTTGTCGGCGGCGCGGTCCTGCCGGACCAACCTGCCTATTGCTACGTCACCATCGCGGATGACGATTGCTATGCCGCTCCGCTGCCGGGGCAGGAGGCGCGGTTGGGCCGCGCCTGGCCGCCGCGCGCCGTGCCGGCCGCCAAGGCGGCGGTTGGCGCGGCGTAGGTTGCTGGGCTAGGTTTATCGTGAAACAGAAATGAAGCAGGCCAGGGGGCGGGCCGAGCTATGAAGCGGTTCGTGTTGGGGGCAATTCTTATCGTTGCATCGGCGACGCCGGCGCTCGCGCAGGGCTCGGTGCAGGTCGACTATGGTGCGACCATGAGCTGGTACCGGGATGCCGCCGCGAAGGGCAATCCCGTGGCGCAGTTCCTTTTGGGCGTGCGTTTCGAACAGGGTCTGCTGGTCGAAAAGGATGAAGCCCGGGCCGCGCGCTGGTATCGCGACGCGGCGGAACAGGGTCATCGGGAGGCCGCTTTCAAGCTGGCCGTGATGTATCAGCTCGGCCGCGGCGTCGCCCGGGACGACGCGCTGGCGCGCCGCTGGTACGAAAGCGCCGTAACGGCCGGATTTCCGGCCGCGCAATACAACTACGGCCTGATGCTCGACCAGGGTCTCGGTGGGCTCGCGGATAAACCCGCCGCCCGCCGTTGGTACGAGGTGGCGGCGACCGAAGGCGTCGCCCCGGCGCAATACGCCCTGGGCGCGTTGCTCGCCAGGGGCGAAGGGGGCGAGTCCGATCCGATGCACGCTTATATGTGGTTCCTGATTGCGCAAGCGGCGGGCGAGGAACAGGCTGCGCAAGCCGCTCGGGCGATGGCTGGGCAGATAACGGCATCTCAGCGGGACGAAGCCCGGTCCCTGGCCCGGGAATTCGCCGAGTTGAATCGCCAACCTTAAACTCCCCTCGGCGAAACCGAGGGCCTGTTCGAGACCTGCACCGTCGTCCCTTCGTCCTATCGCTCCGTTTGGAAGCTCGACGCCATGAAAACCAGTGCCTTTGTCCTCGCAATCGCGATCATGGCCGCTGGCGTCATGCCGTCGCGCGCCCAAGGGCCGATCGAGGAGCTGGACTATGACCATCCGGAAGACGCCCTGATGGCGATCCAGGATCTCCAGACGATGGTGCGAGTCCTGGCGCTCGAACACAGACTCGGTGGCTATGCCGATCAATGCGATCTCGCGGTGCGCGATGTCGAAAACCATGCGGCGCTCTACGGCGTGCCCGAGCGGGCCGATCTGCGGCGCGCCTGGACGACCTGCGACCGGGCCTACGGCGCCGTCGCGCCGAAGGAGGCCGCGCCCCCCCCGGCGGATACCGGGCCGGCGCCCTCGTCCGTGCCACAGACCGGGCCGACGGCGGGCCAACCTCTCGACGCGCCGCCGGACTTTTTCGCGAAGCCGGGGGCCGGGGAGTAGATCGGCCTCAGGCCGTCCCCACCCGCGGATCGATCGGCGCCAGTTCGGCAAGGCCCGCCGCCGCTTCGAAGGCCGCGGCATAGGACAGCAGTTCCGCCTCGCCACGCGGCCGACTGACGAGTTGCAGGCCGATCGGCCTGCCGTCTCCGGTGAAGCCGCAGGGCACGGAGATTGCCGGGCAGCTCGTCAGGGTGATCGCCGAACTCATCAGCAGCCAGTCGACATAATTGTCGAAGCGATGGCCCTCGACCTCCTCGATATAGCGGGTCTCGACATTGAAGGGCGCGACCAGGGCGGCGGGGCAGATCAGCACGTCATAGGTCTTGAAGAAATCGACGATGCGCTGATACATGCGCCCGCGCGCCAGTTCCGCCGCGCCGATGGTCCCGGCGTCGAGGGCCAGGCCCTTCTCGATGTTCCAGACCACCTCGGGCTTCATCTTGTCCCGGTACTTGTCCAGCAGGGGCTGGCGCTCGGCCGCGAATTTGGCGGCGCGCAGGACCTGAAAAGTATCGCCCGCGTCATGCAGATCGGGCGAGGCCTCTTCGACCGTTGCGCCTAGGCTGGCGAAGCGTTCGGCCGCCGCCCGGCAGACCA
>Ga0114999_10008344_pt1 | contig 11557 bp, 8 predicted proteins | sample ArcticOcean_MG_C_3_FD_89820 | JGI IMG/M metagenome (GOLD analysis project Ga0114999, IMG submission 89820) | Marine microbial communities from western Arctic Ocean - ArcticOcean_MG_CB8_126 | ecosystem: Environmental > Aquatic > Marine > Oceanic | place: Arctic Ocean: Canada Basin | collected...
ACCTTCTAAAAGGCATATTCCCTGTAAAATTACTCAACAGCTTTTTAGACATGTCACCATACATTCTCACAGTCATTTTTCTGGCAGGATTTGTCGGAAAAGCAGTGGCACCTAAATCCATAGGACAACCTTTCACCAAAGAGAAGTAACGGCTATGATAGGCATCAAGGCGATTGGAACGTATTTACCAGATGGTAGAACTTCCAACTTCGACCGTATGGATAAATTCGGCATGACTGCTTCTTTTGTCCGTGATAAAATCGGCTTTAATCAAGTCGCCCAGAAAGCACCGGAGCAGGAAACTTCAGACCTTTGCGTAAAAGCGTGGGGAAATCTGCAGGAACAGTTACTGATTTCTACGGATGAAATAGAATGTATGATCGTCTGTACACAAAATCCGGACGGACATGGACTTCCTCACACTTCCGCAATTCTTCACGAAAAACTTTCCATCCCACAAAACTGCGCTGTTTTTGACATTTCTCTGGGATGTTCCGGATATGTTTACGGACTTTCCATAATCAAATCTTTCATGGAAGCCAACGGTTTCCGTAAAGCATTGCTCTTTACCTCAGATCCGTATTCAAAAGTTATGGATCACAATGACAAAAAAACCGCCACATTATTTGGAGATGGTGCAACCGTAACTTTGCTGAGCGAAGATCCGATATTTGATTTCGGAAAATTTGTTTTTGGTTCAGACGGTAGCAAAAAAGATGGGATCATAGTGAGGGAAGACGGTCATGTACACATGAACGGGCGTGCGGTATTCACATTTACGGTTCGTGTAATTCCAAACAGTATCCGGAAAATGCTGGAAAAAAACGGAACAACTCTGGAAAATATTGACCGTTTCTTGTTACATCAGGGTAGTCTCCATATCGTCAAATCCATTGCTGACTCCCTTGGAGTTCCAAGGGAAAAATGTCCCTTCAATTCTGCTGATTTCGGAAACACAGTCTCTTCTTCTGTTCCGATGATTCTTGCTCAGGAATTTAACAATCAGGAAATGAAGGTAGCGGTTCTTGCGGGGTTCGGTGTAGGTCTTTCATGGGCCAGCACCTTGATTTTCAGAAAATAATAAGTCCCCATTCAAGTAATCAAATTCGGAAATGCATCCAGCGTCAGATCATCAAACTGCTCTGCTTCATAGCGATGAGCAGCCAGACAGGTCACCATTGCGGCATTGTCTGTACAGAGATTTGGCGGCGGATAAAAAAGATTTATTCCTTTCCGGGCAGCTTCTGCTTCAAACGCAGAGCGCAATTTCCGACTTGCGGCCAGTCCACCTGAAACAGAAATATTTTTAAGTCCGTTAATTTCAGCAGCCTTGAAAGTTTTGTGGATTAAGACATCAAGCACACTTTGAAAAAAAGACGCGAGGACAGGTCCTTCCTCCGGAAGCGGCTTTGGATTATTCCCGTTTGTAGAGGAATTTTCTATATGCTTTTCTCTAAAACGCAACATTGCTGTTTTTAAGCCGCTGAAAGAAAAGTTATGTCCGTTTTTATGCAACAGCGGACGTGGGAAATCATAAGTATCACCGTAAAATTCCAGCGCCGCCCGATCTACAACCGGACCTCCGGGCATCGGATGCCCAAACATTTTTGCGACTTTATCCACACATTCTCCGGCAGCATCATCTAAACTTCTGCCAATAATTTTATAATCAAAATGAGCCTTAGCCTGAATCAGCAAAGTATGCCCACCCGAGACTACCAGATGAAGGACAGGGAACGGCATTTCTCCATGGGTGAGTACATTCGCATAAGGATGAGCTTCTACGTGATTGACTCCGATTAACGGACATTGTAAGGTGTACGCTAGGCTTTTCGCTATAGTTAAGCCAACCAACAGGGAACCTAACAAACCGGGATGATTGGAAACCGCAATGTAATCAATTCCGGAGAAATCAAGCTGAGCTTCCTTTAAGGCTACTGCGATTAATTGATTTATAACTTCAAGATGCTTGCGGGAAGCTCGTTCGGGAACGACACCTCCGAACTCTTCATGATCCTGATATTGAGAAAGAGTCAAATTTGCTAATACCTCTCGTTTTCCACGCAGGATAGCGACTGATGTGTCATCGAAGGTGGTGTCAAGTCCTAGACCAATTGCGGACATCTGCATTTATAATTTTTGTGTTAAAAAGTTTAGTACCTTCCATGATTATTGATTGTCACTCAATCCTCAATCTGAAAAACAGATGAATTACGGACGTTTTGTTTTGCTGTTGCTTTTATCAATCATTATCTTGGTAATCAGCGTAACCGCTATCAAAATATTTCTAGTGCAGCAGCCATTCCTTGCTGAAGATGTACCTGAATGGAAGATTCATGAATTGACACCATTAAAGTGGGAATTACGTTCCGTCGATGACCCTGAACGTTCAACTACTGCGTGGATAACACGTCCTGAAAAAATGCAGTGTGATACGCTGATCATTGTAGGAGGAGTGGAAGAGGGAGAAAATTTGTTGTCCGGTGGTGGTAAATGGAAATATACAGGAAACACTATTCTGATGAAACAGCCCGTTCATTCTTTTCTCAAGAGGCATTATTGGAAAGATTGGGATCTGCTTGACTGGTGGCTTTTTCCTGAGAAAATCCGTGAAGAAACACGACATACTCTCGGTGCTCTCAATGCCCTGTTGAATTATGTGAAAGGAGCAATACCTGAGGATAAACGTTTCACAGACAAAGTTGTGTTGGCTGGAGGAAGTGTAGGAGCGGTATTTCCGGTTATTATTACCAGCTTTGCTCCAGAGAAAGTTGACGGTTTAATGGTCATCTACGGTTTTACAAATTTTCAACAGGTCATTCAACCACTCTTGTTCAGTCAGGGACTGATACATTACAAACTGAGTGAAAATCCAACTGAATTCAAGGTAATAGTTAAAATCACAGGCATCCGTCTGCTAACTGAGTTCTTCTCCTTTTTACTGGGAAATATGCTGAAATATGGAGAAATGGAATCTTATTTACCGAATATTTCCGAGACACCAATCCATTTTATCAATGGAACAAAAGATCTTTTGGTTCCGCCTGAAGCTTATCTTCCTCTCTGGAAAAATTCGCCTGAACCAAAAAGTGAAAGCTGGTTAGCAGGAGGTCACTTTAATCCTGCTAATCCGGAAGATATGCTGCGTACAGGTAAGTTGATGTATGAGTGGGCGGATGCTCAGGGACTGCGTTCCTGTAAAACGGTTGAGCAGTAATGGCATCATCAGTCCACAGTTTTATTCCTGTGATGAATAATTTCAAGCAGATTACAGTAATAAATTCTAAAACAGTTTTTGTTGCTGAAAAAATAATTACTGCTAAATCCTGCTCTATGAAGCCTTCCTGTTCATATCCCTTGTTGTTTTAGCTTAATATCTATAGAATTTACAGGAAAGAAAAGTCTTGAAGTTCTATTGAGACAGACGCTTGTTTATAAATAAATAGTGACTTAATCTTGAGAAGCAGATGAAGCAAAGCACAGGTATCACGGTCACTCTCAAAGCAGCTACCACAGTCGATGGGAAAATCGCGACAGGATCCGGACACTCTAAATGGATAACCGGAGAAGCGGCAAGACAGAAAGCACATCAATTAAGACATGAGAATGATGCTATTTTGGTAGGCATCAACACAGTACTTACAGACGATCCGGAATTGACTGTGCGCGGGATTGAAGAAGGGCGATCACCTGTCAGGATTATTCTGGACTCAAAAGCACGTATACCTGAGAAAAGCAGGGTGTTTCAAAATGATGGTGTCCCTGTTATAATTATAACCGGAAATCAGGCACCTTCACGGAACTGGCCGGAACTGGCTGAATTAAAAATTATTCATGCACCTGCGGAAACTCCTGATATTTTGTGGGTACTGTCTGAATTGAAAAAACTCGGACTGAAGAGTTTGTTGGTGGAAGGAGGAAGTCTGATCCACGCGAGCTTTCTTAAAAGCAATTGTGTAGATCAACTTGCATTATTTTTGGCACCAAAAATAATCGGAGGACAAGACGCTTTGTCATGGTGCGGTGATTTGAATGTAGATAATGTGAATGATGCTTGCCAACTGGACATCAGCTCGATCACTCCTTTGGGAGAGGACTGGTTTATTTCTGCAAAATTAAAATACGTGGTATCATCATAGTTTTATTTTAAATGAGACCAAAATTGAAGCAAGCGTAAAAAGTCTTGTAAACGAGCCTTTTTGAGTAAAGCGATAAATTTTTCTTATACTATATTACTAATATAATTAAGATTTATCAGTGAACTAGCAATAACCACTCACATAAACAGCATTAGGTTTTATTCATTAGCTACTTGCTGATTTGGCCACGGTGTATATTTCAGACTTTTAACAAAACCATAAAGACACAGTAATTAAAAGAACTTATTTTAAATAATTAAATCATGGCAGAAACTAACAAAATATTTAATTCTATTGAGGAGGCGATTAAAGCCATAGCCAACGGTGAGTTAATAGTAGTGGTCGACGATGAAGACCGTGAAAATGAAGGAGACCTCATTTGTGCGGCTGAAGCTGCAACTGCGGAAAAAGTTAATTTCATGGCGAAATTCGGCAGGGGACTAATATGTCTTCCGCTTGATGCTGAAACAGTTAACAGGTTGAATTTGCCTTTAATGGTGAGTAACAACAATGCAACAATGGGCACTAATTTTACGGTCAGCATAGAGGCTTTTGTAGGCGTAACAACAGGTATTTCTGCCGCAGACCGCGCCCGTACAATTGCTGCGGCAATTAATCCGGATTCGGGAATTGGGGACATTCGTAGTCCAGGGCATGTCTTCCCTTTACTAGCAAGTCAAGGCGGAGTATTGCGCAGGGCCGGTCATACTGAAGCTGCTGTTGATCTCGCTATATTGGCTAAGATGTTGCCTGGTGGTGTTATTTGCGAAATTATGAATGAGGACGGCACAATGGCACGTGTTCCTGATTTGATGAAGTTTGCAGAGCACCATAAATTATTGATCATTACAATTAAAGACCTCATCGAATACAGGAAACGTAACGAAACTTTGGTTATCAAAAAAGCTGAAGCAATACTGCCTTCAGAATTTGGTGATTTTAAAGTGATCGGTTTTCAAAGTGTTTTAGATGACAGCGACTATGTAGCACTGATAAAGGGGGAATGGGAAGAGGATGAGCCTGTTCTGGTACGTGTACATTCAGAATGTCTGACAGGTGACGTTTTCGGTTCCTATCGCTGCGATTGCGGTCCACAACTCCATGCAGCCATGGAAATGGTGGAGTCAGCTGGAAAAGGTGTAATCCTTTATTTACCTCAGGAAGGACGCGGGATTGGATTGATCAATAAACTTCAGGCTTATAAACTTCAAGATGAAGGTGCTGATACAGTTGAAGCAAATCATAAATTGGGTTTTAAAGCAGATTTGCGTGATTACGGAATGGGTGCGCAAATGCTGTTTATGCTTGGGGTACGGAGAATGCGCTTAATGACTAATAATCCGCGTAAAATCGTTGGAGTTCAGGGGCACGGTCTTGAAGTGGTACAAAGAATTCCGCTAGAAATTCCGACTAATTCCGGAAATATAAAGTACATGCAAACAAAAAAACATAAACTGGGGCACATTCTGAATATTTAAAATTATTTGCCGTTACATTTAATTCTGTTGTAACGTACTTGATCCTCACTGAGTACGTAATCCTGAAGAGATATTTATGCACGATGCGTGAATGTGAGTTGAACGTCAACAGTGAAGATTGGTTGATAATTTTTTTGAATATTTTGTAGATTATATTTTTATTTTAATATCGTTAAAAGCATTTACATTAATTAAAACGACTATGACAGTATCGCAAACAGAGTTGGTAAGGGCGCTCAAAGAACCTTCAGCCTATCAAAATTCTCCTAAGACAATTAAGTTGCGTGAGACTTTAACTTCATTCTTGTTTAAAGCCGATGATCAGCTTTTTAAGATTAAAAAGTCGGGCAATGAATATGCATCATTAGCTGTTAAAGAAGCTTTTTGCCACGAAGAGTGCCGTCTCAGTCAGCGTTTTAATCCAAACTGGCCTATAGAAGTACTGCCAGTCATGGAACATAATGGTGAGCTGATGATCGGAGGTACTGAAGGTGAAATAATTGAGTATGCCTTAAAAATGGAAGTGCTTTCGGATCAATGGTCACTTTCCCAGCTTTTGGCGAAAGACAAGGTTACAGCAAAACATATTTCGAAAATTGCAACCATGATTGCTGAGATCCATGCTGCATCACCTGCAAAAGACAGAGCAGCGGAGTCCGGCAAACCAGAACCGTTTCGCGCACTCTGTGACGACATGCTTTTTCAACTGAAGCGTTATTTTGAAACATCTTTAACTCAGCCGATATTGGATATGATCCGACATCCTCTTGAAAAATTCATCGATGACAACAAACGTCTTTTCAACAAACGACAGAAAAAAGGCCGAATTGTCTTTGGTCATGGTGCTTTTTTGCCGGAACACATTTTTGTTCATGGAGATCAGGTATACTTCATCAGTCCACAGGAAGTTCAAAAGAAGTTGGCAGTTCTGGACGTAGCAAATGATGTTTCGTCTTTAACAGTTGAGCTAGCACGAATGGGTAAAACTGAGTTGTTTGACACATTTCTAGAGCAATATCTTGAAGCCTCTAAGGATCAGGATTTACTAAAAATGTTGCCTCTTTATCAAACTTATTGTGCACTCAAGCAAGGTGTCAAAACTTGCGAACTAAAAGTCGCCCAACAGAATGATGAACTTGGTAATATAGCCATGGATTATTTCAATCTTGCCGTACGCTTCTCAAGAGAAATCCCAAGAGTATAACTACAGTTGGCGTTTCCGCTTATCCTGAAACGCCCAACTAATTTTATTAGACCATCCAGCAACAACTTACCAAGACTATGAAAGAAGTGTCCAACAGACTCGGATTTCCTCAAATGGAAGAAGAAATTCTTGAATTCTGGCGTAACGAAAATATTTTTCAAAAATCAATTGATCAACGTCCAGAAGACAAAACTTTCAGTTTTTATGACGGCCCTCCGTTTGCGACAGGACTTCCGCATTATGGTCACCTATTGGCCGGAACAATCAAAGATGTTATTCCACGTTACAAAACTATGCGGGGCTTCAGAGTTGAACGGCGCTTCGGCTGGGACACACACGGTCTGCCGGTGGAATTTGAGGTTGAGCAGGCACTTAAGCTCAATGGAAGACACGAAATTGAAACATTTGGTGAAGGCAATTTTAATGAGGAATGCCGTGCTATTGTTTTACGTTACACCCGTGAATGGCAGGATACGGTGGAACGCATGGCGCGCTGGGTTGATTTCGATAATGATTACAAAACCATGGATATTGATTTCATGGAATCAGTCTGGTGGGTTTTTAAAAAGCTTTGGGATAAGGGACTAATTTACGAAGGAGTTAAGGTTGTGCCATATTCTTGGAGAGTCTCCACCCCGCTTTCAAATTTTGAGGCAAACCTGAATTACAAAGATATTCAGGATCCTTCCGTCACTCTGCGATTTAAAGTCAAGGGTGAGGATAATTTGTATTTTCTAGCATGGACCACCACACCCTGGACCTTACCTTCAAACATGGGACTCTGCGCTGGCCCCAAACTCTGCTATTGTAAAATCAGAGATAAAAAAAGCGGTGATGCATATATTCTGACAAAATCAAGAATCAGCACATATTTCGAAGATGGAAGTTATGAAGTCCTGACTGAAATGCAAGGCACAGAACTGCATCGAATGACTTATGAACCGCTCTTTGATTTTGCCAAAAGTCACGTCGACACTACCAACACCTGGGCAGTGCAGCTGGATGATTATGTCAACGATGACAGCGGAACAGGTATTGTACATTTGGCCTGTTTTGGTGAGGATGATGTACGCATTTTTCAACGTGAAAACATTCCGATTTTTGATCCAGTGGATGAAGAAGGTAATTTCATGGATTACATGGAATTTATCTCAGGTATGAATATCAAAGATGCGGACAAATTAATCATCCAGCGCCTTAAAGAAGAACGAAAAATGTTCCTCCATGAAACTGTTCAGCACAGCTATCCATTTTGCTGGCGAACAGATACTCCTTTGATTTATAAACCGATTTCAACATGGTTTGTAAATGTTGAGGAGATTAAGGAAAGGATGGTCACACATAACAAAACAGTACATTGGGTACCAGGACATATTCGCGAAGGTCGTTTTGGAAAATGGCTTGAAAACGCTCGTGACTGGGCCATCAGCCGCAACCGTTTTTGGGGAACACCTCTGCCGGTTTGGAAAAGTGAAGACGGAGAGGTCATTTGCATCGGCAGTGTTGGCGAACTAGAAGAAAAAACCGGAACAAAAATAGACGATCTCCACAAACATTTTGTTGATCCACTGCTCATTGAACAGAACGGTAAAACTTTTAGACGTGTTCCGGAAGTGCTAGATTGCTGGTTTGAATCAGGTTCCATGCCTTATGCTCAGGAACATTATCCATTTGAAAATAAGGATCGTTTCGAAGCTAATTTTCCTGCGGATTTTATTTGTGAAGGATTAGACCAGACACGCGGTTGGTTTTACACGCTCGCAGTTTTAGGTTCAGCATTGTTTGATACTCCCGCATTCAAAAACTGTGTAGTCAACGGATTAATTCTAGCGGAAGACGGAAAGAAAATGAGCAAACGGCTCAAAAACTATCCTGATCCAAATGAAATGCTGAATAAGTATGGTGCAGATGCAGTTCGTCTTTATATGCTCAACAGTCCTGCAGTACGAGGTGAAGATTTGCGATTTTCCGAAAAAGGCCTGATTGAGACTACCAGACAGCAACTCCTGCCTCTTTGGAACGCACTCGCTTTCCTATGTACCTACGCAAAAATTGACGGCTGGGAACCGACTCAGGAAAATCTCTCATTGAAAAAAAATAATCCAATGGATCGCTGGATTATGTCACGTTTACAGAAACTGATTACTGAAGTACAAAAAGGTATGGACGCTTACGACCTTAATCGTTCTGTAGCACCATTTATAGGATTCATTGACTTGTTAACGAATTGGTATATCAGACGCAGCAGGAGGCGTTTCTGGAAAGCAGGGCAGGGTCACGACAAAATTGAAGCATACGCTACTCTTTACACAGTGCTTTTCGAATTCAGCAAAATAATTGCCCCATTCATTCCATACATTGCAGACGGAATTTTCCGTTCACTACGTCAGAATTCAGACCACCAAAGCGTACACCTGGCAATTTTTCCAGAAGTAGATCCTGATTACCGGGATTTAGAATTGGAGAAGCAAATGGATCTGGTGCTATCTACAGTCACCATGGGACGAGCGTTGCGTGCAAAGCATCAGTTAAAAATCCGCCAGCCGCTGCCGAAAATATTTCTACTAACACATGATCCGGAAGCGAAATACGTTTTGGAAAACCTTGCGGATTTAATTACTGATGAACTCAATATCAAGGAAATTGTCATCACTCCTGACGAGGAAGAACTTGTCAATTTGAGCGCAAAGGCCAATTTTAAAACTTTGGGACCTAAGCTCGGTAAGCACATGAAAATTGCGGCAAAAGCGGTTGCTGAACTGAATCTTGAGCAAATCAGACAACTACAGAACGGAGATAGTATCTCATTGATAATTGAAGGCGATACGTTGGAATTAGCACCAGTAGATGTCTTGCTGCAAAGGCAGGAAAAAGAAGGTTTGCTGGTCGAAACCGATAACCGTTTAACCGTTGCTCTGGACACAGAATTGAGTGAAAACTTGATTCAGGAAGGATTTGCGCGTGAGTTTGTGAACAAAGTTCAGAACATGCGCAAAGAAATGGATCTTAATGTGATGGACCGCATCAACATCAGTTACCATGCATCCGAAAAACTGAACACGGCATTGGATAGATTCACTGATTTCGTGAGTACAGAAACCCTCGCCGATCAACTTCAGCTTCAGCAAACTCCGGAAGGTACGGAGTGGGATCTAAACGGTGAGCCTTGTAAAATATTAGTAGTAAAAGGCCATTAATAGGTATTTCTGCAAAGGCAGAGGCAGCAATATATTTTGCGGTTTTTCACAACCGTCAAGGTACGGCAATAAATTAAACTATTTTTGTTTCAGTGAGTTAGAGCCTCACGCCTTCATTTCCTGTTTAATCTGCCGTGCCAGATTCTGTTTGATCAGTTGTTTCATCGCATCGTAAGTTTTTAGATCTTTTTGAGCAAGTTCTTCCGCAATTTCAAGAGCACGAGGCATTAATTTTTCAGGCAAACGAGTTTCATCCACCACGCCAATTTTTTGCGCTTCAGCACCTCCAATGCGTCGCCCTGTTAGCAGGAGTTCACGTACCGCCTGTTTATTAGGTAGTAAATCCGCCAATTCATATAAAATTGGAGAAAGCGGAATTTTAACATCTATTTCCGTAAAAGCAAACCACCCTCTGTCCTCACGCATTATCCTAAAGTCCAGCGCAGCGGCAAATACCGCACCCCCCGCCATACAGTGTCCTGTCACACAACCTACAGTTGGCAGCGCTAACAAGGCCCAGCGTCCGAATACTTCCTCGAGCTCCCTGAAAGTACTTTCATACTGCCCTGCAGATTGAGCCTTAATCCATTCAAAGTCCAGGCCGACACACCATGATTTCGGATCACTGCTTGTTACTACTACAGCAGAGTTTTCTGTAACCATATCCAACTCAGCTAATACTTGACGGTGAGCAGTCAATGACTCTGAATTGATGGCGTTTCCACTTACAGGATCATTAAGGGTAACAACGTAAACACTGTTCTTTTTTTCGAGTTCTACTAAAGCCATTATTTCCTTTTTTTAAAATTGTCAGTTTGTCTCATTCTCTCTTATTTTATAAAATTTTCCAGTTAATTTTGGAGTGTTTTAAGCCGGGTTATATTCTTTCAAAGTTGGTATTAGCGGAAAAAGGCCAGCAGCAGGCTGAGTGTAAAGATCGAAATAACAGTGGACATAAAAACCGCGCTACTGGCGACTAACTGCCCGACATTATAACGGCTGGCAAAAAGAAATGGATTAACACCTGTCGGTTGAGCTGCTAACATTACCAGTACCTGAATCCAAATTACTTCTTTAATACCAAAGACTAACGTAGCCATTGCCCAGACAACCAGCGGATGTATAATGGTCTTAATGATAACGATCAAAGGAACTTCCTGCCAGGGTATGTTTTTTCTAAAACCAGCCAGTGTCGCGCCAAGAGCAAACAAGGCACATGGAGTAACAGAGTTCCCTAGAAACTTTGCCATATCATCCACAGGCTTCCACAATGATATTTCAAAATAATTACACGCTAATCCGGAAAGCAGCCCGATAATGAGTGGATTAGTTATCAATCCATACAAAGTTCTGGCAATGACGGTTGTTAGCCGTCCCTTACGATTTTTACCCATTTCAAGCATGATTGTGAAAAGTGGTACCATAATTAGTCCGTGTGTACCTATTATGATAAACAAAGGCACAACTGCCTCTTCTCCAAATGCAAGTAATATTATGGGAATTCCCAGAAGAACTGTATTGGAAAAACTACAAGAGAAC
>Ga0114999_10008345_pt1 | contig 11557 bp, 10 predicted proteins | sample ArcticOcean_MG_C_3_FD_89820 | JGI IMG/M metagenome (GOLD analysis project Ga0114999, IMG submission 89820) | Marine microbial communities from western Arctic Ocean - ArcticOcean_MG_CB8_126 | ecosystem: Environmental > Aquatic > Marine > Oceanic | place: Arctic Ocean: Canada Basin | collected...
CTAATGATGCCAACTGAAATTTTCCGTCACGGTCAGTAAAATATGTGAACATGAAAAAGGAGAGCCAGTCCGGAGTTTCTTCATTGAACGCTTCCAGAATCCGCGGTTTGTCAGGATCTCCAGAATGCCTCTCCAGCAGTGCTTCCGCTTCTTCACGACCGTCACGACCAAAGTAAGCCTGCAGTAAATAAACCATGGCCCATAAATGTCGGCCTTCCTCCACATTGACTTGGAAAAGATTGCGTAGATCGTAAAGTGACGGACATGTTCTTCCCAACTGCCTCTGTTGTTCAACTGAAGCAGGTTCTGTATCACCCTGCGTCACGATCAACCGGCGTAATTCTGAGCGGTATTCGCCCGGAACTTCCTGCCATGCAGGCTGTCCTTTATGAATTCCGAAATCAATGGTGCGATCGGAATCTGAAGGAGTCAGGAAAATTCCCCAGCGGTAATCCTGCATTTTTACGTAATCAAAATGAGCCCAGCCGTCTTTTTTAACACTGATCGCAGTACGTAAATAAACATCTAAGTCTGTGCTATTTTCAGGTCCAAGTTCTTCCCACCAGTTTAGAAATTCAGGTTGCCAGCGTTCCAAAGCACGCTGGAGTCGACGGTCACTGCTCAAATCAACATTATTCGGAATTTTCTCGTTGTAGTTAATACTCATAAAAAAACCTGTGTTTATGTGTTTAGATTTTTATTAGCCATGATGAACCCGTAAAAAGTCTAAATGGTACACTTGTATGTCATTCTTGCGAAAGCGGGAATCCATTATTTCAGATACTTACAAGTTTTTAGATTCCCGCTTTAGCGGGAATGACAACTATTTACGAATGCATCAGCCATGGTTAAACCCTTTTTTTATCGAAATTAGACTGTTTACCGGTTCCGTACAGTTTGAGTGCTCCTGCTTCTCCAACAGCATTTGGACGTTGAAAAATCCAGTTTTGCCATGCGGTCAACCGACCAAAGATTTTTGTTTCCAGTGTTTCAGGTCCTGCAAAGCGCAAAGACGCTTCCATACCTGTGAGTGCGTCCGGTGAAAAACTCGCTCGTTCTTCCACAGCAATCCGGACTTCGTCTTCCCAGTCAATATCGTCCGGAATGAAGGTCACTAGACCCAGTTCGTCAGCAGCAGCAGCATCCAAATTATTAGCGATTTCAACACGAACTTTTTCCACATTTTCAGTATCATCGATAAAACGGGTTTGTAACCTTGTCAAATCGTTGCACATTGGTAATGCTCCGAAATTCATTTCTGTGGGACGCAGCATAGCCCGAACTTCATCCGTCTCCTCAAATGTACCGTCCAACATATAACTTCGGTCAGCGGCTAAAACCAGTTCGAGTAAAGTGCCTGTGAAGCAGCTTCCCGGTTCTATCAAAGCTACCAAGCTGCGGGACACCAAGTCAAGGCGTTTGAAAACACGTTTTAAATTGAGTATGATTTCACGAACCAGCCAGTGCTCTTGATGTTGAATCAAGGTCTGATCGACCGCAAGTACCTGATCCGCATCGCCCTTAGTTCTGAGAACCCATGTTCCTAACTCAAGTTCATTAAAGGACAAATGCATGATTGCGTCGTCCAACTCGCGTGCCATCGCCAACGGCCAATAATTCGCTCCAGCCACCTGGATGCCTTCCGGATTGAAGGGCAAATCTACTTCAGGTGCATGGACAGTAAGGTTTACGATTCCGGACTGGCGCTCAAGTTCAATACTGAGGTGATCATAAATAATTTTGTCTTCTTCAATTTTACGATTGAGCGGGGAGAGTACAATGCCTTTTTCGTTTTCCGGACGTGAGGATTTTTCCGCAAATTCAAGGGCACGCTCCATTACTTTTTCATTAAATTTTGAACGTGGAATAAGTTCATCTATCAGTTTCCAATTAACAGCGCGTTTTCCACGCATACCTTCTGTGAGAGTACAAAAATAATCTGCGTGATCACGACGAACTTTACGTTTATCTACAACTCTAGTGAGTCCTCCCGTCCCCGGAAGCACGGCTAAAAGTGGTACTTCCGGAAGCGAAATTGCACTGGAGCTATCGTCAACGAGGATGATATAATCGCTTGCAAGTGCCAGTTCGTACCCTCCTCCGGCAGCAGTACCGTTGATGGCACTGATGTAGGTTTGTCCGGAAAAATTCGTAGCATCTTCAATCGAGTTCCGGGTTTCGTTGGTGAATTTACAAAAATTAACTTTGTGAGCATGGGTTGAAAGACCGAGCATTGTAATATTTGCTCCTGCACAAAAAATTTTCTCCATGGATGAGGTGAGAACAACTGTTCTGACTTCCGGATGTTCAAAACGTAAACGTTGGATTGCGTCGTGCAATTCAATATCAACTCCTAAATCGTAGGAATTAAGTTTTAATTTGTATCCGGGCTGAAGTCCGCCGTCTTCGTTCACTCTCAACTTGAGCATAGCGATAGATCCATCTAATTCGAGTGACCAATGTTGATATTGCTCAGGATGTGTGTTAAATTCTATCATTAATTTTTTTGCCTCCTTTAATGATGGAACGTTTGCCACTGACAATAAAAACTTTGGCTGTAAGTCCGATCAATATTATGGCTAGATACAAGTACTGAATTACTTGTTTAGGGATACAAGTTACATATTAGCTAACAGAGTGTCAAGTTTGAATTCTTATGATATGAAAAATATTAAATTGCCTAATACTGCTGAATCCAAATTATTTAAAGCAGAAGAGAGTACTCTTATTCGTGATGCAGTACATGATGATCTCACCGAGATAATTAAGCTGGACGCTCAAAATACAGGTATCGAAAAAGATGATTATTGGCAGGCAGCCTTTGATCGATTTGGAAATGGCGAGCCCGGTTTTTTCCTGGTTGCAGAAACTGAGTATCATTTTTGTGGCTATATACTTGGAGAGGTCCGTGCCTGGGAATTTGGTTCTCCTCCCTGCGGTTGGATTTTTGCGTTAGGCGTGGGTAACGAAGCAAGGGAAATGGGAGTTGGCAGCAAACTATTTGATTGCATCTGTCTGCATTTTAAAAATGTTGGTATTGAAAAAGTCCGTACTATGCTTGCACTCAGTGATCATCTGAACATGTCTTTTTTCCGCAGTCAGGGAATGCGTGGAGGGCCTTTTATTCAACTCGAAAAAAATGTCTCCGATTGATCCCTTCATCACAAAAAAACAGCGACAAACCTTTTATTCGCCATCAATAATGAAACTAAATAAAGCAACACGGTTTGCCTTATTCTCAATTTTGGAATTAGCAAGTAAACCTGAGAAACACCTTTCCGCGACAGAAATTGCGAAAAAATACGATATTTCCTCGCATCATTTGGTGAAAGTTCTTCATTCTTTAGTGCGGGCACGCTTAGTCGGTTCTGTCCGTGGCGCTGGTGGAGGGTACCGTTTCATCGGTAACACAAAGCGTATTACCCTCTTGGATATTGCTGAAATATTTGAAGATATACGACAACCTCCTGTTGAACACGAGGCCGCTGATGATACTAATATTGGTCAGGCACTTTCACAAATCATGCATGAAATTGATGAAATAACAATTGCTACATTGAACTCAATTAGTATTGAAACATTTCTCAAAACCATGCATTATTACCAAGAGGATCTTCCACAGTCCACTAGTTAATCCACAATATGTCTCTTTTTTCAGAACCTGATCTATCAGCAGATAACGCTTATTCGGCTTCGGAAGAGCAAAATACAGGTTTTTCACCTACCTTAAAACGTGTATCTTTTCATACACTTGGTTGCAGACTCAATCAATCTGAAACAGATGTATTAGCCCGCAGTTTTGAGCAGCAGGGACACATTGTTGTTGCAGACACGCAATCCGCTGACATCTGTGTAATCAACACCTGTACAGTCACTGCACACAGTGACGCAAAAAACCGCCAAGCAATTCGGACACTTCACCGCTTGAATCCCGAGGCAATAATCGCTGTCGTTGGTTGTTATGCCCAGATCAATCCTGAAGCAATTGCAGGTATCGACGGTGTCCAACTCGTAATCGGCAGCGAAGAAAAAATGCGACTTACTGATTATCTGGACCAAGTCAACCTTGCAGGTCCGCCCTTAATTGTACGTCCTAAAATAAACAAAAGTTCCTTTAGTGCTCCTGTAGTTCCACATTCTTTTACGACACACAATGATCCGTCGGAGTTAGTGCAAGGACTGCATCCACCACTCCAGGAAGGTCACCCCTCTTCTTCAATAGCGGCAGATACACAATTTAAATTGAAAGTAAAAGAGGAAGGTCATTCTTTTCAGTCAATAAAAACTTCACCGGACAGCAATCCTGCAGACTCTATACGTCATTTTTTAGCTGCTGTACCGCAAAACACACGTGCCTCATTAAAGATACAGGACGGTTGTGATTTTATGTGCTCGTTCTGCATCATTCCTTTTGCGCGCGGACGTTCCCGTTACCGGGAATTCCAGAATTTACAAGAAGAAGCAGCAATGCTGGTTAAAGAAGGAGCCCGGGAAATTGTGATAACTGGAGTTAACGTTGGAACTTATCAAATAGGAAAATTGACTATTGTGGATGTGGTTGATTATCTCAACAGTCTTACAGGACTGTCACGTATCCGGATCAGTTCAATTGAACCCACAACTGTTCCAGAAATTCTTTTGCAGTACATGAATGATTCGCAGCATAAATTGGTCCCATTCTTCCACTTACCGGTACAGTCCGGCGCTGATACTATTTTAAAAAAAATGAAACGCCGTTATTCTGCTGCTCAGTACGCAGATGAAATATGGCGTGCTTTTGAAACAGTTGAGGATTTGTGTATTGGTACTGACGTAATGGTTGGTTTTCCGGAAGAAAGCGAGACAGAATTTAAAAATACTTTGAATCTATTGGACAAACTGCCGCTTACATATTTTCACGTTTTTCCGTTTTCTGCCCGTGAGGGGACTCCTGCTTTTCAACTGAAGCAGCAAATTCACCCTCAAATAAAAAGAAAACGCAGTGAGATATTACGTGAATTAAGCACTAAAAAACGCCTTGCCTTTCATCAGAGATTTCTCGGACAAACCCGGAATGTACTGTGGGAATCCCGAAAACCAGAGGCTAATGTAAGTGGTTACACAGACAATTTTATCAAGGTTGTACTAGACGAAACTCATGAAGCAGATTTACAGAATCAACTTCTTCCTGTCGTTTTGAATGGAATTAAAGGTCAAACTATGTTGGGTAAATTTACATCAATTTAAAATCAAATGCTAACAATCGTAAGTTGGAATATTCAGTATGGTAAGGGTGTCGACGGTCTTATAGATTTGTGCAGAATTGCGGATGTTGTTAAGCAAGACGGATTGCCCGATGTTTTGTGTCTGCAGGAAGTTTCACGCAACGATCCTGAGACAGCCAACGGCAGTGATCAGGTTATTGAACTGCAAAAGTTATTTCCAAACTATGAGATTTTTTACGGAGCATCGCATGACCGTTCCGGAGGAAAAGACGGAGGACGCAGGCAATTCGGTAATTTGATTTTGACACGCCGTTCGCCTCTTCAGGTACTACATCATTTACTGCCGTCACCTGCTGATCCAAAAGCGAGATTTATGTCAAGGCAGACGACTGAAATGGTGTTCAGTACAGGTTCCGGTGCTTTACGGTTGATGAACACCCACCTTGAATTTTTCTCGGAAAAACAACAGTTGGCACAAATTCAACGGATCCGTGAACTGCATGAAGAAGCCTGCGCACAGACACGAGAAGCTGCACTGGATTTTCCAAACACTCCGTTTGCTCGCATACAACGTCCGGAAAAAATGGTGATCTGCGGCGATTTTAATTTTGTACCGGAGAGTCCTTCATATCAACTGATAACGTCAGCATTTTCCAAAGACGTTCCGGATCTAGTTGATGCCTGGAATGTAGTACATCCGGAAAATGACAGGAGCCCAACCTGCGGAATTTTTGATCATAAACAATGGAAAAAAGGTCCGCATTGCCGTGATTATTTTTTTCTCAGTCAAAACCTCATACCGAAAATTCATCGAGTTTCTGTCAACACAGAAACCTCGGCTTCCGATCATCAGCCGATCCGTATTACTTTAGAGGAGTGAAATGTCACGCTGGCTATTCATGCTGTTGCTCATCATAATTACAGGTTGCACCGGTACCGAGGCAATGCAGCTAGTGCCACGTTCAGACAGTCAGTATTATGTCTCATGCCCACCCCATGTTTTCTATTGTTACCGCAAATCCGAGCTTATCTGCCATTCAGGATATCGCGTGTTAACAGTTGCGAGTTGGGAAGATAACCCAGAGATGATGATTGAATGCTACTAATTTAACTCTGCAATTTGACTTTAAATCAACTCTTGATTATGCAATCAAAATGGGAAGGTGGTAATGGTGTACGCTTTGCACAACTCAAAGTAGTAAAAGAATAATTAATATTTTTCCCAATCTGCTTGCAAATAACAGACAAGCTTTATAAAATCTAGACATAGCTTTTTAGCATTGCTCCAGTTTTGACAATGCTTCTTTATAAACTTTTTATCAGATAAACCACGCAAAGAAAATCTTTTTCAGGTTTTCTGCTGCTCTTCAGTAAAAATGTCAAATATCAGTCCCTATACACTGGTTATAGCTGATTGTCTGGAGTCGCTTGCCGAGGCCGATTCGGAAGAATCGAACTGTGATGAAAAGCAGGCGATGCAACTGCTGATCAACATGCTTCAGGGCAGGATGCTGGAACACATAAAACAACGTGTCAGCAACTACTACAATATAGAACCGGAGGCTCTTAATGAAGATTTCTCTGTTTCCCTGATAGAGGTTTTTGCTGAAATTTTTGGTTTATTCAGGCATAAGTTTGAAGAAATGCCATGGCTGGTCAACAAGATCGCAAGCCGAATCGTCGAAGTCGAAACTAGGAATGGTTCAAAAGCAGAAAAGCGCATCAATCAACTTTACCTCTCCATTTTCTGCAAATATTTCGAATATAAAAACATCGAAAAAATAATCTCCACCCTGCAGACAGATCCCCGCATCCAGCACGCAATTATTAGCGCAATCCCCGCTTCAGGACTTACTCAACCAAAACTCAGTCAAGCAGGTTTAAGAAATTGATTTTAATTTAAAATTTTTTAAAAAGTCTTAAATCTACAATTTGACATTTCGACCATAAAATGAAATTTAGGGTATTAGTGTGGTAGTTTTAATAATACACGCTTCGCTCTTAATGACAACGTATTAGCAATGTTTGCAGGTTCATCAAAGTTCACGAACTGCTTGAAATCCTCTTTCAATAGTTTGTCAGTCAAACTTTTTGTAGACTAAAGTTGCAGAGCAATAATCAGCATAGATGAAAAAACAGTTGCAGATCAGTGATCCTCACTGAAGATAATAAAGGGAGTAAACCCCAAAATTTAACCGATAACTTCCAGCATTTTTTCACCGATTTCTGCGGGAGTTTTAACAACGTGAATTCCCGCTTCATGCAAAGCACTCATTTTTTCTGCTGCAGTTCCTTTGCCGCCGGAAATGATTGCGCCTGCGTGTCCCATACGTCTTCCTGGAGGCGCAGTTTGTCCGGCAATGAAACTGACAATCGGTTTGGAAACATTTTCTTTTGCAAAAGCAGCGGCTTGTTCTTCCGCGTCTCCTCCAATTTCACCTATTAAAACTATGGATTCAGTTTGTTCATCCTCTTCAAATAGTTTCAGGCAGTCAATGAAGTTTGTACCGTTCACAGGATCTCCGCCGATGCCGATACAAGTTGATTGACCCAAGCCGACTCTGCTTATCTGACCAACGGCTTCATAAGTCAAAGTTCCAGAACGGGAAACGATACCTACAGAACCGGTTTTATGAATCGGCCCAGGCATAATTCCAATCTTACATTGACCCGGAGTAATAATACCTGGACAGTTTGGTCCAATCAGTCGTGAGCCTTTTTGCCGTACAAAAGAAACCGCGCGCACCATATCCACAACCGGCACACCCTCCGTGATGGCGACAATCAACGGTATTTCCGCACCAGCAGCCTCCATGATGGCATCCGCCGCAAAAGGTGGTGGAACAAGAATCATTGAAGCACTTGCTCCAGTAGCCCTAACTGCCTCCTGAACAGTATTATAAATCGGAACACCTTCAAAGTTCTGTCCACCTTTGCCAGGTGTGACACCGGCAACTACATTTGTTCCGTAATCACGACAACCACGGGTGTGGAGCATTCCCTGGGATCCAGTGATTCCCTGTACCAGTAATTTTGTATTATTGTTGATAAGTACTGACATGATTTCCTGTAACAATATGTGGAAGAATATTTATTGAAATAGCAGTATAAAAGACCTCGGACAATCAATCAAGTTCACAGAAATAAAGAGATTTGAATTTTCTCATGATGATTGAACTAATGAGCATTTGATACTAAATTTACCTTTTAAACTTACACTAACATATCTAATTGACGGTTTTATAAAAAACATTGAATCACATTATTTGCTTGGAACATGTAGAGATTTTCATTATTTTTTTGGAAGATATTTCTGCAATTTTAACGAATAATTCTCCAGCAACAGATTATTTAGGGCTTGCTGAAAATACTATTATCATGTCATCCCGGACTTGATACGTGAGTCATTTTCATTTCGAATTGATTAGCACAATTGAGTTGTTTTCTCTGGATTCAGAGTCTATGTTGTGCTTCGCCCGGACTGACATAATCGGCCACATTGATTCCAAGACAAAGCTATTTGTCATTACTAGACAAGTTTTGTTTTTTGATTTGATGTTGAAGTTTCATAAAAACAAACAAACTCAAAAGCCCACAAGCAAAAAATCCGGAAATTAACGGAATCACAGTACCATTATAAAGTTGTCCAATAACCCCACCTATTGCTACCGAAAACATAGTTTGCACAGAGCCGACGATTGATGTTCCAATACCAGCTATATGTCCCAAAGGTTGAACAGCAAGCGTATTCAGGTTTCCAAACAGGATCCCAACATTAAAGAAAACGATTAACAAAAATATCATTAGTATTGTCAAATCTGGATCAGCTGGTAAATAATTTACATACATTAAAAAAAAGAATGAGGTCACAGTGACGGTGATCAATGCCGTTTGACAGAGTACTTCCATTCTAAATCTCATTACTAATTTGGAATTTGTAATAGAAGACACACCTATGACTAAAGCCAAACCTCCAAAATAAAGAGGAAAACTGTCTCTTAACTCATATTGGATCTGGAGAATCTGTTGGGCTGAACTTAAATAGCCCAGAAAAGCACCAAAAATAATACCTGAAATGATTGCATAAGTTCGTGAAATCGGATTTTTAATAGTTTCTAAAATACCAGAATAGATGATGGCAAAGGTGAAACTGCGTCTATTTTCAAGAGTTAAAGTTTCTGGTTGTCGAATATTAAGCCATAGTCCTCCGAAAATTCCCATTGCAAAAATAAACCAAAATATAGCCCGCCAATCAGCAACATATAAAATGCCTTGACCAATAGATGGGGCCAATGCAGGTACCATAATAAAAACTGCTAATATCAAGGACATAACTCGTCCCATTTCACTACCTTCAAAACGATCTCGTATCAGGGCAATGGTGACGACTCTAGCAGACGCAGAACCGAAACCTTGAAGCACTCGGCCCATTAACATGAAACTAAAGTTGGTGGAATAGATGGAAATCATTACGCCGATTAAAAAAATAAAGATTCCTAAATAAAGAGAGTTTTTTCTACCATATGAATCAGATAATGGACCATAAAGTAATAAGCCAACAGCCATTCCAAGGAAAACGGCTGAAATCACCATTTGTGTATCATTGGAGTTCTGAACATTCAAACTCTGTCCAATTTGCCCCAAAGCTGGCAACATGGCATCTATGGATAATGCAGTCATCGACATCAACAATGCCATCAGAAAAACAAATTCTCGATGGCCGATGCCTGTTTTTGGTTGCTTCATATTTAATTGAAAGATCGATCTATAGAAAAATCAGACTCAACATCACAGTTAAATTTATTATTGATCGGGAAATGATAAATGAGGGAGAATCAAGCAGTATAATTTAGCCAATTTGATAACGAGCTAAAAAAGTTGTGATAAGTTCGCTTTGAATCTGTTTGATTTCAGAAGCTGTCATAGGACCCTGAAATATTGCAGGCCAGAAAAAAGCACCGCTAACCATAGACCAAAACAGGTTCGCTGTGAGTTTGGGATTTGGTACATTTAAACGTTTTTGGTCATGCGCTGCTTCCAACCATGAAATCAAAGTATCCTCAGTTTCCTTGATTTTCGTCATGGTCTCATGAGCAAGTTGTGGATGGGAGATGAAAACACCTGCGGTGATTCTCATTAAACTAAGCCAATCTGGATTATTCACAATTGCTAACTTGGCTTGAGAAAATTTGGTCAGTTGCTCGCTTAAATTTACACTTGAGCTATAACTAATATTTTTTAGCTCTGAAGTTTCTAGCATAAATCGTCCTAAAACTTCCTGAAATAAGAGTTCCTTGCTGGTAAAATGATTGTACACAGTCCTTTTTGATGCTCCTGCAATTTCCGAAATATAATCCATACTGGCATTGTCATATCCTAATTCTTGAAATGCTTGAACTGCAGCATCAAGGATGGTAGCTTTCTTTTTGCTCGTATCTCTTTTTTTATCCATATTTAAAGAATAAAATAATAAAAACTACACCGTGTAGTGTATTTATATTGACAGTCTACTCTGCTTAATTTACACTCTGAAGTGTAGTTTAATTACATAGCACTCACAAGTAAATAACTTATATCTCAATTACAGTGTGTTTACTAATGAAAATCGAATTTAAGCACCCCATACTGACTATCTCAAAGGTCATGTTAGGTGCAGGAGCACTCTTAATGATAACAGCTTGTTCTGCTATGAGCGATGGATTTTCAGAAAAATCTCAGCTAACTATTAAAAATTCACCTAATTATAAGGAGAGTGTATTTCTGAATCCTCTTCCTGTACAAGAATCATCATTTACCAAAATGCTTATAGAATGGATAAAAGGTGGAGAAAATACTGTACCTGATCAACCAATAGAAGTTGAAATTCGTTCTAAGGAAGATTTTTTAAAATTACCTGAAAGTGGTTTACGCATCACCTGGTTGGGACATGCGACATCCTTGATTGAAATAGATCAGACTCGCTTACTGATTGATCCGTTTTGGTCAGAGAGGAGTTCTCCAAATACCTGGATGGGACCTAAAAGATTTTTTAAACCTCCATTAGCCATTAAAGATCTACCTGAAATTGACGCCGTTTTGATCTCACATGATCAGTACGATCATCTAGAACAAGTGACTCTGGATAATCTGTCTGAAAAAGTAATGAAATTCATTGTGCCTCTTGGAGTTGGTTACAGAATAATTAAATGGGGCATCTCAGAAGATAAAATAATTGAATTAGATTGGTGGCAAAATATAAAAATTACTGAGGTCAATATTACAGCCACTCCAGCACGTCATTTTTCTGGTCGATCACTGGTTATGGCAGACCGTGATGCAACACTTTGGGCAGGATTTGCAATAAACGGTGAAAA
>Ga0114999_10008346_pt1 | contig 11557 bp, 7 predicted proteins | sample ArcticOcean_MG_C_3_FD_89820 | JGI IMG/M metagenome (GOLD analysis project Ga0114999, IMG submission 89820) | Marine microbial communities from western Arctic Ocean - ArcticOcean_MG_CB8_126 | ecosystem: Environmental > Aquatic > Marine > Oceanic | place: Arctic Ocean: Canada Basin | collected...
GGATGCCGGGGTCGGCCCCGAGCAGGTGGACTACGTCAACGCTCACGGAACATCTACGCCGGTCGGTGATCGGGCGGAAGTGAACGCGCTGCGTGCTGTCTTCGGCGAGCATCTGGAGTCGGTGCCCGTGTCTTCGACAAAGTCGATGATGGGACATCTACTCGGAGCTGCGGGCGGAGTCGAGTGCGGCATCACCGTGTTGGCGATGCGGGACGGCAAGATCCCGCCCACGATCAACTACGAGAAGCCTGATCCCGAGTGCGCCATTGACGTGGTTCCGAACGAGACCCGCGATGCGCGTCTGGACTTCACGCTTACGAATTCATTCGGCTTCGGTGGCACCAACGCGTCGTTGGCCTTCAAGCGCTACTCCGCGTAGCCGCACTTCCTCCTTCGTAGCGGATCAGACAGATGGCTGAGGACGAACTCCTCCAACACCGCCGAGACAAGCTTGCGGCCCTTGAGGCAGCGGGTGTAGATGCCTATCCGGCGCGCGTCGCAGTAGATGGAAGCGTGGAACAGACGCGGGCCCGCTACGACGACACCGATGGTGAGGAACTCGAACGCGATGAGCCCACGGTGCGCCTCGCCGGCAGAGTCACAGCGCTGCGTGAGCATGGCAAGTCAGCCTTCTCCGACCTTGACGACGGCACGGGTCGGCTGCAGTGCCATCTGCGCCTGAAGCTCCTGGGCGACGATAGCTATGCCGCCTGGCTGGACCTGGATCTCGGAGACTTCGTTGGAATCGAGGGCGCGCTCTTTCGTACCCGCACTGGTGAGCTGACCGTCAGAGTTGACCGCTGGCAGATCGTTTCGAAGGCCCTGCGCCCGATGCCGGAGAAGTGGCACGGTCTCAAGGACACCGAGGTTCGGTATCGGCAGCGCTATCTCGATCTACTGGCCAACCCTGAGGTTCGCGTGATCTTCCGCCGCCGGGCGGAGATTATTCGCATGCTGCGGGCACACCTGGACGCCAACGACTTCCTGGAAGTCGAGACACCGACTCTGCAGCCGCTGTACGGCGGGGCTTCGGCTCGGCCGTTCCGCACGCACCACAACACGCTCGATCAGGATCTCTATCTCCGGATTGCCCCGGAGCTCTACCTGAAGCGCCTGCTTGTTGGGGGACTGCAGCGGGTGTACGACCTCAACCGGAACTTCCGCAATGAGGGGATCTCCCGGCAGCACAATCCCGAGTTCACGATGCTCGAGTTCTACGCTGCCTATTGGGACTATGTACGCATGATGGACTTCGCTGAGGAGCTCATGTGTCTTGCTTTCGGGCAACCGGACGGCGAGCCTGGCCTGGAGTACCAGGGGGCGGAGATGTCGCTTTCGCGACCGTGGCCGCGGGTACCGCTCCGCGACGCGCTTCTCGAGTACGGCGGTATGGAGGCTTCGTTGGTAGATGACGAGGCTGCGCTTCGCAGTTGGCTGACAGAGCGGGAGATCAACACGGAGGGCCTTGGGCATGGCGGCATGCAGGAGGCTGCTCTGGACAAGGTCGTGAAGCCCCTACTGACGTCGCCGGTTTTCATCACCGACTACCCGCTCGAGATTTCACCGCTGTCCAAGGTGAAGCCGGGCGAGCCAGATATCGTGGAACGCTTCGAGTTGTACATGGGCGGCATGGAAGTCGCCAACGGTTACTCGGAGTTGAACGATCCCCGCGAGCAAGGACGACGACTGCGTGAGCAAGTCGAAGCCAGGGGAGACGACGACGAGGTGCCGCCAGCCGTCGACGACGACTACGTCGTTGCGCTCGAGCACGGAATGCCTCCCGCAGCCGGGATCGGCATCGGCATCGATCGCCTGGTCATGTTGGCCACCGACTCGGCCTCGATCCGCGACGTCATTCTGTTTCCGTTGCTGCGCAAGCGCGACTAGCAGCCTTTCGGGGAGCCGTTCGCCGGGCTTCGACCGATCGTTTTGCCTTGCCGCATCGTCGCCGATCCACGAGCGCATGATGGGTCTGGATTGGCTCGTATTAGTCAGTAAACGCCACTTATGGATAGCATAGCCTTCCGCTGTCCGGCTTTGACTGCTATAGTGATCCGAAAGTCGTTGAATGAAGCTCGGTCCTGACGTCGAGCGTTCACGCGCATCGAATCGAGGCGGGTCATCCCCGACAGCAGCATGCGAGAGACAGGCACAACCTGGGTCACCCGGAACTTTCGGCTCTTCGTAGCGTTCCGCTACATGAAGACGCGACGGAAGCAGGCGTTTACGTCGGTGGTGACGGCTGTCTCCATACTGGGCGTGACCGTGGGCGTCGCCGCGCTGATCATCGCGCTGGCCCTCTTGACCGGCTTTCAGGACGATATTCAGGACAAGATCGTCGGCGCGAACGCCCACATCTTTGTGCAGCCCTATGGACCTCTGCTGGACGGTCATGAATTGATCGTCGAGACCGCGCGGGGAGTCCCCGGAGTTATCGACGCATCGCCGGCTTTGCTGGTGAACGGTCTGATCGTAGGGACGGCCCAGCAATCGCGGTTCGTCAACCTGAAGGGAGTCGACGCGGCCGGAGAGGCACGTACCAGTCAGCTACTCGATCGACTGATCGAAGGTAGTGCCGACGGACTGACAGAAGATGGCAACGGGACCGGCCACCCCGGAATCATCCTCGGCGCCGAGCTCGCCCAGGCGGTCTTCGTGCATCTCGGCGACACGGTCAAGATCATGGTCTACGCCCAGGACATGCTCACGCCGTGGGGCGCGGGAGGCATGAAGTTCGAGGAATTCGAGGTGGTGGGGTTCTTCGATGCCGGCATGTACGAGTACGACACGACCTGGGCGCTGATTCCGCTACCGACAGCTCAGCGACTGGCCGAGTCGGGCGATGCGGTGAGCTGGGTGCAGGTAAAGATCGAGGACGCGTTTGTCACCGCGCCGATTGTCGAGGAACTCGGAGATCGGCTGGGTGGCGACTACTTCCTGATGGATTGGAAGAGTCAGAACCGTGCCTACTTCGCGGCGCTGGAGCTCGAGAAACTGGCGCTATTCGTCACCATCAGCCTGATTGTCTCGGTGGCCGCGCTCAATATCGTAGCCACGCTGGTATTGATGATCAAGGACAAGCAGCGGGACATCGGGATCCTGATGGCGTTGGGCGCTACTCGCCGGGACATCCTGACGGTTTTCATGACCCAGGGCCTGGCGATCGGACTCGTCGGGACCCTACTGGGCCTGGTGTTGGGCATCAGTGTGGCCCTCGTCCTGGACCACTACGAACTCATCCGCCTGCAGGCGCAGGTCTACTACCTGTCCTACGTTCCGTTCCATGTTCGCGCGTCTGACTTCGTCCGCGTGTGCGTGTTCGCCGTGATCGTCTCGTTCGCGGCCACCTTCTATCCGGCGTGGAGGGCGTCGCGACTCGATCCAGTCGCGTCGCTGCGTTACGAGTGACTACCGGCGGCCCCTTGCTCACGGCGTCTGGCGTTAACAAGAGCTACAGCTCCGGTGCGGGCGATCTGCAAGTGCTCCGCGACTGTTCTTTCGAGCTGCAGGCTCGGGAGCGCGTGGCGATCGTTGGCCAGAGCGGCATCGGAAAAAGCACTCTGTTGCACATCCTGGCGGGCCTGGATCGCGCCGACAGTGGCGCGATCGCTTTTGCGGATCGCCAATTGAACTCGATGTCGGAGATCGAGCTCGCGTCCTACCGGAATCGGCACGTTGGCATGGTCTTCCAGTTCTACCACCTGCTGCCCGAGTTCACGGCGCACGAGAACGTCATGATGCCGCTGCTGATCGGCAGACACGCACCAGCGGCCGCAGCGCGTGCCAATGACCTCCTGGCTGAGGTCGGCCTGCAGAGTCGGGAGCACCATTTCCCGTCGCAGCTCTCGGGCGGCGAGCGCCAACGCGTGGCGATTGCGCGCGCCCTGGCCCGTGATCCCGACGTGGTTCTGGCGGATGAGCCGACCGGCAACCTCGACTACGAGAACGGCCATCGGGTAATGGAAATTTTCGAGCGCATACATACCAACCATGACACCGCGATGGTGCTGGTTACGCACAACCCGGAACTCGTATCTGGATTCGATCGCGTGTTGCGAATGGGACCAGGCGGGCAGCTGGAACCGACGGAGTAGGGGGGCCTTCCATGCGAGATGACCTCACCACTACGAACATGACGTCGCGGCCCCGGCAGCGGTCCGAGCTCCAGCGAGCGAACTTGTTCGGCCAAGAACGACCTACGTATACTCAAAAACATGGCGTTGCCGTCGGCATCGTCGGAGTCATCCGGAACCCCGTCCCTTGTGGGCAGGGTGCCGGCCAGCGGGGTAAGACCGATGTTTGAGCGGTACACCGAGCGCGCGCGGCGAGGCATCTTCTTTGCCCGGTACGAAGCCAGCCAGCTGGGCTCGGGAACTATCGAGACAGAGCACCTGCTACTCGGACTGATTCGCGAGAACAACGGTTTGACGGGGAAGTTGCTCGGGCGAGCAGAGATCTCGGCCGGTAGCATTCGCAGCGAGATTCAGACCCGCACCGAGGTGCGCGAGAAGATCTCGACCTCCGTCGAGATTCCCTTGTCGGTCGAGTCCAAGCGCGTCCTGGCTTATGCCGCCGAGGAAGCGGAGAAGATGCTTCACAAGTACATCGGTACGGAGCACATCCTGCTGGGTCTTCTGCGCGAGAAGAAATCACTGGCCTCGCGCATCCTCGTCGAGAAGGGAATGCGTCTGTCGACCGCGCGCGAGGATCTGCTCTATCTGCTCAAGGAGAAAAGTCTCTCCGAGAAGAAGAAGGAAACGCCGTTCCTGTCTGAGTTCTCTCGCGACCTCACCGAGATGGCAGCGCGATCGGAGCTGGACCCGTTGGTCGGACGCGAGGATGAACTCAAACGCGCGATCCAGATCCTCTGCCGGAGAACGAAGAACAACCCCGTTTTGATCGGCGAGCCTGGTGTCGGGAAGACCGCTATCGTGGAGGGCCTGGCGCAGCGGATCATGAGCGGCGACGTGCCGCGTTTCCTCTTCGACAAGCGAATCCTCGAACTCGATATCTCATCGGTTGTCGCGGGGACCAAGTACCGGGGACAGTTCGAAGAGCGGCTCAAAACCATCATGAAGGAGCTGGTCGAGAACGAAGACATCGTCATCTTCATCGATGAGCTGCACACGTTGGTTGGGGCGGGCTCCGCCGAAGGCTCGCTCGACGCTGCGGGAATCCTGAAGCCAGCGCTTTCGCGCGGCGAGGTGCAGTGCATCGGGGCGACGACGCCGCGTGAGCACCGCAAGTACATCGAGAAGGACCGTGCGTTGGCGCGCCGGTTCCAGGGCATCAAGGTCGACCAGCCCGATGAGCAGCAGACGATCGAGATCATGAAGGGCATCAGCGATCGTTACGAGAAGTATCACGGGGTCAAGTACTCCGATGAGGCGATCACAGCTGCTGTCGTGCAGAGCAACCGCTACATCACCGATCGCTTTCTGCCGGACAAGGCGATCGATGTGCTCGACGAGACGGGGGCCCGCGTCAAGCTGGCGCGCAGCGGCTCGCCGGAGCGACTGCTGGAGCTCGAGAGCCGTTCGCGCGAGCTCGCCGAGAAGCTCGAGGTGGCGCTTGCGGCCGAGGAGTACGAGCAGGCCGCGGTGTACCGCGACGCTATGAAGCTCGAGCGGGAGCAGTTCGAGCGGGTGCGCGGCGAGCTCGACGAGGAAGAAGTCGACGCCGCACCCTTGCCGGTGGGCGTCGAAGATATCGAGCAGGTGATATCGACTTGGACGGGAATCCCGATTGCGTCGATCCAGCAGGAAGAGATGAACAAGCTCATCCACATGGAAGACGAGCTGCACGGCAGGATCGTGGCGCAGGACGCCGCGATCGAGGTGGTGTCGCGCGCGATCCGCCGGTCGCGCGCCGGTATGAAATCGCCGAAACGACCCGCGGGCTCCTTCCTGTTTCTCGGCCCCACTGGAGTGGGCAAGACGGAAGTTGCTCGTACGCTCGCACAGTTCCTCTTCGGCGACGAGCGTTCGCTCGTCCGCTTCGACATGTCGGAGTACATGGAGCGGCACTCGGTGTCCAAGCTCATCGGGTCACCCCCGGGGTATGTGGGGCACGACGAGGGCGGCCAGCTCACCGATCAGGTGAAGCGCAATCCGTACAGCGTGGTTCTCCTCGACGAGATCGAGAAGGCCCACCCGGCCATCTTTAATGTGTTGCTACAGGTCTTCGAGGACGGTCAGCTCACCGATGGTCTCGGCAATACGGTCGACTTCAAGAACTGCATCCTCATCATGACGTCGAACATTGGCGCGCGCTTCATTCAGAAGCGCGGTGGCCTCGGCTTCCGTGCGCATGACGAGGTGGCTACCTTTGATGACATGCAGGAGCGGGTTATCGAAGAGGTCAAGCGGACCTTCAATCCCGAGTTCCTCAACCGTCTCGACGAGACGATCGTCTTTCACTCGCTCACCGACGAACATCTGGAACGCATTATCCGGCTGATGATTGGTGAGGTGAACGCGATGTTGGCCGATCGAGGCATCGAGGTGGAGCTCACCGACGAGGCCTATCAGTGGCTGATCGACACGACCTGCGACGATCGTAGTTATGGTGCGCGGCCCCTTCGTCGCGCCATCCAGAAGCACATCGAGGACGGGCTCGCTGAGGAGCTCATTCGAGGCAACGTGCGGAATGGAGTGCGCGTGGAAGTGGTCACCGGGGTCGATGGCCTGGTCATGACCGTGCACGACACGGCAGCGGAACCCGCGGATGCCGTGGTCTAACCCGCATCGGCGGAGCTGGCGGCCGAGATCGCCAGGGCAGAATGCGGTATGCTCTGATCATTGTGTGCCCTCGATCCACCGCGTGGGCGCGTCGTCTCCGCACCCCTTGCGCACACTTTCCATGCCTTCTGCCCATAGCGACTTCCGCCCGAATATCGCCCGCGCTCTGAGCTCGGGGCTGCTCCTGCTGTCCTTGCTCTCCGTGGCCGTGCCTGCCAGCGCCGCCGCACCCCAAGAGTCGGGGCTGCCGGATGGTCGCAATATCGAAGCTGTGCGCGTCGAGGGCAACGAGCGCTTCGACGACGACACCATTCGCTTCTACCTCTCGAGCAGGCCTGGCCGCCCGTTCGATTCCGCCACCGCGCAGCTCGACTACATGTCGCTGTTCAACACGGCTTGGTTCTCGAACCTTGTCATGCAGTGGGAGGAAGGGACCGCAGGCGGCATCGTCGTTGTCGTCGAGGTCAAGGAACTGCCGCTACTGCGGCAGGTGAAGATCCTCGGTACCGACAAGGTCGAGGTCGACGACTTCATGGAGCGCCTCGGCCTGATGCAGCAGACGATCGAACTCGATCAGCCCGTCAACGAGCAGCGCCTGTACGACAACATCGAGATCCTCTCGCTCATGCTGCAGGGCGACCAGGGACTGCAGTTCGTGCAGGTGGAGTTGGAGATCCCGGAGTCGGAGCTTATGGGCGGTGTCGACGCGATTTACCACGTGGTCGAGGGCGACTCGGTGCGCATCGCCTTGGTGAACTTCGATGGCAACTCCCTATTTACCGATCAGGAACTGCGCTGGTTGATGAAGCGGACCGGTGAGCATCACTTCATGTCGTTCCTGAACAAGAACGATCGCTACTCGATGGCCGGCTACGAGGCCGACATGATCGATGTGCGCAGTGCCTACATGAAGCGCGGCTACATCAACTTCAGCTACGGTGAACCCCGCGTCGAGGTGTTCGAAGAGGATCGCTCACTCTGGTACAGCGATGTCCGACGATTGGCGCTCACGATCCCGATCTTGGAGGGCGAGCAGCAGTTCGTGAACGAGATCCTCGTCGAGGGCAATACTCACTTCACCGACGACGAGTTGCTGCGGGCTGTGGGCCTGATACAGGGCGACGTTCTGGACGCTGAAGAGCTGCGTTTTGCGCAGGAAGCGATCGAGAAGGTCTACACCGAATCCGGCTATCTCCAGATAGTGACGGCGCCTGCACCGGAGCCCATCGGCGACAACATGAACAACATCATCTTCCGGGTGCAGGAGAACGCGCCCTATCGCGTCAATCGCATCGAGTTCGAGGGCAATACGCATACTCGGGACTTCGTGATGCGCCGCAACTTGAATCTGCACGAACTCGCGCGATGGGATCAGCAACGTTACGAGTCCAGTGTGGAGCGACTCTGGCGACTTGGTTACTTCCAGAACGTAGAGCCCGAACTGGCCACCGCGCCGCCCGGGGAATCGCTCGATCAGGATCTGCTTCCCGACCCCGAGTACGGAACCGTTGACCTCAAGATGAAGGTCGAGGAGGTCGGTCGCAACCAGATCTCGTTCGGTGGTGGCCTGTCGGCACTTGAAGGCGGCTTCGTGCAATTTGGCTACACCACTCGAAACCTGCTGGGGTACGGCCAGACGCTTTCCTTGAATGGCCAGTTCGGCAAGTACCGGCAAACCCTGCGCATCTCATTTGCCGATAGCTACTTCCTCAACAAGCAGATTCGTTACGGCGCGGATATCTTCCGCGACGCTATTGACTACCCGAACTTCCGCCGTTCGGGTACGGGTTTCTCGGTTCGGGCTGGTAGATCCCTGAATTTTGAAGAGACCTGGTCAGCATGGATGGAATATAACTACGAGATCATTGACATCGGCAATCTGGGCGCCAGATTCGGCGGCCTCTCGAGCAACGTGTTCCAGTCGCTGTTCCTGACGCAGGGCAAGCGGACCACGAGCAGCGTGCGGCCGTTCCTCCACTTCAGCGATGTCGACAGCCCCGTCCTGCCAGCGCGCGGACATCGCAGCAGCCTCTCGTTCGAGTATGCGGGCGGGCCGCTCGGTGGAACGTTGGATTTCTGGAAGGCGTTTGTGCGGACGACGCATTGGGTCCCGACGGTCACGACGGGCTCGGGCTTCATCCGCCAGCCAAAGCAGGTCGTAGCGCTCAACGTACGCGCCGACTGGGCTCAGCCGTACGGTGGCCTCGAAGAGATTCCGATTTTCGAGCGCTTCTTCCTCGGCGGCAGTAACTCGGTGCGTGGTACCCGACTAAATTCGATCGGGCCGACCGATGATCGCGGCAATATTCTCGGTGGTACGAAGGCGCTGCAGTACAACCTCGAATACATCTTCATCTTGAATCCGTCGATGCGCGTCAAGGCTTTCCACGATGCCGGCCAGGCCTGGCGCGAGAGCCAGTCGCCCAACCTGTCGGAGATGCGCAAGACGGCGGGTGTTGAGGTCGAGGTCTTCATGCCTGTCTTCAACGTGCCGTTCCGGTTCTTCTGGGCGCACAACTTCGATCCCCTCGAGTTGTTCGGGGAGACGACGTCGACGTTCGAGTTCGCGATTGGCTCGACGTTCTAGATCCGACGAGGTCCTGAGCCTCGGCCAGATCACCGAGTTGGTCGGTGGCGCGCTTCACGGTGATGCGCCCTCGGGCGTTCGTGTCACCTCCGTGGCGGAGCTGGATGGTGCCGGCGAGTCCGATCTCGTCTTCGTAGCAGATCAGCGACGACTGCCGCAGCTCGCGAATTGTGGAGCCTCGGTCGCATTGGCCCCAAACGCCCTGGCCGCGGAAGCCCACGAGAACTACGGCCTGCCGGTCATCGGGGTGATTGATCCCCATGCTGCCGTCGCGGTCATTCTGGAGCGCCTGTACCCGCTCGTTGCGGGCGGGCAGGGAATCAGTCCGCATGCGGTTGTAGCCACGTCGGCTGTTGTGGCCAATGGTGCAATCGTCGGACCGACCGCGGTCATCGACGAGAACGCGACGATCGGTCAGGGGACTGAGGTCGGCGCCGGTAGCTACGTTGGACCCGGGGTGTCGCTTGGCGCCGAGTGCGTGATCCATCCCAACGTGACGATCTATGAGGGCACGATGATCGGCGACCGCGCGCTGGTGCACTCCGGAGTCGTCATCGGGGCGGATGGATTCGGTTTTGCACGCGGGGTGTCCGAACAGATGAAGATTCCTCAGGTTGGTGGCGTCAGGATCGGTGATGACGTAGAGATTGGCGCCAACTCGTGCGTCGATCGTGGGACGCTGCGCGAGACGCTCATAGGGGATGGCACAAAAATCGACAACCTCGTGCAGATCGGCCACAATTGCCGCATTGGACGCGGTTGCGCCATCAGCGCGCTCACCGGGTTGGCGGGAAGCACCGTGATCGAAGACGGGGTCATCATGGGAGGCCACGTGGGCACGGCCGGCCACCAGGTAATCGGCGCGGGTTCGATGCTCGCTGCGATGGCTGGAGTTCACGGCGATCTGCCGGCCGGATCGGTTGTGGCGGGGGCGCCGCATATGGACATCAGGGTGTGGCGTCGCGCCGTGCCCGCCTTCACCAAGTTGCCCGAATTGCTTCGCCGCGTGCGACGGCTCGAACGACGACTCGACGAGTCGTCCGAGGAATAGCGTTACCTGTGGATATTCAAGGCATTCTCAAGGCGTTGCCGCATCGCTACCCGTTTCTGCTCGTCGATCGTGTTGTCGAGGTCGAGCCCGGTAAGCGACTAGTCGCGATCAAGAACGTAACGATCAACGAGCAATTCTTCGAAGGGCATTTCCCCGGTAACCCGGTCATGCCTGGCGTGCTCGTCATGGAGGCGTTGGCTCAGGCCGGTGCACTGCTGGTGAAGGCGAGTCAGACGGGCGGCGGCGAATCGATGGCCGACAAGTACCTCTATCTGGCCGGCATCGATAAGGCCAGGTTCCGCCGCGCGGTGCTGCCTGGCGATCAACTCCGGCTCGAGGCCGAGGTCACCCAAATTCGCAGCAACTCCTGCAAGATGATTGGACGAGCCACGGTGGACGGGCAACTGGCGGCCAGTGGCGAATTCCTGTCGGTCATCGTTGATGGTCCCAGCGAGGAAAATCAGTGACCGCGGCGGTCGAGCGTCACCCTGCCGCCGTCGTCGACCCTGCTGCCGAGCTCGGCACCGGCGTGAAGATCGGCCCGTACGCGGTTATCAAGGCAGGGGCACGGGTCGGTGATGGTTGCGAAATCGGAGCGTTCGTTGTCGTTGAGGACTACACCGTCCTGGGCGCAGGCAATCGTCTGTTCTCGCATGCCTGCGTTGGTACGGAACCGCAGGATCTGAAATTCGACGGCGAGATCTCCTACCTGGAAGTAGGGGAGCGCAATGTCTTCCGCGAGTTTGTCACCGTGAATCGGGGTACCGAAGGCGGCGGCGGGGTGACCCGGATCGGCTCGGACAACCTTTTCATGGCGTATAGCCACGTAGCGCACGATTGCCTCGTCGGCGATGGCACGATCTTTGGCAACGCGGCTGCGCTCGGTGGCCATGTGGAAGTTGGTGACTACGCCATCCTCAACGCCTACGCGGCCGTACAGCAGTTCGTGCGGATAGGCGCCCACGCATATCTGGCTGGCCATGCCGGAGCAACGCTCGATATCGTGCCGTTCGCCAAGTTGCACGGGAACCCTGCCCGGATCGTCGGCCTGAACTCGGTGGGCCTCCGCCGCCGCGGTTTTGATAGTGAGTCGTTGCTGCAGCTCAAGCGTGCCTATCGTCTGCTCTTCCGGGCGAAATTGAACACCACCCAGGCGCTCGAGGCGATTGCCGAGGCCGA
>Ga0114999_10008348_pt1 | contig 11555 bp, 12 predicted proteins | sample ArcticOcean_MG_C_3_FD_89820 | JGI IMG/M metagenome (GOLD analysis project Ga0114999, IMG submission 89820) | Marine microbial communities from western Arctic Ocean - ArcticOcean_MG_CB8_126 | ecosystem: Environmental > Aquatic > Marine > Oceanic | place: Arctic Ocean: Canada Basin | collected...
GCTTGGCCTCGGCCATCTCGTCGACCTTGGCGCAGAAAGTATCGGTCAGTTCCTGCACATTGTCGTGCGCCCGACGTTCGTCGTCCTCCGAGATCTCCTTCGCATTCTCGAACTTCTTCACAGCCGCATTCGCGTCGCGACGGATCTGTCGCACGCCGGTCTTGGCGTGCTCTGCCACGACGCTGACCTGCTTGGCCAGTTCATGGCGACGCTCTTCCGTGAGCTCGGGAATCGGCAACCTGATGGCCTGCCCGTCGTTGTTCGGATTGAGCCCCAGGTCGGACAACTGGATGGCTTTCTCGACGGCTGCGATCGCGCCCTTGTCATAAGGCTGGACCATCAACACCTGCGGATCAGGAGCCGACAAGTTCGCCAATTGGTTGAGCGGCGTCAAAGTGCCGTAGTAATCCACCTGAATATCATCCAGCACGGCAATGTTGGCGCGGCCGGTGCGCACGTTCTGCAGTTCGCGCTGAACGGCCTCCACGGCACCCTGCATTCGTTGCTGGGCGTCAATCAAGGCTTCTCTGACTTTGTCGGTATCGTCCATGAGTCCTAACCTCGTGCCGGGTAGCTTTCGTCAGCGATCAGCGAACCGATCGTCTCTCCTCGGATGGCGCGCACGATATTACCGGATTCCTGCATGTTGAAAATGAGAATCGGCATGTCGTTCTCCATGCAGTGACTTACGGCAGCGGAGTCCATGACGCGCAAGCGCTGGTCGAGGACATCGCTGAACGTCGTGCGCCGGATGATCTCAGCGTCGGGATTCGAGACCGGATCAGCGGTGTAGAGCCCGTCGACCTTGGTTCCCTTCATGAGCACATCAGCGCTGACTTCGAGCGCGCGCAACGCCGCCGCCGTATCCGTCGAAAAGTAGGGATTACCCGTACCTGCCGCAAAGATCACGACGCGGCCTTTGGCCAGGTGGCGAACCGCCCGGCGGCGGATGAAAGGCTCTGCGACGCGGTCCATCGGGATCGCGCTCAGGACGCGCGTGTCCAGACCACGCTTTTCGAGCGCGTCCTGCAGGGCGAGGCTATTCATCACGGTGGCGAGCATGCCAATGTGATCCGCGGTAACGCGATCAATACCCAGGTCACCCGCGCGAATACCGCGGAAGATATTGCCACCACCAATAACTACGCCGAGCTGGGTACCGAGGGCGTGGGCGTCGCGGATCTCATCAGCGACAGCGCGCACCACGAGATGGTCAATCCCGTATCCCTGGTCGCCCATCAGGGCTTCGCCTGAAAGCTTGAGGAGCACGCGACGGAAATTGGGGTCTCCACTCTCCGTCACAATGACTCTCCCTTTAGTCTTCCGAGGGCGCGAGCGTGGCCACGGTCACGTCACCGTCGCCGACGCCAAAGCGCGCGAACCGGCTCACCACGATGTTCTCGCCAAGCGTTGTGACGGCTTCGGTCACCAGATCACCGACCTTCTTGTCGGTGTCCTTCACGAAGTCTTGCTCAAGGAGACAGACCTCCGACAGGTAGCGACCAATCTTGCCTTCGACGATCTTGTCGAGAATTTGCTCCGGCTTGCCTTCAGTGATCGCTTGCTCGCGATAGACGTGACTTTCGGCCTCGAGCACCGCTTGATCAACATTTTCGCGGCTGATGTAGCGAGGTCCAGCGGCCGCTACGTGCATGGCGATGTCGCGCGCGAGGGCGATGAAATCGTCATTGCGCGCGACGAAGTCGGTCTCGCAATTGAGCTCGACCATCACACCGATCTTGCCGCCCATGTGAATGTAGGACTCGACCCTACCTTCGCTGGCCTGCCTACCAGCACGCTTGGCGGCCTTCGCCTTGCCCATCGTGCGGAGAAGGGTAATCGCAGCCTCGATGTCGCCGCTGGTTTCCTGCAAGGCTCGCTTGCAGTCCATCATGCCTACGCCCGTGCGCTCTCGGAGCTCTTTGACCGCGCCCGCACTGATCTCCATCTTTGCTATCCCTCAGAAACTTTCATGTGAACAGTACGGCTGCCGGACGGGATTACTCGCTCGCGTCCTTCTTCTCGGCAGTCTCGTCTTCGGTGGCGGCTGCCGCATCGGCGCTGCCGACTTCGCTGTCGGTGCCGGCATCAGCCACCGCGACCGCTTCGACAGGCTTATCGGCCTTGGGCTTGGCCGCCTTCGACTTGGCCGCCTTGGGCTTGGCCGCCTTGGGCTTGGCCGCCTTGGGCTTGGCCGCCTTCGACTTGGCCGCCTTGGGCTTGGCCGTCTTGGGCTTGGCCGCCTTGGGCGTGTCGGCCTTGGGCGTGTCGGCCTTGGGCGTGTCGGCCTTGGGCTTGGCCGCCTTGGGCGTGTCGGCCTTGGCCTTCTTCGGCTTGCCCTTCGCAGGCTTCGCCTTCGCCTCAGCCTTGGCTTCCGCCTCCTCTTTCTTCGCGGCGGCGGCTAGGGCCTTAGACTCAACCATTTCGTCATAGGTCGCCCCGCCCGACAAGATGGCGTCTGCCGCCGCAGCGCAGAACAGCCGGATCGAACGAATAGCGTCGTCGTTACCAGGAATGACGTAATCGATTCCGTCAGGGTCGCAGTTGGTATCGCAGACGGCGACAACCGGAATCCCCAGCTTGAGTGCCTCATCGACGGCAATCCGCTCGTGGCGAATATCAACGACGAAGACGACGTCGGGGAGTCCCGCCATGTCGCGGATGCCGATCAAGTTGCGCTGCAACTTGAAGCGCTCACGCTCCAACTTCAGAACCTCTTTCTTCGTGAGAAGCTGGGCCCGGCCGTCCTCGGCCATCGCCTCGAGGTCCTTGAAGCGATCAACACTCTTGCTGACGGTCTGGAAGTTCGTTAGCAGACCGCCAAGCCAGCGATGGTTGACGTAGTACTGCTCGCATCGCTCCGCCTCTTCGGCGACGATGTTCTGCGCTTGGCGCTTCGTCCCGACGAACAGCACCTTCCCGCCCTGGGCGGCTTCCTGCTCAAGAAACTCGAGCGCCTCGTTCCAGCGCGTCCGGGTCTGTTGCAGGTCGATGATGTAGATGCCGTTGCGCTTGCCGAAGATGAACTGTCGCATCTTCGGGTTCCAACGCCCGGTCTGATGGCCGAAATGAACACCGGCCTCAAGCAAATCTCGCAGCGATACGCTGACCACTTCTTCGCCTCTCCTAACGCTTGCTGAACTGGAATTTCGCACGCGCGCCGCGCTGACCGTACTTCTGGCGCTCTTTCTGTCGAGCGTCACGCGTCAGCAACCCGTGCGCCTTCAATGCCGGTCGACGCTCGTCGTCCGCATCGAGTAGTGCGCGGGCAATACCGTGACGCACCGCACCGGCCTGACCCGTCGGGCCGCCGCCCTTAACTGTTACTAGCAGGTCATAGCTACCCGCGGCGTCGACTGCCTCGAGAGGCTCCATGACAGCACTCCGCTGAGTGACCGTCTGGAAGTATTCATCCACCTCGCGCTGATTGATCGTGATCTTGCCGGAGCCAGGGCGCATGAAGACTCGGGCTACCGAGCTCTTCCGCTTGCCTGTGCCGTAGTACTGGACGTCGGTCATCTGATCTCCGCCTCTTAGCCTTCGTAAGGCTCGGGTTGCTGTGCCGTGTGCGGGTGTTCGCTACCGGCATAGACCCGCAGCTTCGAATACATCTGCCGTCCCAAGCTGTTCTTGGGAAGCATTCCCTTCACCGCAAACTCGAGGACGCGCTCCGGATGCTCTTCGAGCAGGCGGGCCACGTTGGTCTCGCTGAGGCCGCCAGGGTAACCGCTGTAGCGGTAGTACTTCTTGGCGTCCAGTTTGTTGCCGGTGAGGACAATCTTTTCAGCATTGAAGATGACGACGTGGTCGCCAACGTCCAGAAACGGGGTGTACGTGGGCTTGTGCTTGCCCATGAGCAACGTAGCAACGGACGTGGCCAGTCGGCCTAGAATCCGTCCCTCGGCGTCCACAGTCCACCACCGACGCTCGATGCTCTTTGCGGATGGGAAGGGTGTGCTCATCTGTTCGACCTTGTTTCAGTCCGCCGGTGCGGTGGAATGCCTATGTTCGAGATCTGATTCATCCGCCGACGGATGCGCGGTCTTCGTCAGTCAGCGCTTTGACGGAGAGACGCACACGATTCGGGGCTTCGATCTTGACCACCTTGACGATGATCTCCTGCCCTTCTTCAACATGCTCCCGCATGTCCTCGACGTGGTGATCCGCAACCTCGGAAATGTGCAGTAAACCGTCGGTGCCCGGGAGAATCTCCACGAACGCACCGAAGTCCTTGATCGAGCGAACCTTGCCACGATAGACCTTGCCGATCTCGGCTTCGGCCGTCAGATCCTGAATGCGGCGCTTCGCGGCGGCACAAGCCTCCGCATCCGGCGACGCGATCTGAACGGTGCCGTCGTCCTCGACGCTGATCTTGCAGCCGGTCTCTTCCTGCATCGCGCGAATAATGCGACCGCCCGGGCCGATGATGTCGCGGATACGATCGACCGGAATCTGCACCGCAACGATCTGCGGTGCCCACTTGCTCGTGGTGTCGCGCGGGGCGCTCAGCGCCTCGCTCATCTTCTGCAGAATGTGCAGACGGTTCTCGCGAGCCTGGTTCAACGCCTTCTCGAAGATCTCGCGCGACAGACCGGAAACCTTGATGTCCATCTGCAACGCGGTGATACCGCGCGGCGTACCGGCCACCTTGAAGTCCATGTCGCCGTAGTGATCCTCTTCGCCCGCGATGTCCGAGAGAATGGCGACCTTGTCGCCCTCCTTCATCAGACCCATCGCAACACCGGCAACCGGCGCCTTGATTGGAACGCCAGCATCCATCATGGCGAGGATCCCACCACAGATCGAGGCCATCGAAGACGAGCCGTTCGACTCGAAGATGTCCGAGACGATCCGGATGACGTAGGGCCAATCCTCATCGCTCGGTAGCACCGGAGTAATGGCGCGCTCGGCCAGGTTTCCGTGTCCGATCTCACGACGGCCAGGACCGCGCATGAAGCGCGCCTCACCGACGCTGAACGGCGGGAAGTTGTAGTGGAGCATGAAGCGCTTCCACGTGTCGCCGTGATAGTCCTCGACCTTGCGGGCGTCATCGCCGGTACCAAGCGTCACGGTGACGAAAGCCTGAGTCTCGCCGCGAGTGAACAGCGAAGAACCGTGCACGCGCGGGGCGTAGCCGACTTCAGCCGTGATCTCGCGGACCTCATCAAAAGCGCGCCCGTCGAAACGAACACCGTCGTTCAGCGCACCGTGGCGCGTCGCACGCTTCACCAACTCGCCGATGGCGTCGCCGGCCTCGCCTGCCCAGTCCTCGTTCTCAGCCGCGATCGCGGCCTTGATCTCACTCTTTACAACGCTCATGGCGTCGCGGCGCTCGATCTTGTCGGTGACCTTCAGAGCGTCGCGAACCTTGTCGCCACCCAGCTCCTCGACGCGCGCGACGAGGTCGGCGTTCATCACGGGCTCAACGAACTCACGCTTGGTCTTGCCAAGCTGCTCGAGTACGCGCTCCTGGAGGTCGATGAAGGAATCGACGAACGGCTGCACGAATTCGAGACCGCCGATGACCTCGTCCTCGCTAACTTCCTCGGCGCCGGCCTCGACCATCATCACCGCATCACGACGAGCGGCAAGGATCATGTTCAGGCGCGAACCCTCAAGCTCTTCCGTGGTCGGGTTGATGATGTAGCCATCATCGCTCAGACCCACGCGGAACGCGGCAAACGGCGTGGTGAAGGGAATGACCGAGCAGTAGAGCGCCATCGACGCGCCGAGCTTCGCGAGCACGCCCGGGTCGTTCTCGCCATCCGCGGAAAGGACCCAGCCGATTACCTGGGTCTCGTGGCGGAAGCCCTTCGGGAACAGCGGCCGGATGCTCCGGTCGATCATCCGCGAGGTCAGGATTTCCTTCTCGGAGGGGCGTCCCTCGCGCTTGAAGAAGCCGCCTGGGATCTTACCGCCGGCGAAGGCCCATTCGCGGTAGTCCACTGTCAGAGGCAGGAAGGACGCTTGCTTCGGCTTGGGGTCCATCACCGCAGTGACAAGAACCTTGGTGTCGCCGCAGCTGACAACCACGGCGCCGTCCGCCTGGCGCGCAACCTTGCCCATCTCGAATTCGATGGTCTTCCCGTTCAGCTCAATACTTTCTCGCACGATCATCGTGTTGTATTTCCTCGAAGCCGCACAGCGGGTTCCGACGCAATGGGGGCGACAGCGCTAGTCGATTGGTGGGGCTGCGCTTTCGAACCGAGGAGTTCGCACAAGACCATTTCCAACCGCGTCCGCTTTGTATCCCTTCGCCGCTTCCGCTATCCGCTTTGTTTTCCGCGTTATGCCGCTCGCGTTGCTTGAATTCCGCAGCAACTACCGACGCAAACCCAGGCCGACAATCAGCGATTGGTAGCGCCCGACGTCTTCGCGCCGCAGGTAGCCGAGCAGGCGACGACGCCTACCCACCAACATCAGGAGCCCACGCTGCGTGGCGTAGTCCTTCTTGTTGGACTTCAGGTGCTCAGTCAGATGCTTGATGCGCGAGGTGATTTGAGCAACTTGCACCTCGGGAGAGCCCGTATCCGACTCATGCTGTCGGTACGACTCGATATCAATAGCTTCAGCCGCTTCCGTGCTCATTAGACGAACTGTTTCCTCAATTGCTGAACCGCGTGACACCCGGGGATGCACGGACGTGCAGACGTGAGACACACGAGTGCCGGGCGAATGGAAAGTTAGCACGGGTCCGGGACCCTGTAAACGCGCTTTCATGCGCCAAACTCATCCGGCGTAACTCGTATCCGACGCGGCTTCGCGCTCAGGCGATAACGACGCGGGGCTGGAACATCCCGCCGGGCAGCAGTTCTGCGGCGGCGAGCAAAGATCCATCGGGACGCAGCACCCGGACCCAGTCGCCGTGATTGGGGTCGGCACCGCTTCCCCGCCGACGCTCGGCCACCCCGTTGGGCTCGATGACTCCACCGTTGGCAACCACCGCAATGCCGGTGTCATTGAGGACAACGGTAGGCCAATCGGGAAACATCTCCGCAGCATCGAGAACATTATCCCAGAGGGTGTTCTCGCCCGCGGTCTCGAGATCATCCCAGCTCACGCAGGGATCCAGCCCGAAGGTCCCGATTCGGATTCTGCGGAGTTCAGCCAGATGTGCCGGGTATCCCAGTCGCACGCCCGCATCATGAGCGAGTGTCCGCACGTAGGTGCCGGTACTGCAGTGAGTACGGCACTTGATTGTGGACCCGTCCACACTCACGTCATCAATAGCGTAGATCGTCACTGGCACGGGTTCGTGCACCACGACTTCACCTCGACGGGCACGTTTGTAGGCCGGTTGACCGCGGATCTTCTTGGCAGAGAAGGCCGGCGGCACCTGATCAATGGTGCCGACGAAGGCGCCCAGAGCCTCCTTCACCACTTCCACGTCAAGGAGTGACACCTCGACGGGCTCGGCCACGGCCTCGCCATCGGCATCATAGGTGTCGGTGGCCCAACCCAGGCGAATCTCGCAGTCGTAGATCTTGTCCTGCTTCTGCAGAAAGCGCGCGAGCCGTGTCGCTTTGCCGAGGCAAATGAGTAGAACACCCGTCGCCCGGGGATCGAGGGTACCAGTGTGCCCCGCGCGGCATCCCATCGCACGGCGCACCTTCTGCACCACATCGTGAGAGGTCACGCCGGCCGGCTTGTCGACGACGAGCATGCCGGAGCGCGAGCTCATCGTCCGTTCCCCCGATCAAGCTCCTCGTGCAACTCGTCGAGCAGGCGCTGGCGCACCGTCTCCACAGGTCCCTCGATTTGACAGCCTGCGGCGCGTGGATGACCGCCACCGCCATGATGGCTCGCCACCTCGGCGACATCGACGCTGCCGTCGGAGCGGATACTGATGCGCATCACGCCAGGTTCGACTTCCTTGAAGAGCAGACTGACCTGCACCCCATCGATGCCCTGGGCGTGGTTCACGAAAGCCTCGGTGTCGCGCGTTCGGCGACGTTCGAACGCGCTGAACGGCAGGAACATGTAGGCGATGCGGCCGCCGGCGATGCGCTTCAGGCTGCTGAGCGCGTCGCCCAAAAGGTGGATTCTGGCAGCAGGGTAATCGCCATATACCTGCTCCGAGATCTCCGAAGCCTTTGCGCCGTGCGCGAGCATCTTGCTCGCGAATGCCATGGCCCGGGCATCAGTATTGGAATGCTGGAACGAGCCCGTGTCAGTCAGAACGGCCACATAGAGCAGGGCGGCCATATCGGCCGTCAACTCGGCTCCCAGCGCCGTGGCGAGCTCGAGGATCATCATGCCCGTCGCCGCTGCGGACGAATCGATCCAGTTCACATCGGCGTACATCGCGTTCTTCGTGTGATGGTCGATATTGAGCGCCTCGAGAGTATCGAGCCCGAGCACGCCGGACCGCGCGAAGTCGGAACATTCCACCAGAATAGTGGCCCGTGAATCGGCGGGAACATGCGACGTAGAAACCACCCGCGACGCGCCGGGCAACCAGCCATAGCGCCGAGGCAGCGACTGCCCGATCACGACGGTGGATCGCTTGCCTACCTGCTCAAGCGCAAACGCCAGCGCCAGTGAAGACCCCAGCGAGTCGCCATCAGGATCGGCATGCGAGGCAATCGCGAAGTCGTCGCGCGGCCCCAGCCACTCAGCTACCTGCTCCATTGAACTACTCGGCTTCATCATCTACGTCTTCCCCTTCCTGCCCCGAGGTCTCCGGATTGGCACCGAGGAGCTCATCGATCCGGTCACTCTGTGCCAGCGTTTGATCCAATCTGATTCGCATTTCAGGTGTGTGACGTAACCGCAGGCGACGCCCGACTTCGGAGCGCAGAAACGGCGCCGCGCGCTGCAACGTGGCCAACGACTCGGCTTCCGACTCGGGATCGCCCATCACGCTGACAAATACGGTGGCGTACTGCAGGTCCGAACTCATTCGAACCTCAGTCACCGTCACGAAACCGAGGCCTGGGTCCTTTACCTGCTGCTGCACCAGCTCGGCGAGAATCGCTCGGATCTGGTCGCCTACGCGGCGCGGCCTGAATCGTCCACTCACAGGAACTCCACCTCACAACGCAGCAGCTCGCCGTCGTGGCGCTCCGCCTCTTCAATCACCTTCTCGAACATACCCTCGATCACCCGGCGATCACTTGCCACCGAAGCCACGGCAATCCCGACCCGTTGCCACAGATCCTGGTGCTCGACCTCGGCCACGGCAACATTGAAACGACTCTTCAGGCGCCCCTTGAGGCGGTTGACGAACATCCGTTTCTGCTTGAGATTGCCGCACATCGGCAGATGTAATTCGAGATGACACACTCCAATGATCATGTGTCGACGCGCCGTCACGAAGCGTTAGCTTCAGAGGGTTGGCGCGATCTCCTTCACCACGAAGGCCTCGATCACATCGCCGTTCTTGACGTCGTTGAAGTTCTCGAGGCCAATCCCGCACTCGAACCCATGCTGCACTTCCTTCACATCATCCTTGAAGCGCCGCAACGAGCGCAGCTGCCCCTCATAGATGATGCGCGAGTCGCGCACGAGTCGCGCCTTGGCGTCGCGGGTGAACTTGCCATCGGTCACGTAGCAACCCGCGATCGTACCAACCTTCGGAATACGGAAGATGTCACGCACCTCGGCCGCACCAAGCGTCGATTCTTCCAGTGTGGGCGACAACTGCCCGATCATCGCCAGCTTCACCTCATCGATGAGCTGATAGATGATCGTGTGGAAACGCAGATCGATGCCTTCGCGCGCGGCCGCCTCTGCAACGCCACGCTCGGGGCGCACGTTGAATCCGACGATGATGGCGTCCGAGGCCGCAGCGAAGAGAACGTCGGTCTCGGAAACGCCGCCCACTGCAGCGCGGAGAATCTCAACCTCGACGTTGTCCGTCGATAACTTGTTCAACGCATCCTTGAGCGTCTCGACCGAGCCCTGCGCGTCGGCGCGGAGCACAACCGGCAGCTTCACGCGTTCACCGGTACGAAGTCGTTCGTGCAGATCCTCGAGAGTCAGCCGCTGCCCGGAGCCGAGGTGCTGGCGACGCTGCTGAAACTGCCGGATCTCGGCAACCTCGCGCGCGAGTGAAGCTTCCTCAACAGCCTGAATCTCGTCACCGGCTTCCGGAACAGCCGAAAACCCGAGGATTTCGACGGCAGATGAAGGCCCGGCTTCCTTAACCTGTTTGCCATGCGAATCGATCATGGCGCGCACCTTGGCGTCCTCGGCCCCAGCAACCAGATAGTCGCCGACGTGGAGCGTACCCGTCTGAATTATCGCCGTGGCCACCGCACCACGCTGTCGATCGAGCTTGGCCTCCAGCACCGTGCCGCGTGCGGGCACGTTCGGGTTGGCCTTCAACTCCATCAACTCAGCGGTGAGAATGATCATCTCCAGCAGGCCGTCGAGATTTTGCTTCTCAAGCGCTGAGACCGGCACACATACCGTGTCGCCGCCCCAGTCCTCAGGCGCAAGTTCGTGTTCGGCGAGCTGCTGCTTCACGCGATCCAGGTTGGCCTGGGGCAAATCGATCTTGTTGATTGCCACGATAATCGGCACGTCCGCTGCACGGGCGTGATCAATGGCCTCAACCGTCTGCGGCATGATGCCGTCGTTGGCAGCAACGACCAGAATCACGATGTCGGTGACCTTGGCGCCACGCGCGCGCATCTGGGTGAATGCTTGGTGGCCCGGCGTATCGATGAAAACGATGCGATTACCCTGCCACTCCACTTCGGACGCACCGATGTGCTGGGTGATCCCACCGGCCTCGCGCGCGACGACGTTCGTCTCGCGGATCGAGTCGAGAAGCTGGGTCTTGCCGTGATCAACGTGCCCCATGATCGTGACCACGGGCGCGCGAGTCACCAGATCGGCGACGTCGCCGTCATCTACCTCGCCAAGAAGCACCTGGTCGGCCGTCTGGACGTGGACAACCACGCCGTGCTCGGCAGCGATCGCGATGGCCGCATCGCCTTCGAGCGACTGGTTCATGTTCGCCATGACACCCTGCGCCATCAGACCACGAATCAAGGTAGACACGGGAATTCCGGTCGCCTCCGCTAGCCCTTTGACGAGAATCGGGACCTCAATCATGACGGCCTCAGCTTCGGGCTCAGGCTCGGGTTCCGCCTCGGGCTCGGGCGCTGCTTCGACTTCTGGCTCGGGCGTGTCCTCCACCTCGGCCGGAGGCGCTGCCGACGCGACAGGTGCCGGCTCTTCGGCCTCGGGGGCAGACGTGCCACCAACTTGATCGCGCAGGCGCTGGGCATCCTCGTCGGAGATTGCATTGGCGTGCGACTTGACCGCCACACCCATCTCGTTGAGGAGGGCTACAGCTTCTTTGCTCTCGACACCGAGCTCTTTAGCGATTTCATATACGCGCATCTAATCTTCTTTCTCGGCGGCCCACTGGCTGCCGGTAGGGCTAGCTGTCTTCGGCTATCGGTGTGTCGTCGGTAGCAGGCCCGTCGGGAACTTCCTCGACTGACGTTGCCCGTGCCTCTCCGGAATTCATGGCGTCTGCTTCTCCCCAAATCTTCAACGCTGACTTTGGCCCGATCCCGGCAACAGCCAAAAGCGCATCC
>Ga0114999_10008353_pt1 | contig 11552 bp, 9 predicted proteins | sample ArcticOcean_MG_C_3_FD_89820 | JGI IMG/M metagenome (GOLD analysis project Ga0114999, IMG submission 89820) | Marine microbial communities from western Arctic Ocean - ArcticOcean_MG_CB8_126 | ecosystem: Environmental > Aquatic > Marine > Oceanic | place: Arctic Ocean: Canada Basin | collected...
CTAGTAGGCTCTCCGGGGACGGGCAAGACGCTTTTGGCCCGCGCCGTCTCTGGCGAGGCAGGCGTGCCGTTCTTCTCGATCAGCGGTAGCGAGTTTGTTGAGATGTTTGTCGGAGTTGGCGCGTCACGTGTCAGAGACCTATTTGACCAGGCCAAGAGCAACGCCCCGTGTATCGTCTTCATCGACGAGATCGACGCCGTTGGTAGGCATCGCGGCGCTGGACTTGGCGGTGGTCATGACGAGCGCGAACAGACACTTAACCAGATTCTCGTGGAAATGGACGGATTCGATACCAGCAATAACGTCATCGTCCTGGCATCAACCAACCGTCCCGACATCCTTGACCCTGCGTTGCTGCGTCCGGGCCGGTTCGACCGACGCGTGACCCTCGACCTGCCCGACGTCAAGGGACGCGCGGCAATCCTCGAGGTTCATTCCAAGGGCAAACCCCTCGCCGAGGACGTGAACCTGCAGAGTATTTCAAAGTTGACCACCGGCTTCAGCGGTGCGGATCTCAATAACCTGGTCAACGAGGCTGCTATTCTCGCAGCCCGCAGGAGCAAGACCGAAATAGGCGCCTCCGAGTTCGCCGAGTCGGTGGACCGCGTGATGCTGGGGCCAATCAGGCGCTCTCGTACCACAACCGAACATGGGCAGGAGATCACTGCCTACCACGAGGCCGGGCATGCGATCGTGGGGCATCTGTTGGCTCATGCCGATCCCATCGCCAAGGTGACCATACTCTCCCGCGGCGCGACAGGTGGTCATACCCGGTCGCTCCCTGAAGAGGACCGGCGGTACTGGACCTTGAACCAGTTCAAAGACATGATGGCCATGGCCATGGGCGGCAGGGTTGCCGAGTTGAGCCAGTTCGGCGAGGGCGAAATCACGACCGGCGCGAGCAATGACCTGGAAAATGCGACCAATATGGCTCGCACCATGGTCACTCGCTACGGCATGAGCGAAAAACTAGGCCCGAGAACTTTTGGCAAACAGGAAGAAATGGTATTCCTGGGCCGCGAAATCTCAGAGCAGAGAAACTATAGCGACAAAGTCGCCGAGACCATCGACGATGAGGTGTACTCTCTAGTGGGCGAAGCCTACAAGAGGGCTAGCGAAACTCTCTCCAACAACAAGACAGAGTTTGAGAATCTCGCTAAGTATCTGCTCGAACACGAGACCGCCGATGGGGACGTGATCAAGGCGCTGTTCAGTCCGCCGTCGACGCCCGACGACGGCCCGACCCCCACCGTCGACCCGGAGCCCTCTCCCGCCGTCTAGTCTCCCGGCAGCCACAGCTTGGAGACGCAGAGCATGTCCATCACGGAGAGATGGACATGCTTGAACCCGTTAGACGCATGCGACATGTCCCAAGCCCGTAGCTCACCGAAGCGAACTACCTTCGCCCCGTTCACGCTGAGCCCGTCGAAGGGTAATGCCCCAACCACATATGCGGGCAGTTGACGCGCTGGTACTGGGTTGAAATGGGTGTACAGAGGGGAATGCCCCACGCCGTGACCATAAGCCAACAACCACGCTGCGCGCCGGAGCACGAAGAATCCCTTTCGCCCTGCACCTGATAGAAAGCTAGCAGACGCGCACTAATCGTGCGGCAAAGGGAACGGTACCGAGAACCGCAGGACTAGCGCGCGGCTGCCGCCGGGGTGAACCCCACCTTTGGCAGTGAGGCGGCCAGAGCATCCAACACACCACGGATGTCGTCGGCCGTGGTCTTGCCCATGTGCCCGATGCGGAAGATCTTGCCGTCGACCGGCCCTTGACCACCGCCTAGTACCACCTTGTGATCTTCTCTCACAATCCGCAAGAGATCTGAGGAGACAACACCCTCTGGGATGGACACCGCAGTCACTGTGTCTGATGCGTAGCGCTCATCTGGGAATAGGGACAGCCCCAAATCCTTGATGCCCTTGCGGGTCATGTCGGCGATCCGAGCATGCCGAGCGAAAAGATCGTCGATCCCCTCTTCTTGAAGCTGGGCTATCGCCATATCCAGAGCGTAGTAGATCGAAATCGCAGGTGTGTAGGGCGGCTGGCCCTTCTCGAAGTAGCTACGGTACTGGGCGAGGTCCAGGTAGAACTTGGGCATCTTGGCCGACGCGTGCGCCTCCCATGCCCTTTCGCTGAAGCTAATGAACGCCAGGCCCGGCGGCAGCATCCAGCCCTTCTGAGAGGCCGTGGCGACGACGTCGCATCCCCAGGCATCTGTACGCAACGGGATCGAGCATACGCTGCTGATGCCATCCACCAGCAACAACTTGTCGAACTCGCCCTTTACAACTGAGGCGATGGCCTCCAAATCGTTGGTGACACCGGTCGAGGTCTCGTTGTGGGTGACCATCACGGTCCCGATGCCTTGGTCTGCCTTCAGGGCGTCACGGAGCGCGTCTATGTCGACAGCCTTGCCCCAGGGGAAGCTCAGTTCGGTGACCTCTGCTCCGTAGATCTTTGCGATCTGGCCGAACCGGTCGCCGAAGGAGCCGATGCTGACGTTGAGCACCTTGTCCCCGGGCGAGAGGGTGTTGACGATGGCGGCCTCCATCGCACTAGTGCCGGAGGAGGTCAGGATGTACAGGTCGTTCTTGGTGTCGAAAACCTGCTTGACGCCGTCAGTGACTCGGTACAGCAGCTCTTTGAACTGTGGTCCGCGGTGGTTCATCATCGGGGTCGCCATCGTCGCGAGGATGTCTTCGGGCACGGGGATCGGCCCAGGTATTCGAAGGTTCATCTCTAGCCTCCGGCAAGGTCATTTCTACGATTCTATTGTACCGTGCCGAGGGCTGTTGTGACACCAAGAATTCGGCTGTTGAATATACTCAGGCGTTTCGATCCGGACCGAATTGTCAGTGGCGTATTCGTCCATGGTTTGTATTCCACCCCTCAACGCAGGGAAGAGCACCGCGTGTGTGCGCGGTCTGTCAGGACCTGGTGACATCATCCCGAGTGGCATCGTCGAACCATCTTTGATAGATGGGTCCAAGGCCACGACCAAAATCCACTCGCTCCAACGCTTGGTCCGATGGAACAACCAGTCGACGCGTAATCTCGTGCTGAGGCTCCCACGGGTGTACTGAGACAGTTGCCTTCCAAAGAGACCTGAGGCGGACCAGCCCCTTCTGCGGACCTTGGACACATTCGATCCTGGTGAATCCGAGCAGCGTCGCCTCCTCCACCGAGGAGCAGGCCTCCTCAAGAACCTCCCTGTCCAAGGTCGCCCGCCAGTCTTCTGCGCCCTCCGTCCGTCCGCCTAGAAATTCCCAAGGAATGTCGTCCCATCCCACTAGTACGATGTCCCCATCAGAGGTGAAGCAGATACCAGAGGAGCCGTGTCGCTCTCCATTCGGAGGAGGAAGGTCGGGGCGATGCCACGACGCAATCCAGTCCTGGCCCTCGCCATCGTGATAGTCAAACTGCTCGCCTTGCTGCGCCATGGGAGCTAGAGCGCCTTTGGAACCCTGGTAGCTCGAATCATGCGTCGCCGACCCACCTGCACGATGGACGAATCCGTAATCGTCGTAACTGCCTCGTTGGTGGCCACAGCAACGCCGTCCTTCTTGACGGCTCCTTGAGTGATTAGCCTCTTCGCGGCGCTCGAGCTCTCCGCCATACCGGCGTCCACGATGAGATCGCTGATGCGCTTGCCTTCCATGGTTTCTGAGATCTCGTAGATCGGTATATCGTCGGGCAGCTCCTTGCGCTGCACGGTTCGCTCGAAGTGGTCCCGTGCGTTATGGGCGGCATCGGCATCGTGGAACTGCGCGACTAGCTCGTCCGCGAGCCGCTTTTTCAGCTCCATCGGTTTTACGGTGCCGTCTGCAAGGCCGTCACGCAGCTCGGTCAGTTCCGCGGTCGGCACGTCGGTAAGGTAGTCGAAATAGTCGAGGATGGTATTGCGGGTCTGGGGCTCTCCGACCTCGCCGTCCTGTGGGTCGGGATCCGCGCTCTCGTCGGGGAGCGACATTATCTTGCCGTACATGTCGTTTGGCGGTTCATTCAGCCCGATATAGTTGCCCAGGCTCTTGCCCATGCGGCGAACGCCGTCGGTCCCCACCAGGATGGGCACGAGCAGGCATTGCTGCGGTCGCTGGTCCATCATTCGTTGCAGGTCACGGCCGACAAGCAGGTTGAATTTCTGGTCTGTTCCGCCGAACTCAACGTCGGACTCGACTGCCACCGAGTCGTAGCCCTGAAGCAGGGGATACAGCAACTCGGTGATGGCAATCGGCTGATTGGCCTTGAAGCGCTTGGCAAAATCCTCACGGGCCAGGAACTGGGCCACCGTAAATTTGCTTGTAAGCTCGAAGACATTGGACAGGTTGAATGGCCCGAACCACTCGCTCTGCATTCGAATCTCGGTCTTGTCTCGGTCGACGATCTTGGAAAACTGCTCCAAATAGGATTCGGCATTCTTAAGAACCTGCGCCGCCGTGAGCATGGGCCGCATTGCGGACCGGCCGCTGGGGTCGCCTATCTGAGCGGTCCAGTCGCCGACGATGACGACCACCTGATGGCCGAGATCCTGTAGTTGCCTCAACTTGCGGAGTCCAACCGCGTGCCCTAGGTGCAGGTCGGGCGCACTGGGATCGAATCCCATCTTTAGCCGCAACGGCCTGTCCGCGTCCAGGAGTTTGACGAATTCCGACTCGTCTATGATCTCGGCAACTCCCCGACTCAAGAGGCGTTCTTTTTGCTCAGCATCCATATGTATACGTCTCTCCTGGTCCATCAACTTGCCAAGTGGCTAAAGCAAGACCTGTAGCTGCTATGTCGCCACCCCTTTTTCGAAAGAAAAGGGGTGAAAGAATTGTGAGGGACAGCCTCATCCACCCAGCAAAGGGGCTATGCCCCTCTGCACACCTTGGAGCATCCTGCTTGCAGGATGCGGGGATACCCTGTGATCGCCACGGCGATGGGGCCATGCCCCCTCGTATGTCTCTATGAGGTGCCCGTACGGCTGGCTTCGAGCGCGGCCCTGGTCTCGGCCACGTCGGTGTCGATCTGCTGCTGAAGTCCCTCTACGGTGTCAAACTTGAGCTCGTCTCGCAGCCGACGCACGAAATCGATTCGCACTTCGACGCCGTACAGGTCGCCCTCGAAGTCCATCAGGTGCGCCTCGATTGAGTGGCCGCTACCCTCAAACGTCGGATTGAATCCGATACTGGTGGCCGCCATGTAGCGCTCGCCTTCGACCCTTGCCCAGGCGGCGTATATGCCGTCCCGTGGCATCATCGCGTCTTTGGGCACGCTCAGGTTTGCGGTAGCGAATCCCAGGCCACTGCCGCGGCCATGACCTTTGACGACGGTGCCGGCCAGCGAGTACTCGCGCCCGAGCATGACCGCTGCGCGGGCCATGTCGCCCTCCGCAATGGCCTCTCGGATGGACGTGCTTTTGACGGCCGGCCCCTCTCCGGATCGGAGTGGTTCAATCATTTCTACGAAAAATCCCATCTCCTGACCCAGGGCGGCAAGCGTCGTCCCGTCGCCCTCACGCCTGTGGCCCATGGCGAAGTCGGGACCTACTATGAGCCCGGTCATGTGAACATGTTCCTTCAAGAGAACCGCGAACTCGCGTGCGGTTAGTGTGGACAACGCCTTGTCGAAGGAGACTGGGATCACCAGGTCGACGCCCGTCTCCCCGAGGAGCGCGACGCGTTCGTCGACGGTGGTCAGCAGCATAGGCGCGGCGTCGGGATGCAGCACCCCCCGAGGGTGATCTGCGAATGTGATGACGACGGAGGTGAGCCCGTGGCGCTCCGCCTCTGATGTCAGGCGAGACAGCAGGTGGCGGTGTCCGCGATGGACGCCGTCGAAGACGCCGATTGTGAGCACGGAGTCCCCTGCGGGAGTATGCAATTGGAGCTGGTCTGTGATTTTCATGGGTGACGCATTGGTGGGGCCATTTCCGAAGGCGTGAGGCTATTTTACAGCCTGCGGCGTCCCATGTGTAGCGCTGCGCTGCGCGCGCTGAGTGGGGCGTGGCTAGTTTGTCTCCGGGGCAACCTCGCCGGCCAATGCCCCTAGCCCCCTTCCTTCGTCGCCTCCTCCAGGGGTTTTCGGAGGGCCAGGCTGGCGGGCAGGATCAATGCCGTGACGCCGCTCATAATTGTGACGGCGAGTCTGATGTTCAGCAGGTCTGCGACACGACCGTAGATTATGGGCGCGATTGTTCCGCCGGTCTCAGTGATCGTGTAGTAGTAGCCGTAGGCGCGTGGCCGGGTGTGCGATGGGACGAAACTGGATACGGTTGAGTAGAGCACCGACGAGGTGCCGTTGAGTCCGATGCCCAGGACGAACATGAGCGGAGCCATAGCCAGGGTTGGAGTTGCAGAGGCAACCAATAGCAACGCTGCTGTCAGCCCCTTGGTGCCCCAGATCAGTCGGATCGCGCCGTAGCGATCGCCGAGCCAACCGGTGACGTACTTGCCTATGGCGCCTCCCGCCAGCAGGAATAGCAGCACGATGAGGGTCTGCTGATCGCTCATGCCCTTTTCCTTCATGATGAAGGGCAGGAAGGTGAGCGCTGCTGAACGGGTGGACGAGTCGAGGAATCCGACGCCTCCGAGTGTCAGGAAACCCCGGGTGTTTGTCTTTTCGAGCCCGCCTTCGCGGAACGTCTCAAGACTTGAATTCGGCCTACCACGGTCCACGGTGCGCCTCAAGAACATGGCAAGCGTCATGAAGATCAGGCCGCCCAGTCCCACGATTTGCATCGTGGCGCGCCAGCCGGACCTGATCGCCACCAGGAGAGCGACGGCGGGCGCGGCCATTTTGCCCAGGTCGCCGGCGAAATTGACCGTGCCCACGGCAGTACTACGACCGTCGTCGTCGTAGGACCTGGAAACCATGCTGGTGGCAAGCGGGTGTTGCGTGCCACCTCCGAGTCCCGAAACAAGGGTGACGGCCAGTATGAGCATGAAGCCGGGCGCCAGCGCCATCCCGACGAGTCCCGCTGCTACCCACATATTGCCGCCCAGGAGTAGCCAGAACTCGCCGACAGACTCGGCAAGGTAGCCGGCGGGTATCTGCAACACTGTGGAAGCCCCGCTGTATACGGTCCTGATCAGCCCGACCTCTGTATAGGACAGCAGCAGGTCCGGGTCCGTCTGCATCAGCGGCAGCAGCGCGATCATGAGCGCGTAGAACAGATCGCTCCAAACGTGGGTGGCCGACGCAAAGAGTAGGATCCTACGTTTGCTTGGACCTTCAGAGGGCAAGGCCGTCATAAGGCGCGACCTCGCTCATGTCGGAGTGTGGAGGGCATGCGACAGCGCTGTTGTTGGACACACCTGGCCGTGTTAGCCGGTCGGTGCTAGCTCCCCAGGCGCTCGTAAGCCTCTGTGACGAGCATTACGGTCTCATCCCAGCCGCAGCACGCATCGGTGATAGACACCCCGTACTTGAGGTCGCTAGGATCGTCCCCTAAGCTCTGGCTTCCCTCAAACAGGTGGCTCTCGAGCATGAGACCGACGATACCTCGGGTACCCGCCACTCTCTGCTCGATCACGTCCCGGAAGACGTCCGGCTGCACGCGATGGTCCTTGTTGGAATTCGCGTGGGAGCAATCGATTATGAGGTTCGGCTCGAGACCACTGCTCGAAAGGTTGCCCATCGCAGAAGCGATCGACTTCGCGTCGTAGTTAGGCCCGTCCTTGCCACCTCGCAGGATCAGGTGGCACGCGGGATTTCCGGTGGTGTGGACGATAGAGCCTGCGCCCTCGTCGTCGATGCCGAGAAAAACGTGCTCAGAGCGCGCCGCGACGATGCCGTCCACGGCGATCTGGACCGAACCCCCGGTGCCGTTCTTGAACCCTATGGGCATGCTAAGTCCGGAGGCCACGAGCCTGTGGGTCTGACTCTCAGTGGTCCGGGCACCAATCGCACCCCAGGCCACCAGGTCTCCCAGGTACTGCGGGGTGAATGGGTCGAGCCACTCGATAGCTGTCGGCAGGCCGATCTCGTTGACCTTGAGTAGGAACTCGCGAGCGATGGCCAGACCGTTGGACACATCGTAGGTCCCATTCAGATTGGGATCGTTGATGAGCCCTTTCCAACCGAGCGCGGTCCTTGGCTTTTCGAAGTAGACGCGCATGACGACCATGATGCGGTCCTTCACGCGATCTGAGAGTTCCTTTATCCGCCCGGCGTACTCGAGTCCCGCCTTGGTGTCGTGTATCGAACAGGGTCCGACGATCAGCAATACGCGGTCGTCGGTACCGTCGACTATCTGCTCTATCTGCGCACGTGCACTCGCAACGTGGGCTTCAATCTCAGGGGTTGCTGGGAAGCGTTTCCAGTACTCAGAAGGCGGGGCGAGGGGCGTTATGCTAGATACGTTTGTGTTTCTGAGGTTATCGTTCTGTGTAGTCATGGGAATGTGTCTCCAGGATAGAGTAGAGTGGTTCACAGTGCGGGCCTTTGGACCGCCAATAAAGCGGTGCAACGTCCGACTTGCTAAACCACCACCCCGGCACTGGGGAGTTGGCATTCGGCCAGCTATTTCTCCGCAGTGACAAGCCTCACACCTCCGGCATGCCTCTGCTTCTCAGGTTTGCGGCGCCCTTCAAGTACCTGAACTGGATATCCTGAGGGGACTTGTCCGTGTTAACCAGAAGCAGGACGCGTATGCATTTTTCTGTTGCGCCCGCTACGTCTACTTCGACGCTGCCTAGCAGCGCGACATCGGTCCAGCCAATCTTGCGGGCTGAGAGGGCCGGGAACTCCGCGTCCAGGTCGACCGTGGAGGTGAATTGGACTGCGGCAATGTCGTCCAATTGTACATCGTTTGCCTCGACCAGGCTCTTGAGAAGCTCAGTAGTGGCCTCGATGATCGCCTCTGACGTATTCTCGTCGGCGGTGGTTGCCCCTCTGATGCCCCGCATCCGACCCATTTAATTTTCTCCCTTGGCGGTGCTGTCGCTGGTTTAAGCCCGACAATCGGGTGTCGGGTATCTTCGTCGTCTTCCCACTCCCAGAATGGTGCAGGTGTCTGAGGGACACCCTCATACACCCGGCAAAGGGGCTGCGCCTCTCTGCACACCTGCCATCACACGCCCAGATTCAATATTCGGGAAGACGGATCCTCGTCTCAGTTCCCGGCGTAAGCCTGGCTTAGACAGTATCCGGTCCCGTCCCCTTAGCGTGCCCAGCACCTTGCCGCATAGCTTCGACGAACTCGCGCGCTGCTTGTACGGCTTCGGCCTTCGGAAGGGCGGCGACTGCGTCTATCAGTGCGCTGCCGAACACCGCCCCATCGGAGAAGCCGGCGACCTCCTTGACGTGGGCAGGGGTCGAAATTCCGAAGCCGACAAGGATAGCCAGGTCTGTCTGTAGCCGTATCCTATTGACCAGGTCTTTCACCCCTTCTCGCAGACCGGTGCGTGCACCGGTCACCCCCGTAAGGCTCACGCAGTATATAAATCCGCCTGCGTGTTGACAAGCCTGTTTTATACGGTCCGTGGTACTTGTCGGCGCCAGCAGCGGAACCAGGTGCACACCGTGGCGTTGGCATATCTCGTGTAGGGGAGCCGCCTCTTCAGGGGGCAGGTCTGGAACGATGAGGCCGTCAACCCCAGCTCGCGCAGCCTCCTCAACGAAGCTCTCCAAACCGGGCCTTAAGAATGGGTTGTAGTACCCCATCAGGAGCACGGGTGCGCTTGCGTTCCGCTCCCGGAGACGACGCACGGCGTCGATGCAGCGTTTAAGCGTAACGCCCTGTTCGAGGGCGTGCTGACTGGTCATCTGGATAGTGGGGCCCTCGGCCAGAGGATCGCTGAAAGGCACCCCCAACTCGATGAGGTCTGCGCCAGACTGTAAGGCCGCCTCCGCGATATCGATTGACGTGTCAAGGTCGGGATAACCAACCGTCATGAAAGGGGCGAGTATCGTCCGTCCGGCCTTCCGGGCCTCCTGGAGCGTCAAGTCGATTCTATTGGTCATCGTGCCTCTTGCGTGGTGTCCGATCAATTGGCTATCGGGGTGTGCAGAGGGGCAGAGCCCCTGTGCCGGGAGCCTGAGGGTGTCCCTCAGAAAACACTTCTATTCTCTTTTTTCGTCTCTCCCTGGCAATCAATGGTCTAATGCCCATCGTCCAGATGACTTGCGATTATTAAATGTTAGGCTGCGGTCATCAACCATAGAGCCAGCAGGTTCTGGGCGGCATGGGCCAAAAACGGAGGCCATATTGATCGTGTTCTCAGGTAGAGCCAGGACAACAGCATGCCGCTCACGAAGAAGGGTACCATGACGCCAAGGTCAACGTGGCCCGCCGCGAACAGAATACTAGCTACTACCGCTGCACGGAGTCTTCCCATCGGACCGACGAGCGCGGTCAAGATAAAGCCCCTGAAAAACAGCTCCTCGACCAGTGGACCGGCGAGCCCGATTAGCACAATGGTGACCAGTCTTCGGGCTCCCTCGCCAAGGATGTCGGCGGGGACCCCGGTGGGCAGCAGAAAATCGAAGCCGAGGGCGGTAACGATAGCGACATATACACCGCTGAACACAAGGCTGCCCAGCAATGCCGGCCAGGGTATCAGCAGTGCGAGCCGTCCTTTGAGGGGGCGGAAGCCGACGACGCTCCACGGCACCCGGTGTTTTCGGATGCCCAGATACCATACGGCAGAGACCATCAGCAGGTGTGGTACCGCTAAGACCACCGGGACGAGAGTGTCACTGAGGGTGTTCTCGGTGCCACGAAACACGATGGCGAGCGTGGCGAGCAGCGCGACCGATCCGCCTGCCACCATAGCCACACCAACTAGTGCTTCGCGAGGACCCCACGGCGCAAGGCGCTCCCGCACAGCCGATGCCTGCTCAATCACGCTTGTCACGCTTTTGGCGGCCAGTTGTCGAGATGTTTCGAAGTGCCCTGCTATAATTTGTCGGGCGCCGGGCGGCATCGTTGCCGGACATCACAGCGTCAGGGGGACTTTGATGAGTGGAAATGGACTCTCCGTGAAGGGCGACACAGGCAGTAAGCGGATTGCGCTGGAGTGCGAGCACCAGTCCGGGATGCTCTATGTTGTACCGGCAGAATCGAGCTGGGTCTGCTCCGGCGACAAGCTGCATGCCCACGCGCTGGCGGGCTTCTTTAGGCAGCTTGGTCAGTTGGAAAACCCCGCTATTGACGAGGTGATGCAGCGGTGGGGTCTCTACTATCGCGCCAGAGAAATCGGCTCTGAGGGACATGATGACCAGGTGGAGGGCTAGCGCCTCGGTCTAGTCGTCCCCGCTTGCATCGTCGTCCCCCGAATTGCTGGCGATGATCCGGTGGATCACCGGGCCGAATGCGTTATCGTCGCCGGGCTCGGTGTCGTCGTTCGACCAGTCCTTCAAGGCGTCGTCGTCGCCCGTGTCAATTGCCTCTTGTGACCTCGGAAGCGCCACCCCTCGGGCCGGGACTACCTTTGGTGGGAACGACATTGTGCCGGATCGGTACGGGTGCTTGTAAACCTCTCGGATGATTAACAGAAGCGCCTCATCTCCGACACTTCTGACGGCGGCCTCATACTTGTTGCCGCCCTTCATGAGCCGGA
>Ga0114999_10008354_pt1 | contig 11552 bp, 10 predicted proteins | sample ArcticOcean_MG_C_3_FD_89820 | JGI IMG/M metagenome (GOLD analysis project Ga0114999, IMG submission 89820) | Marine microbial communities from western Arctic Ocean - ArcticOcean_MG_CB8_126 | ecosystem: Environmental > Aquatic > Marine > Oceanic | place: Arctic Ocean: Canada Basin | collected...
AGGTGTGGATTCAGCTCCACCGCAGGCAGAGACGACGATCATGAAGGCCAGGAACGCAGCAACCCGCCATCGCCGAGAAATTTTCACGTCTGCAACCCCTTTTTCCCTGGTAAGTGAGCCCTCATAGACAGGTAAGGGCATAAATACGTGCTTCCTTGAACCAACGTTGTCGGAGCAATCCGGTAGCCCAACACCCTAAAGCCGCCCGCTCCCATGTCCAACCGGACAGGGCATCGAGGAACTCGATGAGATCGTCCGGCAAGTACACCTTTTGACTCCGTGACGAATGAACCCACATGCCGAGCCGGTGACCGTCCTCGAGGTGGCCGCTCGGCACGTTGGCGTGGCCCTCCCGATCCACGAATCGTTGAAGAATGTCCTCCCATCGGGGCATTCCCCAATCCCAACCGTCGACCTTGTCCAAGGCGGCAGCCCAGTTGCGCTCCCCGGTCCCGTCCCGGTACCCGGTGAGCGTGTTCTTCAGCAACAACGCGGTACGGGGATCCCTGGCCGCTTGTGTCATCGAAGATGACGTCACCGCCGAAACCAGCGACTCCAAATTGTCCTCGTCTGCCCGCGGCAGCGTCTCGACACGACTAGCGATGTAGGCGGGCACCAGAAGCACCCGACCTCATCGCCGAAAGTCCTCTCATGGTCGACGCGCTCACCGCGGCTGGTTTCCACCGAGCCGCAGATCCCGGCCGCTGGATAAGCCACGACGGGGTCTATCTCGACCTCCTCGTCCCAGCGAGCCTTGCAGGGCCTGGTCGCCTGGGTGCTGACCTGGGCGACCACGGGCGGTTCGCAGCCCGCCGTGCCCATGGGTTGGAGGCCGCCCTTGTAAATCGCGAGACAATGACAATCGCGGCGCTCGATTCCGGGGATCGACGCGCTTTCGAGATGGGGTTGCGGGGCCGGCCGCGCTACCGGTAGCCAAGACGATCATGATCAGCGAGCGCACGGGCACCACAGACCGAGCCGTGGACGAGGACGCCCTTGACATCTTGCGACTGCTCCAAGCAGTCCCGACCGGGGAGTTAGCCGCGGGTATGGATTGACTCCTCAACCACAGGCTGTCGGCTGCAACTACACGGGAAGCCATCGACGCAGTCGGAGAGCTGTTTAGGACCCGCGGTTCAGAGGGAACGATGATGGCAGCGAGGGCGGCGACCCCGCTCGAAGACGCCGATGCTATCGCCGCGTCCGTCGTCGCTCTGGCCACTGACCTGCTCGCATAACAGGGTGAATACTGCCGAGCGCTTGTTCGGCCTACGGCAGGGCTCCTGGTCGCGCGTGGTGAAATCGAGTCGTGATCTCGGCGAGGACACGGACCGCCTCGAGGCCCTGTCAAGTCTCGGTGCACGCACGACAGGTTGGCGCGGGCACCGACATGCACTTGGCAGCGGATTGTAAGGCGGCGCGACCAAGTGTCTTAGTGAAGCTCCGGGGGCGAGACTTGAACTCGCAACAAACGGATTAACAGTCCGCTGCTCTGCCAAATTGAGCTACCCCGGATTAGCCTCGAATGAAGCGACGAAATGCTATCACGGGGTGCGGAAACATCCGGACCTCACACACGGCGCCGAGACGCGCGACAATGGGGATATGAAACGTCGCACAGCATTACTCATGGGATTCGTCATCGGATACGTACTCGGCGCCAAGGCAGGTCGAGAGCGATATGAGCAGATCCGCAGGATCGTTCGGAACGTCGCCGATAATCCGCCCATCAAACAGGCGATCGACGAGGCGAAGGATCTCGCCGAGGCCGGAACCCACAAGGCTCGCAGTGCTGCCAGCGACCACCTCCGCGACGCGAGCGAGGTCGTCCGCGACAAGGTCGGGTAGTGAGGCGTGAGCGGATACCGCACGCCGGCCTTGCCACTCGAGGGTCTGGCCTGCTGCTCTCGCGACCGGTAGGACGGACTTGCCGTCGCCAATCTCGTTGAGCCACAGTTCGAGGCGGGCGGAAAGATATCTCCCTCTCGTCTGAGACTGGAGGGAGTCCGCAGCGGCGCTACGCGCCTTCTAGATATCCTTCGAGGTGTTTGGCCCGAGCGGGTTGGCGAAGCTTCGCCAGGGCTTTGGTCTCGATCTGGCAAATCCGTTCGCGGGTCACCTGGAAGTGCTCTCCGACTTGTTCGAGCGTCCGAATCTTGCCGTCGGCGAGGCCGAAGCGCATGATCAGCACCTGCCGTTCGCGATCGTTGAGGCCCTCGAGAGCCAGTGACAGATACTCCTGGAGCAGCTTGAACGAAGCGACCTCCACGGGCACCTCGGCATCGGTGTCTTCGACGAAGTCTCCAAGCGTGGAATCCTCTTCCTCACCCAACGGCATCTCGAGCGATATGGGATCCTGAGCGATCCTCCGCAGCTCCGACACACGGCCGGGCTCGATCTCCATCTCGACTGCGATCTCGCCGATGGTGGGCTCACGGTTGAGATCCTGCATCAGGGTGCGCTGGGCTCTCGCCAACTTGTTGATCGTCTCCACCATGTGCACCGGCACCCGGATCGTGCGGGCCTGATCGGCCAGCGCTCGAGTGACCGCCTGGCGAATCCACCAGGTTGCATAGGTCGAGAACTTGAACCCCTTGCGGTAATCGAATTTTTCTACGGCGCGGATGAGACCCAGGTTGCCCTCTTGAATCAGGTCGAGCAGACCCAGCCCGCGACCGACGTACTTCTTGGCTATCGACACGACAAGCCTGAGGTTGGCCTCCACCAGACGTTTCCGCGCACGATCGGCAGAGCGGCCGGCTCTCTCGAGAATGATGCGCTCGCCCACCGGCAGCACCTCAGTGACGGCCAACTTGTCGTCCGCGCGGATGCCCGACTCCATCTGCATCGCCAGTTCGACTTCCTGCTGGGGAGTCAGCAATGGAAAGCGGCCGATCTCCTGGAGATACATCCGCACCGGGTCCGATACGTGGACGAGTTCGGCCTTGCTCAGCGCCGTTGCGGCCAGCGCATCGTTCGAATCTTCGCGAATCGTGATCTCTCGGTCGCGCAGCGCAACGAACACCTCATCAAAGGCATCGGGCTTCGCCTCGGCATCCTCGAGGTCCTGCTGGACTTCGGTCATGACGAGGAAGCCGCGTTGTGTCCCTCTCGTGATGAGAGCTTCGAGTACTTCGGCTTCTGCTTTGTTCAATCTTCGCTCTGCATCTCGCGGCGTTTACGTTCTAGAGCTATCAACTCGGCGAACCGGGAGGAATACGCTTCTGCATCGGCGTCGGGGTCCATTTGCTCGACATCGCGCCTCAGACTATCGATTCGGCGCTGTAGCTCCCCTACCTTGAGCGAATTCACGACATCGGCAAGTTCGGGAAGCGGCTGCTCAGCAAAGGCCAATGACCGCAAAAGGCGCCCGGACGGCGAGTCGTCGGCGCCGATCAAGGCTCCAAGATCCAGATCCACGCCCTCCCGTGTCGCTTCGAGCACCGGAGCAAGAACGTCGTATGCGGCCCGGGTGGCCTCAAACGTGAACTGGCTTCTGTCGACGCCCGCAGCTTGGCGTCCCTTCACATTGGCCAGCAAAGCGCGCAGCAGTTCGTGCTCGGCTTTCTCGTCGCCAGTCAGTTTGCGCTGAGGCTCCTCGCTGAGAGCACTCCGGCTCCGCCGGGCGACGTGGCGCCTTGCCCGCTGCACGGCACCCTCCACCACCGCAAGATCGACTCCCGTACGCCGGGACAGCAAGACGGCGTATTCGTGGCGAACGACGGTGTCGGGGTGGAGCGCAACCAACGCGGCCGACGCCCCGATGGCACGCCCGCGGGCTTCGGCCTCGTTGAGATCGAAGCCCTCGAGTTCACGCTCCAGCCTGAATTGTAAAAGCGGCATCGACTCGTTCACCGACTTGAGCAGGATCGCAATGTCGCCTTCGTACACGATGTCGGCCGGGTCCCGACCCTCCGGCAGCGCCGCCACCCGAAGATCCAGATCTCCCGGGACCGACTGTTCGAACCCCCGCAGCGCCGCCCCCGCTCCGGCTTCGTCGGAGTCGAAAGCGAGCACGACCCGGCTGGTGAACCGACGCAGCAGGTCGAGGTGGTCTTCGCCCAGCGCCGTCCCACAGGTGGCAACGGCCGTCGGTAGTCCAGCAAGATGAAACGCGATCACGTCCGTATAACCCTCTACAACCACTGCTTCGCCGCCGGACACCATGGCGCTCTTCGAACGATCGAGCCCATAGAGCAGCCTGGACTTGTGATAAATCGCCGTCTCGGGCGAGTTGAGGTATTTGGGCCCGTCACCGTCGAGCAGGCGGGCACCGAAGCCGACAACATCGCCCCGCAGATCACTGATCGGAAACATGATGCGTTCACGGAAGCGATCGATTGGCCTCCCTTGCCGGCTCAGCTGCGAGATGCCGGCATCCTCGAGAATCTTTTGCGTGAACCCCTCCCCGACCAAATGCCGGGTGAGCGTGTCCCAACCTGTAGGTGAGAACCCGATCTGGAACTCGTCGACAATGTCACCGTCATAGCCTCGATTACGCAGATAGCTGCGGGCGTTGGCCGCGTCGTCGGCCTGCTTCAAATGCTCCAGAAAGAACGCGCGGGCGGCCGTCGTCGCCTCGATGAGACGCTCCCGCTTGCCGCGGCGCTGGCCGGCAGCAGGGTCCTCCGTCAGTACGACCCCTGCGCGCCGAGCCAACAACTCGACCGCCTCCCGAAAGTCCACCGACTGGGTCTCCTGAACCCAGCGGAAGATATCTCCGCTCTTGCCGCAACCGAAGCAGTGGTACAGCCCCCGGGCGCCGTCGATCGACAGCGAAGGAGTCTTCTCCTGGTGAAACGGGCAGACCGCCATCACGGATCTGCCGGAGCGTTTGACCTTGGTGATCTCTGACGCCAACTCGACGAGATCGGTGCGATCCCTGACCTGGTCGATTTCTTCACGTGGATAGGCCACGAGCCGAGTGTAGGAGCGGCGCGGAAGCCGGCTGTCGACGAACTTGTCTATGAAATACAATTCGGCCGTGGGATTCTTGATACCGCTCGTATTCATCGCCGGGGTCGGCCTACTCGTGTGGTGGGGAATCCGCCGCGTCAAGCAGATTGCCTCTATCTGGCAAGCGGCGGCCCGCTACCTGGGCCTCGACTACGAGCAGCACCGCTTCCGAATGCCGACGATATCGGGGACGATGCGCGGTTTGCGGGTGGCCGTCGACATATATCGCCAGGGCTCGGGCAAGAACAGCCAGACGTTCACCCGATATATCGTTGCTTATCCCTCGCCCGGTTTCGACTTCAGGCTCAGTCGGCAGACCGGGCTGTCGCGCATCGGCAAACTCTTCGGCGCCCAGGACATCGCCGTGGGTGAACGATCCTTCGACGAGTCGTTCGTGGTCAAGACCGACGATGAACCCGGGCTGCAGGCGTGGCTCGGGGCGTCGCGCCTGAGCATGCTGGTGCGCAGCGCTGCGGCCTACCCCAGCCTTGTGGTTACCGATACCAAAGTGCGCATCCAGAAATCAGGACTCGAAACGTCGCGAGAAAGGCTCATCTCCACGGTACGCCGCGTCGTCGACACCGCGCACTCCCTGTCCGATCGGCGGGCACCAAAGTCACCCGTCCTTGAGCGCCGAGCGGGGGGCGAACTCGCCGAGATGGCGGCCCTCATCAAGGACCTGGCAACCAAGTCCGAATCGCTCGACGAGGCCATCCTCGAAGTCGACACGCTGGCGACGGCGGGCGATCGTGATACGGCTGCCGAACGGATCAAGGAGCTCGAAAGGCACCTCCCCGACGATCCAGACCTAGCAGGCTGGAAAGAACGTCTGCGCCGGCCAAAAGCGGCGCCGCGGCAGCGACCTGGAGAGGGCCCTACAGCAGAGGAGCTATCTCAAGAGCTGTTTGCGGGCAACGCCCTGAGCTTCGAGTCGATGCATATCTTCGACGATCGGTACCGCGGTTCGACGGTGCATTGGAGCGGACCCGTCAAGTCGACAGGCCGGATCGGCCCCGACTCCGACATAGGCAATGAAGGCGCCGACCGCCTCGTCGTGTCCGTGGCAACGATTTCTCACGACCTCTACGGGAACACGGAGATCGATGCCGTGATCGGTCTCCCGGCCGGCACCGTGCCCAACCTCGAGCGCGGCGATCCTGTGGCGTTTACCGGGACCCTCGTGCGCGTCGACCCCTTGGTCCGCAACGTGTTCGTAGCCGACGCCCGACTGCGCTAGCCGAACCCGGCCCGCGCCCTAGCCCAGCTTGTCCGTCAGGTAGGGCCCGAGGCCTTCGATCGTCACTCGTTCCTGGGCCATGGTGTCGCGGTCGCGGACCGTCACGGCACGATCGTCCAGAGTCTCAAAATCGACCGTCACGCATAGGGGTGTGCCGATTTCGTCCTGGCGCCGGTACCTCCGGCCGATGCTTTGGGTTATGTCGTGCTCGACAGCACGATGCGGGCGCAGCTCGTCGGCAATACGGTCAGACACTTCGAGGAGCTCGGGTTTCTTCGACAGCGGCAGGACAGCGACTTTGATCGGCGCCAAGCGCTTGTCCAGCTTGAGGACGACACGCGTGTCGCCTCGGACGTCTTCCTCCTCGTAGGCGTCGATCAACAAGGCGAAAGTGGTGCGGGTGGCACCGGCAGCCGGCTCGATGACGTGGGGGAAGAACCGCTCGTTGGCCTCCTGGTCGAAATAGCGGATGTCCTTGCCGCTGTGCTCGGCATGCTGGCGCAGGTCGAAGTCGGCCCGGTTGGCGATACCTTCGAGTTCGTCCCAACCCCACGGAAACAGATACTCGACGTCGTCGGTGCGCTCTGCGTAGTGGGCCAACTCGTCCTGCTCGTGGCGGCGGAGCCTGATGCGGTCCGGATCGATACCGAGATCGTGATACCAGTTCATGCGCTGTTCGAGCCAGTAGTTGTGCCAACGCTCCGCATCTTCCGGACGGCAGAAGAACTCCATCTCCATCTGGTCGAACTCCCGGGTCCGAAACACGAATTTTTCTGGCGTGATCTCGTTGCGGAAGGCCTTGCCGATTTGGGCGATCCCGAACGGAAGCTTGAGGCGTGACGTGCGACGGACGTTGTCGAAGTTGAGGAAAATTCCCTGGGCCGTCTCGGGCCGCAGATACACGGTGTTCTCGTCGCTCTCGACAGGCCCCATGTTGGTGCGGAACATCAGCTGAAACTCTCGGGCTTCCGTAAACGTATCGCGCCGGCCGCACGACGGGCACTGGTCGAGACTCTCCAGCTTGTCCTCGCGAAAGCGGTTGTGGCAGTTGCGGCATTCAACCAACGGATCGCTGAATGACCCGAGATGCCCAGACGCCTCCCAAACCTGAGGCGCCTGAATCACCGCAGAATCGAGGCCGACCACATCACCCCTGATGCGCACCATGGCATGCCACCACTGCTCTTTGACATTGCGCAGCAACTCGACGCCGAGCGGCCCGTAGTCGTACGCGGAGCGAAGGCCTCCGTAAATCTCCGATGACTGGAACACGAAGCCGCGCTTCTTGGCGAGGTTGACAATCGTGTCGAAGTCGGCCGGCACAAAGTATCCAGACGTTGGGGATCGAGATGATAAGCGGGCAACCCCGGTTCGGACGCGTGCCAGGCAGCGGCCGAGTTGAGCGGCGAAACCGACCGCTGGGCCTAGGTGGCAGCGTCCCTCGCACCACCGAAGCGGCGGTGGCGGCTGCGGTACTCGGCAACACAGCTGACGAGAGTCCGGCGATCGAACTCCGGCCACAACGTCTCGGTGAACACATACTCGGAGTACGCCGACTCCCACAACAGAAAGTTCGACGTTCGCATCTCGCCGCTGGTGCGGATCACGAGATCCGGATCGGGCATGTTCGGCAAATACATCCTCGAGGACAACGCCTGCTCGTCGACTGCTGCCGCGTCGAGGTCGCCGCTGGCCACCTCTGCAGCAATCTGTGCAGCCGCCGCCGCGAGTTCCGTGCGTCCGCCGTAGTTGAAGGCGAACACCAGGTGCATACGAGAGTTGCCTGCGGTCAGCTCCTCAGCCGCATCGATCTCGGTGCGCAGTTCGTCCGGGACTCGCGGGTCGTCGCGGGCACCGATGAAATGGATCCGAACCCCGAACTCATTCATCTCATCGCGCCGACGCTTGAGCAGATCGACGTTGAACTGCATCAGAAACTCGACCTCCTCGGGGTGCCTGGACCAGTTCTCGGTGGAAAATGCAAACACGGTCAACCACTCGATGCCCATATCAAGGGCACCCTCGATGACGTCGAACAGGGCCGGCTCCCCGCGGGCATGGCCGGCGGTGCGCGGCATACCCTGGCCGTTGGCCCAGCGACCGTTGCCATCCATGATGATCGCCACGTGCCGAGGAATGCCGACCCCCGAACCGGACTCGGCGGCGGCGCCGCTTCGCTCAGTCATCGAGCAATGCGAGGCTTTCGAGGCGGCGCTCCAGGTGGTACTCCACGAATCGACGGGTGACTCCCATCGCCTGGCCGCTGAGGTCCGGTCTGGCATCAGGCATGTTGGCAAGGTCCGCGGCCGCGATGGTCGCCAAATAGCTGGTCAACCCGTCCTTCATCATGAAGGCCCCCGAGGACCGGCAGCGATCACACTGGGCACCACCCTCCGCAAAGTTGAACCGTTCCAGGCCGTCGGTCCGCCCGCATCCCGCGCACGCCGACAACGCCGGAGCCACGCCCACGATCTCTGCCGCTTTGAGCAGAAACCCGGTGACCAGATCCGGGTGGAGACCGTCTTCATCGAGCGCCTTCAGCCCGCGTTGAAGCAACAGGAATAGCCGCACAGAGCTTTCCTTCTCCTGGGCCACGGCATCGGCAACCTCAACCATGGTTCCAGCCGCGACGACACTGTCGAGGTCGGTGCGCAAATGGTGAAACGGCTCGATGATGGCAACCTGAGTGATCATGTCGAGATTACGCCCTTCGTACAGTACGAGGTCGACGTGACAGAACGGCTCGAGGCGCCCGCCAAAGCGGCTCTTCGTTTTGCGCACACCCTTGGCGACGGTGCGCAGCTTGCCGTGGTTCGGACTCAACAGCACGACGATCTTGTCGGCCTCACCGAACGCATAGGACCGCAACACGATCCCCTGGTCATGCCGTAGCGCCATATCCTGTTGCCTCTATCCGTTCGCCTCGCCGCCCGAAGGCTAAACGAGCCCTCGCCCAAGAAGGGCGCACGCCGCCCTAACGTCGTCGGTGGTTTCGATCCAAGGAGACGACGACATGGCAAGGCTCGACGATGCTGACCGCAGCGACTTTCTGGCGGGGCACCCGGAGTGGTCGCTCGACGGCGAGGCGATCTCGTGCACCTACGGGTTCGCAGACTTCAACGAATCGATGGGCTTCGTCACCAGGGTGGCGATCGCGGCGGAGGTGGCCGACCACCACCCCGACATCGACATTCGGTGGAACAAGGTCAGGCTCGAATTGTCGACCCATGACGAAAACGCGCTGACGGCGAAAGACACCGATCTCGCCTCGCGGTGTGACGGCTTCGCAGGCGTAGAGGCCGGCTAGAAGCCCATCCGATCCAGCGCCTCGTCACGGCGTTGCCAGTCCTTTTCGACCCGAACCCTCAGGTCGACGAAACATTTGGCCCCGAAGAGCACCTCGAGGTCACGCCGCGCTTCGGCGCCGACGTCACGGATCATTGCTCCGCCCTTTCCGATCACGATCCCCTTTTGCGAATCACGCTCGACGAACACTGTCGCCGGCACGTGGACCACACCGTTATCCCGCGTCTCGATGTCTCCGATGACGACGGCAACCGAGTGGGGCAACTCCTGGGCCAGCCGGGCGAGGTACTTCTCGCGGATCAGTTCAGCAGCGAAAAGCCGGTCGGGTTGATCGGAGTGAGCTTCAGCGGGAAAGTACATCGGACCCTCGGGGAGCCGCTCACTGAGCTCTCCGATGAGGGCCGGCAGGCCGTTCGCCTGGAGCGCCGACAAGGGCACGTACGCAGCGAAATCCCAGAGCCCGGCTTCTGCGAGGCTGTCGGCCACCTGCAACTTGGAGGCGGCGTCGACCTTGTTGACTACCACGACGGTCGCCAGCTTCGATTCCGCGAGCCTCGCGGCTATCAGGCGATCGCCGGGCCCGATCTCCTGGAGGGCATCAAGCACAAACACAGCCGCGTCCGCTTCGGCCAGCGAGCCATACACCAGCTTGTTCAAGCGCTCCCCAAGGGCGGTGCGCGGACGGTGCAGGCCCGGGGTATCGACGAGGACGAGTTGGCGATCGGGGTCCGTGAGTGTGAGAACGCCCCGAATCGTGTTGCGAGTGGTCTGGGGTCGAGAGGACGTAATGGCCACCTTTTGCCCGACGAGGGAGTTCACCAGCGTCGATTTGCCGACATTGGGGCGGCCTACCACCGAAATGAACCCGGAGCGCGTTGTCACAAAGAGCGCAGCCGAACCCGGGCGACACGGCGGCCCTGAACCCGGTCGGCCACGAACTCGTGCGCCTCGTACTCGAAGGACTCACCTTCGCTCGGCACCCGTCCGGCCAGCGACAACATCAAACCCCCGACGGTATCCCACTCGCCGTCCGGCAGATCGACGCCGATGATTTCACCCAGTTCATCCACGCCTAGACGGCCGTCGACAAGGAAATCGCCCTCTTCCGACTTCGTGACGAGGGGTTCCTCCTCGTCGTACTCGTCCGCTATCTCCCCCACAATTTCTTCCAAAAGGTCCTCGATGGTCACGAGCCCCGCGGTGCCGCCGAACTCGTCGACGACCATTGCCAGGTGAATCTGATTCGCCTGCATGTCACGCAGCAACTCGGGGACACGCTTCGTCTCCGGAACGAAGTAGGCCGGGCGCATGATGTCGCAAGCCGGAACCGCCTCAGCCTCGTCGTCCATGAGCCTGAGTAGATCCCTTGCGTACAGGACACCCAACACATCGTCGGATCCGTCCCCGATAACGGGTATCCGTGATCGGCCCGCTGCCAGCACGATGTCGAGGGCCTTGTCCGTCGAGTCGCGTCCCATGACGGCCACCATGTCGGTGCGCGGCGTCATCACCTCCCGCACGATGGTGTCCGTGAAATCGAGAACCGACGAGATCAACTCGCGTTCCTTTTCGTCGGCCTCAGCGAGTTCGCGTTCCTCCGGCTCCTCGTCGAGATCGCTTATGAGATCGGTCGCGGCGTCGCCGAACGCTATCGCGGCCTTCAGCAGACCGGCGAGGCCGTAGGCAAGTGTCCGGGGGCGGTTGCGGCCGAGCGCTCGAGGAAAGAGGTCGCCGCCGAGAATCAGCGCGACGGAAAGCACCACGAGGCCCCCCAACAGGGCGTAGCCGTTGACGGTGCGCGTCAGCGCCCATGCTGCGGGCACGACAGCAACCACCATGAGGGTGGTGAGGGTCATCCCCAAAGCGGGTTGCAGGCGCGGACGATCATCCAGCAGTGCCGCTACGGTCGACGCCCTTGCGTTGCCGTCGGCGGCATCTCGCAGTGCATCAGCGCGCGGCGTGCGGACGAGCGAAGCTCCGCCGGCACGTAGCAAACCGACGATCACGAGTACCACGATGGAAACCGCCCAGGCGAGAACTATCACGGCCTGGA
>Ga0114999_10008359_pt1 | contig 11547 bp, 10 predicted proteins | sample ArcticOcean_MG_C_3_FD_89820 | JGI IMG/M metagenome (GOLD analysis project Ga0114999, IMG submission 89820) | Marine microbial communities from western Arctic Ocean - ArcticOcean_MG_CB8_126 | ecosystem: Environmental > Aquatic > Marine > Oceanic | place: Arctic Ocean: Canada Basin | collected...
AAATTAATGAATTATTAAGGAAATTTTTAATAAATTTAATATAAAAATGGGTTAAAACATAAATAAAATGCTGAAACTTAATTACACATCAATTGCCAATAAATTTAGTAGTATTACTTCAGATAAATTAAAATTTTTTACAGCATCTACAGGTTTTCTTATCATAGTTTTATTAATACTAGTTATATTTAACAATAATAATACTAATAAAATAAAAAATTATTCTAATATTTTTTACAATCATAAGGACTTCATATTAATTAATAATTTTTTAAATAATAAAATAAAAACCCCATTTACTAATATTAATCATGAAATAAAGAGTGGTGAAAGTATTCAAAAAATTCTTAGAAGATATAAAGTTAAAAATCAAGATATACAAAATGCAATTGAACAATATAAATTATATGGAAAAGCAAGTAATTTAACCGTAGGAAAGATAATTGAAATTACTTTAGAAAAAAGTTCAAAAGATGATACTAACTCTATTATAAAATTTACTTTTCCAATTACTGAAAGTACAACAATTGAAATACTAAGAGATGAAGAAAACAAACTGGTATCAAAAAAAATTATCACTAAACTATATACAAAAAAAACAATTGTAGAAAATATAATTACTAACAATCTATATTCCTCAGCAACGGAAGTTGGAATTAATGCTGATACGATTATTGAGTTTGCTAGAATTTTTGGTTTCGAAATTGATTTTCAAAGAGATATAAGAAAGAATGATTATTTTAAAATTCTTTATGAAAAACTTATTGATGAAAATGGAGACGTTATAAAAAGTGGTTCTATCCTTTATGCACATATGTCAGTTAACGGAAGAGAAATTGGTTTATATAAGTTTGGCGATGATAAGAATTATGGTTATTTTAATATAAATGGTAAAAGTGTTGAAAAAGCTTTAATGAAAACTCCAATTAATGGTGCAAGATTATCTTCTTCTTTTGGAATGAGAAAACATCCAATATCTGGCTTTACTAAAAAGCATAATGGCACCGACTTTGCTGCCCAAATGGGGACACCAATAATGGCATCTGGTACTGGAACTATTACTAGAGCTAAGTGGTGCGGTGGTGGTGGAAATTGTATTAAAATAAAACACAACACAACCTATGAAACTATTTATGCTCATATGAAAAGTTTTGCCAAAGGAATTAAATTAGGAAGAAAAGTACGTCAAGGCCAAATTATTGGATATGTTGGTTCGACTGGCATATCTACAGGTCCTCATCTGCACTATGAAGTTATTGTAAACGGCAAAAAAGTTGACTCTCAGAGATTAAAATTACCTTCAGGGAAAGTTTTAAAAGATCAGGAAAGAAAAATATTTGAACTACATAGAATTAAAACAGATGTGGAAATTGCTGAACTATTAGCAACACAAAACAATTAAATTTTAATATCTTTTTTTTCTTCTGAGGGTGGGTTTTGATCTGTGGTTGTGCTCGGTTCTGCTTGAGTATTTAAATCTTTAATCTTATTATTATTTGGTGAAGTTTGATTCTGACTTGATTTTTTACTTTCAATAATTCTCATGAAGTGATCTGCGTGTTGAAAATAGTTTTCTGATAAAATTCTATCACCAGAAGATAATGCTTCTTTGGCTAATGTATTGTATTTTTCTAGAAGTTTTTCTGCACTTTGCGTATTAAAGTTATTTCTTGGTCTATCATTAGAAAATGAAGAGTCACCCAATCTAATATTCTCTCCGCCATTCATTCTTGGTGAATGTCTTCTGTTGTTTGGGCGATATCTACTATGTCTGTTTATTCTACGATCTCGATGCATGTTTTGGAATAATTTACCTTAAAAAGGTTTACTAACAATTCTACAATCTAATAATTAAATTTGTCAAAATATTTATGTTTAAATCTTAAAAAAATTCACTTTTGTGCTTAATATACAACGGACATTTCTGTTATAATCATATTCTTTAGATATTTCTCTATATCCGTGCTTCTTTAGTATATAATTAACTTTTTGATATTGTCTATACCCAATTTCTAGAGAAAGCAAACCACTTTTTTTTAGAAGATAGTTAGATTTATAAATAACTTTTTTTATAAGGTCAAGTCCATCAACTCCTCCATGAAGGGCTATTAACGGCTCATAATTTTTTATATCCTTACTTAAATTTTTTATACCTATTGATGGAATGTATGGTGGATTAGATACAATTAAATCGTACTTTCCTAAATTACATCTATTTAAATCCAAAACTTTAAACTTTACTCTTTTGTTTAAATTTAAGTTTTCTGAATTTTTTTTTGCCATCATTATAGCTTTATGACAAATATCTATACCAGTTCCTCTTGCTAATTTTAATTCTTTTAGTATGGAAAGTATTATACATCCAGAGCCAGTTCCTATGTCTAAAATATTTATTCTTTTATTTTTAAATAAGTCTATTAATTTATATATTAGCAGTTCTGTTTCAGGTCTAGGTATAAGTGTAGCTTTATTGACTATAAAATTTTCACTCCAAAATTCTTTTCTTCCAGTGATATAAGCTACAGGTTCTTTTTTTGCTCTTCTTCTTATAGCAGCTTCAAAAATATTTATATTTTTCCGTGAAATATTTATTTTGCTATCTAAAATTAAATTTTCTCTTTTAATTTTCACGATATCTGAAAGTATTATTTGAGCATCCAGTTCATGTGTTGGGATGCTACTATCTTTCAAGGTTTTTGATGCTTTTTTAATTGTTTCTTCAATAATCATTTTAGTTTTTTAAATTGGTTAACTTTATCTCTTGATCTTTTATTCTTAAACTTTGACTTATTTCATCAAATGCATCTCCACTTAAAAATTCTTCTAATTTATGCAGTGTAAGATTTATTCTATGATCAGTCACTCTTCCTTGTGGAAAATTATATGTTCTTATTCTTTCTGATCTATCGCCAGAGCCTATTTGATTTTTTCTATCTCTTGATCTCTCTTTATCTTTTTTTTCTCTTTCAGCCTCATAAACTCTGGCTCTTAAAATCTTCATAGCCTTTGCCCTATTTTTATGTTGGGACTTTTCATCTTGCTGACTAACAACGACGCCTGTAGGTAGGTGAGTAATTCTTACGGCACTATCAGTAGTATTCACTGATTGACCGCCGGGACCGCCAGATCTAAATACGTCTATTCTTAAATCTTTTTCATTTATCTTTATATCAACTTCTTCTGCTTCGGGTAAATCAGCAACTGTTGCCGCTGATGTATGAACTCTACCTTGAGTTTCTGTTTCTGGTACTCTTTGAACTCTATGGACACCAGATTCAAATTTTAAAAATGAAAAGATATTATTTCCTTTTATAAGTAAAATTACATCTTTGAATCCACCTGCCTCACTTTTTGATATATTTATAATTTCAAAAGACCATTTTTTGTTTAAACAAACTTTTTCATACATTTTATAAAGGTCGGCGACAAATAAGGTTGCTTCCAAGCCTCCGGTTCCAGCTCTTATTTCAAGAATAGCATTTTTGGTATCCGCTTCATCTTTTGGCAGAAGATATATCTTTAGTTTTTTTTCGTATTCTGTCTTTTTTTGAGATAGATTAGTAATTTCATTTTCTGCCATTTTAATCATTTCTTCTTCCCCATTTTTTTCATTTATAATTTTTTCTAGCTCCTGGTGATCTTTTTCAAAATTTACATATGCTTTTGCTTCAATAATAACTTCTCCAAGGCTAGAATATTCTTTCGATTTTTTTACAAAATCTTTTTTATCGATATTGCTGGAGGCAAGTTCTTTTTCTAATTTTTCGTATGTATCTATTATAATTTTAACTTTTTCTATAGGAATCATTTTTTATAATTTAATTACTCTTAAGTTCTTTAGACTTATTTTCAACTAATGTGACAACTTCTTCAATTATTTTTCCAGTTACTACCTTGTGGTGAGGTAAGCCAGAAAGGTACATCATGTGATTGTCTTTACCGCCTCCTGTTATCCCTATATGTGTTTGGGAAGCCTCTCCCGGTCCATTTACTACGCACCCGATTATCGAAAGTGTTATATTTTCTTTTATATGCGAAAGTTTTTCTTCTAAAATTTTGACTGTGTCAATAACTGGAAATGCCTGTCTTGCGCAGGAAGGACAAGATATAATGTTTACTCCTCTATGCCTCAAATTTAATGATTTTAAAATTTCATAGCCAACTTTAATTTCTTCAACTGGGTCTGCAGATAAAGATACTCTAATTGTATCTCCTATACCTTCCATTAGTAACATGCCAATGCCTATAGATGATTTTACGCTACCAGATTTTAAACTACCAGCCTCTGTAATACCTATGTGAAGCGGATAATTGCAAACTTTTGATAAAGCTCTATAAGCTTTTGTTGTAAGAAACACATCTGATGATTTTACACTTATTTTAAAATTAAAAAAATCTTCATCTTCTAATATTTTTATATTATTTATTGCACTCTCAACTAACGCCTCTGGACAGGGTTCTTTATATTTTTCTAATAGGTCTTTATTTAATGATCCTGCGTTAATTCCTATCCTTATCGAGCAATCATAATCTTTCGCAGCTTTTAAAATCTCTCTTATTCTTTCTTTTGAGCCTATATTACCGGGGTTAATTCTTAAACATCTTGCTCCTGACTTTGCTGCTTCTATAGCTCTTTTGTAATGAAAATGAATGTCGGCTACTATTGGAATATCTATTTCTTTAACAATTTTTTTTAATGCTAGTGATGAGTCTTGGTCAGGGCAAGATACTCTAACAATATCAGCTCCTGCGTGTTCAAGTTGTTTAATTTGTAAAACTGTTTCATTTATATTTGTAGTTAAAGTATTTGTCATAGACTGCACCGAAATTGGCGCATCACCTCCTACATTAACTTTTCCAACTTTAATCTGTTGAGTTTTATTTCTTGTGATTTCTCTAAATGGTCTAATATTCATTTAATTTTTAATCAAGTTCAAAAGCTTTGTGTAGTGCTTTTACTGCTTTTTGAGTGGAGTCTTCCTGAACTAAAACAGAAATCTTTATTTCTGATGTCGAAATAGCTAAAATATTTATTCTTTCATTTGCTAAAGATCTAAACATTTTATGTGTCACGCCAGGATTAACTATCATACCAGCTCCAATAATAGATACTTTTGAAACTTTATCATCATGTATTATTTTTTGATAATTTAAATTTTTATTATTTTTTTCTATTAAACTTAGTGTTTTCCTTAAATCTTCTCTTTTAATTGTAAAAGTTACATCTGTTTTCTTTCCGTCTGAAGATATATTTTGAATAACCATATCAACGTTAATATTACTATTTCCAAGTGGTTCAAAAATATCTGCAGCTACGCCAGGTTTGTCCTCTGCGCCAACCAAAGTAACTTTAGCATCATTTTTTGAATAAGCTATGCCTGTTACTACTTTTTTATAATCTATTCCACTTTCTGAAACTATCTTTGTTCCTGATTTTTCTGAAAAAACAGATCTCACATGTACTATTATGTTATCAATCATTGCAGCTTGAACTGATGTTGGTTGCATTACTTTTGCTCCTAGGGCTGCCATTTCTAACATTTCTTCATATGAAATTTTATCAATTTTTTTTGCTTTTTTATTAATAAAAGGGTCGGTTGTTAAAACGCCCTCAACATCAGTATAAATTTCACATAAGTCTGTTTGAAAAAACTTTGCAACTGTAACTGCTGACAAATCAGATCCGCCTCTGCCTAAAGTTGAAACTCTATCATCAGTTGTGATGCCCTGAAATCCCGCAACTACTGCTACGCCCCCCTCAGAAATAAACTTTAAAATCCCTTGAGTTTTAATTTTAATTATTTTTGATGATGTGTGATTATTATCTGTAACTATAGGGATTTGCCAACCTAGCCAGGATCTTGCTTTAATCCCAAGATCAATAAGAGCTCCAGACAAAAGTGAACTAGATGCCTGCTCACCTGATGCAAGCAATGTATCTAATTCTTTGCTATCAAAATTTTTACTAATTAATTCAGATTTCTTTTTTAATTCGTTTGTAACACCTGACATAGCCGAAACAATTACAATTATTTCTTTATCTTCTTTGTGTCTTTTTTTTATTATATTAGCTACTTTCTGTATATTTTCTACCGTTCCTACAGAAGTTCCGCCAAACTTCAAAACTATTCTTTTCATATGTCAAAAAATCTTATTTACTTTATACAATATTTGATAATAAATACTCTTAATTATAAAAATTCACAAGCAAATCTAGACGACTATAACTTTGAATACAATTGATAAAAAAGAAGTAGAAAAGTTTTCAAAACTATCAAAAGAATGGTGGAATCCAAATGGTAAATTTAAGCCTTTACACCAATTTAATCCTGCTAGAATTAAGTTTATTAAAAGAAAAATTACCTCAAGATTTAATCTAAACCCAAGATTATCTGAACCTTTAAAAAAAATTAGCATTTTAGATATAGGGTGTGGAGGTGGACTTTTGTGTGAGCCTCTAAATAGACTAGGCGCAAAGATAACAGGAATTGATGCCTCAAAGAATAACATCGAAGTAGCAAAAATGCACTCAGAAGAAATGAATTTAAATATAAATTATATACATTCATCTCCAGAAAAACTTAATTTCAAAAATAAATTTGATGTTGTTCTGAATATGGAGATTGTTGAACATGTTTCTAATATTGAATCCTTTATCGAATCCTGCTCAAAATTAGTTAAAAAAAATGGAATTATGTTTGTGGCAACTATTAATAAAAATCTTAAATCTTATGTTTTTGCAATCATTGGGGCGGAGTATATTTTAAGATGGCTTCCAATTGGCACACATGATTGGGAAAAATTCATCAGCCCACAAGAATTAAACCATATAGTTGCTAAAAAAAAATTTTCTTTAGATCAATCAATTGGCATGAAGTTTAATTTGTTCTCAAAAAAATGGACTGAAACTAATGATTTGTCCGTGAATTATATTTCAACTTATTTAAAAAATTAATTTTCTTTTTTATTAATCCAAGGAATTGTGATCACCTCTATACCTTCATCTAAAAGTTCTGCAGTTTCCTCCGGTGTAGCCTTGCCATATATTCCTTTAGATTTTTTATTATCATAATAAATATTTTTTGCCTCTTTCAAAAAATTATCTCCAACATTTTCACAGTTTTTTTCAATATATTTTCTAAAATTTGAAAGTTTTTTTATTATATTTTTTTGTACTTTCGTTTTTTCTAAACTTTTATTTGATTTACTTGATAAATTTGGAGCCATTATTGATTTGTTAACATTTTTTGATTCACAATATATACAGCTAATAAGCCTTTTTCTTTTTAATGCGTCATATTCAGCTGAACTAGCAAACCAACTTTCAAATGTTTTTTTACATTGGCAAATTAAATTATATTTTATCATTAGAATTTATATTATTTGATTTTTCTAGAAAAAAAAGAACATTTAATTTCCATAATCAGCATTTATATCTATATAATCATGAGTTAAATCACATGTATAAGTTGTAAAAGCACCTGTTCCAATATTTAAATTGACTTCTATATTTATAGAATTCCATTGCATGTATTCTTTAATGTCTTTTTCATTATAATTTTTAACTACTTTGCTTTGCTCGGCAACTAAAAAATTGCCTATTTTTATTTTAATTTTATTTTGCGAAATATTTTCACCTGATTTGCCTACTGCCATAATAATTCTACCCCAGTTTGGATCTTCACCTGCGATAGCAGTTTTAACCAGAGGAGAGTTGGCAATAGAAAAACTAATATTTTTTGCCATTCCTGCTGATCTTGCTCCAATAACATTTACAGTAATAAATTTTTTAGCTCCTTCTCCATCAACAACTATTTGTTTAGCTAGATTTAAACATAATCTTCCTAAAGCTTTTTCAAATTCGACTAGTTTAGGATCGAGTACGTTGTATATTTTATGATGTTTAACTTTATTAGTTGAAAAAATTGCCACCATATCATTTGTTGAAGTATCGCTATCAACAGTTATTGCATTAAATGAATTGTTTGCTGCCTTTTTTAGCATAGCTTTTAAAAATACAGAAGGTATGCTCGCATCAGTAAAAATGAATGATAACATTGTCGCCATATTAGGAGCAATCATTCCAGACCCTTTTGCAATTCCAGATATTTTTACTAATTTATTTCCTATCCTACATTCTTCATAAGCCAGCTTTGGTCTAGTGTCAGTTGTCATTATAGCTGAAGCAGCTTTGAACCAAACAAACTTATTTTGCTCAATTTTTAGTTTTTTAACTAAATTAGGAACGCTATTTTTAATCTTTAAATATGGAAACTCTTCTCCAATAACGCCAGTTGAAGCAAATAAAAAATCTGTAACCTTCACAACATCACTAACTCCTTTTGGAGTTTGGGATGATTTTAAAGTTAAAGCTTTAGCTAAAGCATTAGCTATTTCTTTCAAACCTTGAGCACCTTTCACACCTGTAAAAGTATTTGCATTCTGTGTATTAACGAAAAGAGCTTTTACAAAGTTTCTCTTTATATTTAAATTCCAATTAATGCTAGCTGAAGTGATTTTAGAAGAGGTGTATATAGCTCCAACATTTGCCCCTTCAGGAAAGTAAAACAAAGATAGGTCATCTCTACCATTTCCATAAAGATCGGCAGAAACCGCTGATATTTCTAACCCAGCAATAGGTTGTAATTCCTGAAATTCGCCCATTTTTGACATTTTGATTTTAGGATTTAGGAAATTTTTTAAGTTTATTGTCATTAGTGTTTAAAATTCTTAATTATTGATTATATAAGTTTTTGTTAAGTTAATATAATTTATACTACTTTACAAAAAAAATAAAAGTTATCTATGTTAAATATTGGCAAAATTATTAGAAAATTTGTTAAAAACTCTAGCCAAAGAGAGTTGGAAAAACTAAAAATAATTGTTCAAAAAATAAACGCCCTAGAAACTGAAATTAGAGAAATCCCAAACGACAATTTTCCAAAAAAAACTATTGAATTAAAGTCTAAAATTAAGAATGGAGCTAAACTAGATGATTTAATTCCAGAAGCCTTTGCTTATGTAAGAGAAGCAGCAAAAAGAACACTAGGGGAAAGACATTATGATGTTCAGCTAATGGGAGGCATTATTCTTCATCAGGGTAAAATAGCCGAAATGAAAACTGGTGAAGGAAAAACACTAGTTTCAACTCTACCTGTTTATTTGAATTCTTTAATGGATAAAGGTGTTCACGTTGTTACCGTAAATGATTATTTAGCTAAAAGAGATTCTGATTGGATGGGAAAAGTATATAAATTTTTAGGTCTTTCTGTTGGGTGTATTACAAACAACCTAGATGATACCTTTAGAAAAAAACATTATGCCTGTGATGTAACCTACGGAACAAATAATGAATTCGGTTTTGATTATCTAAGAGATAATATGAAATATGATATTAACGAAATGGTTCAGAGAGATCATTTTTATTGCATTGTAGATGAAGTGGATAGCATATTAATTGATGAAGCAAGAACGCCCCTGGTAATATCTGGCCAAACTGAAGATAAGTCTGACCAATATTTCGTTTGCGATGGTTTTGTTAAAACACTTAAAAATTCAGATTATGAATTAGATGAAAAAGATAAAAATGTCATATTGTCAGAAAAAGGTATAGATAAAATTGAACAACAATCACAAACCTTTGGAATTCTTAAAAATAATAATTTTTATGATCCTCAAAATATCAATCTTGTTCACCACATTAACCAAGCGCTAAGGGCTAATTTATTATTTGCGAAAGATACAGATTATATTGTGCAAGATAATAAGGTTCAGATCATAGATGAGTTTACTGGTAGAGTTTTAGAAGGAAGAAGATTTTCTGATGGATTGCACCAAGCTTTAGAGGCAAAAGAAAAAGTAGATATCCAAAGTGAAAACCATACTTTAGCTTCAATAACTTATCAAAATTATTTTAGATTATATAAAAAATTATCTGGCATGACTGGAACTGCCCTCACTGAGGCTGAAGAATTCTATGATATTTATAGACTGAATACAGTTGAAATACCAACTAATGTTCCTATGGTTAGAGATGATTTAAATGATCAGATTTTTAGAACTGAAAAAGAGAAGAATAATACAAAAATTAAAAAAATAGAAATTTGTAAAAGTAATAATCAACCAGTATTAGTTGGAACAACCAGTATAGATAAATCAGAAAAAATATCTCATTTCCTGAGTGAAAAAAAAATAGAACATAATGTTTTAAATGCAAAACAACATGAGAATGAAGCAAAAATTATTGCCGAAGCTGGAAAATTAGGTGCGATTACGATAGCAACAAATATGGCCGGAAGAGGAACGGACATTCAACTCGGAGGAAACCAAAGCGTTTTAGACAAAAAAAAATTAAATTTAGAAGAAAAAAATCTAGTCAAAAAAAATGGGGGCTTATTTGTTATAGGCACCGAAAGACATGAAAGCAGAAGAATTGACAACCAACTAAGAGGAAGATCTGGAAGGCAAGGAGATCCTGGTAATTCTATTTTTTATATTAGTTTACAAGATGACTTGATGAGAATATTTGGATCTGAATCAATTGATGGAATTATGAAAAAATTTGGCCTAAAAGAAGGAGAATCAATAGACCATCCATGGATAAATAAAGCTCTGGAAAGGGCTCAAAAAAGAGTTGAGGCCAGAAATTTTGACATTAGAAAAACATTAATAAAGTTTGACGATGTTATGAATGACCAACGAAAAGTTATTTTTGAACAAAGAAAAGAAATACTTAAATCAAACAATATTACAGAAATAATTAATGTTTTTTTAGAAGATCTAATTACTAATTTACTAAGTGAAAAACAAATATATGAAAGAGAAAATAAATTAGAAACATTTAAAAATAAAATTAAACCTATATTAGGTAGAACGTTTAGGGAGCAAGAATTAAATAGTATTACTGGATTTAAAAAAGAAAAATTTACAAATTTCATTAAAGATAAGTTTGATAAAATAAGATCTAATAGAATTAAGCTGATAACAGAATCTTCTAATTTAGATTTAGAAAAAAGAGTTTTTCTACAAACAGTAGATTTTTTGTGGAGATCTCATTTGCAGTATTTAGAGCACCTAAGACAAGTTGTTGGGCTTAGAGGTTATGCGCAAAAAGATCCGTTGGAAGAATTTAAAAAAGAAGCATTTAAATTATTTGAAGATTTATTATACAAGATTAAAATTGACACTATTACTTTTTTAAATAATCTTGAAGTAGTCTCCAAAAAAGAAGAAAGTAAACAGCCTAGTATTAAAAATAATATATTCAAAAATGACCCAAAATGTCTATTAGTTATTAACAAGACTCAAAAAATATCAAGAAATGAAATATGTGAGGCTACAGGAAAAAAATATAAACATTGTTGTGGAGCGTTATAGTTTATAGTTCAAAAATAAAATTATAAATAAAGTTAATATAGAAAATATAATCAATTCTTTTTTAAATTTAAGAAAAATCTCTTTAATTGATTTGGGTAGGTTTTGTTTATTAATCCAATTTATATCCTGTGTAAAACCACTAAATGAACTTTGTTTGCCAATACTTAGAAA
>Ga0114999_10008360_pt1 | contig 11546 bp, 9 predicted proteins | sample ArcticOcean_MG_C_3_FD_89820 | JGI IMG/M metagenome (GOLD analysis project Ga0114999, IMG submission 89820) | Marine microbial communities from western Arctic Ocean - ArcticOcean_MG_CB8_126 | ecosystem: Environmental > Aquatic > Marine > Oceanic | place: Arctic Ocean: Canada Basin | collected...
AATACAACCGCCTCGCCAGATTTTAGCAATATCGGCAATATTTAATCTGTACCCTTTTTCGGTAGAAGCAGCCGCTAATAAAGATAACCCCTGGGCATAGCAAATGATATATGAGAAATACAGACCTGCTTCAGCACAGGCAATGGCTTCTTGCTTGTTCATGTTGATTTGACCATCATGTTTACCATACGCTGCTCCTGCTTCAACACGTTCTTCTTTGAAGGCAGACAATCCCCGCATGGTCACCGCTATATCGATAGACGGAATTGGGATGCCCAAATCCATTGCATGCTGTGAGGTCCATTTGCCAGTTCCCTTTTGCTTCGCGTTATCAAGAATAGCATCAACAAGTAGACCTGGACCCAAATCATCATTCTTTGCAAAAATTTCAGCTGTTATTTCAATAAGGAAAGATGCAAGGCGTCCTTGATTCCATGAAGAAAAGACATCTTTGATCTCTGCATTAGTTAATAAGGCTCCTCTTTTTAAAAAGTCATAAGTTTCTGAAATCAGTTGCATCAGGGCGTATTCAATCCCATTATGGATCATTTTCACATAATTACCAGCTGATTTTGGTCCCAGAAATGTAACGCAAGGCTCACCATTAACCTTTGCTGATACAGCTTCGAAGATTGGCTGGACGCGACCATAGACCTTTTCATCTCCTCCGGGCATCATACTTGGGCCAAACCTGGCCCCCTTTGACCCACCTGAAACGCCTATGCCCATAAAATGGATATCCTTGGAACTCAGGTAATCAAACCTTCTGTCGGTATCATCGAAATGTGAATTGCCACCATCAATTATGATGTCCCGTTTTTCAACAAGGGGTAAGAGATCTTCAATAACGTTATCAACGGCCTTGCCAGCAGGAACGAGCATCATAATTACACGAGGTGGCTTTAATGAAGCAATAAATTCTTCAATTTTAGTAGTTCCAATTACAGATTTTCCTTCCGACTCTTTTTTTAATGCATCAACTTTTTCAGGGTCTACATCAAGGCCGCTTGCCGAAAAGCCATGATCGGCAACATTCAAGATAAAATTACGACCCATTACACCCAGACCAATCAATCCGAAATCATGTTTATTTTGATTCATGCCTTAAATCTCCGAAATTTCTACTTACCCAACCAATTGTAATGAAAGTTACAGCCATCGATGATTGTACAATATACTTTTGCCTCAAATTAAAAATTAAATAACGATGAAAATTGAATAGATATATACTGGTTGCCTTGCTCAGGGAGCGTATTATATAGAAAGTAATGGGGAGGCAGCTATAATTGACCCACTTAGAGAAACATCACCATATGTCGAAAAGGCAAAGAATGAAGGTGCAATAATAAAATACATACTTGAGACAGACTTTCATGCCGATTTTGTGTCGGGACATGTTGATCTCGCACAGAAAACAGGGGCGACAATCGTTTACGGACCTGGAGCTAAAACGAGCTATAGTATTCATGAAGCTACCGACGGAGAGGTTTTAAAGCTTGGAAAGGTTGGCATTAAGGTATTGCATACACCGGGACATACCCCGGAAAGTACGACCTATCTGCTGATATATGAGAATGGTAATGACCATGCTATTTTTAGCGGTGACACTTTATTTATTGGTGACGTTGGCCGACCAGATCTGGCAATCAAAACAAATATTACCGCAAAGGATCTTGCCGGAATGTTGTTTGAAAGCCTTAGGAATAAAATTATGCCACTCTCAGATGACGTAATCGTTTACCCTGCCCATGGTGCCGGATCCGCATGTGGTAAGAATATGTCAAAGCAAACATGGGATACTCTTGGTAATCAAAAGGAAAGTAATTATGCCCTCAGGCCTAACATGACAAAGGATAAATTTATAAAGGAAGTTACTGACGTAATACTCCCGCCACCTCAATATTTCGCGAAAAATGCAAGGATTAACAAGGAGGGCTATGAGGCTTTTGATGTCGTGATGGAACGCGGGATGATACCTTTGGGTGTAGATGTCTTTGAAGCCATTGCCAATCACGAAGGCGCCCTTTTTTTGGATACGCGGAACCGTGAGGAATTTATAAAAGCATTTATTCCTAATTCTATTTTTGTTGGCCTTGATGGGACATTTGCTCCATAGGTGGGTACTTTGGTAATTGATATCAATCAGCCGATACTATTCGTAGCAGATGAGGGTAAAGAGGAGGAAGTAGTAAAAAGACTGGCTCGTGTGGGTTATGATAATATCTGGCTATTTAAAGGGCGGATGAAAAGCCTGGTTAGCAGAAGGAAAAGAAGTTGACCACATTGAATCAATTAACGCAGAGGAGCTGGTTAAAAAATTAAATGATAATGAAGAGTTGAACATAATAGACACAAGAAGACCAACGGAATTTATTGTTGAACATGCAGAAATGGCGGAAAGCGTTCCTTTGAACTACATCAATAAAAACATGGATGAGCTTGATAGTAGTAAGAAATACTACTTACATTGTGCTGGTGGGTATCGATCGGTTATCATGTGTTCAATCCTGAAATCAAGGGGTTTTGACAAGTTAGCACATATAGAGGGAGGTTTTGCGCCCATGAAATCTGCCGGAATTAAAGTGGCTTCATCGTCATTGGCTCATTAACTATGAATTATTAACTTAAAACTCTAAAAATCAATTGTTTATGGAATTATTTGATGGGCCCTGGCCCTGGTACATTGGTGGTCCGTTGATTGGCCTGATGGTGCCACTTCTTCTTTATGTAGGTAACAAGCAGTTAGGTGTTAGTTCATCGTTAAGGCATGTTTGTGCTGCGTGCGTGCCTGCTAAAATCCCTTTTTTCGCATACAATTGGAAGGACTACATCTGGAATCTGGTGTTTGTTCTGGGCATAGGCCTGGGTGGTTACCTGACTTTGCTCCTTGGGCCAAATGATTATGCAATTGGCATTTCAGAAGCTACTAAAGCGGATCTCAGTTTGCTTGGTATTTCTGATTTCTCAGGGATGGTCCCTGATCAAATCTTTAGCATATCGATGATGTCCACTTCAACAGGTTGGTTTTTCATGGTTCTCGGAGGATTTATGATCGGGTTTGGTACCCGGTATGCTGATGGTTGTACATCGGGACATACGATTATGGGGCTCTCGAATTGGCAGTTCTCTTCATTGGTTGCCACCATTGGGTTCTTCATCGGAGGTCTTGCAATGACTCATTGTATTCTCCCTTTAATGTATTAAGCCATGAAGAATCTCAAATATCTAATACTCGGAATTCTGTTTGGTTTTATACTGACCAAGACGGAAGTCATCTCATGGTTTCGTATTCAGGAAATGTTTCGTTTTCAGTCATTTCACATGTTTGGTGTTATCGGTTCAGCGGTTCTGGTTGGTGTCGTATCCCTGCAGATTATGAAAACAATGAACATGCTCTCTTCTTCTGGTGAGGAAATAAAAATTAAGGGCAAAAAACTGAATTCTGGTACCGCAATGGGAGGCTTTATTTTCGGCCTTGGTTGGGCAATCACAGGTGCTTGTCCGGGGCCTGTTTTTGCTTTGATTGGAAACGGTCATCTTGCTTTTGTCATCGTGCTCTTGAGCGCTATCGTGGGCACATGGATATATGGAGCCCTGGAAGAGAAATTACCTCATTAGATTTGAGTGTGTATAAAACTCCAACATCATGAATAAAACTGTGACAATCCGGATAATGGCATTATCAATTGCTCTTGTATCATTTATCACTATCGGTTGTTCCCAAGAGCCTACAAAAACAGATATTTCTGTCAAGGAATTACAACAGCAAATCTCCAAGAACAAAGAGGCTATAATCTTTGATGTAAGAACCCAGGGTGAAGTAGATGCCGGTGTGATTGATGCCGGTGTTTTGAATTATGATTTCAACAAACCGGATTTTTCAGATAACGTTGCATCACTTGACAAAGACAAAATCTACTATATCTATTGCCAGGCAGGTGGTCGAAGTAGCAGGGCCGTAAAAATGATGAAAGAAATGGGGTTTAAGAATGTGATTAACGTTGATGGCGGTATTGGACAATGGAAAGCGGAGGGGCTACCGGTAGTGAACAAAAGCAATTAGTGCCATGCTGATCGACATGTTCCGTAGGGCATGTCGAAATAGCATTAAAAAAGGTATATGTAGGGGATTTCTCTCTATCGTTCGAAATGACGGCTTTTGAGACGGGCATACGTGTTTGGCTGACAAAGGCCATCAATGGGTGATGTGAATTACGTCCTCTTTGTTAGGATTGTAGCCCTTGGCGCTACCCTGCTGATCGCCATATCGAGTGATCACTGTGCTATCAAAGTATACAGTGATATTATTTAGATTGATCTGATCAAAGAACCAGTGTTGCATTTTGGGAAACACTGCCGTATTTCGAGTTTGTGAAAACTTGCCGAAAAATATCGAGTAAGTACTTTGAGATGGCATTTCGTCCCATCCAAAAATATCATGGAGCGTCTTGTCGTGGCGTAACCAATCACAATGGATATATCTACTCGCTCCAGTCCAGATACTCAGCCAAAATGACTCTATGATATGCTTTGGATCATAGCCGGGGTTAGACCCGGGCTCGGGTAAGTCCAGCTCTTAGAGTTGATCTCGGATGCCTGTTTGATCAATACATCTTTTCATCAAACTCATCCCTCCAAAGGGAGTGACTGCTTTATCAGAATATTCAATAGGAAGGTTAACCATTTGGGTTAAAATTGATTTACACTAAAATCACCCTCAATTAACAGAATTACTAATATTTGACTCCTTGCTATTTCTCTATTGTATAATCAAGGTTGAATTTTTGTTATATTTTGGCACTCTAATTTGATGAGTGCTATTTTAAATGTTAAACATTACAATATTTTAGAGAATTAGTGTGTTAATTATACACAGGTATTTTTAAACAAGGTGTTATGAATTATTCTCGTGTTATGAAAAATTCCGTCCTTTTTTTAGTGGGATTCACAATCGCTCTGCAAGGATGTAGTCTTTTTGGTGGGCTATTCGGCGGTGGTGATTTTGATGACGGTGGCGAACTGGTAGGTGTACCGGGTCGTGAAGGGTGGGAATTGACGCTGCCTTACGGTATGGTTTCGATTCCATCTGGCACGTTCCACATGGGGCAGGCTGACGAAGATGTAGCTGCTACACAAATTAATTTTAACAAACAGGTAACAATTGGTGGTTTCTATATGGATGATACTGAAATCACAAATAATGAATACCGGCAATTTGTTAAGTATTTGGCAGAAGGTTCCGAATCGGATCTTCCTTCTGCTTACACGATTGATGACCTAATGCCTGACACTACAGTTTGGGTAAGGGATTTCACACATCATATGGGAGATCCGTTGATGGTCTATTATTGGTCACACCCGGCATTTGACAACTATCCTGTCGTTGGAGTGGATTGGGAAGCAGCAAAGTATTTTTCGGTTTGGCGAACCGAGCACCTTAATGCGTGGAGAGCTGATCGAGGTTTATTTCCAATGCCCAATTTTCGTCTTCCTTCGGAAGCCGAATGGGAATATGGCGCCCGCGGAGGACGCGATATGAGCAAGTATCCTTGGGGTGGCCCTTATGTAAGGAACACTAAGGGGTGTCTTTTGGCAAACTTCAAGCCAGGAAGAGGCAATTATTATGATGACGGTCATGCATATACATCGCCTGCCGGATTCTTTTTCTCAAATGACTACGGACTTTATGACATGTCTGGCAACGTCGCAGAATGGTGCGAGGATGCATTTAATGTGTCTTCATACCCATTGGTCTGGGACTTGAACCCTACTTACTTTGATGAGAATGAACCACGTAAAGTTATCCGAGGTGGTTCATGGAAGGACATAGCTTATTTTCTTGAAACTGGTACCCGCACCTTTGAATTTAAAGATTCTACGCGAGCTGCAGTTGGATTCAGATGTGCCATGACGCACATTGGAAGGGCCAGATATTCAGGATTCTAAAAATGAATTTAAATTGAACTATAATGAAGAAATTAATAGCCTAAAACCTAAACAAAATGAGCGATAATAAAGGTGGATTCACGGAGCTTCTTTACAAAAGTATTATGCCGAAAGTTTATGGGCTTGGAGCAGCTGTTGTAATTATAGGAGCCATGTTTAAAATTCTTCACATGCCGGGTGCCGGAGTTTTTCTAAGTGTTGGCTTAACTACAGAAGCAATTATTTTCTTCCTTAGTGCTTTTGAGCCGACACATAGGGAAATCGACTGGGCAAAAGTGTATCCTGAATTAGCTGATGACTTTGATGGTCCTCCAGCAGCTAGAAAACAAGTATCAGGCGGTGGTCAGGATGGATCAGTAACTAAGAAACTCGATCATATGCTTGAAAGTGCTAAGATCGGTCCTGAACTGGTTGAGAATTTAGGTAAGGGTATGAGAAATATGGCTGCGTCAGCCTCTAAGATGGCCAACTTAAGCAATGCGGCGGTTGCGACTAACGAATATGCACAAAATGTTCAGAGTGCTTCTAAATCGTTGCAGGAGATGAATAAGTCGTATGCTTCTACTGTAATTGCTATGGCGGAAATGGCTGATGCTTCTAAAGATACTAAGGAGTATCACTCTCAGGTACAGATCGTTACGAAAAACCTCTCTGCTTTGAATGCTGTGTATGAAATGGAATTACAAGATGGTAATTCGCATGTTAAGGCAATGAATAAATTCTATTCTCATCTAACCAGCGCTATGGAGAAGATGGAAGAGGCCGGAAAAGATACAGAAGCATTTCAGTCTCAATTATCAAAATTGACTGGTAATGTGACCACCTTAAATAGGGTTTATGGTAATATGCTATCGGCTATGAGGGGTTCAGGTGGACCCAGTTCCGGTGGAAATGCATAGCCTTCATTCTTGAAGACTTTTTAAGTTTATAGATTAAAAATTTAAATAAGATATTATGAGTGGTGGAAAAGAAACTCCGAGGCAAAAAATGATTGGGATGATGTATCTGGTACTAACAGCGCTTCTTGCTCTAAACGTTAGTAGTACTGTAATTGATAAATTCGTCTTTCTCAATGCGAGTTTGGAACAGGGCGTTAGTGAAGCCGGGAAAAGAAACTCACAAACTCTTCAAAGTATTGAAAAACTGGTTAGCGAAACAGGTAACAGGGAGGCTGATGTTAAAGTGATGGAATTAGCTAAGGAAATAAGGAATGAAGCTGCCGCAATCATAAACGAATTAGATACCCTCAAAACTTACTTTGTGAAAGTAACAGGTGGTATTGATGAAACTGGTGAACTTATTGGTAAGACTGATTATGAACGGGTTGGACATGAGATGATGGCTGAAGGAGGAAATGATTATGGTGTGCCCCTGAAGGCGAGATTGAACGATTTTGCAGAATTTATGGCAGAAAAATTAGGAGAAGAATTCGAACCCATTGCTTTGGATGCAGATGATGATCCATACTGGAAAAATGATCCTAATCAAGCAGGAAAAGATTTCGCGACCTTGAATTTTCAAGGAGCCCCTACCCCAGCGGGTATGGCAACTGTTAGTGAGTTCGAATCAAGAGTGATGCAATATGAAACCAGGGCTCTGGATATTCTTGCAAGAAAAGTCGGTGCTGGTGACATTAGCTTCGACCAAATTAAGCTCATGGTTAAGTCTCAATCAAACAAAGTTGCGGCCGGAACAAGATACGAGGCAGAACTATTCTTGACTGCTTCTGCATCCGGTATCAAGCCAACGATGACAGTTAATGGGGAAGACATCCCCGTTGATTCTAATGGTATGGGTTTAGTGAATTTTCCTGCAACGCCGGGTAGCTATAACGCCCAGGGTGAAGCTAAAAAATCATTTATTGGAGCAATTTCATTCACTATGCCGGGGGGTAAGGATACTCTTTTTGTGGATACCATTGATTATTATGTAGTGAGACCAGTAATGCAAATTCAATCAGCTTCCGTTCAGGCCCTATATCTTAACTGCGGTAATGAGCTTAATATTCAGGTTCCAGCTCTTGGGACTAATTATAATCCTACATACTCTGCACAGGGAGCCGCAACCATACCCGGATCTAAAAAGGGTGATGTTACCGTGGTCCCTTCCGCTGCAGAAGTTACACTTCGTGTATCAAGTAACGGAACCCCAGTAGGTAATCAAGTTTTTAAAGTTAGGAGAATACCCAAGCCTGAAATCGTCGCTTATAATAGAGGTCGAGTAATTGATCTTAAAGGAGTCAGTCAGGCGCCAAGGATATTACAACTTAGAGCCAATGCCGATGAAAGTTTCGGACAATTCTTACCAAAAGACGCAAGATACCAGGTCGCTCAATCTGAAATCACACTGGTAAGACGTGGCAGAGAGGTTCAGAGTATCAGAGGTAATGGTCCTAATGTAAATATTGCCGGAATCGCAAGTCAGGCAAGGTCCGGGGATAACATAGTTGTCGAGATTAGAAAAGTGCAAAGAGCCAACTTTAGAAATCAGGTGGAGGATGTTAATAATTTTGGTCCAAAAATCATTACTATTCCTATAAGTGGTGGTTAAACAAACAGGTGTTATGAAAAAATTACGTTATGTATTAGGCTGCTCTTTGATTTTAGTTGTGGCGTATGGTTTTACAGCAAAAGCTCAAGAGACAGTCACCACAGGATATAATCCTAATTCTATAAATTCGATTCATGAGTCAAACAAGATGTTTAAGAAAATCTTATGGTGGCGAATGGATTTGGTTGAAAAACAGAATCGGCCCTTTTTCTCTAGAAATGGAGAGCTTACGAAGCTCATGATTGATGCTGTAAAGGCTGACTTGCTAATTCCATATGTGGATGATTCTCTTAATAAAAGAATGTTAAAGGAGGTATTTCTTGAAAACCTTAAGATTCCTAGTGACGGAGGCGATGCTCTCACGGCAGAAGAAATAGCCGCAGGTTTTGGCCAGGAAACTCAGGAAGCAGATCCTTTCGGTGGTTTCCCTGGAGGGGGTGGAGATATAGATGAAGTTGCTGTATCCGATGAATTTACTCCCAGGGAGTATACCATTATGGAGATCAAAGAAGAAATGTTCTTCGACAAAAACAGGTCATTAATGTATCATGATATTCAGGCATTAACTGTATGGTTGCCGGCAAGTGCAAACCCAGCAGGTTTTGAAAAGTCCCTCGCCTCTTTTAAGTATAAGGATCTGGTAGCACTTTTTTATCAAATGCCGAAAAAAGCTTTGTGGTACAATACTCAAAATTTAGCAGAACATAAGAATTTTGCTGACGCCTTTCAACTAAGATTGTTTAGTGCCAATCTTATAAAATATGCTAATCCTCAGGATCAACTAATTGTTGATATTTATGGGGCAAATAAGCAATCTGTTATAAAATCACAGCAACTTGAGTATGAATTGATTGATTTTGAAAATGAACTCTGGGAATTTTAAGAAAAAAATAGTTGAGTCAATTAAACCACCTCATTTCAGGGTGGTTTTTTGTTTATCCTCAAAAAAGGCCTTTACTAGTTTACCCTTGCTGGGCCCAATCGCTTTCTGCAAGTCCTGAATAGATGCTTTAGCTATTTTTCTTATAGATTTGAATTCAGTCAGAAGCTTCTCTCGTGTTAACTTCCCAATACTCGGAATTTGATCCAGTGAAGATCCTAAAGCACTATTGTTTCTTTTGAGTCGGTGGAATGTTATTGCAAATCGATGGGCCTCATCCCTGATCCTTTGAATTACTTTTAGAGATTCAGATATTTTACTTAAATGGACAGGAAATGGATCGTCAGGAAAATAAATCTCCTCTAATCTTTTCGCGACACCGATTATCGATATCTTTCCATAAATCCCCAAATTCAGTAAGGCTTCTTTTGCTGCGTTTAGCTGACCCTTCCCTCCATCAATTATAATCAAATCGGGCAAAGGGCTCTTTTCCTCAATTAGTCGATAGTATCGTCTATTAACAATCTCCGTCATCGATTTAAAATCATCAGCTCCGATTACAGACTTAATATTAAAATGCCGATAGTTTCTTTTGGATGGCTTTCCATTGAGAAAACAAACCATTGATGCGACTGGGTTTGATCCTTGTATATTGGAGTTGTCAAAACACTCAATATGTTTTGGAAGCATCTTTAGTCTTAGGTCGGTTTGCAATCCTTTCATGACGCGGTCTTCATTTCGGATTGGCATTGTAGTCACTGCTTTTTCCCTTTTGTAATAAAGGGCATTCTTTAATGACAATTCAACTAGCTTCTTTTTATCTCCTCTTAATGGCACTTTAATGTTCATTTCTTCCCAAAGTTCTAGATCTATATTCGTTAAAATCTCGTTGCTTAATCCCCCATAGGTGGATTTTGCATCGTGAATGATCAGTTGAAGAACTTCAGCATCCGTCTCCTCAAGCTTCTTTTTTACTTCAATTGAATCAGTTATTTTAATAGCTCCATTCACAATCCTCAAAAAATTTATATAGGCATTTAATTCATCAGACACGATGCCGAAAACATCGATATCAGTCAATTTTTGGTTCACGACTATTGACTTTGCCTGAAATTTTTCGAGTTTTTCAAATCTTAATTTATAGAACTGGGCCCTTTCAAAATCGAGAGATGAAGATGTTCTTAGCATTTTCTCCTTATAATGGTTTTTTACAACCGTCAAATTACCATTGAGGATTTCCCTCGTGTGATTAATTTCAATTGCATACTCCTTTTCGTCTTGCAATGCCTCGCAAGGACCCCGGCAATTTCCCAAATGATATTCAAGGCATACTTTAAACTTTTTCTTTTTTACATTGTCCACTGATAAATTGAGACTACAAGTTCTAATGGTATAGAGCTTTCTGATCAGATCCAGAATGCTCTTCATTGACTTCACATTCGTATAAGGTCCAAAATATTCACCATCGGCCTTGTTATACCTGCGTGTTGAAATGACACGTGGGAACCGTTCATTGGTGATACATATAAACGGAAATGATTTATCGTCTTTTAAATTGATATTGTATTTCGGCTGGTGCTCTTTGATTAGATTATTTTCCAGAAGCAATGAATCGAATTCTGTATTTACTAATGCAACTTCTACATCTTTAATTTCCCTTACCATCCTAAGGGTCTTCCTGTTTGTTATATGTGATTTAGTAAAGTAGCTCGCTACTCTTTTTTTGAGGTTTTTGGCCTTACCAACATATATTATTGCTCTTTTCGAATTCAAGAACTTATAAATACCCGGAGAATTGGGTAGCCTTGAAAGGTCAGCAGTATCAAATAAAGTCGTCTTCATCTATCTGCTCGACCTCATTCATAAGTGAATCCAACTCATTAGTTCGAAGATTATTGTAAACATCGCAATCGATTTCTACTGAGAGTCTGTTCAATGGTTTGGCAAATGGTCCCTTTTGGTAATCCAAAAGGGGATCTTTATAAACATTAAGCATAAAATCCTGCCATATCGGCATTGCAGTTCGTCCTCCCTGACCCATTGACCAGGTTTTGAAATGAATGCTTCTTTCATCACCTCCAACCCAAACACCGGCCACTAAACCTTTGGTTACACCCAAAAACCAACCATCTGAAGCGTTTTGCGTCGTACCAGTCTTAGCACCTACCTC
>Ga0114999_10008362_pt1 | contig 11542 bp, 9 predicted proteins | sample ArcticOcean_MG_C_3_FD_89820 | JGI IMG/M metagenome (GOLD analysis project Ga0114999, IMG submission 89820) | Marine microbial communities from western Arctic Ocean - ArcticOcean_MG_CB8_126 | ecosystem: Environmental > Aquatic > Marine > Oceanic | place: Arctic Ocean: Canada Basin | collected...
CTCCTGCCAGTCCCGCCATGGGAACCCGAGTCAGGCGCAGTCGCTGCGGCCCCTCGCGATCAGTGTCACACTTGATTCCCGCTGCCTCTGCGAGGGCAGCACCGGGAAGACAGGTGATGAGACGCCCGCCACGCCTGACATAATCAAGACTCGCAGTGGCGACGACAGCGTCGGCATCCGCGCCGGCGGGCAAAATGAGAACCGGCGTCTGTGATGGATCGAGGCCCTGCAATTGCGCAACCTGTAAACGGCTCACATTGAGCACGCCCCAGGTTTCCAGGATCTCACCTGTGTAGGAACTCAATCCTGGCACGTCATCCAGCAGACCAACACGCATGACTATTTGTTCTCCGGCAGTTGGCCAGTGGACCGACCATTGCCCGGGCGAAAATCAGGAACACTCAGTGTTCTTCCTGCGTCGATGGCATCAGCCGCAAGGATCGCAGGGGCCGCCGTGTCCATCGCTGCATAGACATCGAAAGACAATGGACGTCCGTCCAGCACAGCATCGCGGAAGGCTGCATGCACGTAGTAGTCGGCGTCGCCGTGACCGCTGGCCCGCGCCTCGGCAGGGGCGTCCGTGCGCTCGAAGCGCCAGTCCATCTCGGCCATATCATGCATCTGACCATCGGCACGCCACATCTTCGGCCGGTCTCGCCCACTACGCCCCCATTCGATACTGCCACCAGTACCCATCACCTGATACCAGTGATGGCCTCGAGCATGGGGAACGGGTTGGGTAAAGCCAGCCGCCATACGCAACAAGGCATCTTTCTCTGTCTTCATCAGCGCCACTTGAATATCCGGCGTCGTGATTTGCGGATGTGCATAGCTGGGCGATCCTGTGCTCATACCAGAAACCTCGACGACTCGATCGTCGAGGACCTTGAGCATGGGGCTCAGTTCGTGCGGCAGGTAGTGGATGGGTGGCATGTCCTGAAGCCAGGTTGGACGAGCACCACGATACTGGGACAGCTCATCGACACCACAACCTCTGCCCGTTTCCGGGTCCTGGAAGAACATGCGTGTGCCGTAGTAACCGATGTACTGGCCTTCACAGAATGTGACTCGACCAATCTGTCCTTCAGCGACAATCTGCCGCCACGCATCGACGAATCCCCAGTAACGTGTCTGTTCGGCCAGTTGATAGACCTTACCCGATTTCTCAGCAGCGACAACGATGCGCCAGCAATCTTCCATCGTATGCGCCGCCGGCACTTCCGAGTTCACATGTTTGCCCGCTTCGAGGGCCATCGCCGCCAAGGCTCCCTGTTCACGACAACGCGCGCAGAGGCCGACCGCATCGACCCCCTCATTGGCAAGCACCTCTTCATATTGCGTCGTTGCCTGCACATCTGTTCGATCGTCCAGTGCCGCCAGGGCGGGCTCGAGCAAGGCCTCGATCGGATCACACAGGGAGACGATTCGATAACCTGGCAAGCGCTGCAGCAGGTGAATCCATGCGTGCGCACGGTGTCCGAGACCAACGATGGCAATGCGAACGTCATCCATGGGGAAAATCCTTTGGCGGGTGATCGAACCAGTTCGTGTCCCCGAAGCTCGGAAACATACCGAATCCACGATCGAGATCTCGTGTCTCCCATATCAGACCTGTCTCACAGTAGGTGAGGGATCCATGACCTGGTGGGGACAACCAGGGGCGTGTCAGCAGATCGGCTCGATACCACACCGATCGATGCCGAAAGCAGACCCCCTTTGTCAGATTCGTTTCGCAGAATTCGACGATGTGAGGAAATGTGCGTTGGAAAACGGTGCTGGGTCCCCATTCGATGGACGCACCAATCGAGGCGCCCGCCTTCTGGATCTGAGTCATCGACATGAGGGCGCCATCACAGACGAAAAGGGCGTCCGAATTGGGATCGACGACGAACCAACGCTCATCCTCTGGATCCCAGATCTCGGCAATGAAGTGACCTGCTGTGCCATTCGGCGCCTCCGTCACGACCGCGCAGCGCGCCGCGATCCCGATGGACTGGGCAGCACTAACCAGCGCCGCCGCATAATGCACACACATCGCAATGGGTCGTTTGCCGTTGTGCCCCTGCTGACGCGGTGCCCAGGATAGCAGGGTCTCCGCATCCCATGGGGCGTATTGCTCGGCCCGGCCTGAGCCGGTGTGTTCCCAACTGCCCGCCAGCCACGACGACAGGGCGCGCACACGCTCACGCACCGACCCGGGTGCCAGAGCCCGCTCAGGCAAACGTGCTCGTAGCGAGTCGAGTCGGGGCGAGGTCGGATCCTCCCAGACGACGGCAGTCGGTGGTGGGTCACTGCCCTCGGCCAGACGCACGCGCAGGACGTATTCTGCCCGCACGCAATTCAGATAGCCCATGCTCTCACTGCGCCAGCTGATTCCACCGTCGTCGCTGACCTCACTGCAGGGGCGCTCATGACCAGCCTCCAGCGCCACAGACCAACTATCCATGGCTGATGAGTCACTCCAAAGGTCGAAGATGTTGTCGCCCACCCGCAGGCAATCGGCATCAATGTCGACACAATACCAATAGAAGCCGGAATGCAGGGGCATGATGCCTGCAAGGTCGACACCATTGATGGCAAGCTTCAGTGGTGTGTCGCAGTCAGGATAGGCACGAGCGAGGATAAACAGCTGCGCCGCCTGCCCCGTCTCCGGTAGTTCGAGGTGCTTGCGGACGCGGCGGAAACGCGTCAACTCTTCGCACAGTGCCGGCGTGACCCGCCCCTCTTCAGAATAGTACAAACGACTCATAGTTGGTATCCCAGACTCGAGGTGATTTGAAGTCATCACAAACCACTGTGGTTATGCACGGCCCGTAGGGTAGCTCGACGCGATCCGTGACGCCAGTCTTTGTCAGGATCTAACACGTGAGCGTATCAGCTATGACGTGAGCACATCGATCGCATAGATTGGGGTTGCGGCGCTGAAGCACGGCGGCCACACGCTTCAGCCCTCGACATTCGCGTGCAAAACTGCCTCACGTGCCAAAATTGGAAACAGGCAAGATATCTACAATCCGCATGCTTTGCCTCCGACCGCATGGAACAAGTCGAGCAGTTGTGTGATGATGTCTGCCTCATTTCTCAGAGTCGGATGTTGTTGTCAGGCGGTCTGCGAGAGATCAAACAGCGCTTCGGCAAGAAGACGGTGAGCATCGATTTTGTCGGTGATTCGAGTTTCGCTCAGTCCCTTGCCGACAAGCACTCGTGCGCATTCTCAGCCACAGCCATCAGCAGGTTCAGCTTAGGTTGTTGGAGAGAACGAGCGAACGCCACGTTCTGGAGACCGCCTCCACCGGTGTTCTCGGTGTCGCCCTCGTCTCGAGGTCCGACGAAGAGCTTCGTTTTCTCGGCGTGAACTGGCTCGCCGGTCGCATTTACCGAGTGGGGATCCTCATGTATGGCAAGAAACCGAGTCTGCGCGAGTTGATCCGTTGGATCCGGCTACCCTAATGGCACCTCACCCATCGTCCCGGCCGATGGCGGCGGCCATCGCCATTGGCGTGGCGGCGTTCTTCCTGCTCTTCGGTTATGAAACCGTGCGCAGCGCGTCCACATCGCTCTTCATCACGCACTATGGCGCCGAATCGCTGCCATGGGTGATGGCCTTATCCCCCGTGGGCACGGGCCTCATGCTCTTTGGCTACGGTTTGTGCCTGACTCGACTCGGTGCACGCCAGACACTCGTCGTGACGAGCGTCGTCTCTGGTCTGGTCCTGGCCCTGTGCTGGGCCGGTCTTTCTGTAGCAGGTGGCCCTGCAAGTGCCCTGCTCTACATACTTCGCGAGGGCTACATCGTCCTCATCATCGAACAGTATTGGAGCTTCATTAACAGCACATTGAAGCCTGCGCAGGCAAAGCGCGTCAATGGACCCATCTGCGGCATCGCTTCGGTGGGGGCTATCCTTGGCGGCCTCGCCGTGGGCCGGCTCGCACCGATTTTCGGTACGCAGCCCTTGATTTTGATTACCGCCGTATCGCTGCTGCCTGCCGCAGCCTTCGGCCTCTACGCCTATCGCCTCGGGGGCACACCCCGCGGCGAGCGGGACAGTGGTGCCAGACACGGGTCCCTGGCTCTGGACCTGTTCGCCAAACATCGAGTGTTGGTTCATGTGGGTCTGTTCATCTTGCTCGCACAGACCGTATCAACGGTCCTCGACCTGTGCTTCAATGGCTTTCTCGCGGATGCCATCCCCGGGCAAGACGAACGGACCGCCTATCTGGGCAATTTTTATGCCCTGCTCAATGGCGGCGCCTTCTTCATGCAGTTCGTCATGACACCGCTGATCTTGCAACGCGTTTCCCTGCGGCACGTGCACATGGGTATTCCGATCATTCACATACTGGCAGCGGTCGTCGTGATCGTGGAGCCCCGACTGTTTACGGCTGCTGCAGCCTATGTCGTGTTCAAGACCTTCGACTATTCCCTGTTCCGCGCGGCAAAAGAGATGCTCTACATGCCTCTGCCTTTTGACGCGCGTTATCGAGCCAAAGAGGTGATCGATGCCTTCGGTTATCGCGCTTCCAAGGGAGTAACCGCCGGAGTCGTCGGGATCGCATCCTGGGCAGTTGGGACCCTGCCCGCCGTGACCTATCCCGTCGTGGCACTGCTGGCGGCGTTGGGCTGGCGGCAAGTCGCCCACCACGCCACGCAGGACTCAGGCGGCTGCGAATAACTCTTCGAAGAGCTTCACCGTCCGCCGGCGTTCCTCAGCAATCCTGACCTCGATAAACAGAGGTTCGCGATTGATCTGACGCTGTGACCACGCGTGCAGGAATCCAGCATAGCTGACGGTGCGATCGTAGACGGAAAGAATGTCTCGATGGTTCGTCAGCTTGCCCGTTTCCTCGTGGGGACGCACCTGATGGATGTGGTAGCCGGTGATTCGCTTCCCAACCCGCGCATACCAGTCACCGATGGGCTGCAAATTTCCCAGGTCACCATTGTTGCGAGCGTGCCCTACATCGAAGTGCGCCCCAATACGCCCTGCTTCGTGACCGATGCGGCCTTCGACAGAGTCGATCCAGGCGAGGTATTCACCGATCTCTGTGGCAAATCCCCGGTTGGGGCGATCCGCCGGTGTGCCCGGTTGGTTGTGGATATTCTCGATCGACACTCGTATACCGGCAGCGACGACGTCACGAAACAGCCCTTCGTAGCAGGAGAGGAACGAATCCCACGCGGCGGAGGGTTCACCGGCGGTATCAAACATGGCTGCTGCATTGATCTTGGGTACGTGGACTGTGAAAGAGTCGGTGGCGCACGCACGTCCATCATCGATCTGTCGAGCTACCTCCTCTGCACCGGCGACACGGCCGGTCTCTTCATCCCACACCAGATTTGGCAGGTGCCAGGACAGATAGATCGGTCGATCGTCGCGTAGAGCCTGAAGGTCGCGCACCGTCGCCGGCAGATCATATCTTGGCTCTCGTGGTCGCAGCTCGAGCACGGACAGCCCCGCGTCACGTGTCTCTCGCACCGTCTCAAGGGGGTCTCCATGAATCGACCACCCCACAGGGGAGTGATCGACATCAGCCGGTAGCAGACTCTGCTCATGGGGCCAGGGGATCTGTTCGAGTGCCCACTGGCCCTTGGCATCTCGCTCCAACAGACTGATTCCCGCGGGTCCGCCGAAGGCCTTCTCCGGATCGAGACCTCGTGTAGTGATCTCCTGACTGTCACCCATTCGGCGCGAGCGATCGAAGTGCCGATGGCCTGCCAGATACATCTCGACGGGCCATTCCTGCAGCCACGCTTCGATCCAACGTCTCGAATCTTGATCAAGCACGTCGATCGGGTAATGTGTCAAAATGACACGTCCCCGCACACCCGATTGACTCTCAGCGGCGAGCCAGTTGCGTTCCTGCTCCGACAGGCGCCCCGTGGAGGTGTCTGGCAGTAGAAACTGCACATCCCCGATATACACCGATTTGCTGCGCATGCACTGCCCGAGAATCGGCATCGCGCCTGGATCACGAAGCTCTGCATTGCCCGGTGTAAAGACCCACGGAACCTCCAGCGCCGCTGTCGCCGCAAGGAAGTTGCCAGCTGCCGTCGCGGTGCCATACGTCGTGATGTCACCGGTGACGGCAACCAGATCAGGAACCAGTCTGTTTGCTTCGGCTATCGCCCATTGCAAGGCCGCTGCGGCAGGCGTATCGGTTCGATCTGAAAGATGCAGGTCCGTGATCTGGATCAGTCGCACGCAATCATTCTTTCTCTTGGATTTCTCACAAGTGAATCGGATATACAGGGCTACATATCCTATGGATGTGGGTCCCGCGCACACTGGCATGACAGACGACATTACTGGCCGACAACGAAATAGAGCGGTCGGCGAATTGGCGCCGACCGCTCTTATCGATAACGAATCAGAATGAATGCAGCTGCCTCGACCCTGAACGCTGACGCCCGCAGACGTCGCGACCTGATCGCAGCATCTTCTACTTGATAAACAGCATTTCCTGATACGTCGGCAGAGGCCATAGATCGTCGGCGACGAGTCCCTCCAGGGCATCCACAGTCTCGCGAACCGCAAGCATCGCCGGCAGGATCTTCTTACATGCGTGCTTCGCCTCACCCAGCATCGACCCGTGCTCTGCTGCCATCGCCTTCTCGAGAGCGGCCAGGCTGCCAAGCAGCCCCTTCGTAAGATCTGTGACTTCGTTCAGGACAGACAGGTCGGCGTCGACACCTGCATCCTTCAAATTTGCAGCGGCCGCTGCCAACTCACTCTGATAGCGCATCGCGCTGGGATAGATGGTGGTCTTGCCCATCTCGACGACCAGATTCGCCTCAACGGTGACGGTCATGCAATACTGCTCGAGGTAAACCTCCAGGCGACTTCCCAGTTCGCGCTTCGACAACACCTTGTATTTGCCAAAGAGACTGACCACCTCTTTCGATGTGAGCACAGGCAAAGCATCTACGGAGGTTGTCAGATTGGGGAGACCACGCGTGGCCGCCTCGGCGTGCCACTCTTCCGAGTATCCATCGCCATTGAAAATGACCCGGCCGTGCTTGTTGATGATGTCCTTCAACAGTTTCTGCACAGCAGCATTCAGCTTCTTGGGATCCCCCTTGGTCGCCTTCTCCAACTCGGTGGCACAATAATCGAGCGACTCAGTGACGATCGTGTTCATCGCCACGAGGGGACCGGCGATCGATTGGTTCGACGCAACCGCGCGGAACTCGAAACGATTGCCCGTAAAGGCAAAAGGACTCGTGCGGTTACGATCACCGGCATCCTTTGGCAATGGCGGCAGCACGTCGACACCGACGGTGAGAGTCCCACTCTTCTTCGAAGACTTGGCGCCCCCTGACTTGATCTGCTCAAATACGTCGGTCAACTGATCGCCAAGGAAGATGGAGATGATCGCCGGTGGCGCTTCGTTGGCCCCAAGACGGTGATCATTTCCAGCAGAGGCAACCACAGCACGAAGCAGTGGTGCATGTAAATCGACACCGCGGATCAACGCTGCGCAGAACACGAGGAACTGGGCGTTGGCGTGTGGCGTATCACCCGGATCCAGCAGATTGCCCTGCGTCGCATTGCCAAGGGAGAAGTTGACGTGCTTGCCTGAACCGTTGATGCCGGCAAAGGGCTTCTCGTGGGTCAGGCAGGACATGCCATTTTTGTTGGCCACTCGACTCAGCGTCGTCATGATCAGCTGCTGATGATCGGTGGCGATGTTGCTGTTCTCGAAGACAGGCGCGATCTCATACTGTCCGGGCGCGACCTCGTTGTGACGAGTCTTGATGGGAATCCCCAGCTTGAACAGCTCATGCTCGCACTCGAGCATGAATGCCAGGACCCGTTCAGGGATCGCCCCGAAATAGTGATCGTCGAATTCCTGGCCCTTCGGAGAAGGAGCACCAAAGACCGTGCGCCCCGCATTGAGCAGATCTGGGCGTGCGTAGTAGAAGTTGCGATCTACGAGGAAATACTCCTGCTCAGGACCAGCAGTCGAACGCACACGACCGATTTCGCCGTGGCCAAATAGTGACAGGATACGCTTGGCGTGGATATCGAGAGCCTGCATCGAACGCAGGACAGGCGTCTTCTTGTCGAGGGCCTCCCCAGTCCATGAAATAAAGGCCGTGGGGATACACAGGGTCGTACCATTCGGGTTCTCGAGGATGTAGGCAGGGCTGGTCACATCCCATGCGGTATAACCCCGCGCCTCAAACGTGGCCCGCAAGCCACCAGAGGGGAAACTCGATGCATCGGGCTCGCCCTGAATCAGCTGCTGGCCAGAAAATTCACTTAGCGCTCCACCTGCACCGTCGGGCGTCAGAAAGCTATCGTGCTTCTCTGCTGTGGATCCGGTGAGTGGGTAGAAGACGTGGGTATAATGAGTAGCGCCCTTCTCGATGGCCCAATCCTTCATGGCCGAAGCAACGACATCAGCGACCGAGCTATCGAGCTTGGCGCCTTCATTGACGGTAGCCAGAACGGACTTGTAGATCTCTTTGGGCAGGCGAATCTTCATCACCTTTGTGCTGAACACATTCGACCCGAAGAGTTCGCCGGCGGGGGTCTCGGCGAAATTCAGCGGTTCCGCGGTAGGACTGTAGTTGTTAACGGCCTCAATGGCTCGCTGCCTGGCGCTACTTCCACTCATTATGCTCTCTCCGACGAACAAGGGGTTTGGCGAACGTGATGAGAAAAAGCAATAAGCGATCCATTGTAAAGTGTGGATTTACGTGGCGGATCAGCAGATTCGACCATTCTACAGACGAGATGCTAAGCCGTTGTTTCTATGAGACAACGTGTGAAGTTGGTCTTCGGATCCAGGGCCACATCCCTATATCCGAAAGGAAATGTCGGAGGATTTTCATACATAAATGTCGTAAATGGGCCTTGAGAGTCACAGACTGGCTCCGATCTCCGAGTCCTCTCCTGCGATGACGAGATCCTTTTCGCCGTGTGTCGCCAATTTCTCGTCGTTCAGCTGATATTTTCGACATCCCGGTGAAATCTGCGGACGGATCCTTCCACACCTCTGAGGATACCCGGAAATCCCACCACCAACAATGCGACATTTTTGTCCTATATACGCACCAATAATACAATTTCGTATATATCGAGTGATGGCGAATTCAGAAAATCGAACGACCAGGCCCCATTGTGCCAGCCCGAAAAAGAGAAAAGGCCGCATCCCCTGGCGAGATCCGGCCTCGTTGCTCGTTTCAGCCCATACGCCACTACATGTCGGATCCGCCCTCGACGGTCTGCTTGCCCAGAAATTCTGGCTGCCGGCGTGACGATTCGACCACCCGCCCATTGTGCAGGGTACGCATCGCTTCCAGTGATACATCAAACCGATTCGCAGGATGCCATAACATCCATCCCTGAGCCCCCGCGTCGCGCGCAGCAAGAATCTGTTCGGTGACATACTGTTCGTTGAAGCCGGTGACCCCGTAAGAAAATGCCTGTAACCAGGGCCGCACATCAACACCGTGCGCTTCAGCCAATGGCTTCAGACGGCGCACCCCTGCCTGTACCAGGTAATAGGGATAGTCTGATGGTCGCTCGATCCCCAGGAAAGGCCCAAAGAAGTGCGATGGATAGAGCATAGGACTGGCCACATCCAGAAGTGGCAGGAGATCCGTCAGTTTCTGCCCCAGTCGGCGCAGATCCGCCTCGCGTCCCCATGCGGCAACACCGAAGAGATCTGCTGCAAGCAGAACATTTGTATCGATCAGCCGCCCTCGGGTCCGAGCAACGAACTCGGTGATCACCTCGTGTTTTGCCAGATGCCATGTATCGAAGTCGAAGAGGGCGTCCGCCAAATCACCCTCGGTGGGAAATCTGACATAGTCCAACTGAATCTCGTCGACACCAAATCGTGAGACCTCTGTCACGATCTCAAGTAGATAATCCTGCACTTGTGGCAGAGACGGGTCGAGCCATCCCTTTCCCCACGGCGCACCATCACCTGACAACGACCGCGGCCGCAATTCGGGTCGCACCACTGCAAGTCGTTCATCGTAAAAACAAGTGAGTCGGGCCACCACATGCAGACGTCGCTTGTGCAGTTCGCGGACCAATGCTCGCGGACGCCGAATGGGCGCCAGCGAATCAACCTGCGTCGCCAGAGCAAGGGGAACTCGTGATGGATAGCTGAGATCGCCCTGCCTGTCCTTGATGTCGAAGATGATCGTGTTGCCCCCGACGGCGATTAACGAATCTGCCAAAGCCAGGATGCGCGCACTTCCCGCGGTTCGTGCTGTCACGTATAGGCCACGCACCTCTGTGCCATCTGTCGCGATGCGCCCTCGCGAACCAGACACTAGCGGAACATGCAGTGTTTGCCCCGGCATCAGTCGATCTGAATCGATCGCACTGGCGACCCGGATTCCCTCGGCCAACTCGCCGGTCGTATAGAAGTCGGTTGCCGGAAGCAGCCGCGCCGCGATACCCAACAATGATTCGCCACGTCGAACGACAACGACAGAATCACTCCCAGATTCCAGGTGTTGGGCTGACTCTTCGTCTTGAGCTGCCCTTGCGCCTTCGGGGCAAGCCACGCAGAGCAACCCCAGGCAGGCGATCGCGATTCGCAATCCGGCCTTGGCAGCGACGTGCTGAAGGGTATTTGTCCGTGTTGGATACATAGGTATTAGAAAAGCGAGAGTTGCCTTGAACAAATCGAGAAAATTGTAAAAATTGTCATAAAAACAAGTACTTATGAAAGCTACGAATGCCCTGACAGATCAGCAAGATGATCCCAGTGGAACAGCTGGTTGCCCATGGCGACGTAGGCGTCTCCGGTTGCCGGCTTCACAAGCCACAGATGATCCTGAGAAAAAGCAGCTACGCGATCACCTGGGATCGCTGCCACACAGCGGATCGGCGCAGGAAGACAGATCGGCTCGTCTAGTGAATGACCTGTCCGCTGATAGATCACGACACCGTCATCCGTTGCGATCACGACTCGATCTGACATGGTCGCCACGGATTGGAGCTTGCCCCCTTGCTCGAAAACGTGCTGCCAGACAAGTGGCGAATCTGTCAGCTCACCGCTCAGGTCCTGCTCGAGTTTCTTGCAGAGTCTTGCTGTCGTAGCAGTCCACGTCCTCTCCCGTCGCAAGACAGACGAAGCCCTCTCCCGCGCCTCGTACACTGGCCCCCGACTCGCCGAAACCGTGCGCCTCAGCGGCATCGATGTTCCACAACCTCAGATGTGGATCAGCAGCACACACCCGGATATGTGCCTCCATAAACAAGACCATCCGAACCAACGCACAGATTCCAGATGTAGCTCTCCTTCTCGTCGCGAAGCGGTTCAGCCCACTCGCGCGTCGCCAGGTCCAGACAGTGCAGATACTCGTAGGTGCCGCAGGTTCCAATCAGCAACTTTTCGTTCTGCCAATTGCAGGACGGCATAGGCGCCGCTATCACCGGGCAAGGCGATGTCCTCCCCCTCTCCCGTGGCAGGATTGATCACGACGAGAGTCCCTGTCCCACCAGCGGCGAAATTCGACACGACGACTTTCTCTTGCCCGTCGATGGGATCGGTGAAGGAACCGATACCGAGA
>Ga0114999_10008363_pt1 | contig 11541 bp, 9 predicted proteins | sample ArcticOcean_MG_C_3_FD_89820 | JGI IMG/M metagenome (GOLD analysis project Ga0114999, IMG submission 89820) | Marine microbial communities from western Arctic Ocean - ArcticOcean_MG_CB8_126 | ecosystem: Environmental > Aquatic > Marine > Oceanic | place: Arctic Ocean: Canada Basin | collected...
CTACTTTGGTTGCCTGCATGTCTTCGAACCGCATCGGCAGGTCGAGTAGCTCACGGGCCTTGCGGTCGACTCTGTCGCGTACGTTCGTTTGCGCAGTCGGTGTGACCAGGAAGTTCCCCCCACGCCCTGCCGGCTTGGGGTAGATCATTCCGTCTATCAACCACATGTGATCGACCCCACCATAGAGGGTGTCACCTGGCACTTGAACCACGACGGGGCGCCTTGCATGCCAAGCGGGGTCTAGAAAATCCCACATCTCTGGCGGTTCTGCGATATGGGTGTCAGCGTCCACTACGAGTGCCATGATTTTGCGCCTCTTCGACTAGATTCCCAACTCTAATATCCCAAGTCGAGTATCTTCTTCGCAATACTCATCGTCAAGCGAAACACGCTTCGCAGTGCGATCAGGTGGAAGCTACTTCAATGCGCTCGCCGGTTCGACTTTCAATGACCCAAGGCTCCCCTTCAACGCAGACTTGCTCACCGTTCTCTGCCGCCCGCGCACCACGTGGGATCAGTCGCATCGGTACTGAAAATCCGAACCCTAGAGGCTGCGCCGGGTCTCCCGATTTAGTGCAGCGCCCACCACCAGGTGGCGTTGTTCGACGCTTCTCGATGGGGTGTCGAGGTGACTTCGGCCCAGGAACTGAACCACATAGCGCGGCTCATGGAGCCGGCTTCGCATGAGGCGACCAAAGCCCGGATAGAACCGGGTAGAAGAGGAAGGGCTGACGGTTACGGGGCGGACAGGCGACCCCGGACGCGTGTACTTCGATGATCCCGGCGGCCACCGTCTCCAGTTGGTTCTATAACGGCCACGACGACTAGGGCGGCCGCCATGGGCGCTCGTTGGCGCGTCAGTTACTAGATGGTCGTGGCTGTCGGAGTGGGGACTGCTGATGGGCGACGAAAAAAGGCCCTGAATGGGGCCCTTTGGGGTTGTGCCTGGGTTGGCTAGTCTAGTGGAGAAGGCCAGGCCTGAGCAGGTCCGCCACCGGGGCGATGAGCTGGCGCACGATCTCTTTGCTAATCAGGCCTAACTCCGCACCTTCTTGGCACAACTCCTCAAGCAGCCATTAGCGGTGAGCGATTGCTCGTAAACCTCGCGCGAAAGCCGGTCATGGAGCGGGGTTGTCACGGCCCGGACTCGATCCGCGAATGTATTGGTGGTTCTAGTGGTGTCCGGGACTTACCTCCTCCGACGCTTGGTGCTAACGATATCCTCGCTTGGTTCATATTGGCCTTAACTACTTGGTCCCGACCGCGCTTTCTTGATGTATTCAGTTTCACACCGCCTCACAACCCCTAGATCACCCCTTAGAGCAATTAAATAAATATTCCTCAGTGATACTTCTTTCATCACCCAGGGAGTTCCGCAACGTGGACATCGACTCATGGCGCGCGCGCTCGGGTAGCGAAAGAGTTGAGCCCGCCTCCCCGAACCGACCCATTCCACTGGACCGCTAACCGCGTTCCACATCACGAATCACGATGGACCCCGCGTAGGCACTCGGGCACCCGAGTGCGGCTCGAATGCATCGATGCTTCGCATTCGTTGCTCCGCCAGAGGCGCTGCAAGGAGAGAGCAGTTAATGCGGCACAACCGTAGGAAACACAGAGCGAGGGTGTAAAATCCGGCGCGGCGGCAGAACCTCCCACCAATCGGCCAGGAGCGAGTGCGGTCCCAGTTTTCGAGCGGACGTTCGCGGGAGCGCGAACGCACCAAGTGTACATGGTGCCGCCAACAAGCAGGTTAGTTGTAGGTTCGACCTATCTTTCGCTAGAAGGACTCAGCGTTGATCGAGATTGAGCATGTCACGAAGCGGTATGGTGCCATCACCTCGGTTGACGATGTGTCGTTCAGTGTCCCGCTAGGCGAGGTCGTCGGATTCGTTGGGCCTAACGGCGCCGGCAAGTCAACCACGATGAAGATCATCGCCTGCCTACTCCCACCGAACGAAGGTTCCGTCAAGGTCGCCGGGTTCGATACGGTGTACCAATCCACGAACGCCCGCCGTAACCTAGGGTACTTGCCAGAGTCTGTCCCGCTGTACGCGGACATGACCGTTCGGTCGTACCTCGACTACATGGGTGCTTTGCGAGACATACCCAAGCGGGAGCGCGGCCGACTCGTCGATGGTGTCATCGACAAGGTGGGGGTTGGCGAGTACCGGAATCGTTCTATCCGAACGTTATCCAAGGGGTACCGTCAACGAGTTGGGATAGGGCAGGCCATTTTGCACGAGCCTCCCGTAGTTATTCTCGACGAACCGACGAACGGCTTAGACCCCGCGCAGATGGTCGAGATGCGGAAGCTCATCAAAGACCTCGGTAAGGACCACGCGGTCCTTCTCAGCAGCCACCTTCTCTCGGAGATCGCGCTGATTTGCGATAGGATGGTCGTCATTTCCCGAGGGCGAATCGTTGGCGACGGGTCGATTGGGGAGCTCGCGAAGACAGCCAAGCTCGGCGCCAGCGCAACCGCAGAAGACATCTTCATGTCACTGACCGGAACCGCAGAGGCGCAGGCCACTGATGGGTAAAACGTTCATCATCGCCCGCCGTGAAACAATCGCGTACCTGACATCGCCATCGATGTACGTAATTGCGGCGGTGTTCGCAGGGATAACCGGCTACTTCTTCGTCGATGGCATCTCTGTGCCTTTCCCTGAGGCAACGGTGAGTCCATATGCGGGGGCGATCATGCTGGCGTTGGTATTCATTGCGCCCGCGCTCACTATGCGACTGTTCGCCGAAGAGTTGAGGCTCGGAACCCTAGACCTCGTGATGTCCGCGCCGGTGAACGAATGGCAGGTGACGTTGGGCAAATACGTCGGCGTGCTGGTGCCTTTCGCTTTCATGCTGATGGTAACCCTGTTCTTTACCGCCTTGCTGTACTGGCTCGGGACTCCTGACTCTGGCCCCATCCTCACCGCGTACTTAGGCCTCTTCCTTTATGGCGCTGCGGCGCTCGCCGTCGGCTTGTGGGCGTCCTCCATTACGGCGAATCAAGCGCTCGCGGCGGTCGTGGGGATCGGTCTTTTGGTGCTGTTTTCTGTCACGCAAATCGCGGCGGCCAGTACCACCGGTTGGATTGCTGACGTACTTCAGATGCTATCGATAGTGGATCATTTCGCCAATTTCCGGCGTGGTGTGTTCGACCTTTCGGACGTGGCCTACTACGTGAGCCTAATCGCGACATTCCTATTCTTGTGCGTGCGGACTTTGGAAAGCCGACGATGGCTATGATTGTCGACTCGGAGCGCAACCCATGTTGACTCACTTCAACCGCTGGCGAGACGCGCTTACCGATACGTTCGATCAGGCTCCCCTCGCGGCTGGAGCGGGCGCAGTAGGCGTCGTGGGTCTAGTCGTCGGAGCGCTGGTTCGCTTGCTTGCGCCGACGATTGGGGCCACCGGCACGGTCGTCTTGTCGGTTAGCCTCGCACTGGTTGCCTTCGCCGTGTTGGATCGGCTGGCACGGACGAGATCGGCGGTCGGTCGCCGTCGCCGTCGCTACGGCCTGAGCGTTGCCCTCACCCTCGTCGCGTTCGCAGCCCTGCTGGCTGCGGTGAATGTACTGATCTCTGCCTTGGACGTTAGATCGGATCTGACCGCCGCACGTCAATTCACACTAGCCAATCAGACAGCGGCGGTATTAGACCGGATGGACTCTCCTATCGAGGCGGTCGCATTCTTCGTGGACCGATTCGATGGTGCGGACCCCGTACAAACGGCGCTTCGTAACCGAACCGAAGACTTACTGCGAGAGTTCGAGCGGATGTCTGATGGCCGATTCTCATATCGATTCGTCGACCCTGAAACGCAGCCCTTGCTCGCTCAGGAGTTGAGGATAAGCCGCTATCCGTCAGTAGTGTTTGTCGCCCCCAGTACCGGATTGCGTAGCACCGCGTTCGCGTCGAGCAACGTTGAGCAGTCGTTCTTGACGTCATTGCTCATCGCGACGGGGGGCGCTCAAAAAACTGCATATGTACTCGCTGGGCACAGCGAGATGGAACCCGACGATAACGACGTTCGCAGCGCGCGAGGCTTCGGGGTGGCTGCGGAAGGCCTCCGCAACGACATGTTTCAGGTCGCGAATCTGAACCTGTTGAGCACTGGCGCAGTCCCTGCAGATGCGGCCGTGCTCATCGTGCCATCGCCTCTTGACGCGCTGACGGCGCTCGAAGCGGCCGCGCTTGACAACTACCTGCAAGGTGGAGGCCAGGTCCTCGTTACGATCGAGCCCGAATCGGATCGTTCGTGGGCGGCGTGGCTCTCCCGTTGGGGCGTTAGTGTGGCCGAGGGGTACGTGATCGACCTGGGTCAGGGTCATCATCTGGCGGGCACGCCAGGAGTGCCGCTGCTAGCGCCTGACCAGTACCAGGCGCCTTATATCACCGGTGGCTTGGATGCCACGCTGTTCCCCGGGCTGACCCCGCTCGGGCTTGTCGCTGATCCGTCGGTCATCCCCAACCTTGTAGATTTTGACGTTTTGGGCTTGACGACACCCGATTCGTTTCTGGCTTCGCAGCTATCACAGACCACGCCGGACGCTGATGGTGATGTGCATCCGTATCCGATTGGCCTGCTGATGCGTTCAGTAGGCCCTGTCGACAAGCCGCCACCGGGCGCCGATGAGGCGCGACTGGGGACACTGATGGTGTTGGGGGATGGAGATTTCGCTTCCAACCGGTTCTTCCCCGCACTCTCCAACGGTGATCTGTTCCTCAATGTGGTCAACGACCTTGCAGGCGATGTTCCGCTGGCATCGGTTCGTTCGAAACCGCTGGAGTTTCGTGAGTTGGTCATAACAGACCAGCAGTTCACGCTCGTGAGGTTCCTTGGGTGGTTCGCCTTGCCGCTGCTGTTGAGTGCCGGGGCCGCTGGGGTTTGGCTGCGGAGGAGATAGCGAATGCCTCGGAGAGAGATCGCGGCAATCTGGATCACGCTTGCGGTGGTATCCGTTATTGCGGGCGTCTACCTGCTATTTAAACCTGACCCGCCAGTAGCGACAGCCCCCGCGTTTTTTTATCACTTGAACGCCACAGACATCGTGGGCGTTGCGGTCAGCCTAGATTCAGGCACCATTGCATTCGCGTGGGACGAAACTGACGAAGTCTGGCGGTTCGACGACGCCACGCGCGAAGAGCCCGACCCCGAACGCTGGGGAGGAATGCCGGTGCTACTGGCTGGCCCACGGGTCGAGCGGACGCTCACTGTGGGCTTGGATCTCGCTCAATTTGGCCTTGCCCCGCCACGAATGCTCATCGACATCTCGTTGGAAGGCGGGGCTTCATTCGAAGTGATGGTTGGGAACGAGACGCCCGACGGAGGCGGCCACTACGTGATGCACGGGAATGACGACCGCGTGCTGCTGATCGATAGTGCATGGTCCCGGGTTATCGAAAGGCTCGTCGCTGAGCCTCCGCGGAAGTTGCAGCCGACGGGCCAGTAAGGTACCCGCGCTGGAGGAAGAAACCCTCTTATACACGGAACCCATGTCCTCCTCCCTTTCAGTTCAGGGCGGAAGTGGAGAGTGACGCGGTCAGTGATCCTGCTTGCGGACAGATAGGCCGTAATCGAGCCGATTCCTGGTCAACTGAATCCATAATTGACGCCTTGTGGCCGGTGCCGTATATTTTCCGCCGTATGCGCACATGCGCGACCGCGTGGGTCCCTGGGTCTCCGGACCGAGTTACGTCCCTCCGCGCCGCGTACTACTCGTAGATTCGGCATCATTTAGCCAGGGAGATTGTGTTATGCCAATCATCGATTCCGATGCCCACGTTATCGAGTCTGAACGGACTTGGGAGTTCATGGAAGAGCATGAACAGGACTTCAAGCCGTTTGTTGTAGTTCCCAAGGTCTCGGGTGAGGCGAATCTGGCCGGGGGGTTCTCAGGGCGCAGGAACGTGGTCAGCGAGTTCTGGATCATAGAGGGTCGCGCCGCATCCAAGCGTTCCAATTTTCGCGATCCCGAGGTCAGTGAAGAAACCGCTGAGGCCTCGGACATCGCGAAACGCCTCGCCCACATGGATGAGCTTGGAGTTGATGTCCATGTGTTGTACCCGACCATCTTCCTTCGGCCGCTCACGCGTCGCCCGGAGGTTGAGCTCGCGCTCTATCGAAGTTACAACCGCTGGATGAACGAGATATACGAGCAAGGCGGTGGCCGCTTGCGTTACGCCGCAATGCTCCCGTACATGTCTATTGATAAGTCCATCGAAGAGATGCACTGGGCTAAGGAACACGGTGCGTGCGGGCTCTTCATGCATAGCGTCGAGCATGAGCGCCGGCTGTCGGACCCTTACTTCGACCCAATCTACCGAGAAGCCGAAGCCTTGGATCTGCCTATGTGCATCCACGCCACGTCAGGAAATTTCAGTCAGTTTGACCTCTTTCAACAGGACGCCGGATTCTCGACCTTCAAGTTACCCGTGGTTGGCGCTTTCCACGACTTGTTGATGAAGCAAGTGCCATCCAAGTTCCCCAACTTGCGCTGGGCGTTCGTTGAAGTCTCATCTGAGTGGGTGCCCTACGCGCTGAACGACATGATGCTCAGGTTCAAGAAGGCAGGCCGTCCGTGGCCTGCGAAAGATATCCTCCGCGAAAACAACATGTTCGTCGCGTGCCAGACCGCCGATGACCTGGATTGGGTGCTCCAAACGGTCGGTGACGACAACATCGTTGTGGGCTCCGACTATGGCCATAACGACACGTCGTCAGAACTGCGCGCACTGAATAATCTGAAGGCCGATGGCAGGGTGCCAGCGGCTTCGGCAGACAAGATTCTTGAGGCCAACGCTCGAAGGTTGTACTCACTGTAAGAGACCGCAATTGATATCTGAGCTCTGGGAGGAAAACGTGAAGAATCTGAGATTCTGGAATTCGGTAGGACGAGGTCGCGGCTTGCTGCTGATGGGGGGGCTCGCCTTGTTCTTGGCGCTCTTCCTGAGCGCGTGCTCGGATGACCCAACTCCAACTCCAACCGCAAAGCCGATGCCGGGTGCCACGGCGACGCCGACATTATCTGGGCCTGCGATAACGACAGGTGGGATTGGTACGTTTGCGGTGCGCCGCGACCCTCCGGCGAACTTCGATATGATGATGACGACGATCTGGTACGACCTGAACCAGATGGGCGCTCCCATCTGGGGTAGCGGTAATCTGGTCCGGCCTTGTGACGACGACGTTTACGCGGTCTGCCCCGGAATCGCAGAAAGCTGGGAGAACAACCGCGACTTCACCCAGTGGACGTTCAACATACGCAGCGGTGTGAAGTGGCACGATGGCACACCGCTCACCGTTGAGGACGTGAAGTTCTGGCTGGACCTGATGTTTACAGGGTACGAAGGCACCGGTGGCGCCACGCGAGCCCCAGCCTGGTACGCGGCCACCTTCGGGAAATTCGACAGCACGACGGTCATTGACTCTGACACCATTCGCATAACGCTGAAAGAGGGCAACCCGCTGTTCTTGGACGTGTTGTTCACGCCATACTTCACCATCGGTCACGCACGGCACATTGCCGAACCGATGCTTGAAGCAGGGAACATGGAAGTTGCCCCGCTCGACACCGGCATGATGGGTCTGGGCCCCTTTACTTTCCAAGGTTACGAAAAGGGTAGCGTTATGCACGTCCTGGCCAACAAGGACTACTGGGACCAAGACGAATACGGCCGTCAGTTGCCCTACATGGATGGCATGGACTTTGCCATCATGACCAGTGCGGACGTGATGGACGCGGCAATCCGAACTGGTCAGCTCGACGGAGGATCACCTGGCTATGGGTACATTCTGACCAAGCCGCGGTACGATGCGATGCTCGCTGATCTTGGCGACAAATTCTTTACCGTCCAGGTTGCGTCGAGCTTCGGGACCGGTAGCGGTTCTGGCCTCGCTTGGAACCTTCTGAAGGAAGGCCCTTGGCAGGACGTTCGCGTCCGCAAGGCGGCTGCTCTGTGGATCGACAAGCAGCAGTCCATCGACGGCGTAACGGGCGGGTTCGGCCTGGTCGGCGGATTGCTGAACCTTGTAACCCATTCTCGAACCCGGACATCATGACGTGGCCTGGATTCAACCCGGACACCAAGGAAGCAGACAAAGCAGAAGCAAAGACTTTGATGGCCGAGGCGGGCTATGCAGATGGCTTTGAGGTCAACTACAACTGCCTGTCGACCGGATCATGGCCTGACCGATGTGAGTTCCTGGCCGCCCAATTGGCCGGCCTGAACATTAAGCTCAAACTTGAGCTGATGGACGCGCCAGCTTGGAAAGTGGCGGCCACGACGTTGGACTACGGCGCGGTTCAGAGTGCGGGCGGCATCACGAGTCATCTGCCTGAGCCAAACGAGCCTGGCTTCTTGCCATACAGCAAGAGCAAGGTTGGTATCGTCAAGCATGAAGACCCCAAGGTGGGAGAATATTTCACGCGCTTGAAGGCGACCAATGACTTCGAAGAGCGGAGAACCATCTGGCAGGACTTCGAGCGCTACTGGCTCCAAGAGCAGTACTACGGGGTGCCGATTGCGGGCAACCTCGCAACGATCCCTTACCGCTCGTGGGTAAAGGGCCGGATTCACCCACCGGAACAGATTATGTCGTACCTCGACTTCGCCACTGTCTGGCTCGATAAGTAGTAACCGTTGCTAACCCGATAGCGGGGCGATCCCGCCCCGCTGCCGGGAGGAACACCAATGACACGATACTTGGTTCGGAGACTTGCTCTCTATTTCCCCACCCTGATACTAGCTTCGTTAGGGATATTCGGAATCATGCGCGTCATCCCTGGTGACGTCGCGATGGTGATTCTTGGTGGGGAAACGAGTACCCCGGCTGCGTTGGCACAAGCGGACGCGCTCCGGGAGCGTTTGGGCCTCCTGGACTCGCTCCCCGTACAGTACTTCCGGTGGGTTTGGAGCATGGTAAACGGCGAGTTTGGCGGTACCTCGCTGGTGAGCCGCGAGCCTATCTCAGAGATTCTGGCCCGTCGTTTGCCGGTGACGCTCGAGCTCGCAGCATGGACCGCGCTTATTGCGTGGGTCGTGTCGATACCAGCGGGCGTTCTCGCTGCGGTCTACCAGAACCGGACACCGGACTACGCGGTCCGGTTCGTCACCCTCGCGGGCACAGCGCTGCCGAATTTTTGGATCGCGCTCATGCTAATCCTTGCGTTGCTCGTTTGGTTTTCCTGGACTCCGCCCATCTTCTACGTGAAGATTTGGAACGACCCATGGATGCACATGCAGAAGATGATTTGGCCTGCCCTCATCTTGGCTTGGGGATATAGCTCGTACCTGACCCGCGTAACCCGGTCCACCATGCTTGAGGTGCTCAGGCAAGACTATGTGCGGACCGCCCGAAGTCGGGGCCTCGTTGAGCGGATCGTGGTTGCTGGGCATGCCCTGCCGAACGCCCTGATCCCGGTGGTCACGCTGGGCGGACTCCAGCTCGCAACCCTTTTCTCGGGCACGGTCGTCATCGAGCAGGTCTTCTCACTCCCTGGAGTGGGCCAAGGGGTAGCTCAGGCAGCCTTTGAGCGCGATTACCCGGTTATCCAGAGCATCGTGATGTTGTTGGTAACGCTGATGCTGACATTGAACGTTGTCATCGATGTCATCTACGCCAAGCTTGACCCGAGAATCAGCTATGCGCGGTGACCGAGGGAGACATTATGACAACGACTGATAGACCTTCAGGCATCCGTACGGGGCAGGCTCTTTCCGACTGGGAATTGGGTACCCTCCCTAGGTGGCGTCGACGTACGATACGTGCCGCGAGGCACTATCCCGTGGGTTTCGCAGGTGGAGTCGTCCTTGGGCTCTTTATAGTGGCAGCGGTTCTCGCTCCGTGGATCACACCTCACGATCCCTTGATACAAGACATTCCCCACAAACTAGCTTCACCCTCACTCCAGTACCTATGGGGTGCGGACAACTTCGGGCGAGATGTCCTCACCCGCGTCATATACGGAGCGCGCGTCTCGCTTTTCGTTGGATTCGCCTCCGTGGGTATCGCCACTTTCATCGGCGCGCCAGTTGGCGTCGCATCTGGTTACCTGGGAGGAATCACTGATTTGGTGATCCAGCGGTTGGTCGACATGATGCTGGGATTCCCTGGATTGATCCTCGCCATGGTCATGGTGGTTGCCCTGGGTGCTTCCCTCGGCAACGTAACGCTCGCGATCGGCGTGGTGTTCCTGCCGCGCGTCGTGCGTTTGGCCCGCTCATCTGCGCTCACCGTGAAGGAGGAGCCGTTTGTCCTCGCCGCCCACGGGACGGGCGCAAGCAGCATACGGATCATGTTGCGGCATATCTTGCCGAACTCGTTGGCGCCGGTCTTCGTGCTGGCTACGGGCTACCTCGGAACGGCGATGGTGGTAGAGGCGAGCCTGAGCTATCTGGGACTGGGCGTCCCGCCACCGAGTCCTTCATGGGGCAGCATGATCCGTGCGGGGGCTAGCGGAAACCTCGAAAGTGCGCCTTGGCTGTCCATGTACCCGGGATTGGCCCTAGCAGCCGTGGTCTTCAGCGTGTCGTTCCTTGGCGACGCACTCAGAGATGCGTTAGATCCGCGACTGCGCGGCACTAGTTGACGGCAGCCGGGACTCAAGCAAGAGGGGAATGGGGCAACGTGGACGCACGCCACCGAGCGAGCGGAAATCGATGGGCCCTGTGGGGTGCGTTGGCCGGCATCGCGGTAATCATCGCAATCCCAGGCTATGCCTACTACCAGCAGGTAATCTCACCGGGCAACGCGACTGCAGTTTCGATTGACGGTCACCAGTTGTTGTCAACGCAAGATCTCGTCCGTGCTGTCGTCGTGCAGCAGATGCTGTCCAATGCCCCGACGGATCTGTCTGGTCTGGGACGCGCTCCCTTCGTTGTCGCGGATGATGCGCTGAACGCCGAACTGCTGCGTTCAGAGTTGGCAGCCCGGGGCGCGGAGGTAACCGCGGCCGACATCGAGGCTGTGATTAGGACTCGATTCCACGCGACGCCACAAGCGGGAGATGTTACGTCAGACGCTGATCTTGACCGGCTTTACCGGGAGGCTTACACACGATTCCTGACGGAGCGCGCAGTGTCGGACTCCGAGTTCCGCAAGACGGTTGAGCAGACGCTACTCAGCGAGCATATGGCCGCCACTATGGCCGGCGGTACCTTGGACCTCAACGAGTGGTTGCGCGAACGAAGAAACGATCAACAAGCCGAGGTGAACCTCGGTTCAGTGATATACGCACGGGTGCTCGACGAAGTTCGAGCGTCCTTGCCGCGGGGCACCAATAACCAGCAGGAACAGCAATGACCGCACTGCTTGAGATTCAAGACCTTCAGACTCACTTCCAGTCCGACATGGGGACCGTTAAAGCTGTCGATGGCGTCTCGTACGACGTGGAGGCGGGCGAAACCCTGGCTGTCGTAGGTGAGAGCGGCTGCGGTAAAAGCGTAACCGCGTTGTCCGTGATGCGGCTGATCCCGAGTCCTCCGGGTCGCATCGTTGGCGGCCAGGTGCTCTATAAGGGCAGGGACTTGCTGA
>Ga0114999_10008367_pt1 | contig 11540 bp, 8 predicted proteins | sample ArcticOcean_MG_C_3_FD_89820 | JGI IMG/M metagenome (GOLD analysis project Ga0114999, IMG submission 89820) | Marine microbial communities from western Arctic Ocean - ArcticOcean_MG_CB8_126 | ecosystem: Environmental > Aquatic > Marine > Oceanic | place: Arctic Ocean: Canada Basin | collected...
CCGCCGCGCGCGCCTTCGCGACGGCGTACCTGATGACGGCGGCGGAGCCGATCGAGTACCTCTACGCCTACGCGGCACCCAACAACACCGGCATGCTCAGCGGTATTGATCTCAATGGTGATGGTCTGGTTGCAACGGACGATCACCAAGGCAGTCGCGAGCATGGCGACGATTCGTTTGGCTTTGGCGTCTACCCCGGCCAGTACTCCATCGCTGTGCTATCGCGCTATCCGATCATCAGCGGCGAGTCGCGGACGTTCCAGAATCTGCTGTGGCGCGACCAACCGGGCAATCATTTCCCCGCCGACTTCTACAGCGCGGAGGCGCAGGCTGCGCTTCGACTCTCGAGCAAGTCGCACCAGGACATTCCAGTTGCTGTCGACGGCCAGCGCTTGCATCTTTTCCTATCGCACCCCACACCGCCGGTTTTTGATGGCGATGAAGACCGCAACGGAAGACGCAACTTCGACGAGATCATGCTCTGGCGGCAGTACATCGATGGCGTCGAGAGCTTGGTCGACGATACCGGTCGGACAGGCGGCTATGCCGCTGGCATGCCGTTCGTGGTGGTCGGCGACCTCAACGCGGCCGAAGGCGATGCGGCGGTGTACGACGGGGTAACTGCGATCGATCAGCTTCTTGCCCACACGGCGATTCAGGATCCGGCCGACTGGGTGGTCAGCGAGGGAGCACCGGACAATCCGTGGGCAACGACTGAGTTCGGCGATCGCGGCCGCCGTATCGACTATGTGTTGCCAAGTCGCGGCATCGAGATTCGAGACGGCGGGGTTTACTGGCCGGCCGCTGCGGCCGATCCCGACGACAATGCTCGCGCGCTGCTTGCCTCGGACCATCGATTGGTCTGGCTCGATCTGCGACTGCCAGCGGTGGCAGCTGACGGCGGCGAGGTCGCCGCAGAGCGTTAGCGGGAGATGCCCCAGACGTGCTGCAGCGTGCGCACGATCAGCACGCTGTTGGTGATCGCAGGGGTGGCCCAGATGATCTCACCCATCTCGTTGCTCGCCAGGAGTTCGTACTCTGGCCCCGCCTTGACCACATGCACCGTGCCGTCTTCGGTGGAGAAGTAGATCTTCCCGTCGGCGGCGACGGGCGAAGCAACGTAGGAGCCGCCGGTGGCGCCGATGCGGGCGCGGTAGAGCATCTCCCCACTGGCCGCATCGTAGGCCGTGAGGCGTCCGTTGTTGGCGTTCGTGTAGAAGATGCCCCGATACAGCAGCGGCGTCGGGATGTACGTGCCGCCGCGGTTCTTGCTCCACACGATGTTCTCGTTGGTCTCGGATCCATCGGGCAGCGAGATGTCACCCTCGCCGCCAGGGCGCACCGCGTAGATCGGACGGATGGGCGGGTATCCAGCGGTGATATACACGATGCCGTCGCCGACCACCGGGGACCCGACAACGACCTCGGAATTGGGCCCGAGGGTCCATAGTTCCTTGCCAGTCGCGGGGTCGTAGGAGCGGATGGTCTTGGCATTGGTGATCAGTTCGTCGCGCGGCGCGCCACGGTAGACCACCGGTGTGCCCCAGGACGGGATCTCGTCGCGGTCCGTGCGCCAGCGTTCGGAGCCGTCGGTCAGGTCGTAGGCCGCGATGAAGGAGCCCTTCTGCACGTCAGCCTGCACGATGACGGTGTCGTCGTAGATCACTGGCGATGCGGAGTGGCCCCACTGATAGTCAGGGTCGTAGAACCAACCGGAGTCGAGCGGGCCGAGGTCGGTCCGCCATACTTCCGTGCCGTCAAAGTCGAAGGCGACCAGCATGCCGACGCTGCCAAACAGCGTCACGACCACGTTGCCGTCGGTAACCGGAGACGAGTTGGCCTGGCTCGACTTGGTATGTCGCTTGACCATCGGGACGCCTACGTAGACGTCGCGTTCCCAGAGCACGGCGCCGCTGGTGCGGTGGATCGCTGTGACGAAGAAGCGATGCTCCGAGAGATCGTCGACGGGCGCGACGTCGCCGTAGAGCCCGGTCTTGATGGTGTTGTCGCCGGCCGAACTCACCGCAGAGGTGACGAACACGTGGTCGCCCCAAGCGATCGGGCTGGAGTTGGCGATGCCGGGCATGGGAGTCTTCCAGATCACACCGGCCGTGGAATCGGCGTCCCAGTTGATCGGCGCGTCCTTGCCGTCACCGCTGCCGGAGCCATCGTGGCCGCGAAAGCTTGGCCATCCGTCCACCGCCTCGCTGTTCGGATCGCCGGCGTAGCGCGCATCGTCACTCTCGTCGGCCGCGTCGCCGAGGCGAATCAAGTCGGCCTCGTCGGGATCAACCGGGCTGAGTCCTGTATTGCTGTCGCCGACATTGAGCTGGGCCCATTCGATGACACCACCACGGCCGCCGAAGAACAGCCGCTCGCCCTGCGGACCGGCGAAGGCGTTGGGGCCCGTCGCCGCGTAGGCGACAGTGACATCGTCGGAGGTTGAGAGGAGGTGTCCATCGCCCGCGGCGATCTCGACGACAACGCCTGCATCCTCGTTCCGGTACATGCCCTCGAAACGCGGCAACTGTGCCGGGTCGAAGACAAAGGGAGCCGGGGCCGGCGCATCGACAACCGCAGCATCCCGCAGGTCGGTCGCTAGCGCGTCGTGGCCATTGTCCTCGGCGATCTGGAGCGCCTGATCGCGGAGGGGCCGGGGTAGCGGGCCGGTGGCAATCGCTGCCCGGGCGGTAGCGGTATCGCCGCTCTGGAGCGACTGCATCAGCACCTGGCCGACGCCTTCGGACCCGTGCTGCAACAGGAGCAGGGCGATCTCGGTGTGCCCATTGTCCATTGCCCAGACGAGGGGAGTCGCCTGGTAGAAAGTGTCGGACACGTTGGCATCGGCGCCGCGCTCGAGCAGGAGCGCCACGATCTCGGCGCTACCGCGGTCAGCCGCGAAAAACAGCGCAGTCGAGCCGTAGCGATTCTTCGAATCCACAGCGACACCGCTGTCGAGCGCTACCCGCACAGCTTCGAGATCGCTCTCCTGCACCGCGGCGAACAGGGCATCGGCCTCCTGCGCTGCGCCGGCGGGGAGAACAGCGAGGGTGGCAACGAGGGCGATGGCCAGCACGGCGACGGGACGATTGCGCATCAGGGGTTCTCCGGATCGGGCCGACGAAGCTGCTCCTACTCTTCGAGCGTGCGCGGCCAGTCTTTCTTGAGTAGTTGCGACAGAACGCGGTCAGCAAAGACCTGGCCACCAGTCTGGCAGGTGGCGCAATAGTGCGTCTCGCGGGCGGCGGACTGGATGCGCTGGACGGGGTCATTGCAGCGCGGTCAGGGCTGACGAAAACGTCCATGCACTGCCATACCGTCGCGGAAGGCCGTCACCTTGGTGGGGAAGCCGGCGCCGACCTTCTCGCGCAGCGCGGCGGTCCACCGTTCCATGGTGGCGAGCACACTGGCATGGAGGCGGGCGGCCTCCGCGTCGGTGAGTCGCGTCGTCCACGTCAACGGAGACAGCTGGGCGTGCCAGCGAATCTCGTCCGAGTATGCGTTGCCGATACCGGAGAAGATCCGCGGCGAGGTGAGCGCCCGCTTCAGCGTGTGGTTCTGGGCCCGCAACTGGACCGCGAACTGGTCGGCCGTCGAGTCCATGACCTCGAGTCCGCCGGGGTCGTGCTCGGCGAGTGCCGTACGGCCTTGCACGACATGCAGTGATGCCCGTTTCTTGGCGCTCGCTTCGGTCATCACCAGGGTGCCGGCGTCGAAGTCGAAGGCGACCAGACCGACCCTCCCCGGGGTCTTGGCATCGCGATCTAGCCAACGGAAGCGGCCGGCGATCATCAGGTGGAAGACCAGGAACAGTTCGTCTTCCAGCGCGACCACGATGCGCTTGCCGAGCCGTTCGACGCCCGTGACTTCCTTGCCGTGGGCCGCAAAGATCGGCGGGTCGTAGGTGCGCAGAAGGAACGGGCTGGCGATCCGCGTGCCATGCAGGCTGTCGCCTACGATCCGTTGCTCAAGACACTCGACGTAAACGGTGACGTCGGGCAGCTCAGGCATCGCGCGTTAGCAGCCCGCTAGAGTTCGAAGCGCTTCAGCCGCCCTACGATGTGGTCGCAGGCACGCGCCGTGAAGGCCATGTAGGTGAGCGATGGGTTCTGGCACGCCGAGGTCGTCATCGCACCGCCGTCTATAACGAACAGGTTGGGTACATCCCAGGTCTGGTTGAACCCGTTGAGCACCGACGTTCGCGAGTCACGCCCCATCCGGGACGTTCCCATCTCGTGAATGCACAGGCCCGGCGGTGTTCCGACCGTCTGCATGGCGATGTTCTTAGCGCCAGCCGCCTCCATCATCTCGGCAGCCTGCTCGGCCGCGTCCTTCTGCATGATGAGCTCGTTGTCGCTCCAGTTCATGGCGATGCGCAACGCCGGGATGCCCCAGGCATCGACAACGTCGGGATCGATGGTCGCGCGGTTGTCGGCGTAGGGCAGGCATTCGCCCCAAGCTCCGATCGACATGCGCCAGGCGCCGGGCCGCGTCATGTCGTCCTTGAAGTCGACACCGAAGCCGGGTTCGCTATTGCCACGGTTCCAGTCGGGCCGGTAGGCACTGCCCTGGTAGCCGTAGCCGCGGATGAAGTCCGGGTGGGTGTCGGTGACGTTGCGGAAGCGCGCGATGTAGGCGCCGTTGGGCCGGCGTCCGAAGTAGGTCTGGTCTTCCCAGCCGTCGAACGAGCCGGCAGCGCCTACGCTCATGGTGTGATCCATCAGGTAGCGCCCCAGCGCGTCGCTGGAGTTGGCCATGCCGTTAGTGAACTCGGAGTTGGCCGAGTTGAGCAGGATGCGCGTCGACTCGAGCGTCGAGGCGCCGAGAATCACCACGCGGCCGCGGAACTCGATGACCTCGTGGCTCTCGCGGTCGATCACCGTCACGCCGGTCGCCTTGCCGTCGGCCCAGTTGACCTGGCGAACGACGCTGTTCGGTCGCAGCGTCATGTTGCCGGTGGCCTCGGCGACGGGCAGCGTCGCGTTCAGGCTCGAAAAGTACGAACGCGTGATGCAGCCACGGTGACATGGGCCACAGTAGTGACACGCTGCGCGTCCTTTGTGCCCCTGGGTCAAAACTGCTGTCCGCCCCGGGGTCATGACGCGGTCGGGCCACTGTTGCCGGATGGCCGCGCCGGCGTGCTCCTCGACGCAGTTGAGGGGCATCGCGGGCAGGAACTGACCGTCTGGCAGCTGGCTCAATCCTTCGTTCTGGCCGCTGATACCAGCGAAGCTCTCGACATAGTCGTACCAGGGCGCCATGTCGGCGTAGCGGACGGGCCAGTCGATGCCCTCGCCGTCGCGTTCCGGAGCGCCGAAGTCGAGGTCCGACAGGCGATAGCTCTGCCGCGCCCACATGATCGACTTGCCGCCCACCTGGCGGCCGCGAATCCAGTCGAAAGGCTTGTCGTCGGGCGTCGTATAGGGATTCTCGACGTCGTCCACGAAGAACTTGTTGCCGCCCTCATCGCAGGCATAGCAGCGGCTCTGTACCTTCTGGCGCGAACCGGCCTGGCGCTGATCGCCCAAGCCGCGATAGCGCTGCTGGTACGGTGGGACATGCTCCACGTAGTCGCGCTCGGGAACAATCATCGGCCCGGCTTCGAGCACCAGCGTGTCGAGTCCGGCCTCGGTCAGTTCTTTGGCGGCCCAGCCGCCGGTGATGCCGGTGCCGATGACGATCGCGTCGTAGATCTTCCGCGCTCCGCCTGACTGTCGTTCGGGGCGGCGCGAGATCATGAGGGCTCTCCGATGGTCATGCAGGGTTCCCAGCGCCCGGGGAAGGGGTTCCACTTGAGCGCTTCGGTCATGCCCGGTTCCGAGGTGAAGTAGCCCACCAGCGCCCAGCGTTTGAGCTGATAGAACGGATGCTCGGGCGCTGTTGGATAGGCGCGCCCGTCGGGATCTTCGACATACTCGTCAGCCGGCTCCGCACCATCGGCGCTGAGCAGCCGAGCGACTTCGGCGTCCATCGTGGTCATCAGCGCCGCGCGCTGCGGTCCGTCGCAATCGATGAAGGTCGCGCCGTGGTCGGCCGCAGCACGTCGGTCGAGTTCTTCGAGCGCCGCGAGCAGGGCGTCGCGCTCGTCGGGATCCATCCATTCGCTCATCATCAGGTCAACGAACTCGGCGACCTGCGCGTCGGTAGCTCCGGGGGTATCGGTCCGCGGCAGAATGGTCTCGGCCGCCTCGCGGAGCGTCGACGACTGATGCGCGTTCATCGTCTGGAACGTTGTGAACGGCGCCAGTCGGGCTTCACGACCGACTTCGATCAGGGTGTCGAACGGCAGAGCGCTCAGCGCGGACGTGGCGGCGAGATTTCGGATGGCGTCACGACGGTTCAACGGCTGTCCTCCGTGCAAGCTGGCTGCAGATCGAGCACTGCTGAACCTGTGGCAGCGTAGGCGCGAAAACTACCACGGCGGCAGGGATTCCAGGTCGACGTTGCCGCCCGACAGAATGACTCCGGCGCGGCGTCCCTCGAGCACGACGCTGCCTTCCATCAGTACTGCCACCGGCACCGCGGCGCTCGGTTCGATCACAATCTTCATGATCTCCCACACCAGCCGCATCGCCGCGAGGATCGATTCCTCAGAGACGGTGACGATCTCGCTGACTTCGGCCGCGATGATCGGGAAGGTGTGCTGCCCGAGCGACGTGCGCAGGCCGTCGGCGATCGTGCGCGGGTCGTTCTGCGGGACGATCGCCCCGGCCGCGAGGGAACTCTTGGCATCGTCCGCCATGGCGGGCTCACAACCGATCGTCTGGGCGCCGTCCGAGTAGATCGAGACGGCGCGGGCGGTCCCGCTCAGAAGCCCTCCGCCGCCCACGGGCGCGAGAACCAGGTCGAGCGCCTCGACGTCTTCCAGTAGCTCGGTGGCACAGGTGGCCTGGCCGGTGATCGTGCGCAGGTCGTCGTACGGGTGTACGTAGCTCGCCCCCGTACGCGTCTGGATACCGCGCACTGTGGCTTCGTACTCCTCCGTGGTGGGGAAGTCCTCGACCGACTCGACCCGGATGATGTTCCCGCCATAGCGCTCGACGCTGGCGACCTTCGAGGCCGCCGCGATCTTCGGCATGGCGATGTAGGCGGCGATGCCGCGAGCGCGGGCGGCCAGCGACACCGCGGCCGCCTGGTTGCCCGAGGAACTCGTGACCACGCCGTGCGCCGCTGCTTCCTCGTCGAGCGACAGCACCGCGTTGAATGCGCCGCGCACCTTGAACGCGCCGCTCTTCTGGAAGTTCTCGCACTTGAAAAAGAGACTGCCGCCGAACCGCGCGTCGAGGGTCGCCGACGTCATCACCGGCGTGTGGTGGACGTGCCCGGCAATACGCTCCCGGGCCGCGGTAATCGCGTCGCCGCTGATCTCGTCATTGCTCATGCTGCGTTCTCCCGCCTGTGGGCCCCTTGTTCCTGTCGTTCCTTCCTCTAGTATGCCGACGTTCGGTGGCTTCGACAGGATCTCGATTTCGCGGCGTGTACGCCAGCAGCAGGGAGGCGGCCATCCGGCCGGTGTGGAAAATGAAATTACGTGTGCTCAGCGCGGCCGATGTGATTGCACTGCTATCGATGGCGGAGTGCGTCGAATTGATGGATCAGGCAATGCGCGCCGCCTCGGGTGGTCATGCGGTGATGCCGCTGCGCGCCAAGATGGACCTCCCCGATAGCGGCATGCTGGGCTGGATGCCGGGTCAGCTCGACGACCCGCAGTCCGACGCCCCGGCCGTCTTCGGGATGAAGCTCGTAAGCGTCTTCGAGGAGAACTTTGCTGTCGGCATGCACAGCCACAACGGCGTGGTGGTGCTGTTCGAGGGCGAGCATGGGCGGCCATTCGCGGTGGTTGATGCGGCGGAGATCACCGCGATTCGGACGGCGGCGGCGAGCGCGCTGGCAACCCGACTGCTGGCCCGTGAGGACGTATCCATACTGACCATCATGGGGTACGGCGCACAGGGGCGGCAGCATCTCGAGTCGATGCTGTGCGTGCGCAACTTCACCGATATTCGGGTGTGGGGCCGCGACCTGGGCCGCGCGACGGCATTCGCGGACGAGCTCGGTCCGAAGTTCGGAGTCACCGTGCAGCCGATCGCCGAGGCGCGGGATGCGGTCGCCGGTGCCGACGTGATCTGCACGGTCACCGGAGCGCCCGAGCCGATCATCTTTGGTGATTGGCTGGTTCCGGGCCAGCACGTGAACGCCGTGGGCACGAGCTTCCCCGGTCGCCGGGAGCTGGATACCGCGGCTGTCGCGATGTCACGACTCTTCGTGGACTACCGCGCCGGTGCGCTGGCGCAGGCGGGCGAATTCCAGATGGCGCGCGACGAGGGCGCGATCGGCGACGACCACATTCTCGGCGAGATCGGGGAAGTGGCGCTGGGCACTGTTCCGGGTCGTGTCGGAAGCGGCGACATCACGTTGTACAAGTCGCTCGGGCTCGTCGTGCAGGATCTGGTGTCGGCCCATCACGTCAGCCAACGGGCGGAAACGGAGGGAGTCGGCGTTGTCGTCGACTTCTAAACGCGGCGATCGCAGCCGGGCGATTCCTCTGATTTCTTGTCGTTTCCTTGCGCCTGAGCGTGCAGTCTGGACATATGGGGCAGCGCGCCAACCCATACCGGAGCCCGTATGAACCGAAGAGATGCGATTCGAAGCATGGGCGCTGCCACTCTGGTTGGCGGAGTAGCGTTGCCAGCGGAAGGAGTCAGCCCAGTTGTCCAGCGCGGCGCCCTGCGGCAGTCCGTTGCGCGCTGGTGCTACTCGAGCATGGCGATCGAGGATCTGTGCGCCGCGGTTGCTGGCCTCGGGATGCCGGCAATCGACCTGCTCGAGATCGACGAGTGGCCCGTAGCGAAAGACCACGGGCTGGCGGTGTCGGTGGGGATGCCGAACGCGGGCACGATCGAGAATGGAATCAACGATCCACGCAATCATGCCGACATCCTCGCGGGCTTCCGCACGAATATTCCCAAGGCGGCAGCGGCCGGGGTTCCGGCAGTGATCACGTTCTTTGGCAATCACGTTGGCGGCATGCGTCGCGCCGACGCGATCCGCAACAGCGTGGCCTGCATGCGCGAATGCGCCCAGATCGCCGAAGACCACGACACCACGATCGTCATCGAGATGCTCAACTCGAAGGTTGACCACATCGGCTATATCGGCGACACCACCGCGTGGGGGGTGGAGATCGTCGAGGCCGTCGCGTCGGACCGGGTGCGGCTGTTATACGACATCTACCACATGCAAATCATGGAGGGCGATGTGATCCGCACCATTCGCGACAACCATCAGTACTTCGGTCACTACCACACCGGCGGCGTGCCCGGTCGGGCGGAGATCGACGAGACGCAGGAACTCTTCTACCCGGCAATCGTCCAGGCGATCCTGGATACCGGCTACGACGGCTACTTCGCGCACGAGTTCATTCCGCGGAGTGACGATCCGATCGGCTCCCTCGCTGCTGCCGTCATCCTCTGCGACGTATGAGCGGTCAAAGCAGCGAAGGCGCTCAGGTTCGTAAGGAACGACCAACGTACGACGTGTGCGTGATCGGTTCGGGGGCCGGCGGCGGCATGGCCGCCAAGGTCCTGACCGAGTCCGGCGCCACGGTGGTGCTGCTCGAAGCGGGCCGGCACTGGGATGCTCAGGAAGATTCCGCCATGCTGAAGTGGCCGTATGAGTCACCGCGCCGTGGAGCCGCGACGCCCGAGCGCCACTTTGGAGAGTTTCATGCGGGGCTCGGTGGGTGGTCGCTCGATGGCGAGCCGTACACGGTGGCCGACGAAGAGGACTTCCGCTGGTTTCGCGTGCGTCAACTCGGCGGCCGTACGAATCACTGGGGGCGGATCTCGCTGCGCTTCGGCCCCGACGACTTCCGGTCGCGCAGCATGGATGGTCTGGGCGACGACTGGCCCATCAGCTATGAAGACATCGCGCCTTACTACGATCGCCTCGATCGCCTGGTCGGCCTGTTTGGCTCAGTGGAGGGCCTGCCCAACGACCCCGACGGGATCTTTCAGCCTCCGCCGCAGCCGCGCTGCTGGGAACTCGCGGTCAAGCGCGCCGCCGATCAGCTCGACATTACCTGTATTCCCTCGCGCATGTCGATCCTGACGAAGCCGCTGAACGGGCGACCGGCCTGTCACTACTGCGGTCAATGCGGCCGCGACTGCGGGACCGGCTCGAACTTCTCGACGCCATCCGTCCTGCTGCCTCCGGCGCGGGCCACGGGACGGCTCGAGACCATCACGGGTGCGATGGCACGGGAAGTGACCGTCGACGATCGCGGGCTCGCGAGTGGCGTTGCCTACGTCGACACCGCTACAGGCAAAGAGGAGCACGTGCGCGCCAAGGCGGTGGTGCTGGCAGCGAGCGCCTGCGAGTCGGCGCGGTTGCTACTGAACTCGAAGTCGAGCCTGTTCCCGGACGGGCTGGCGAATTCCAGCGGCACCGTGGGGAGGTATCTCACCGACACCACGGGGACGGACGTAATGGGGTTCATTCCGTCGATGCGCGATGGCGTGCCGCACAACGAAGATGGCGCTGGTGGCGCCCATCTGTACATGCCGTGGTGGCTCGACAACAAGAAGCTCGACTTTCCGCGCGGCTATCACATCGAGATCTGGGGCGGCCGCGGGATGCCGGGCTATGGCTTCATGGGTGGCATCCAGAACTATCCCGGTGGTGGCGGCTATGGCCGCGATCTCAAACAGCTGTATCGCAGCTACTACGGCTCGGCCGTCGGGTTCTCCGGCCGCGGCGAGATGGTGCCGAACGCGAACAGCTACTGCGAGATCGACCCCGACGTGGTGGATCGCTGGGGTATCCCCGTTTTGAAGTTCCACTTCCAGTGGAGCGATCACGAAATCCGCCAGGTGCGGCACATGCAGGAGACCTTCCGCGGCATCATCGACGAGATGGGCGGGCAGGCGCTGTCGACCATGCCAGGCCCAGACGAGAACTACGGAATTGCCGATGGCGGCGTGATCATCCACGAGCTCGGGGTGACCCGGATGGGGGACGCACCGGACACGTCGGTGCTCAACTCCAACTGCCAGGCGCACGATGTGAAGAACCTCTTCGTCGCTGATGCCGGGCCGTTCGTCTCGCAGCCCAACAAGAACCCGACGTGGACCATCCTGGCGTTGGCGATGCGAACCTCGGAGTACATTGCCGACCAGGCGAACAGGGGACAGCTGGCATGAGTGTTGATCGACGCGAAGCGATCCGCATGCTGGCGGGCGTTTCCACCGCTCTCGCCATCACGCCAGCCGAGGCCCTCACGTTGCGCCGACTCGCCCCGCAGGCGTCGGTGCCACAGTTCTTCACCGCGCTTGAGTTTCGCCTCGTGAGTCTGCTCGCTGACATGATCCTGCCCGCCGATGAACGGTCCGGGTCGGCGACCGACCTTGGCGTGCCGGAGTTCATCGACTTCATGATGATCGACCGTCCGTCCGGCCAGGTGCCCATGCGCGGCGGTCTGGCCTGGCTCGACGTCGAGGCGCAGGAGCGCTATGGCCTAGCGTTTGTCGACAGCGGCGACG
>Ga0114999_10008369_pt1 | contig 11540 bp, 9 predicted proteins | sample ArcticOcean_MG_C_3_FD_89820 | JGI IMG/M metagenome (GOLD analysis project Ga0114999, IMG submission 89820) | Marine microbial communities from western Arctic Ocean - ArcticOcean_MG_CB8_126 | ecosystem: Environmental > Aquatic > Marine > Oceanic | place: Arctic Ocean: Canada Basin | collected...
AATCGTGCAGTTTTGCCGCCACCGCCGTTGCAGTCGTACCTGTTCCGGACGACAGAGTCTCCCCTGCCCCACGTTCGAATATCCGAGCTTTCAACGTGCCAGAATCGACGACATTGGCGATCTCAAAGTTGATCCGGTTCGGGAACAGCGGGTGACTCTCAACGTACGGGCCGATCTCCAACAACGGGAAGTCATCGACGTCCTCTTCCGGAAACACCACGGCGTGCGGGTTGCCGACGGAGAGGCATGTGACCTTCAGCTTGCGTCCTCCGGCCTCGATCTCGTAGTCGAGAACGCGGTCCGGGTTACCCATAGCAGCCGCATCTACCGGGATGTCCGCCGGTGTAAGCGTCGGTTCGCCCATTGCCACACGCGCCGCTGTCATTAGTTCGCCGTCCATCGTGGGAACTACCGTGCGGACGCCGCCGCCGGTCTCCACGATCAAACCATCAGGGCCGGGAATGGCGATCTTGCGATCTATCACGAACTTGGCGAAGAGCCGGATGCCGTTTCCGCTCATCTCGGCTTCGGAGCCGTCCGGGTTGTAAATCCGCATACGGACCTGGGCGATGTCTGACTCTTGGACCAGCGTTATGCCGTCAGATCCAACCCCGAAGTTGAGCCGGCTCATGGCAACTGACAGGTCGCCCCAATCCCGGTCGATCCCCCGACCGTCGATGGCGATGTAGTCGTTTCCGGCTCCGTGCAGCTTGACGAATGGCAGCGCCAAAAATGGCTCCTCTATCTCTAATAAATTGTTCTAGGCCAGCCTGAAATATTCTCAGGGCGACCACCACCCCGGAGCGTGACATTCTAAAGACGAACACGCACCGGGTAAATGGGTGTTTTAGGGTTGTGTTTTGCTCTAATCTTAGTTTGACTCAGCTTCAGACAGCCACGACGACACCAGATCATCTGCCGCGGCAGATACCGCCTCAGGGTCGCTCGCATCAAGCCATTTGATGCGGTCATCATCGTGCGAAAACCAGTTGTCCTGATGCCGCGCCAGGCTACGCGTGGACTTCTTTGTGGCGTGCACTGCGTCCGCATATGTCCGCTCTTCAGCCAGATATCCGGCCAACTCTCGATAACCAATGCCGGTCATCGCCGGAGCGGTCAACGGGATGCCCCGGGCCACCATCGCACGCACTTCATCGACCCAGCCAGACATCAACATCCCATCGATCCGGGCGTCGATACGCGAGTAAAGCTGTTCACGGTCCATGCGCAGGCCAAGAATCAGGGCATCGTAAGGAGGCTCTTCGGCCTTTCTTGGACCGGTGTTCTCGCCCGCCTCAGCTACCTCAATGGCGCGAATCACTCGTCGAACATTCCGGGAGTCGATACGCTCCGCCGCATCAGAGTCCAGCTCCTGCAATTGAGCTAACACCACCTCGCCGCCCTTTTCGGCTGCGATCCGCTCCAGCTCTGCTCGCAATTCAGTGTTCGGGGGAACCCGGGGCACGTTCCAGCCCTCCAGCAGTCCCCAGACGTACTGGCCCGCCCCACCTGCCAGCAGGGGCGTGGCCCCGCGTTCGGCAATCTCGGAAAACGACTTACGTGCCACGTCGAGATAATCGGCAAGCCCGAACCGGTCCTCGGGTTCAAGGAAATCGATCAGATGGTGAGGCGCTGCCGCCAACTCTTCGGCTGACGGCTTGGCCGTCCCGATGTCGAATCCCCGGTAAAACAACCGGGAGTCTGAATTGACCACCTCGCCGTTGAACGCCTGCGCCAGGTGAATGGACAGGGCCGTCTTGCCCACTGCAGTCGGCCCTACGACGACCAAAAGCCGTGGCTTCGCGCTGGTCACGTTCGTATCTGGTGTCGCTGGCATCGCTGGCTAAGAGAGAACCCGTCCGCTACACGGACGCGGCAAACGCCTCGACGATTTTTGAAAAAGCCGCGCCATCCAGGGCAGCGCCACCGACAAGAGCGCCATCGACATCAGGCGATGCTGCATATGAGGCTGCGTTGTCGGCATTCACGCTGCCGCCGTACAGGATCGGGGTTTGGTCGGCTATCTCTTTCGAATAGAGCGACGCCACAGCATCACGGATCGTAGACGCCATCTCCTGTGCGATCTCCGGAGAAGCGGCCCGTCCCGTACCTATGGCCCACACCGGCTCGTAAGCGATAGCTACTTTAGACAGGTCTGAAATCCCCGAAAGGCTTCCGGTCACCTGCGCGGCAACGTACGAGTTCGCATCGCCGGAATCCCGGACTTCAAGCGACTCCCCCACACACACGATCGGACGCAGACTGTATGCGAGCGCGGCCTCGGTCTTCGCAGCCGTAGTCTCGTCACCCTCGCCATACATGGACCGCCGCTCAGAGTGGCCGATGATCACGTATGTGCAGAGTCCAACGAGCATGTCGGCAGATAGTTCTCCCGTGTGCGCCCCTTGCTCCTGTGCGCTGACATCCTGAGCCCCGATGAACACGTTCGATCCACCGAGCGCCATCGATACCGGGACCAGCGAAACCGCCGGCGGGCAGACCACCGTCGTCACGCCTGAAATCCCGGCGACGCCGTCCACGACGAATCGCGCAAGTGCAGACGCATCAGCAATCGTCGTGTTCATCTTCCAGTTGCCTGCGACTACCGGAGTTCGCATGTATGCCCATCTATCCAACTAATCATCTGATTCTTCCGATTCTTCTGGGAGTTCGTTATCAAGTTCAGGTTCTGATTCGAGTTCAAGTTCAATATCGTCTAGTAACGCCGCCACTCCCGGAAGCGTCTTGCCCTCAAGAAACTCCAGCGACGCCCCGCCGCCGGTAGAAACATGCGTTATCCGGTCACGAAGACCGAGCGCACCAACAGCCTCTGCGGTCGACCCACCGCCGACCACGCTCACGCAATCCTCGTTCACTGCGATCGCTTGCGCTACCGCGGTCGTCCCGGCGGCAAATGCGGGCCACTCAAATACGCCCATCGGCCCGTTCCATATTACCGTCCCTGCGTCTGCGATCTCGTTTGCGTACGTTGCAGACGTTTCCGGCCCGATATCCATCACCAGCGCCCCGGCAGAAATACCGGTCGCGCCCGTTGTAGTCGGCTCAGCGGATTCGGAGAACTCGGCAGCCGTAACGACATCTGTCGGGATCAGGATTCGGGCCGTAGAGTCCTTCATTAACGATCGTGCAGCTTCGATCTCGGGCAAATCGTCAGTATTGGCGTCCATGTGCCCGGAAGCAGCCAGGAATGCGGCAACCATCCCTCCACCGACCAGCACCGTGTCCACTTTGCTGGCAAGATGCGTCAGCACAGCAATCTTGTCCGTCACCTTTGCGCCACCGATTACGGCGACCACCGGCCCATTCGGGCTATCCAGACAAGCGCCAAGCATCTCCAGCTCACGCGCCATCAAAAGCCCCGCAACCGCAGGCATGTGCTCGGCAATCTCGACCGTGGACGCATGAGCCCTGTGCGCCGTACCGAAGGCGTCGTTAACAAATACATCGCCCAGGGTCGAAAGTTTGCGCGCAAACCCCGGGTCATTTGCCTCTTCACGCTTGTTAAAGCGCAGATTCTCAAGCAGCCCGACGTCTCCGGGTTCCATGTCTTCCATAACCAGCATCGGAACTTTACCGGCCGGGCCACGAGCGTCCACGACCTCAGCGCCCAGTAGCTCCGACAGCCTTGCCCGTACCGGCGCAAGACGCAGGTCCGGGTCCACTTCACCCTCAGGCCGCCCCATGTGAGAGCAGAGCATTACTCGGCAACCACGATCTCTGAGATATTCGATGGTCTGCAATGCGGCCTGAATACGGGAGTCGTCCGAGATCTGGACGTCGCCGTTTGAGTCGACCGAGGTCGGTACGTTGAAATCTACGCGCATGAGGACACGGCTGCCCTGCAGTTCAATGTCCTCTACGGTCTTTTTTCCTGTTGCGGGCATCTAGGCCCCTCCGTCAGTAACTAAATCGGCAGATGCGAGTCCGTCCGGTGTCGCCAGGTACCGGGCCGCTTCGGTTAATTTCTGTACGGCTTCTGCCGGGAGATTTGCGCCGGTGAGGGCTGACTCTGCCTCGTCAAGCAAGCGGGTAATAGTGTCGGTCGAGAACTTCCTGGCCCCGGCGTCGTCCAGTATTTCTATAAGCGTCTTGGCCGCCTGGGGGTCGATCACCCGTTCCATGTAGATCTCGCCAATCCGGCGTCGGTCTGTAGGCGTGCCTTCAGCGATCACGTGGGCAACGGGAAGGCTCTTCTTCTTGGCAACAAGTCGACCCTGTCGGGTTTCGTCACGCTCTCCGTCCGGCCAGAACAGATCGCAATCGTCTGCGACCCGTATAGCGGTCCCAAGTTTTCGTCCGAACACGTTCAACGCTTTAGAAACAGAGTCTGCAGAGTCGCCGGATTCACCAGAAGCGCCAGAAGCCAGCGCACCAAGCTGTACGGCGCCGGCAAGTAATGCGCCCGTCTGGGATTCGCACATCGACAGGTATTCGTCGACGCCAACATTGAGTCGCTCCTGCAACGTGATGTCTCGGTACTGGCCTTCACAGGTGTCGAGATTGGCCTCGTCCAGCACCCGTATTGCATCGGCTACGGCTTCAGAGGTGACACCGGAGTTCCGTGCCTCAAATAACGCCAATCGTGCGAGGGCGTGCATACCGTCGCCCGTGTTGATGGCCTGGGCTGGTCCCCATGACCACCACACCGAAGCACGATTGTCTCGCTCAGAGTTACCGTCACGGATGTCATCGTGGATCAGGATGTGGTTGTACAGGTATTCGACGGACGTGGCGTGCGGCAGTGCGTCCGCAAAGTTACCACCCAGCGACTCGCAGGCCAGCAGCGTCAGAGCGCCGTGGACGCGAAGCGGCGGCGCAGAGATTCGGGCCTCGCCCGTCGTCTCGGACCAGCCCATGTGATAGCCCATCATTCGGTAGAGGGGCAAAGTGCGCTCAGCCACCAGCGACTTAAGCGCGTCCTCAAGCTCATCCTGCCGTTCGATCAACCCGACCGGCGGTTCACCGGACATCGTCGTCATATGTGGGCGTCACCGTTCGTTTAAATGCCTGTAAGAGTAGATATATCAGCCGCGTGTCCCGGCGAGAGCACGTCACGCAGGAACTTTCACCCAACGACCTCAAGGGATACAGCCCGGAGCGCATCCAGCGATATCGCACCGTGTCGTCGCACCTGTGGAGGCGTGACCGTAAAGTCTACGACCGTCGAGGCGGCCTCGTGCGCTCCACACACGCCTTCCATGATCAAATCAAGCGCATCCCCGAACGCAGCCTTCACCTCCGTCGCCGTCTTCATCGGCGGTTCACCCGAGATATTGGCCGACGTTCCGGTAATCGGGCCTCCCAACGCACGTGCGATCTCTCGAGGCACTGCGTGGTCGGGCACCCGTACGCCAACGGTCCCCGCACCTGCCGAGACTACGTCCGGGAGTTGATCGACCGCTCGGAAAACCAGGGTCAGAGCCCCGGGCCAGAACGCCTCTGCCAACGCGAGCGCGCCGTCGGGCACCTCACTGGCTACCAACGGCAGATCCACAAGCGAAGTAATAAGAATGGGAACCGGACTGTTTGCGGGTCTTCCTTTGGCCTCAAAGAGCCGTTTTACCGCCTGTTCGTTAAAGGGATCAACACCCAGTCCGTAGAAGGTATCGGTTGGGAAAGCGACAACTCCCCCACCGCGTATCGCCGAGGCCACCGTCTTCACAGAATCGATTTGAGAATGATCCTGCACGCTGTCGCCCGATGCCTGGCTCAAAGTTGAAGTCCATTACGGGGCATCGTGTTACTCCCGGAATCGCCGTTCAAGGGCGGACGTGACAAGTGAGGGATGGCCTAATGAGAGCGCGGGCCAGTCGACCGAGCCCACGAACGATTTACGTTGACGGAGTTTAACACGGGTGCTAGCTTTAACTGCCTCATTGATAGCCCTTAAGCGACGGCCATCTGGACAAGCCAGTTAAGCCGTGCATCCTTGCATCGGGAGTTATGGCAGAAGACGCCGCGCAGACCCCTCAAGAAGCTTTGGAGCAGGCGGTCGCAGACAGCCGCCGAGTGTCCACTACAGGCGACATCGAAGTCGCAACCTATCTCGAGATTGCTCAGGGTGAGCGAGTGCGAGGAGGACGCCCGGATCAGGACACTACTGAGCCGGAAACCGTCATCATCATGGACTTCGGCTCCCAGTACTCTCACCTCATCGCACGACGCGTGCGTGAGGCGAATGTCTTCTGTGAGATCGTCCCCCACTCTGCAAAAGGCGCAGTGCTGGACGGAAAGCACGTCGTAGGGATCATCCTTTCAGGTGGCCCCAACAGCGTCTACGAAGACGATGCCCCCCTGACTCCCGGATGGGTGTTTGAGGCAGGAGTGCCGATACTTGGCATCTGCTACGGGATGCAGGCACTTGCGCACCAACTAGGTGGCAAGGTCACCGCAGGGTTGGAGCAGGAGTACGGATACGCCGTAATCCATCGCAACGACCAGACAACCGAGCTTTTCGACGGCATGGACGAGGCGTCGCCCGTCTGGATGAGCCACGGCGACCGAATCGAATCGCTCCCGCCGGGCTTCAAATCTCTTGCCTACTCGGACAACTCGCCGGTAGCTGCAATCGGAAACGACGCCGGGATCTACGGCATCCAGTTCCACCCGGAAGTTGCACACACGCCGCAGGGCGCAAAGCTTCTATCCAACTTTGTACACAAGATATGCGGCGCAGCCGGAGACTGGACACCGGGACACTTTGTGACTGAGGCGATCGAACGCATCAAGGAGCAAGTCGGCGACGGCAAGGTGATCTGTGCGTTGTCAGGCGGCGTGGACTCGGCCGTTGCAGCGGTCCTGATACACCGGGCCATCGGCGACAATCTGACGTGCATCTTCGTCAACAACGGTCTACTCCGCCGTGAAGAGGCGGAGAGGGTTCAGACGGTGTTCGGCAGGACACTTGGCCTGAAACTACGATTCATCGACGCAACCGACCGCTTTCTGTCGGCCCTGTCCGGCGTCACGGATCCCGAAGAGAAACGCAAGATCATTGGGCGAGAGTTCATCGGGGTCTTCGAGGAAGAAGCCGACGTTCTTGGCGAAGTCGACTTCCTGGCACAGGGAACCCTGTACCCGGACGTCATCGAAAGCACGAGCGCCGAGACAAAAGCGGCGCACGTGATCAAGTCCCACCACAATGTCGGTGGCCTGCCTGACCACATGAATCTGAAGCTGGTTGAGCCGCTCCGGTACCTGTTCAAGGACGAGGTACGACTCGCCGGTGCCGAACTTGGCATCGCTCCTGAGGTCCTCAACAGACAGCCCTTCCCGGGTCCGGGTCTCGCCATCAGGATCATCGGCGACATCACATTTGAGAAGCTAGAAACGCTACGTGGTGCTGACTGGATCGTCATGGACGAGATCAAGGCAGACGGCCTCTACGATCAGTTGTGGCAGTCGTTCGCCGTGCTCACCGACACCAGAACGGTCGGGGTGATGGGCGACAGGCGTACTTACAGTTATGTTGTTGCTATCCGAGCCGTCACGAGTGAAGACGCCATGACCGCTGACTGGGCAAAACTGCCTTACGACACACTGGATCGCATTTCGACCCGAATCGTGAACGAGGTCAGCCAGGTGAACCGGGTCGTTCTGGACATAACTAGCAAACCACCGGGCACGATCGAGTGGGAATAGTCGTCCTTTTGGGTTCACGACGTTGCCCGGTTCGGAGTTCACGACTTTGCCTACGACATTAAAGGTCTTGCTGGTCGGCTCCGGCGGGCGTGAACATGCGATGGCCGCAGCCCTGAGCAAGAGTCCGTTACTGAATCAACTACTCATCGCACCGGGCAACGCAGGTACCAGCGCGCTCGGCGAGAACGTTCCGGTGGCTATCAATGACGTACCCGGACTTGTGGCGCTTGCTCAAGAACGCGAGGTAGACCTCGTTGTCGTTGGGCCGGAAGCGCCCCTCGCAGATGGACTTGCTGACGACCTGAAAGCGGTCGGAATATCGGTCTTCGGTCCGTCGGCCTCGGCCGCACGTATCGAATCTTCTAAGAGTTGGGCAAAGCGGCTCATGGCGCTTCACGGAATCCCGACCGCCGGATTCGCCACATTCCAGTCCATCCAGGAGTCGATGTCGCACATCGACACGCTCCCGGAAGGGCCGGTAGTCGTCAAAGCTGACGGCCTGGCCGCCGGGAAGGGCGTCATCATCGCCGCATCCCGCGCCGAGGCCAGTGAAGCCGTAGCGGAGATGATCCGTGGTCAGATGTTCGGTGATGCCGGGTCCACTGTCGTGATCGAGGAGTGCATGGAGGGGCCTGAGGTCAGTGTCTTTGCATTCGTCGATGGACGAACTGTCTCTAACGAGGTTTCGGCCTGCGACTACAAACGTGCTTACGACGATGACGCCGGTCCCAACACGGGCGGCATGGGCGCGTACACACCGCCAGAGTTCTGGACGCCTGAACTGGCGGCGAGGATTCGTGCCGAGGTTCTTGAACCCGCGGCGGCAGCAATGGACGCCGAGGGTGCCTCATTCACCGGCATCCTCTATGCGGGACTGATGCTGACCGAATCCGGTCCCCGTGTGATCGAGTTCAACTGCCGATTTGGCGACCCCGAAGCACAGGTTGTTCTCTCACGACTTGAAACAGACCTGCTGGAGATCGCCAGTGCGGCCGCAAACGGTCAGCTCGATCAGGTCGACGTCCAGTGGAGTGACCAGGCCGCTGTGTGCGTTGTGATGGCCTCAGGCGGCTATCCCGGCTCGTACGAGACCGGTGAGCTGATCAGTGGACTTTCCGATGTCCTCGATCCCGTACAGGTTATCCACGCAGGAACAAAAGCGGGCGACGACGAAACTGTCCTTACCGCAGGCGGACGAGTTCTGGATGTCGTGTCGACCGGGTCTGACATCGCCGAAGCAAGACGCAATGCGTACGCTGGGGTGTCCTCCATCAGCTTTGATCGTGCCGAGTACAGGACCGATATTGCAGAGCGCGCTGTGGATTCAAAAGCGCTTTGACCATTTCGTCCGGTTCGCTCGACCACGCGGCACGCACACTACTAGTTGTGTGCGACTTCGATGACTCCGCAGCAGAGTGCAACGCCGCACAACTCCTGTTGGCCGAGTTCGCCGGTCCCGAAGCTAACGCGGTTCAGCAATCGTACCGAGACGGCGATATCACTTTCCGTGACTATCAGGAAGAGATGTTCAACACCGTCGTTGCACCCGTGGAGCATCTCAGGGCGTACGCAGCCGACAACTTCAAATTGCGTCCGGGATTCCGGGAAGCAGTCGAGGCGACACGCGACCGTGGCGGAGAGTTCATGATCGCCTCGGCGGGCATCGACTTTTACATCGAGCCTGTCCTTGCCGCCAACGGACTTGGTGACGTGCCAATCCTGTCCGTTGCCGGCGCTCCAACGTCACCGGACGGCGCAATGATGACGTTCCGTTACGATTACCCATCTGATCGAGAGTTCTGCCGCGACTGGGCCGTGTGCAAATGCGAGCCAATCGAGAAAGCGCAGGCCTCAGGTCAAAAGGTCATCTTTATCGGCGATGGGCTCAGATCCGACTCTTGCGCCGCCGAGAAAGCAGACACCGTGTTTGCTCGGTCTCGGCTCCTGCAGCACTGTAAAGACAACGACATTGAAGCGATCGAGTTCGAAGATTTCCACTCGATCGCCCGTTACATCTCTGAACTTGAACTCGGCCTGCAAAACCCTGAAGCACAGGCCTCCAACACAGCACAAATGAAAGCCGCAGAATGATCCCTCGCTATTCCCGTCCGGAAATGACGAAAGTCTGGTCGGACGAAAACATGTACGGCATCTGGTTGGACATAGAGATCGCAGCCAGTAAGGCCTGGACGAAGCTCGGCGTCGTGCCTCAGTCCGATATGGATCTGATCAGCAACGCTAAGTTTGACATGGAGCTGTACGACAAGCATTTCGACGAAACGAAACACGATGTCGTCTCGTTCACCCGCTCGGTCATGGCAAGCCTCGGGGATGAAGGGCGCTGGATCCACCACGGCCTGACGTCCAACGACGTGAAGGACACGGCACTCAGCGTCCAGCTTCTTCAGGCTGTTGATCTGCTGGACAAGGACATCGATGAGCTGCTTGAGGTGCTCCAAGTTCGTGCCGAAGAGTTCATCGACACCCCCGCGATGGGGCGATCACACGGCATCCACGCTGAGCCGATGAGCTTCGGCCTCAAGTTCGCCCTGTGGTGGGACGAGATGCGTCGCCACAAGGTTCGACTGGCCCAGACGCGGGAGATGATCGGCGTCGGGAAAATCTCCGGCCCGGTCGGAACTTATGCCAGCGTTCCGCCGGAGATCGAAGAGACGGTCTGCGCCGAGCTTGGCATTGCGCCCGCCCCCATATCCAATCAGATCGTCCAGCGCGACCGACACGCCCAGTACGTCCAGACGTTGGCGCTTATAGCGGCGTCGCTGGACAAGTTCGCAACGGAGATACGTGCGCTTCAACGCACCGAAATCCGTGAGGTGGAAGAGCCATTTGGACAGGCAGGCTTCGTAACCACCGGCTCATCTGCCATGCCCCACAAACGCAATCCAGAAATCTGCGAACGCATCTGTGGGCTGGCTCGACTGGTCCGAGGGCACACCGTCACGGCGCTGGACAACGTAGCGCTGTGGCACGAACGAGACATTAGTCACTCTTCCGCTGAGCGAATGATCCTCCCGGACTCATCGTTAGCGGTCGACTACATCCTTGAGCGTTTCACGGAAGTCATCCGTGGCATGCGGGTTTACCCGAAACGGATGATGGTCAACCTTGAGCTAACCCGGGGACTCCCCTTCTCGCCCCGTGTCATGCTGGCGCTGGTCGAGACCGGGATGGCCCGGACCGACGCATACAAGAAGGTCCAGGGACTCGCCATGCGGACCTGGGATGAAGAACTGGACTTCCGGGAACTGCTTCGTAACGACTCAGAGGTCACGGACGCGCTCGGCGTTGAGGGATTGGAAAAACTGTTCGACTACGACCACTTCCTGCGATACGTCCGTCACTCCTACGCTCGCCTCGGATTCTCCGTCGCAGCTGGCCAGGCGCAGGACTGAGTTTTCTGATGCCAGCCGTAAACGAGACCAACTTCTCCGGCCTTATCCATCGCGGCAAGGTGCGAGACACCTACGACATCGGTGGCGGTCGTCTCTTGATGATCGCCACGGATCGCATCTCGGCCTTCGACGTGATCCTGCCTTCGCCGATCCCCGATAAGGGCACGATTCTGGCGCAGATGTCCAAGTTCTGGTTTGACCTCACGGCAGACGTGATGCCGAACCACGTAGTTGGCATGGCAGATGACGAAGAGGCGCTGGCAGACGTTCCGAAGACCGGAGCGCTCGCCGAGATTCCGGACGATATGCGACGCCGGTCCATGGTGATCAAACGTGCGGAACGACTCGACATCGAGTGCGTCGTACGCGGCTACATCACCGGCGCTGGATGGGCGGAGTACTCCGAGCACGGCACGCTGAATCACCAGAAGCTTCCCGAAGGGATCGTGGAGGCGCAGATGCTTG
>Ga0114999_10008372_pt1 | contig 11535 bp, 8 predicted proteins | sample ArcticOcean_MG_C_3_FD_89820 | JGI IMG/M metagenome (GOLD analysis project Ga0114999, IMG submission 89820) | Marine microbial communities from western Arctic Ocean - ArcticOcean_MG_CB8_126 | ecosystem: Environmental > Aquatic > Marine > Oceanic | place: Arctic Ocean: Canada Basin | collected...
AACTAATAGAATGCCGATAATGATGGCGCCTGGAACTTTCTTGTAGTCGAGCGCGACGATCACAATGAAACCAAGAACAGCCAGCAAGACTTTTAAGGATACCAAGTCACCCATCTGTACGAGGGTTGCCGGATGATCGACGACGAGCCCGGCGCTCTTCAGTCCAATAAACCCGAGAAATAGGCCTATCCCCGCTGCAATAGCGAGTTTTTGGGATTTGGGTATGCTGTTGATTATCCATTCTCGAAAAGGTAGGACGCTGAGGATTACGAAGAGAACACCTGATATAAGGACTGCCGCCAGCGCAATTTCCCAACTGACGCCCATGCCTTTTACGACGCCGAATGTGAAGAAGGCGTTGAGGCCCATGCCGGGTGCCAGTGCAATGGGATAATTGGCGTAGAATCCCATGACCAAGGAGCCAAAGGCTGCCGCCAAACAGGTGGCGACGAATACGGCGTTTTTATCCATTCCGGCGATCGCAAGAATATCTGGATTAACGAAAATGATGTAGGCCATTGTCAGGAAGGTAGTGAGGCCCGCGAATAGTTCGGTCCTGACGGTGGTCTGATGTGCGTCCAGTTGGAACATCTTGTTTAACATTAAGTACCTCCAATTTTTTTTTCAGGTAGAAATTGTCGCATACCAAGTCGATTCGCTTAAGAAAAGCTTAGGTATACACCTGTAGGACGTACCCATGCGTAGTTTTGTCACCACGGCATCTTTTTGTTTTGCTATATTTATTATCTATTCGGCCGGAGCCCAGACCATGTTCGTGACAAGGAACGATTGCGCTTAGCTAATTGGGCATGTGCCTAATCAGGACGTCACCTATCAGCCGGGTGTGGATGAAAGGTTTTACCCGCAGACCAGGGTGGTAGCATCCAAATCAAGGCACCGACTGAGTTTAGTATTCCGATAACGATGGACTTACAAAAGGCGCTCGGCTTACCTGTTGATCCCACAAAATTCCAAACACAGAATTTTACAGTAGGAACCGTCAAATTTAAGAATGGCCGCTCCTATTTCAACGGCCAGCCTCTTCAAAGTGAACAGGCTGCTATACTTTCAGAACTTTGCCAGAAACGTATAACGACCGGGCGTTGACCTCGGCATTGCCTTAGCATTCTGCTTTCCCTAAAGTCTGATCGCGTTGCCCGCCACTATTGCGGCTTTGGGCCGCTTTTCGGGGTAATATCGTATGCGTTTAACAGACTATTTTTTGCCGACGTTAAGAGAGGACCCTGCGGAAGCGCAGATCGTTTCGCATCGTCTTATGTTGCGTGCGGGCCTTGTTCGGCAGGCAAGCGCAGGTATTTACTCCTGGTTGCCTTTGGGGCTGCGTGTATTGCGCAAGGTCGAACAGATTGTCCGCGAAGAGCAAGATGCTGCGGGCGCGCAGGAACTTTTGATGCCGACCATTCAGTCGGCAGAATTATGGCAGGAATCAGGGCGTTACGATGGATATGGCAAAGAGATGCTGCGTATCATTGATCGGCATGACCGAGAAATGTTGTACGGCCCGACTAATGAAGAGCTGATCACGGATATTTTTCGTCAGACAATCCGTAGCTACAAAGACTTATCAAAAATTCTTTATCACATTCAGTGGAAATTCCGCGACGAGGTGCGCCCGCGATTTGGTGTTATGCGTGGTCGCGAATTTCTAATGAAAGATGCGTATTCATTTGACCTCGACTACGAGAGCGCTCGCCGATCTTATAATCGGATGTTTATGTCCTATTTGCGGACATTTGCGCGGATGGGCTTGCAGGCTATTCCAATGCAAGCGGACACGGGACCAATCGGTGGTGATTTGAGCCACGAGTTCATAATTCTCGCTGATACTGGTGAGAGTGAGGTCTATTGTCATAAGGACTACCTGACTTATGACGCGCTTGCGGAAGTTGCTAATGACGAGAGTGACCTTGCATCAGCTTTCGAAAAATGGACAAGCCTTTACGCTGCTACTGATGAAAAGCACGACCCTACTTTGGCAGAGGAACTCGGAAAAAACCTGATTAGCGCGCGCGGTATCGAAGTCGGGCATATCTTTTATTTCGGCACAAAGTATTCCAAGGCTATGGGGGCGACAGTTACTGGCCCTGACGGCGATGAACTTTTCCCGGAAATGGGATCATATGGAATTGGTGTGTCTCGCCTTGTCGGCGCCCTCATCGAGGCCTATCACGATGATGACGGTATAATTTGGCCGGACAGCGTTGCTCCGTTCTCTGTTGGTGTAATCAATTTGAGAACTGGTGATGCTGATTGTGATGCGGCATGCGAGAACATTGTGAATAAGCTGGAAGCTGCCGGACAAGATGTTTTGTATGATGATCGAGATGAAAGAGCAGGCGCAAAATTCGCGACAATGGATCTCATTGGATTGCCTTGGCAGGTTATCGTAGGGCCTCGCGGTCTAAAAAATGGCGTAATCGAGTTGAAACGCCGCGCAACGGGTGACCGTGAAGAGCTTTCAATAGAGTCCGTCATTTCAAAACTCTGCGTCTGACAGGCAATTATTGATGATATTTTCAGCCTTTGAACGAACTGTCGCTGGCCGATATTTACGGGCTAGACGCCGTGAAGGGTTCATTTCGGTAATCGCCGGGTTTTCCTTGGCGGGTATTGGCTTAGGTGTTGCTACGCTAATCATCGTGATGGCGGTGATGAACGGGTTTCGAGCAGAACTTATGGGGCGCATTTTAGGGTTGAATGGTCATCTGGGCGTATCAGCCCCGTTTGGTGATGGCCTTAAAGACTTTGATGCAGTCGCTGAGCGCCTGCGCAGTGTTGACGGCGTCGTGCGGGTAACTCCGATTATTGAAGGTCAGGCGATGGCGACCGTCCGGGGAACAGCGAGCGGTGCTCTTGTTCGCGGTATTCGACCCACCGATATAAAAAAACACCCCTCGCTGAGGAAGAATATCGTTCGTGGTAGTCTTGAGAATTTCAAAAATGACAGCGACATCGTTATCGGCAACCGTTTTGCTGAACGATATGGTTTGGCCGTTGGAGGCAAGATCACGCTAATCGCCCCAAGCAGCCGAGTTACGGCATTTGGCTCAGTTCCGCGTTTAAAGAGTTTCCGTGTTCGCGCGATATTTGAAATTGGGATGTACGAGTATGATAGCTCGTTCCTATTCACAACGTTAAACGCGGCGCGATCATTCTTTAAGACGGGCACCGGGAAAATAACAAACCTGGAAATTATGCTGACTAGTCCCGATTTGGTTAAGTCAACAAGATCGCAAATTTCGAAGAAGGCGGGTGTGCCTGTTCGGATATTAGATTGGCAAAGGACCAACGCAAGTTTCTTCAATGCTATTCAGGTCGAACGGAACGTTATGTTCCTGATCTTGACGTTGATCATTGTGGTTGCCGCTTTCAATGTCATTTCGGGCCTGATCATGATGGTGAACGATAAGGGAAGGGATATCGCGATTCTTCGTACGATGGGAGCCACCCGTGGCATGATTATGCGAATATTTTTGCTGTCCGGTATGGCTGTCGGACTAATTGGAACGGCTGTCGGCTTCCTCTTGGGGCTAGCGTTTTCTCTTAACATCGAAACTATCCGGCAATGGTTGCAGACTTTGACGAACACCAAATTGTTTCAGGCAGAGATATACTTCTTATCTCAGTTGCCTGCCAAGGTGGATCCGATGGAGGTGGCGACAGTAACAGGTATGGCGCTTGGTCTTTCGTTTCTCGCAACAATATATCCCTCATGGAGAGCTGCGAGGCTCGATCCTGTCGAAGCGTTACGATATGAATGAAAGTGTCTCGTTGCGGTTAGAATCTGTCGAACGTTCTTTTCAACAGGGAACCGGGCGTTTGGAGATTCTACGGGGCGTCTCCCTTTCGTTGGCTGCTGGAGAAATTACCGCTCTGGTCGGACCATCAGGTACTGGTAAATCCACCCTCCTACATATAGCAGGCCTATTGGAGCAGCCGACTAGTGGAAAAGTTATGCTCGATGGTAAAGATTGCACCGCAATGGACGACTCAGCCCGTACAGTCATGCGACAAACCGGTGTTGGATTTGTCTATCAATTCCATCATTTGCTCCCGGATTTCTCTGCTGTTGAAAATGTCATATTGCCCCAGATGATTGCGGGCATCACCAAATCGGTTGCGCGTATACGAGCGATTGAGTTGCTGACCGATGTCGGGCTGGCCGAAAGACTCTCCCACAGACCATCAGAGTTGTCCGGAGGGGAACAACAACGGGTGGCTATTGTGAGGGCATTAGCCAACGAGCCTCGTGTTTTGCTGGCCGATGAGCCGACGGGTAACCTTGATGAAGGAACCGCATCAATTATTTTTGACGTTATGCTGAACGTTGTTCGCCAATTAAATGTGTCGGCGTTAATCGCGACCCACAATATGGATCTTGCACGGCGTATGGACCGGGTGATGACCTTACGAGATGGTGTCCTAGTCGAGGTCTGAACGCGCTATTTTGTTAGCGATTCGTTCTTCCCTATAAAAATTAAGGTATTTCAATAATTTATAGGCAACTTATCCACAAGATGCAGTGGAATTATTCTCTGTTAAACACTTCCTATAGCGTAATTCGTGGTTTGTTCTAATGACTCATAAACGATCCTATGTAATCAATAGGGTATGAAACAGCCTGACTTTGTACATCTCCGTGTTCATTCCGCCTATTCGCTATCCGAAGGGGCGATAAAAGTTCCTAATCTGATCGAGCTCTGCAAACAGCATAAGATGCCCGCTGTGGCGTTGACGGATACGGGAAATCTATTCGGGGCATTGGAATTTTCTATTTCGGCCAGCAAAGCCGGTTTACAACCAATAATTGGGTGCCAGCTTCTCGTCGATCGACCGGAAGATTGTGGTGGTAAATCCAGCCATCGCGCCAACGCCCAACGACCATCATTTGATACGTTAATTTTGATCGCGCAAAACCAACAGGGGTACCGGAACCTTGTGAAGCTGGTTAGCCGCTCATTCCTAGAAACGCCACCGGATGAAAAAGCACACATAAAGTTTTCTGATCTCTCAGATCGTACCGAAGGGATGATTGCGCTTACTGGAGGTCCAGAGGGTGCGTTGGGTAGGTTGTTGGCGGACGGACAAGGTTCAGCGGCCGATCTCATGATGGAAAAGTTAAAGGAGTTATTTCCTGACCGGCTATATGTAGAGATTCTCCGCCACGGACGGCCCGAAGAGGATCAGATCGATGGTGCGTTGATAGATATGGCTTTCGCGCATGATTTGCCCGTAGTCGCGACCAATGACTGTCATTTTGCAGATGAGTCAATGTACGAAGCACATGATGCGCTCCTATGTATTGCTAATAGTGCACATATTGATCAGGAAGACCGTCGCCGATTAACTCCGCTCTATGGATTTCGTTCGCAAAAGGAAATGCAGGAAGCGTTTTCTGACATCCCTGAGGCCATTTCCAATACGGTCGTTATCGCACAGCGTTGCGCTTTTATGCCCGAAGAGCACGCCCCGATGTTGCCTGCTTTTCCGACATTGGGTGAACGCAGTGAAGCCGAACAATTGCGTACAGAGTCGGAAGAGGGCCTAGCGAGACGTTTAGAGGTTTTGGGCATTGATGGCGACGAAGCAAAACCGTATCAGGATCGTCTTGATTTTGAAACCGGGGTGATCCTGGAAATGGGCTTTCCGGGTTACTTTTTGATCGTTGCAGACTTTATTCGATGGTCAAAGAATCAGGGTATTCCGGTTGGTCCGGGCCGTGGTTCAGGTGCTGGGTCTGTTGTCGCATGGGCATTGACGATTACTGATTTAGACCCGCTTAAATTTGGACTTCTTTTCGAGAGATTTCTCAACCCCGAACGGGTATCGATGCCTGATTTTGACATTGATTTTTGTCAGGACCGGCGTGATGAAGTCATTCATTACGTTCAGGAAAAGTATGGCAAAGAGCGCGTAGCCCAAATCATTACGTTTGGAAAATTGCAGGCGCGTGCTGTGCTTCGTGACGTCGGACGGGTCTTGGGCATGCCTTATGGTTATGTCGACCGAATTTGTAAACTTATTCCGTTTAATCCAGCACATCCACCAACTCTACAAGAAGCTCTTGATGTTGAGCCTGAGCTGCGGCGCCTTCGGGACGATGATGAACAGGTAGCAATATTGCTTGATATTGGTCTCAAGCTTGAGGGGCTCTATCGTCATGCATCGACGCATGCTGCGGGTGTCGTTATCGGTGATCAGCCGCTTGACGAGTTTGTTCCCATGTACCGCGATCCACGGTCCGATATGGCGGCAACACAATTTTCAATGAAATATGCTGAGGCAGCCGGCTTGGTGAAGTTCGACTTCCTTGGCCTCAAAACACTGACAGTTTTGGACAAGACTGTTGCTCTCATTAAAGAGGGCGGTGTAACGCTTGATCTCGCTGGTTTACCGTTTGAAGACGAAAAGACTTTTGAAATGCTGGGTAATGGCGACACTGTCGGGGTGTTCCAGCTTGAAAGTACAGGTATGCGCGACGTTCTGCGTAAAATGAAGCCTGACTGTTTTGAAGACATTATCGCGCTCGTTGCCTTATATCGTCCAGGGCCGATGGATAATATTCCGCGCTATATCGCCTGCAAACATGGTGAAGAGGAGCCGGATTATCTGCATCCCGACCTTGAAGGAATTTTGACTGAAACCTTCGGTGTCATGATCTATCAAGAACAGGTTATGCAGATTGCCCAGGTTCTATCAGGTTTTAGCCTTGGCAATGCAGACCTTCTGCGTCGTGCAATGGGTAAGAAGATTAAGTCGGAGATGGATGCGCAACGAAACATATTCGTTGAAGGCGCAAAAACGCGTGGCGTTGACGGTGCACAAGCGGGGCAAATATTCGAGCAAGTCAATAAATTTGCTGGCTACGGATTCAATAAATCCCATGCTGCGGCATATGCACTGGTGGCCTATCAAACAGCGTGGTTGAAGGCTAATTACCCAGTCGAGTTCTTGGCGGCCTCAATGACTCTCGATTTGGGTAATACTGATAAGCTCAAAGTCTTTAAGGACGAGGTCAGGAAGCTCGAAATCGAACTTTTACCGCCCGATATCAATGAATCCGATGGGATGTTTTCTGTTCGTCAGCCACTTAAGGACGATGAAAAGGGCGCGATTCGCTATGCGCTTGCAGCCGTTAAGAATGTCGGTGCTCAGGCCATGGATGCGTTGGTTGCTGAACGACAAACCAATGGGCCGTTTCAGGATATTTGGGATTTTGCTGAAAGAGTGGGTGGTAAGGTTGCGAACAAACGGCAACTCGAAAACTTAATTCGTTCGGGTGCCTTTGAATGTCTTGATTCTAATCGACGCAAACTCATGGAAGGTGTCGATGTTGTTTTGAAAACGGCGAATGCCGCTGAACGAGAGCGCGAAGACAATCAGGTTAACCTGTTTGGCGGTGACGCTGGGCTTAAAGTTCTGCAGCAGCAGAGTCTTCCTGATGTTGATGATTGGCACAAAATGGAGAGGTTAGAGGAGGAAGCAGGTGCTGTCGGTTTCTTTCTTTCTGCCCACCCGCTGGATTCTTACGGGGGCACGCTTAATCGGCTGGGGGTTGTTCCGTTTAACGCATTGACCGTTGCGTCGGCGGGGAGTCGCCCCAAGCTCGCAGGTATCGTGGAAGACAAACGAGAGAGAACGTCGGCGAAGGGGAACCGGTTCGCCTTTATTAAGTTTTCAAGCCTCGATGGAGCCTTTGAAGTTGTTATGTTTTCTGACGTCCTCACTGCAAGTCGGGAACTGCTCGATTCTGGTCGACCGTTGCTGGTTGCTTGTGAAGCGAGGGCAGATGGTGGCGAAATTAAATTGAATGCCGTAGGCGTGTCGGATTTGGACCAGGCGGTAGCGAGTTCAGGGGCTGGACTGAAGGTTCATATAAACAACGAAGATACTCTAGGGGCGCTGAAAAGAGCTCTTGATGGCGGGAAACAGGGGCGCGGCCAAGTGAGGCTGGTGTTGAATATTGACCAACAGCAGTCTGTCGAATTGGCTTTGCCGGGTAATTACCTTATTTCAGCTGATATGAGATCCGCGGTCGAATCTGTCCCGGGCGTGGTGGAGCTCCGAGACATCTGATCAATTCGAATATTTGATACCCATGGGTTTGATTTTTAACCAAATTTGCTTGAATTTCCCTGTGCTAAGGTCTATCAAGCTTCTACTTTAAACCGCACGCGGTCTTGCGACGGCACCATTCTACATTAGGTGTCGTTGTTCCGGTGTTTGAATCAGAAAAATCTGATCGAACTTGTACCGCGGACGCACCAACCGGAGAAAAGGATTTTATAATGGCTTTGCCTACGTTTTCTATGCGCCAATTGCTTGAAGCAGGCGTTCATTTCGGACATCACACCAGACGCTGGAACCCAAAAATGGCTCCGTACATTTACGGAGTGCGGAATGGTATTCATATTCTGGATCTTCGCCAAAGCGTACCCATGCTTCACGCTGCCCTTCAGGCCGCGCGTGACGTCGTAAGTGGCGGCGGCCGGGTTCTTTTCGTGGGAACCAAGCGCCAGGCCAGTGAACAAATCGCCGATGCAGCTAAGCGTTGCGGTCAGTATTACGTTGATCATCGTTGGCTCGGCGGCATGCTGACTAATTGGCGAACGATTACGGCCTCGATCCGGCGTTTGCGCGAATATGACGAATTGCTTACTCAGGAAGATGTTGGCCTGACGAAGAAAGAACTCCTGATGCGTACGCGTGATCGCGATAAACTAGAGCGGGCACTTGGCGGCATTAAAGAGATGGGTGGATTGCCAGATATTCTCTTCGTCATCGATACAAATAAGGAAAGTATTGCAATCAAAGAAGCACAAAAGCTGGGTATTCCGGTGATTGCTGTACTTGATAGCAACTGCAGCCCTGCGGGGATTACATATCCAATTCCTGGTAATGATGACGCTATTAGGTCGATTGCGCTCTATTGCGGATTGGTCGCAGATGCAGTGCTCGATGGTCTTCAACAGGAAGCAATTGCTGCTGGAACCGATCTGGGTGCGGAAGCGAATTTGCCGGTAGCTGAAGAAGTTCCCGTTGCAGAGCTTCCCGCTGCAGAAGCGACGACTGAGACGCCAGTTGTTGAAGAAGGTCAAGCTACGGCAAGCTAGTAGTGAAGTTTTAAATGATTTTTACTTAATTCAAGGACGACGTCATGGCACAGATTACGGCTTCGCTGGTTAAGGACCTGCGAGAAAAAACTGGCGCAGGCATGATGGATTGCAAAAAGGCTCTTTCGGAAACCGATGGTAACGTTGAGGCAGCAGTCGATTGGTTGCGTAAATCCGGTTTAGCGGCAGCAGCAAAGAAGGCGAGTAGAGTTGCAGCCGAAGGTCTTGTTGCTGTTAATGCTTCCGGCAATGTTGGTGCCGCTATCGAAGTTAATGCGGAGACTGATTTCGTTTCCAGAAATTCAGAGTTTCAGTCGTTTGTTTCGACTGTAGCAGGAATCGCGCTCGATAAGGGCGAGGATACCGACGCTATTTTAAATGCTGATTTTGGTAACAGCTCGACAGTTCAAGATACCTTGACCTCTCTGATTTCAACGATCGGCGAGAACATGAATTTACGCCGGGCTCAATCTCTTTCTGTTTCTAGCGGTGTTGTGAGTAGTTACGTTCATAATGCAACAGCCCCTGGTTTAGGTAGAATTGCAGTCTTGGTTGCCTTAGAATCTAAGGGCGATGTTGCTGTTCTTGAGGGTGTTGGGAAACAATTAGCGATGCATGTTGCTGCTGCTTCGCCGCGTTGGGCTACGGTCGATGAAGTTGATCAGGCTGAGCTGGAACGGGAACGTACTATTTTGACTGACCAGGCCAAAGATTCCGGTAAACCAGAAGAAATTATTGCAAAAATGGTCGAAGGTCGTCTTCGCAAGTTCTATGAAGAAACGGTTCTTCTCGAGCAGGTTTCGGTAATCGATGGCGAATCTAAGATTTCAAAAACATTAGAGCAAGCCGGACAAGACGCAGGAGCACCAGTTACGCTTAAAGGCTTCGTTCGGTATGTGCTCGGTGAAGGTGTTGAAAAGGAAGAAAGCGATTTTGCGGCAGAGGTTGCAGCCGCGGTGCAGGGTTAAAAGACCTTATAATTTCAAGTTAATATCAGCCATAACCTTGTCACGGGGCAGTCAATGAACGCGGTGTCAGAAGACTTAAAATATCGTCGGGTATTACTAAAGCTGTCTGGCGAAGCCTTGATGGGAGGGCGCGAATTTGGCCTGGAGACAGAGACGGTCGGCCGGATTGCTGGCGAAGTAAAAAGTGTTTTAGACCTCGGGTGTGAAGTTTGCCTAGTCATCGGCGGGGGCAATATCTTCAGAGGTATTGAAGCTGCCAGCCAAGGTCTGGAGCGTGGCACCGCTGATTATATGGGAATGCTTGCAACCGTGATTAACGCGTTGGCGATGCAGGGCGCTTTGGAGCGCATCGGTGTGCATACCCGGGTTCAATCAGCAATTCCAATGTCGACGGTATGTGAACCGTACATTCGTCGTAAGGCCAACCGGCACATGGAAAAAGGTCGGGTCGTAATCTTTGCAGCCGGTACTGGTAGCCCATATTTCACGACAGATACCGCCGCTGCGTTAAGAGCTGTTGAGATGGGCTGTGATGCCCTTTTCAAGGGAACACAGGTAGATGGTGTCTATTCTGCGGATCCGCATAAAGTTGCGGATGCTGTTCGCTACGATAGTTTAAGCTATCACGACGTACTGACCCAGGATTTAAAGGTGATGGACGCGTCTGCGATTTCGTTGTCACGTGAAAACGATATTCCCATTCTTGTCTTTTCGCTTCACAACTCGGGCGAATTTGCGAATGTTGCAAAAGGGCAGGGTCGTTTTACGGTTATACGTAAGGATGGATAAAAAATGGCTGATCCGGATCTTGATGATGTTAAACGTCGAATGCAGGGCGCTCTCGACGTATTGATGGGCGAATTTGGGGGCCTTAGAACAGGTCGTGCGTCATCGGCTCTTTTGGAGCCCGTCATGGTAGACGCCTATGGCTCGAGTATGCCGATGAACCAGGTCGGAACAGTTAATGTCACTGATTCACGAATGATTTCCGTACAAGTATGGGATCAGGGACTGGTTGCCTCTGTCGAAAAAGCAATTCGTGATTCTGGGCTCGGATTAAACCCGTCAAAAGACGGAAATTCGGTCCGAGTCCCGATTCCACAACTTAGTGAAGAACGGCGCATCGAGTTGACAAAGATCGCTCATAAATATTGCGAGCAAGGACGAGTCGCTGTGCGCAATATTCGTCGGGATGGTATGGATAAATTGAAGCGGCAGGAAAAAGACGGCGAAATATCTAAGGATGAACAACGAGCCTGGGGAGATGACCTACAAAAGCTTACTGACGGGTTTATCAAAGAAATCGACGAATCGTTGGCATCAAAAGAAACGGAAATAATGCAGGTATGATGTCATGAAGCCGGTTTTATCATTGCAAGGAACGGTACCTTCGCCCCCAACCCATGTTGGGATCATCATGGATGGAAATGGAC
>Ga0114999_10008377_pt1 | contig 11528 bp, 7 predicted proteins | sample ArcticOcean_MG_C_3_FD_89820 | JGI IMG/M metagenome (GOLD analysis project Ga0114999, IMG submission 89820) | Marine microbial communities from western Arctic Ocean - ArcticOcean_MG_CB8_126 | ecosystem: Environmental > Aquatic > Marine > Oceanic | place: Arctic Ocean: Canada Basin | collected...
GAAAACCCGCCGTCGATGACAATTTCGCTGCCGGTGATGAATGAACCGGCTTGATTGCTGGCCAGGAGTAGTGTTGCTCCGATAAGTTCACTCGCGTCGCCAAATCGATTCATGGGGGTGTGGCGCATTATATTTTCGAGGCGTTCGCCAACGAGGTATTTACGGTTTAAATCGGTGGGAAAGAAACCCGGAACGATTGTATTCACGCGGATGTTCTGTGCAGCCCATTCACGGGCTAGATTTTTTGAAATATTATGGACCGCGGCTTTAGTTGCCGAGTAGGCAAAAACCCGTGAAAGCGGGACGATTCCCGACATCGAGCCGATATTAATCATGCTTCCTTTAATGCTATTTTCGATCATGTAGCTTCCAAATACCTGGCTCGCGAAAAAAATCGATTTCAAGTTAATACTCAGAATATTATCCAGTTCGTCTTCTTTAATCTCTATAATAGGAGTGGGTGCCGTCGTCCCGGCCCCATTTATGAGAATGTCCGCTTTCCCTGATCTCTTAATTACACGTGTGAGCAAATCTTCGACTTCCTCTTTCTGTGTCACGTCAGCGCGTTCAAAGTAGGCACTCTTTTGGTATTCATGGATGGCTTTGAGACGCACGTTAGCTTTATCTTCGTCACGGCCGACGAGAACAACTTCGGCGCCAGCCCCGGCCAGTCCCTCGGCCATCGCCCCGCACAGCACACCCGTACCCCCGATAATAACAGCAGTTTTACCCTCAAGCCCAAAAAGGTTGTTTAAATAATCCATGGTTCAATTGTCGAATGCCGATTGCCGCTTGTCGATTGTCGATTGAAGAATAGCCACAAGATGAAATTTTAAAGAGTTACTTCAATACTCTCGAAGATAGCTTCATTTTAAAGTTTAATAAAACCGCAAATCACGCGGATGAAACGGATTAGTATTTAAAAGGTTAATTAACTGTTTCCGTCGTGTAGCGAGTCGCCTTCGCTATGCGCTAAAGCGCGTCTTAAACGAACACATAAGAATATACACAACTCGTTGCGTATATTCTTATGTGTTCGTTCATATACTCGCAAGTGCGAGTGAAGCGAAGGCGACTCGCTACACGACGGAATTTTCTCTTGTCTCCTGCTTTTGTGCTTATTGTGGCTATCTCCCTATCCGCAATCCGAAATCGAGACGCTTCTCTGCGGTGAGTCATTTAACGTTTGATCCGGGCGCTGCCGCCTTGGGCGACGTGTTCAACTTCTTCGAGGGTAATTTGTGAAGTATCTCCACCCGTGGATTGCAGCAGGGCGCCGTGGGCGGCGCTGAAGTTTGCGATTTCCTGTGGCTCCATATTATTGAGAAATCCGTAAGCGACACCGCTGGAAAATCCGTCACCGCCACCGACGCGATCCTCGATTTCCAGATCCTCGAAGCGGTTCGATTCATAAAAGCTGCCTTCGTGCCAGAGTATACCACTCCAATTATTGATCAGCCCGCTTTTAACTTCGCGCAGTGTTGTGCAGACGACCTTGATATTAGGGTAGGTTTCGACGACGCGTTCTACCATCCTTTTAAAACTTTCAATGGGGAGCTCCTTTAAATTTTCATCTACACCCTCAACTTCAAACCCCAGCGCTTTTTGAAAATCCTCTTCATTTCCGATGAGGACATCTACATGGGGTGCGATTTTCGTGTTCGCCGCGATGGCTTCCTCAGAACTCCATAACTTGGAGCGGAAATTGAGGTCGTAACTGACTATGGTGCCATTTGCGTGCGCCGCCGCCGCCGCTTCATTGACTATTTTCGCGCACTGGGGACTGAGCGCAGTCATGATGCCACCCGTATGTAACCAGCGAGTTTTCTGTTTTTCGAAAATATCTTTATAATCAAATTCTGATGGATCGGCGAGAGAGATCGCGCTTTGTCCGCGGTCATACATCGTCACCGAAGCGCGCACGCCTGTGCCAACTTCGGAAAAATTAAGACCGACGCGACCTGCGCGGCCGATACCGTCGTATGCTTCCATTATGACGTTGGAGGTATCCAGGCCCACCGCGCGGGCGTGGTTAATTAAGATTTTGGCGACCGGGTTGTCGGGTAACTTACTGACAAATCCTCCTCGCAGTCCCAAACGCGTAACAGCGTAGGCGACATTGTATTCACCACCACCTGCCCAAACTTCAAGGTTTTGAGCATACTCAAGGCGACCGTGACCGCCGGGCGAAAGCCGGATCATACATTCACCGAGAGAGAGAAGATCATATTTTGTTTTTGAGGAGTCGAGAGTTTGAATGGCCATAATTTTTATTTATCAACAAAAAATGTTTATTCAGCCACTTTAAAATCATCAATCTTCCAGGGTGGCTGACCGCATTCATTCGCAATTTCGTTAAATGCCTCAATTTCATTTTCACTAAAGAGGAGGCCCCCGTGTTTCTCCGATCGCTGAGCCGCTTCGGCTTCGAGTTGACCGGGGTACATACAGTGTTCATTGCCGTGACCAAATATGTCTTCCAAAACTGCTTTTATATTTTCTGTCTGCGTTCGCCCCTGAGCAAAGGCGCCGGCGTTGAGCGCATCGGGGTGTATAACTTGAAAGAAAAAACAGGGGGTATGTTTTTCGTCATCATCAGTCCATCGGCCGCGCAATGTGGGAAGGTTCCCGCCAATGAGTGCGGCGATGAGCTCATCCATCAGGCACAAGGCATAACCCTTATGCTCACCGAAGGGAAGCATGGCCGATACCTGCGTAGGATCCGTGGTAACATTCCCATCACTGTCAACCGCGGCATTGGGAGGTAGTGACAGGCCTTCACGACTGAGTTGTTGCACTTTACCGGTGGATATTACCGAGGTTGCCCAATCGATAACGAGGGGATAGCCAATCACCTCGGTGGTGGGGAACCCCCAACTATGTGGATTCGTTCCGAGGGTTGCGGTTTTACCCTTGAAAGGAACAACCTCAGCTAAAGCGGCGGTACAATTTGTATAGGCGATATAACCTTTCTTCGCGGCTTCCATGACGTAACCACCGCCCCACAGATAGTGGAAGGCGTTATCGACGCTGACTAATCCGACACCGTATTTTTCCGCCATTTCGCAACATTTATCCATCGCTTCGGATGCAAAGCCTGTCCCAGTTTTTGATTGCAGTTCCAGATTTCTGCAGCCGCAAAACGCGAGGGCTTTTTTTCAATGACTGCGCCCGGATTGCATCCACCCGCTCCGCTTCCGTAGTGGAGATCGAGATGTAATGCCTTGATCGCATTGTGGGTGCGAATACCATGGCGTGAAGCATTGGCCGCGACACGGACAGCGTGTATTACCTCTTCACTGGTGTATCCACGTTTTAAATAAGCGGCCTCAACCAGGCTGTTATGCGTGCTTTCCGGAACGGCGTAAAATATTTCAGGCATATTCGATTGCGGATTGAAGAATAGCCACAAAAGGCACAAGATGAAAAGATCGAATTAAAATACAATGTTCAAAGGTGGAGCGGGCTGTCCCTAGCACGCTTCTTTAATTTGTGATTAAGCAACTTAACGCGCTAGGGACAGCGCGTTCCACCCAATCTAAATTCAAAAATTTTACATTCAGCAATCGTTTGCCTGTGCGAGCGGTGGTTTTCCCTCTAAGAAATTGATGAGATTACGTGTAGCCATGCCGGCCTGTCGCTGTACGCTCTGGTAGGTGCGGGAACCAATATGGGGGGTGATAATACAGTTTTTAGCTGTTAATAGTGGATGATCGGGTGAGGGTGGTTCCTGATCGAGAACATCGGCGCCATAGCCCCCGACATGATCACTTTCTAATGCTGGGAGCAGTGCGGCCGTATCGATGAGTTCACCCCGCGCGGTATTAATGATAATCACACCCGGTTTCATTAAACTGATGCACTCCGCATTAATCATGTGACGGGTTTTATCATTCAGTTTTGTGTGAAGACTGATGATATCCGCGTTTTTAATAAGGGCTTTCAATGATTCGCAGCGCTCAATTTTAAAATCATGAGCAAAGTTATCATCCCAGTAATTACCATAGGCAATGACGTTCAGACCGAATGCTTTTGCGCGTTTAGCTACTTCCTGACCAATTCTTCCGAGACCAACAATTCCTATCGTCTTCCCCATAATTTCGTTGCCGGTAAGTCGTTTCCAATTTCCCTCGCTGGTATAATTTGCCTCGGTAACTATTTTGCGTTCCAGGCCCAATAGGAGACCGAATGAATGTTCGGCTACCGTTGTATGGTTAACTCCTGGAGTGAAGAGGACGGGAATCTTTTTCTCTGTGGCGTAACTTACATCGATCTTGTCGAGACCGATACCGTATTTACTGATGACTTTAAGTCGGGGGAGAGATTTATCAATTACCGCGCGCGTTATCGCGTCATCGCCGCAGAGAAAACCGTCGATATCACCGACACATTTCAGTATCTGTTCTTCGCTGAGCGGTCCGCGTTCACGTACAATTTCAAAATTAGCGTCTTCCAGTAATTGGTGATGTTCACCCGGAGTATCCTGGTAGGATGTAGTCGTGAGTAAGATTCGCCGCATGATTCAATTGGGTGGATGTCGGGCTTTGCCCTCGGGGCGAGGGCTGGATAATATAGCCACAAAAGGCACAAAAAGCACAAGAAAGAATTTTAGAAAAGAATAGCCACTACCGAGCCTCGCGGCAGCGGGATGACATCTTACAGAAAGCACCAGTCGCCGCCAAGGCTATGACCGGCAGGCAAGAGAGAATTTAAAAAATGGAGGGCCACGCTTTGTCGTGGCCGTGTATTGTTTGATATTGGCCACCCGGATGCCTGACAGCCATAGCCTTGGCGACGGTTGTTCTCAGCACGCTTATTTAATCTCAGCTAAATCAAACACGCTAGAGACAGCGCGTTCCACCTAATTGCTTACAAGTATAACCGTTTTTTCGCTTCATCGCATTCACTCATTTTCGCTTATGCGTTCTATGCCCGTGACAGTTGCCGGGGAAGTGAAATATCGGTCTGCATAATCTTATCCAACAGTTGAATGCGCAATTCATCGCGTAATTTCCGCGCTTCCTGTTTGTCCCAGAGGTTAAAATACTCATCGGGATCTTCTTGGAGATCGAAAAGTTCCCCGTATTCCTGGCCGGAGTAAGAGGTTAATCGGTAGCGTTCGGTTACGAGGGTGCGCATTTTAAACCCGAGGTAATCTTCATCCATTTCGACTAAAGCGGTGGTGTCCGTCGATTTATCCTCTCCCGTTAACACCGGGAGGAGGCTGCGACCGGGCCAGGGGGGTGGCGCGCCGGGAGCTTCAATTGATCCGGGGAGAATTCCCTCGGGTATTGGAACTCCAGCGATGTCCAAAAGCGTAGGTGCAAAATCGAGCAGGCTGCAAACGCCCTCATGAACCGTCCCCGGGTCGATTTTACCCGGCCAGTTTATAAGAAAGGGAACCCGTATAACACTGTCGTAATGGTAGGGCCCCTTGCCCCACAAACCGTGATCACCTAGCGCTTCGCCATGATCAGCGAGAAAAATCACAACCGTATTGTCATCCAGTTCATTTTCCCGCAACGCATTCATGACCCGACCCACCTGTTCATCCACGAGACTGATAACACCATAGTAGTGCGCCGCGCATTCCGCATAGTAGGGAGCAGTTGCATTCATCGCCTGAGATTTGTTCCCGCTTGTCATAATATCTTGTTCTACCATCGCACGGAAGTGTGTGGGTAAATCATCCAATTCACCCTCTCTCGAGAGAGGAGGAGGAACATCAGCCGGGTCGTAGTCGTAACAATAGGGGGCGGGCGGTGCAAAGGGAGAATGAGGATCCCCAAAACTGCACATTGCGCAAAAGGGTTGAGCGCCCGTTCTCCCTTCGTAGTTATTTAGAAAATTGACAGTCCGATCAGCGATATAAGTAGTGGGGTGCAGTTCCGCTGGCAGCGCCCATTTGTATGACTGACGATTGAAAAGCTCTTTTGCTGGACTAGCCTTTTCTAATTCAACGCGATCGTAAAATAGATGCGCTTTGTCAGGGTGCTCGGATTTAAGCCAGGCTTCATAATGGCCGACGGATCCATGCCCGTGGCCGTTACAGAGGTCTATTTCCTGAAGGCCGTAATAGGGGAGTGGTAGGTCTTTAATTATTCCCTCTCTCCAAAGCCTTGAACTCTCGGGATATTTATTCGTGTCCAGATTTTCCAGTGGAATGTCATTCGGGGTGTTGCTTGAATTTAAATGTATTTTTCCCGCGCAATAAGTTAAGTAACCGCTTTGTCGCAGCGCTTCGGTAAAGGTGGGGATGGATGGGTTCAGCGGAATACCGTTCATACGTACACCGTGACCCCGCGGCGTGAGTCCTGTAAACAGGGATGCGCGCGTTGGCATACAAAGCGGCTGCGGACTGTAGACACGAGAAAAATTGATACCACCTGAGGCAAGGCTATCGATATTAGGTGTGCGAACGATGGGGTGCCCCGCATAACCGAAGCAACGGGGGTGCCATTGATCAGTGATGATGATCAGGAAATTAGGACGGGATTTTACCATTTTCGAATTACGATGGGTGGATGTCGGGCTTCGCCCTCGGCACGAGGGCTGAATAATATAGCCACAAGAGGCACAAGAAGCACAAGAGAGAATTTATAAAAATGGAGGACCACGCGGGCTGCCTGACCGCCATAGCCTTGGCGACGGCTGGTTCCCCAGCACGCTTCTTTAATTCGTGATTAAACGACTTAACGCGTTAGGGAACAGCCGTCGCTGCGTAGTGTTAAGCTATGGCCGTCAGGCAGCGCGTTCCACCCAATTGCTATAAGCATATACCTGGCATTGTTTTCGTGCTTTAATATTTATGTATTTCTCAGTACTACTTTAAAAGATCATGTATTATTCTAGTAAATGGCTATGCCCGTTTTTTGTCTGCGTGATCTTAATGATGGGTTGTGGACGAAAAAATACCCAGGACGATGTTGAGGGTACATTGGCCATGGTTCAGCGGCTCGAGAAAATCGGCGGTCACGCTGACAATCGCTTAAACGCTTATTATAATGATGTGAGGGCAGATTATCTTCATCAACTCCTTCAAGAGGCGGAAGCTAAAGGGACCCCATCGCGAGGATCTAAAGACTATATCATTTTAAAATATGAGTATGGGCGGCAATTACTCCACTCCGGACAAAGTGAAGCGGCGATTGAAGTAATTGAAGAAGTGTTAAATGCAATCGACGAGCATATCATCGTCCTTCAAGAGTCAGAAGAGAGTGCTATACATCTCACGCTCGCAGTGAGCTATCTTCGGCTCGGTGAACAGGAAAACTGTATAACGCTTCACAATCCGGATTCCTGCCTATTCCCGATTACAAAAGCAGGGATCCATAAGCAGCAACGGGGTTCACGCGGGGCAATTGCGGTTTTAAATGATTACCTTTTGCTCCATCCCAACGATTTGGAGGCCATTTGGCTGCTTAATATCGCTTCAATGACGGTGGGGGAGTATCCGGAAAAACTCTATTCGCGCTGGACCCTGCCACCCGAATTATTTGTCTCTGATTATGAGATAAAGCGTTTTTATGATCGGGCGCCGGATCTAGGACTAGATGTCAACGCTCTCGCGGGGGGCAGCGTAATGGAAGATTTCGATGGGGACAATTTTCTGGATCTAATCGTTTCTTCGATGGGCGTTAAAGATCAGGTCAGATATTTCAGAAATAATGGCAACGGCACTTTTGATGAAAAAACAATTGAGGCCGGGCTCGAGGGACTGGTCGGTGGATTAAATATGGTGCATGCGGATTACAATAACGACGGGCACATGGATGTTTTTATTTTGCGTGGCGGGTGGTTCTCAGAATTTGGTGAACTGGGTAATATCCCCAATTCGCTTCTGCGCAATAATGGTGACGGTACTTTTTCCGATCTGACAGAATCAGCGGGATTGCTGAGTTTTCATCCTACGCAGACCGCGGTATGGTGGGATTATAACAATGACGGTTGGCTGGATCTTTTTATCGGAAACGAAACCAATAAAGAAAATGAAAAAAACCCCTGTGAATTATACCGTAATAATCGCGATGGAACATTTACCGAATGTGCAAAGTCTGTCGGAATTGAAGTGAGCAAATTCGTGAAAGGCGTTACCAGCGGGGACTATAACAATGACGGCCGGCCCGATCTTTTTTTATCTGTTTTCGGCGCTTCGAATATGCTCTTCCGAAATGATGGTCCGATTAGTGAATCTTCCGATGATCCCCATGCCTGGGAATTTACCGAACACGGTAAAACGGCCGGCTTATCCGAGCCGAAGTACAGTTTTCCCACCTGGTTTTGGGATTTTAACAATGACGGGTGGGAAGACCTTTTTGTCTGTGGGTATCGGACGGACGGAGAGGGATACATAAATAACGGCGTGGGTGGTATCGTTGCGGATTATTTAGATCAACCCCATAACGCGGAAACGATGCGCCTCTATCGCAACAGGGGTGATGGAACTTTCGCTGAGGTTTCAGAATCGATGAACCTGGATAAGGTCGTCCTTGGTATGGGATGTAATTATGGTGATCTCGATAACGATGGATGGTTGGATTTTTATGTTGGAACGGGGAACCCCAGTTTATCCATGCTTGTCCCCAACCGAATGTTCCGTAATGAAAATGGGATGATATTTCAGGATGTAACCACGTCCGGTGGGTTTGGACATTTACAAAAGGGGCATGGTGTTTCTTTTGGCGATATGGATCACGATGGGGATCAGGATATATATTCAGTCATCGGCGGTGCTTTTACCGGTGACAATTATATGAACGTACTTTTCGAGAATCCCGGAAATGAAAACAAGTGGCTGACGCTGAAGCTAGTCGGTGAGTCCTCCAATCGTTCAGCTTTGGGGTCGCGAATAAAAGTTCTGCTGACCGCTGAGGATGGCAGTAAACGTGAGATTCATCGCACCGTAAGTGCGGGTGGAAGTTTTGGCGCGTCACCTTTTCGACAGGAGATTGGTTTGGGTAAGGTGAGATCAATTGATGCGGTTGAAATTTTCTGGCCACACTCGGGGAAGAAGCAAATCTATCACGATCTTGACACTAATACTTGTTACCAAATTGAAGAAAACAACAAGCAACCCCGAAAGCTATCGCTTGAGTCTTTTGATTTTCAGAAAACGGAGGTCGGACATCACCACGCGGGTGATGGGAATTAAAATTCGGTCTATCGTTTGACAGTTAATAGCGTCACTATAATGTTTAGCCTTTATTTATGAATCTAACAGGAACCCAACGCATAATATTTTACCTAACACTTTGTTCATTTTGTGCACAGTTACTGGTTGGGACCATCACTTCTGATATTGAAAATACGGTCAAACAGCTGGAGAGCGAGCGCCAACAATTGAATGAAACCATTTGGGCAAATGAAAAATTGGCGCAACAGTATGAAAGATACTTCATGAAACTTTGGGATAGCATACGTGTCAGTGAAGATAAGCTTTCGATCTTGAATGAATTTAAATTCGGAAAGTTAAGCTTGGGAGAAGATTTCTCGAAAGAAGAATTGAAATGGGGCATATTGAAATATCAATTCAAAGACGGAGGGAAAATATACAAGCAGAAGGATTGGGCTTCCTGGTTGGAAGAATTGAAGCTTCGCTATCGAGTGATACAAACCGAATGGTACCATGTTAATTTCGAAACTACGGAAACGGGAAATCAATCGGAAGTAAAAGCTACCTTGCACGTCACGACACTCGATGAAAAAGAACGGTACATTCTGAATGTTCGTTTAAAAGTTTCCTGGAGTGAAGATAAGGACAGATTCGGAAACTATTATCCACTGAACATCGATGCTACTGATTTAAATATCTTGCAAAGAAATGCGGGGCCGGTCTTTCACGAGCGTCTCAGGGCAAGAAGCACACTAAACGACAATGCTTTTCGCAATGTCATCGTCTATGATTTAAATGAAGACGGGCTTTCTGAAATTATTCTGCCCGAAGGGAATGTTGTCTATTGGAACAAGGGGGACTTTAACTTTGAAAGAGATACCTTTTGTGATTTTCCGACACAGAGGATTGGCGTCAGTTTGATCGCGGATCTGACGGGTGACGGCCGCCCGGATTTCCTGACCATCGCCGACGAGTATCCGGTCCTCTATGAAATGGATGCGGAGGGACGTTACAGCTCAGTGGGGAAATCAATATTGGCGACCGTTGAGCCATTTAAAAATTCATGGGCGATAACCACTGGGGATATTAACAATGACGGCTTACTTGATCTTTGGGTAGGACAATATAAGCCGCCTTACTTTTATGGGCAGATGCCTACACCTTTTTATGACGCTAATGACGGCTACCCCTCCTATCTTTTGGTTAACCAGGGCGGCGGAAGATTTAAAGACGAAACGGAAAGCTCAGGTCTTGCAGCCAAGCGTCATCGGCGAACCTATAGTAGTTCATTTCTTGATCTCAATGGAGATAAGATGCTTGATTTACTAGTCGTCAGTGATTTTTCCGGAGCTGATGTCTATTATAACCGGGGTAATGGTACATTTACCGATGTAACATCCACGGCGATAGATGAGCGTAGTGCCTTTGGCATGTCTCATTCATTCGGGGATTACAATCGTGACGGACAACTGGATTTTTACATGGGGGGAATGGGATCCACAACGGCCCGCAGACTTGATAGTATGGGTCTAGGTCGAGAGGATAGGTTAGAGATCAATAATATGCGGATGCCAATGGGCTATGGTAACCGGATGTATCTCGCCTCGGCTGAGGGGACCTACCGACAACCGGAATTTATTGAACAGGTAAATCGCTCAGGTTGGAGTTGGGGGATGAGTACGTTTGATTTCGATTCGGACGGAGCGCAAGACATCTATATAGCCAACGGAAATTATTCAATGGAAACATGTGAAGACTACTGCAGTGTTTTTTGGACGCAGGACATCTATTCGGGTAATTCTGAAAATAATCCGGCGCTCGAGAATTTATTCAGTAATACGCGACTGAATTTTGGAACGGAAGCTAAAGGCGGGTGGAATCCCTATGAAAAAAACGTGCTTTTTATGAACCTCGATGGGGATGGCTTTATTAATGTGTCTTTTCTCATGGGTGCTGCTTTTGCTTACGATTCACGCACCGTTGTGACGGATGATTTAGACAACGATGGACGACCCGATCTCATTGTCACTTCGGTTGACTGGATGAAACAAACGCGAGATCTACACGTTTATCAAAATTTATGGCCAACGAAAAATAACTGGTTGGGCGTTCGTCTGCCCGAGGGAAAAGGGTTCTCCCCGTTCGGTGCGAAAGTTGCGGTTGTCAGTGATAGCGGGAAACAAATACAATCCCTGGTTACAGGCGATTCTCATCTCGCTCAGCACTCCCTGCAAAAACATTTTGGTCTAGGCGAGGATAATACGGTAAAATACTTTGAAGTCCTCTGGCCCGACGGCCGGACAACCCGCGTAAACAATCCCGCCATCAATCAATATCATGTCGTCACCCCGTAATGATTGTCGATTGGAAGATGTCGAGCTTCGCCCTCGGTACGGATTTCGGATTGAAGCATAGA
>Ga0114999_10008380_pt1 | contig 11528 bp, 10 predicted proteins | sample ArcticOcean_MG_C_3_FD_89820 | JGI IMG/M metagenome (GOLD analysis project Ga0114999, IMG submission 89820) | Marine microbial communities from western Arctic Ocean - ArcticOcean_MG_CB8_126 | ecosystem: Environmental > Aquatic > Marine > Oceanic | place: Arctic Ocean: Canada Basin | collected...
AGGTAAGCGCCGTTACTCCCGGCAACAGTCCCGCCGCCGTATACGGCATTTGGACAACCGGCATTAGCGCGGCAAGGATCAGCGCGCCAAGAGCAAATACGCCAATAACGTAAGCGGCCCCCAAATCTTTGGCTGGTGTCGTCCGTTCACCAACTTTTTCTTCGCCAGTGAAGTGAACTTCTTGGGGTTGGTCCGAATTGGAGTCGTTTGAACTCATAAAGAAACTTCCATTTAAACAAAAACACCGGATGGGCTACAAAATCTATGCAACACATCCGGTATTTTTTTAGCCTTACTTAAGGACTTAGAGGCCTTTGATTGGCTTATAGCCTTTCGGCGGCCACCACTTATCAAAGTCCTTAACAGCCGGCAGACCCAATTCCTTCGCGGTTAGGACCTTTTTACCGATTTGGTCACGCACCGCCCAGAATGTTTGAGCCGTAATGGCTTCGACTTGCGCTGCACGACGGTCAGCGACCGCGCCCGTTTTAATGTCGATTTCAAAGAACTTCCGCTTGGCAATCTTCCCAAACTTTTCAGAATGCACAGCTTTGATGAATGCCTTCTTGAACTTCTGCATTATCTCAATGGGCGCATCCCGACGGATCGCGAAGTTATAAATTCCGCCAACTGGCAGAACCGGCTTCAGGCTTGGAACAATATCACCAATCGAACGAAGCTTGATGCCGCCGCCAACATCCAACGTTTTCGCAGACGTTGTGTGCAAGTTACGCAGCTTGCCCACACGAATAAATTCAACGTGCTCGTGCACGCCGCCACCGGTGATGTCGACTTCGCCTTGAAGACCTGCGAGCGTTGCAGGCTTGCCACCCTTATAGGGGATGAACTTCAACTTGATGCCAGCCGCCTGAGAAACGATCAAAGCAAGTTCTTGCCAAAGACCGCCCGTGCCGGACGTTGAAATCGTCACTTTACCCGGATGCTTCTTGGCATAAGCAATGACTTCTTCCGTCATTTGGAACTGGGAGTCCTCACGCACTGACCAACTGGCTACTGAGTTGGCAGCTTAGAAATATTGCCAATCTATCCAAGCCTTTGACTTCGAATGGCCCATGACCCGAACGAACTTATTAAAGTTCGCTGCGCCCAAGAATGTATATCCGTTCGCAGGCTTCTTTAAGACATATTTGGTTGCCTTGCCGCCAACGGCACCCGGCTTATTAATAACCTTGATTGTCCATCCCGTGCTTTTCGCGATCTCACCAGCAAGAGTACGAATAACCGTATCCGTGCCGCCGCCAGCCGAGAACATCACAACCGTGGTAATTGGCCTTTCCGGCCAAGCCGCCTCTGCCTGACTTGCTGGTGCGCCAACAACAGCAACACCAGCAGCAAGGACTAGTAATTTTTTCGCTATTTTCATAACCCCAATTTCCTCCCGTAGGTTTATTTTTTAAATGAACGAAATTGCATCGTTCACCGAGTGATCGAGTTAAGCTCACGTGTTTGTGAATACAAGAAAATAACAGGAAATTTCAAAAAATTCGAAATTCTCACCTTCTATTTTTTCTGTTTCGACCCAGTGTTTTTCACTTTCGGCCGAGTGATTTTATCAAAATCACGATACAAAAGTGAAAAGTCCATTTCCGACATTCCAATGCTCATTGCACTCTTTAGAAAGTTGGAAGTTCCCTGCCCCATGCTGGCATCAACTTTCAGCTTTTTGCTCAAATCAACCGCCATCAACAAGTCCTTATTGAGATTATAGACCCTGGACCGCGCGTCCCATTTTTTAGAAAGAATATGCTTCGGAAAGCGAAACTGGCTGATATAGCTGCGGGCATTTGCCGTATTGAAAACATCAATCATGTCCGAGAGTGCAATGCCGGATTTTTCAGCCATTCTTCCAGCCTGACAAAGTGTGAGGAAGTTTGCGTGACAGACCATGTTGTGAACCAGCTTCAGAGTATGTCCCGCACCGCTGGGGCCGACATGAAATAATTTGTCGCCAATGGCTTCGCAGAATTTTTTGGACCGGTTGAACACCTTCTTATCCCCGCCAACCATCAGCGTCAGAATTCCTTTATCTGCGCCAGTCGCGCCGCCACTCATCCCTGCATCCAAATACCCAACGCCTTTTTTCAGGGCCCGTTTGGCGAGCTTCTTGGTGTAGGTTGGATCAGATGTGGTGACGTCGAATAAAATTAAATTCTTTTTCGCATTGGCGAGGATCCCACTCTTGCCTTTCAGCATCGCATCAATTTCTGGCGAAGCCGGCACCACCAAATAGATTATCGAACATTGCGCCGCCATATCGCCGGGTTCGGCCACCGATACAGATTTCATTTTCTTAAATCGCGTTAGAGCCTTCGGATCAACATCCCAAACAACAGTTGGAAACCCAGCCTTAGCCAAGTTCGTTGCAATGCCCTGGCCCATATTGCCAAGCCCGATAACGGCTGCCGTTGCCTTCGCCATAATTTATACTCCCTGTTAGTTCAAGACCTAATCATCTTCCTTTGGCCGGACACAGTTTGCCGCCAACTCCATCGCCGCGCAAACGGCTGCCGCATCTTCATCAAAGTGTCCTTGTGCGACCGCTGCATAATAAGGTGCCAGTGAGGCCTGATAAATTGGGATGGGCACACACAAGTTCGCCGCATGATCAGAAATAAAGCGCGAATCTTTCACCGGTGTCATGAAGCTCATGCCTTCGTGGTCATAGTCATTACGCGCCATCATGCCGCCGCGAACCTCAAACATCGACGACGACGAGCCACTGCCGCTGATCACCTCGTGAATGACCTTTGGGTCCAGGCCAGATTTCATGCCGAGCACCATTACTTCAGCGGCGACGCTGTTGTGCACCAAGTTCAAAATGTTACCGCAGAATTTCATTTTCATGCCGCTGCCGAAGTCACCGATGTAGAACTTCCGATGGGCAAATCCACCAACTACATCTTCGACCGAACGGTACGCCGCTTCATCGCCGCTCCCAAATGCCGTTAGCTGTTTTTTAACCGCCAGAATTCTGTTGCCGCTGACCGGGCAATCCAGCGTTATCTTGCCCACTGCCGCAAGCGTGTCCCGTGCCTTTTCCTTTTCCGCGACGGGAAAGGTGCTGGTTTCGATGACGATCTGGCCCGGCTTATCCTCCTTATCCAATCCGTTTTCGCCCCCAAAGACATTGTGCAAGACTTCCAAGGACGGCAGACAGGTCACGATGACATCCACCTTTTCGGCAACATCCTTGGGCGAGGTGCCGGGTTTCATCCCGACGGCTTCCATAGCCGCCATGGCTTCGGCACGGACATCAAATCCTGTGACCTCGAATCCGCTTTTGATGATGTTCGGTGCCATTGCTGAGCCCAAAACACCCAGTCCAATAAAGCCTACAGTTTTAGTCATTGATCATTTTCCCGTTAACGCAAATGGCCGCCCCTGAATAATCAAGGACGGCCATTCTAAACTTATTTCTCGGTTACCTTAAATGGCCATGGAATCCATAATTTCTTGAGAATTCATGGGCAGAGCCACCGGCTCATTACGTTCTGCCGACAAGTCCGCCGCCAGATAGACTTCCATCACCTTCCGCGCCTGTTCCGGCGTCACCATGACATCACGGTCGAAGGCCACGGCTTCTGCAAAGTGAAGTGTCTCGTTATGCATCGGCCCCGCAAAGACGTGATCAACCCGCTCGCCCGGCATTGCCGACATCGGCAACTGAATACCGTCTTTCATGGTGTTGATCATGACATCGCGGTGGGTATCATCAACCACCATCATGCCGTCGGTCGCGACAAATTCAACCCAGGTACTGGAATAGTTGTGATACCCCGGAGGCATCGTCCAGCCGGCACCGATGGTCACGACTACACCGTTATCCATCGTCACCATGATCCACTGCGTATCACCGGCACCCGTTTTTTCCTTCATCGCTCCATAGGCGACTTGGGAAAACACTCGAATAGGTTTAGCAGGTTCTAAACACCAGAAGACAAAGTCAAGATCATGGGTTGCTTCCATGGCGGCCAATGACAACTTAACCCGGCCACTGATTTTATCGCCAAGGGCACGCGATAAATGTCGGCTGACGACGGCGCTAACCGGTTTGCCAATCGCACCTTCTTTCAACGCCTTTTTCACATAGGCATATTTATGGTTGAAGCGTTGTGAATACCCAATGGAAAATTTGAGCTTGGCTTTTTTGGCGATATTGGTGAGTTCATCGCATTCGCCCAATGTTACGGCAATCGGTTTTTCCATGAACACATGTTTACCGGCCAACAGAGAATCCCGCGCCATCGAGTAATGAAGCCCTTCTGGTGTCGCGCAGATGTAGATGGCGTCAATATCAGGATTTCCAAGCAGTTCATGATAGTTATCGGTCGTCGTCGTTGGATTGGTGATTTCAGAAATTTCAGCTAGGCGATCAGGCCTGATTTCTGCTAGGTGCAGCTCATTAATAAGCGCACTCGCCGCACAGGTCTCCGCGCGGATGCCGCCACACCAACCCGGTCCAATAATTCCAACATTAATCTGCTTCATAAATATAATCCTTTAGACAAAATTCTGCGGCCAGATACCTTAAGTTGGCGATACTAACCATTCATCCCCGGGAAAAAAGGAAAAATTTCTCCGAAATGTTCGAATTTCCCGCCTAAACCTCGCGGGCAAGGGGAAGATTAAACAATAAATTCTGGGGCTTGAGTCTCAGAGTATTGGCAGATGACATCGACATGGCCATATAAACCGGTCGCCCGGCAATCTCTGAGAGCATGGTACTGTTGTCCTTAAATTCTAACTGGAACAGCGCAAGCATACGCGACATTCGGTCTTCATCCACGTCGACCTCATTATAAAGGTCGTTCAGCAACGACGTGGCCTCGCCTTCCAGCCCCACGTGCCAAACCCATTTTTCATCTTCAATTTCCGACTGCGGTTGAATTGAGACCTCGACATCCAAGAAATGCTTAATCCAAAGTTCCATCACGCGGCACAGCGCATCCTGTCCGGGTTGCAAATAGGTGATATCCAGCGCGGTGTCGTAATATTCCGACCGGTTCCAATAACTTTCATAATTATGTTCACGTAGAACATCCATATCTACTTCAGCACGGGCAGGTGCTGTTTCAACGACAAGCTGCCCTAGCCCGCCTTCGCCACCACCGGCGGTTCTCATTTCCACGGTCTCGCCATCGGCAACAATGATGGAGCCCTCTTTCAAGGTGACCACTTGCTCCCGAAATAGAAGCTCCGCCGCACGGGCCCAAAGCGGATACTTATTGCCATCAAGAATGTTTCTGAGTACGACTTGAACCAGTTGGTCCATGAACAGCCCCGGAAAGACCGCATTGGGGTCTTTGATAATGTCCATGTAGCAAGCTTCAACGGTATCCGATTTCATCATTCGCTCAAAAAACCGCAAAAGAATTCGGTAATTTTCCTGGGTATCCGCATCGGTCATGGCATCGATTTCTTGCTCGGAAATAGATTTCTTGGGATCATCAATAAGCGATGCGTGTAACGCCCGTTCCGCATCGCACGATTCGTCAATCGGGCGCACTTCAGGTCGCATGAGATAGGCGCGCAGGAATTCATCAGTGATGCCTAAGTGGCCACCGTCAACCTGTTCCAGCAAATGAAACCCCGAATTTTTCCAGAAGTCAGTCATCTTCACCCACCACAGCCCAAATTTTTGCGTGCTGGCCTTTCTCGGGCCGCTTAACGATGCGAATGCGTTCGCTGATGCCGTCTTCGACCATTTCTCGTTCGATGGCTAAAAGGGTCCCCGCCACCTGCTCGCAAAGTGCCGCCGCATCGCCGACTTCAGCACGGGCGGCTTCTAACGCTGTTTCCCGGTCTGGTGCGCCAAAGGCAACCAAAAAATGATCTGCTAAAATGCTAACCGAATCGTCGATCACCTGTTCCGAAACATTGACGATTTGAACCAAAGTAGACCGACCAAAGGACTCAAGGCCCAACCACCCACTTTTAAAAGCGAGCCGTTCTTTTCTGTCCTCTTCCTCGCCTGAAAAAGAAAACGTGCCAGGCACGGCGAACTCTCCCGGCTCAGCAGCTTTCGGGAACACACTAATGTCGGAGTCGTCCAAACGGAGGGTACGCAGAAACTTCATCTAATCTGTTTAAACTGGAATTATTAAAATGACCAATGGAAATCTTCTCAACTTGCCGTCAAAATAGGAGCAACGAGAAAAAACTTGGACAATATTATGAAGAGTATCCAATGGATTGCATTTGGAGCTATCGTTTGCGGCATATTCGCCATTGCTCCTTCATCCGTTACGGCCGATATGATCGGTCATGGCGGCATGGTCCGCGCCCTCGCAGTTTCACCGGATGGTAGCCAAGTGTTGACCGGTAGTTTCGATTATTCCGCTAAGTTATGGAGCTTCGACGAACAAAAAGAACTGGCCGACCTGAACGAACACGATGGCCCAATTAATGCCGTCGCGTTTCTACCCGATGGCAACCGTGCTCTGACCGCCAGCGACGACAGGACTATCATTCTTTGGGATTTAAAAGCCGCCAAGCCAATTCGCATTCTTAAGGGTCACACCTTTAAGGTCATGACAATTGCGGTTTCTAAAGATGGAAAAATTGCAGCGACAGGCAGTTGGGATAAAACTGTACGCCTGTGGGACATTGCGACCGGCAAGCAGTTGCTATCGGTTAAACATCCAACCCCAGTTAATGCAGTCGTCTTCGCGGATGATGATAGTTCCATCATTACCGGGGCTCATGACGGAAAAGTCAGAATCTGGAACACAAAATCCGGCCGCTCAAAAGGACACATTCAGGCCCACAACATGGGTATTACCCATCTATCTTTATCGCCTGATGGTGAGGGGCTGCTGTCTTCCAGCATCGACACTCGGGTCAAGCTTTGGGACCTCAAATCGTTAAAGCAGATCCAGGTATTTTCACAAGAACAAAGCCGGGTTCTCACGGCGGCAATTTCTCCGGATGGAAAATCCGCCCTTTCTGCTAATACCAAGGGCGAGTTAACCCAATGGAATTTGCTCACCGGAAAACCTGTGCGGACTGTTCGGGCACATAAAGGCATGATCTGGGGCGTGGCGTTTAGCCCGGATGGCGTGTTTGGCCTGTCCGCAAGTTCTGACGAAGTAGTCCGCGTTTGGCACTTGGCCACCGGTGACCGAATTGGCATTCCTAATGAAGGCAGGGGTGAGCCCAAACCCTGGCTTACCGCCAGTCATCCGGGGGCTGTTGTCTATCGCAAATGCGCCAAATGCCACTCCCTGCGCGCCAATGCCCCGCGTCGCTCCGGCCCGCATTTTGCCAAGTTGTTTGGCCGCCGGGCCGGTGCCGTTAAGAATTACAAATATTCAGATGTCTTGAGCAAAGCTAAGTTTGTTTGGACGGACGAATCGCTTAAAAATCTATTTCAGCAGGGACCCGATAAATTTGTCCCTGGCACCAAAATGCCAGTACAGAGAATTGAGGACGAAACCAAGTTATCGCAGCTAATTTCGTATATGCACGAATTGACGGAGGCACCGGAGGATGGAAGTTCCCGGAACTAAGGGTTTAATGAACTGGCCCGAATTTCCATGGGTCGTGATAAGACTGCCATGATAATCCCAGCAATCGCCATACTCAGAAGAAGCAAAAACGTGCCATCCCAACTGCCCGTAGCTTCACGCGCAGCGGCCAAAGCCGGCGGGCCAAATAATTGTCCCGTGTTGCTCCCCATGACGACTACTCCGCCCATTGTGCCAATCAGGGCTGGTGTCGGAGCGTAAACTGGGGACGCGGCGAGAGCGGCTGCAGGAATCAATCCACCGGCTATACCGAACACTAAAGCCAAGCCGAGACGCAAGCTATCGGGCAAAGCACCAGAGAAAATCCCAACCTCGGTTAACGCCATGCCACCGGCACCCAGGACAAGCAGCAACCAAATTGGCCACCCGCGGCCCATTGCCCAGGCTGCCAAATAATTTCCGCCAGCGTTAAAGGCCAGGACCAGAGCCGGTACAGTAGCGGCGAACAGGGCGCTGGCTCCGTAGACTTCCAGCATGTAGGTCGGCAGCCAGTTCATCATTGAAATATGCTGGGCTGCATATACACCAAAGCACAGTGCCACCAGGACACCTCCTCCATTGGCCAAACAGCGAGTAACATTACCAGGGATCGAATCCCGGTTAACAGCCTGCTTCTGAGTACGATGCCATTTCGCTGTCACTCGTAAAACGACGAAAATCCAAATCACCGAAACTGCAGAACTGATGGCCCAGAGAATACGCCAGCCAAAACTATCCAGAATTAACGCAGCGAACATCATCATGCTGGCAAAGCCTATGGGCATATAAGCCGCCCAAACACCGAGTGCCCATTTTCGGTCACTGTCGGCAGTAACACGAGCGATAATCGCGCCGCACGAAATGGTGGTCGCGGTAAATCCAAGTCCCTCAATAAACCGGGCGAGTAGCATGATATTGCTCGAGAGAGCGAAGGTGCCCAAAAGACTTCCTAACACCAGCATTGAGAGCCCGAAGATCAAGACGCGACGTAGACCGATTCGGTCTGCAAGTGCGCCCGCAACCAAGCCAAGCGCGAATCCCATGGTCGAGATCATCGATGCAATCCAGCCTGACATGACAAGTCCGGCTTCGAACTCGACACTGATTTGTGGCAAGGCCGGAGGCAGCTTTCCAATGTGTGAGGCCGCGACAATTCCAGCGCCCAGGGCCACCCAAACAATTGGCCACTGGGTCGCAGGTGTGAGAGGTGATGTTTCGTCTGCCACAACAATCTCCTTACACACGAAAATAAAACAACTGGCACGGGCAGAAACACTATTTATGAAATTTGAATTTCTTTTCAAAGAGAACTTAGGAACATGAAGACATATCACACAAGTTTATTTTTACCATAACAGCCCTTAACCACAGCAGTTGAATTCGCCTGGAAACAAGGTACAATAAGCGCATCAGTTTACACTGTTGAGGGGGCATGAATATTATGGGTTCAATGTGGTTAGGGATGGCGAGCGCTGTTGTAATTGCGATTATTGCCAGTTTCGTTTAGTTCATACTCAATTGAGTATGCGAAAGAAAAGCGGCGACCTTTTAATAGGTCGCCGCTTTTTACTTTTAGGTCCCTAGCTTGTAGGTCTTAGGCTTGTTACTCAGCAGGTGCATCCTTACCTTGGGTTTCTTCGACCCATAGGCTGTGATGTTCCTTGGCCCAGTTTTCGTCCACTTGACCACTGCCAATAGCATCAAACGCGCCGACCATACCCAGCGAACCGATGTAGATATGTGCGATGATGATTGCAATCACCAGCATCGCCATGATGTTGTGCCACATCTGCGCCAATTGAACTTCCTGTAACGGACTTAAATTCGTCTCCAGTCCTGCGCCGAATATGTTCAAGAAGGCAAACGTGCTGGAAAACAGTTCAAGCTGGAACGGCCACATAAGCGCAATTCCAGTCAGACTGATCGAGCCCCCACCGAAAACAACAGCCCAGAAAATAAATTTCTGGCCAGCATTAAATTTCTTGGCTGGCGGGTGTACGCCCTTGGCAAATAATCCACCCCCCTTGGCCAACCAAATGAGATCGTGCCGATTTGGAAAGTTATCCTTCAGCCAGATCACGATCATTAACAAGATGCCCAACATAAAGGCGAAACTAATATAATTATGAGCTAATTTTCCCAGCATGGTCAGGCTGGCAAAAGCACTTTTGCCCAAGATCGGCATCAACACAGTCTTACCGTAAAGAACATTCAGACCGGTTATACCTAAGACAATAAACGACGATGCCGTCAGCCAGTGGGTGAACCGTTCCGGTGCGTTGAACCGTTCAATGGTTCTGCCTGATGGACCCGCATCTATTTCTATGCGTCCCCGAAGGGCGAAGAATAATGCTAAGGCAATGAAGACCGCGAGAAAAAGAAACCCGCCAAACACCGAAATATATTTAACACGAATGGTCCGCCATTCATCACCATTGCGCTGAATAAGCTGGCCTGCTTGTTTGTCTGGAATAGAAACCGTTCCGCGGATGCCACCTTTATTAACAGCGCTCCACATATCTGTCGGATTAAAGGTTCCCCGTACTTTTCCAGGAACATTGCCAGAAGATTGCGCTTGGGCGGAAGACTCCAGTGTCACCGCCCCCGTCAACCCGACGCCAGCCGCATACGAAATAAGCAATGCGACGCCAAGGCCCCCAAAAACTCTTCGCAAAATCGTCCACTTCATGATGCTTCCCCACCCTTTAAATCGAATAACTTTATAATAATTTGCTTGATGCTGCCGCTCACATCCAAAAAAAGGGCGTCACCATACCAATTATATAACGGCACGACCGCCCTCTTTCACTCAGGCTAAACTTTCACCAGCGTAACAAAACGCACGCAATGCCAACGGGTGTAGAGGCTACAGCGCCCTACCTTTCAGTAGGTTACGCCGCAGCCTCCCACAACCTCGTTAGACGCTTACGACCGCGCCTTCAGCTGATACGCAGTACCCCAACCCCAAGCACCGGAGCCAAAGCCACGTGAGACAACACGCTCACGATAGATGTTGGCGACAATGTCCCCGTCACCACCGAGAAGCGCTTTCGTTGCGCACATTTCTGCACATATTGGCAGCTTGCCTTCCGCAAGACGGTTCCGTCCGTACTTTTGATGTTCGGCACTGGAATTATCGTCTTCAGGTCCGCCGTTACAGAAGGTGCACTTGTCCATCTTGCCGCGGCTTCCATAGTTGCCAGCCGAGGGAAACTGAGGCGCCCCAAACGGACAAGCATAGAAACAATAACCGCAACCGATACACAGGTCCTTGGAGTGCAGGACAACGCCCTGCTCAGTCTGGTAGATGCAATCCACCGGACACACCGCAATACACGGGGCATCTGAGCAATGCATACACGCGACTGAAATGGACCGTTCACCCGGCTTACCATCATTGATGGTTACCACCCGGCGGCGGTTCACTCCCCACGGCACATCGTGCTCGTTCTTACACGCAGTGACACAGGCGTTGCATTCGATACAGCGCTCGGCATCACAAAGGAATTTCATTCTTGCCATTGTTTTAGCTCCTTACGCTGCTTCAATGCGACACAATGTCGCCTTGGTTTCCTGCATCTGCGTGACTGAGTCATAGCCATAAGTCCCGCAAACGTTAGACGCTTCACCTAAGATATATGGATCGGCACCCTCCGGATATTTATCCCGTTGGCTCTTGCCTTCCCAGTGTCCACCAAAGTGGAATGGCATGAAGGCAACACCCGGGGCGACACGTTCAGTGACCATCGCTTTGACGAGCACCTTGCCTCCCTCAGGGCTTTTCACCCAAACATCCTGGCCGTCTCTGATGCCTTTGTTATTTGCATCAACCACGTTGATTTCGCAAAACATTTCCTGCTGCAACTCAGCCAGCCATGGGTTGGAACGAGATTCGTCACCACCACCTTCGTACTCGACCAAACGTCCCGAGGTGAGGATGGTCGGGAAGTTTTTCGAATGGTCCACTTTTTGGATACTCTCGTACTTGGTCGGCAGACGATA
>Ga0114999_10008381_pt1 | contig 11527 bp, 15 predicted proteins | sample ArcticOcean_MG_C_3_FD_89820 | JGI IMG/M metagenome (GOLD analysis project Ga0114999, IMG submission 89820) | Marine microbial communities from western Arctic Ocean - ArcticOcean_MG_CB8_126 | ecosystem: Environmental > Aquatic > Marine > Oceanic | place: Arctic Ocean: Canada Basin | collected...
TATATCACCGATTCTCTCGACGACGTTCTTTGTCAGAGGGAAAGGCAATACATTAGGTGTACGCGCCATTTCCGCTGTGTTGCGGTTTTGATAATCAATTAAATCAACTAGACTCACCTTCTTAGGTTCTTGGCTAGTACCGGATTGTCCCTGTGACCACTGATTATACTGACCACCAGGCATTGTCAGATCTTCTATAAGTAGCTTTTTCTTGTCTATCATCCTAATTATTTATGCCTACAAACAATAAATATTTTATATATGAAAGTCTTTCAAAACAAATTCTTACATCTTTTGAGCGAAGAAGATGATATCGCTGCTGATCAACAGGCTTTCGATGCCGGGTTAGATGCCGAAACACCAGACGGGTCATTTAATGATGTTCCAGACAATCCGGTTGCGCAGTTCCAGGCACAGCAAGCAGCGAATACGATCGCTACCATCTCTACATGGATTGGAGAAGTTGAAAACTTCATTGAATATCTAAACGGTCTTGATGAAGGTTCGATGAACTCTCAACTCAACAGAACAGATTGTGGGAGTATCTTAGCCGACGTACAGCGAAGTGAATCAAAGAAGATTTCTAGATTAGCTCAAGATCTCTCATCTCTAGGAGAGTCATTAAAGCAATATCTACTAGCAGCAAAGAATAAAGACCATCATTCTGATACTATCTGATTAAACATCAGCTTTGCGGTTAGGCCGCTATATATGTTTTTTCGCATGAAGGTTTCCGATACTTCGTCTAACCCTGCATGTATACATATGTCATTAATGTCCTTAAATCGCTTAAGAGACTTAGGCCATATAAACACATTACTACCAGAGTCGATCAAGCTCTTTGTCTTACTGTAGCTGGCTGGATCAATCCATTGATTATCTAGAACCCATGCATGATCAGAGAGTGAGCGTGTAGATAACATTTGTTTCTGTAATGCTGTTAATGTATTATTAGATGATTCCTGTATACCGGCTACGGCGACCGAGTTCTTTACGAAGCATGAATCAATCGGGCCCTCAAAAATATAAATCATATCTGCCGAAGACGGTACAGTATTATAATTAAATAAACTCTTCTGGCTGTTACTCTTCGATAAATATTTAGGTCGGTCATGGAGGTCCCTGGATAATACACCTCTAGTCTGGTAGTGAATAATCTTATCATTACTATCGTAAAATGGTAAGCATAATCTGTTTTTATGGATATGGTCGGTTAGGCTGACATATAGTGCTTTTGGTCTATTAATCGCGGTATCTAATCGTCGCCTTTTTACGAACTCTAAGATTGATTGCATTGTTCGATCTGATTTGAAATGAGATATCTGGAGAGGATCTGTTAGGTTAATACTATCCCTAGGTAATGTCTCTGTATTGCTTACTGGTGAACGTAGGGATTCCTTTTCATGTAATGTTATATCAGTGTATTTAAAGTCACCGGTTTCGATTTCGTATTTAATCTCATCGTATGTCATATTAGCTACTTCAATAATCCATTTAAACGGGGAGCTATACCATCCGCAATTATGGCAGCAAATTATATTTTCATGAGGTATGAAGTATGATCTCCTCTTTCGACCCCAGCTATGACCCTCTCTGCAAATTGGGCAGCCTGCTTCGTGTACATTGACTCCTTTCTTGAACTGCGGGTACCCAGCATGCTCATAAAACTTTAAGAGTGTGTACTCCTCTGGTAGCTGTGATAGATTAATCACTTAAATATGTCTAGAACACTCGGAGCACCGGGAGACACAAAGGGATCAACAAAGCTTGTAGTTATATCAGTACAAGCGATACTCTTACATATATCAAAGAATTGAGGTAGGTTAGATTGTATATTGGCCTGTGCTTTTAACTGTGCTGTATATATGCTTATTTCCTCCGGATGATGCTGAAGACCTACATTTAAATCCATCAACTCTAAGTTACGGCGATATACATCCATATATGCCGCGGGGATGGTATCTAGACCGGTTGCTAACAATTTAGCCGCGGTCTTCGAACCGACTCTAGGGATACCGGGTATGTTATCTGATTTATCACCTATAATAGCTTTGTAATGGATGAACATATTTAAAGGAACCGGGAAAAGTTGATCGAAATTATGTGTTGTTATCGTATGCTTTTTTATTGGGTCATATACATCAGTGCGTTCATTAATTAATTGAAGCATATCTTGGTCAACACTAACAACTACATGTTCACCTAGTAGAGATTTAGTTAGGAATGCAATTACATCATCAGCCTCTAGTACACCTGGGTATATGTTATGAAAGCCTAGTGATTTACAGAGCTTTCTTAGAGGTATTGCTGCTTCGTATATAGCTGCGTTTTTCTCTAGATCTCTAGTTCCTTTGTACTCGATAGTCTGATGTGCCTTTCTAAAGTTAGTACCGTCTTTAATCAGCTTATTATCCCAAACCATGTATATATTTTTAGGTGATACCATGTGCTCATCAATATAATTCCGGATGCAGGTGAAGAACATCTTAGGTACTGACATTGCATTATACTTTTCACACACCCAATGGACACGGTGGAGAAGATTGTTGGAATCAACTATTAGATTTCTTACTTTGCTCATATTGCTTCGCGCAGGTATCGTATATCTTCTTAGGAAGGATTTCCTGAAATTCTAAAACACCTGTATCTATTCCGGTTTTGAATTTTTCAACCGGGATTATACTCTGGGTCATTTTTGGGAGGGAAAGGAAATGCATATTATCTGATTCGGATTTGATATAAACAAGAAATTCCCCTAAATATTTTCCTTTCGATACACCGTATATTGACCTAGGTGAAGGAGAGTAGCTATCAGACTCAGAGTGTGTTGATGAAAATAAACTAACAGCTTTTCTTAAGAAGTTCATTACTAGTCCATTGCCTTTGCTTTGAGAGTAGGGATATGGACTGAGTCAACGCGTCGGTGATGTTTGGTAGTTCCATATCATATGATCTTATTTTATCAGTAGATAAAGTGCAATTACTTCTGTTAGATTTAATGTATTTAAGTTCTTTTAGTGTATCGATTGATATATACTCCCAATCAGGGTTGGATAGACCATATTCCTCGAGAATTGAACAGATATGAGAGGTACTAGTGGGTGAAGAATGTACTACATTGTATATACCAGCTGGTAGATCTATCGTCACTGCATCTTTAATAAACTTGTTAAGATCCTCAACACATGTCATGCTGTTTCTGTAATCTATTAGTTTTGGATATTTTAATATTTTATTAAATAAATTTCTAGATGTATTATCCTTTGTAAAGGGCATTCGAATTCGGAGAATAATCGGTCTTAGATCAGCTGATACCGTCTCTGCATGAGTTGTCAATCCAATCTCACCGGCATGTTTGGTCTTGCTATAATAACTACTCTGATTACTATATAGGCCGAAGTTAGGTGTATCATCTTCTCTCCATCCATCTAATGTGGTTTTGTATCCGTCATATATACATCCACTAGATATATGTATATATCTAGCGTTACAAGCGGCGCTAGCGATGTAAGAGATAACCGGGGAAACTGCATTTAATTCCCAGCAGGCTTCCTTTTCGTCTTCGCACCCATCTACGTTAGGCACACCGGTGAAGCCAGAAGCATTAATGACATAATCAATACTCTCTCCATTATTAGCTGCAGATTGGAGGTAATCTACTAACTGTGTATAATCTGTATAGTCTATATTAGTTACCGCGGAACTTGTATTCGATAGACATTGTACCGAAATAATATCGTCCTGTCCTGTTAGAGTCTCTAACAACCGAGTGCCGATAAAGCCATAGCCTAAGATGAGTACGCGTTTCATCAATAGGTACCAGGTGGTGATCCACCGGTTTGAGTCATAATAAATTTTTGAATCAAGGTACTAAGGGAGTCGGATTGTTGTTGTGTTGACGCGGATACTAGAGTGATTGGATCCCCGTCATAATTATACCCTAATAATATAAACGAGCTTAAAAATTCCTCAATAACTGCAGATAACTCCTCTACATTTCTTTTTTGGTCGTGCTTTCTTTTCGCATAATCAACTAGATGAGACTCTAGTGCGGCTCGGATCAGTTCATAACCTTCATTATTAGGGCGCTTTCTTTTCTTTCTAGAAGGTTTCCTTGCAGAGGACGGGGTGTCCTCCTCATGCCACATATCTACAGCATCAGACAGGGCATCGAGCTCATCATCATCAATAGGACCGTCTATTGAATCTCCACTAAGAGGTGAATCTGGATCATCCTTAGTCATCTGTTGGCGGCTCTTTCATGGCATGGAGATCAGAGTTACCTGATATACCGTATGATATTAGCTTATTAATAATCACTTGCATAGAATCGGTTTGAAGCTTAATATTGTCTCTATAAGATATATATGCACCACCATCATCAAACATAAACATCGGTTGATTTTGGAGAGTTTCATTATTAATAAAGCATGTTATATACACAGATTGAAAGCCAGGGTTAACTAATATAGTCCACTTTCTTGGGTCACCGATATTATAACTATCGAACATCTTCCATACGATGTATTTATTATCCTTAAGCCTCTTTACGAAGTAGCTTAGAGTTGATATTTTATTTCTCATATAAGCTTATCCTACTAATCCCACAGTTACAAAATTCAGGGTATGTGTAGGGGTGGTTATAGTGAATAGTAGTACTTTTTTCTCAGGGTCTAAGCTAACCGTACATTCATCGAATCGAAGACCACTGATTAATCGCATTATTTCAAAGTTGAGAGGAATCGGATCAACAATTGATGATCCTTTATACTCATTAGATATTGTCTGAGAAAAACTATCAATATTGTGTTTTTGCCTATCGGTTAGTTCACAATGAACTTTACTGTCTTTCGTATATAAGTATATCTTATCTGTATCTACTGTAAAGGTTGATCCCTTTATTATATTAATAATATCAACCGATCGGATTTTAAATGATGTACTGAAATTCAGTTTTTTAATTTTATCAAAACTGATACTAGGAGTCGTTATAATCCCATCCTCGAGGAGATGATACTTAAAATTAATATTATCGGAGGTGTATATTAGCTTATTACTATCAAGGGTCATGTCCATTGTATCACCATCAATACAATTGAGTACCTTGATGAGGCGATTCACGTCCGGTATATTTAGGTCTTTAACTTCCGATAGATCATTATTACTATAATACACTACATATAATATTAGTGTCTCATCGTTTGTTGTAATAAGAGATGTTATCTTATCACCATGTATCTTGATAACAGCATTCTCATTTATCTTACTAATCGGAGATAAAAATTTAGATACAAAGTCGTGTTTATTCTGTATTTTTACAATCATTGCTCTTTATTGTAATTGTTTTTACTCCTTTTGCAACTTCTGATATTACGTATTCTGCTAGAAGAGATGCATCCTTAATTACACCCTTTAATGAATTAGAGCTAACAGAATACTCAATTCCGCGTTTGATTCGCTTGGCTTTTTGGAGTGTACGGGTAGCTGATTCGAGGCTAGACAACCTCTTATCTAAATCACCATAGTCTGCAGAAGGGAGTGGTGGAGGAGAAGGTCTAGTGGAAGGAACAGTATTACTAGGCTGGGTTATAGCTACAGTAGGTGGAGCTGCTACCTGTACGACCGGCTTAGGAGGTGATGGTGGTGTATTAGAGAAGATCTTTTTGTCATCTAACTTTAAAGCTTTGTTTGAGCTTCCTCCTACACTCCGACTATCAACTGTGTATAATTCATTACCGATCGATTTTGCAAAGTGGGCTACTAGTAGCTTATCTTCGGCGTTGATTCCTGTTGAATTCTCATACTTTGCTAAACTCTCCGGGGAAACACCACCACCGGCACTCTGCTCTAGAGGAGGCTCTGGGTGAGGATGGTCTTCTGTTGGTTGTGGGTGTTCACTCATCTAGACCTGCAAGCAATTCCTTGATCTTATCATCATTTAAATCACATTCACCGGAGTCCGGTGAGGTCGGTGCGGTATTAACCGGTTCACTAACCACAGGAGAGGTCGCAACTTTGGTATCACCCATAGGTACTTCCTCACTCAACATTGGATCTGCGACCGGGGCGACAGGCTCTGCTGTTGCATCAATGCAGTGATAATGTTCATTCAATTCTGCTTGTAACTCGTTATAACTCTTAATATTGAAAATCTCATCTAGTGGTGTCGCTTTAGATACTGCCTCTTTTGCGACGGTATCTGTTAGACCTTCAACTGATCCCGGCATCAGGAACTTACTCGATACATATGTAGGGAACCCGCCTTGATCATCGAGCTTGACACGTAAAGAGCATCCGTTTTCACTGGTGTCAAAGATTCGCTCTCCCAACTGACCTGCGTCTTCACCTTCGATAGCCTCCATTATAATATTATGTAATTGCTTACCGTATCGTAATACCTTTACCTTCCCGTTATTATCTGGGGTAGATGGATCGTCAATAACATAAGCATTCACTAACCACTTTTCTAATCTAAAGATAGCCTTTGCTTTTTCTTTCTCAGCAACTGTACCTTGACGGTTGACCTTGTATCTAAACTCAGCGATTGGATCGCGTTCTCCGAAAGTTTGTGGGCTAACTAAGCTCATATATCGACCGGTCGCGAAAGATTCGAAACCGTGTACATAATAATGAAAAAATGTTTTTGCAGGATTTTCTGTATTAGGTAATAATCGGACTAGGTAGCTGTTCCCTTTCTCGAGTCGCATGATGTCGGTCATGCCACCACCGGGCTTTGTGTCTTTTTGCAACGCATCTTTGATGCTAGCAAACATTGATGTTGTAAACGTACTCATAGTTATATTATAGTATACAGAAGTGTATAATTCAACTCTTTTGTTGTATTTCTTGTATCTTTAATAATCCTTGCTTGACTAAGGATTTGGCTCTAGACGAGGATATATAATTCGTCCGGAATGTTGATATATTTTCTATATACCCACCGGCTATGAATTTTAGTAATTCTCTCTCAATTGAGCTCAAGTTTTGTTCAAAGTTAGGAAAGCCGAATAATGTATATATATTTACCTTATGTTCTTTTAGGTGTAATAAAAAGGTATATGTACCGTTTGTCATATGGTCTATATATTCGGTAATTTTGATTTTATTATGTACACAGAATGAAAGTATATATTTTAAAGATCTCTTTATGTCGTGGAGCTGTTCATCGTTATCAGGTTTCGATAGGGCATTTCTTTGAGTGTATAGAGTATATACCTTTAGGGCTCGTTGGGTTGTGTAAAATGATAAATCAAATGCAATATCATCAACGTATATTTCATACGGGGCCTTGAAGAAGGCGTCCATATCGATATGCTTAAATTTATTAAAAAATAGCGAGAGCTTCATCACATGCAATGTAGATGTGTCATCTAACGTCGAGAAATCCTTCCGAAGTTTAAAGGGTTGGTTTTGACTTGATCTAGATATTGCTAGATATTTATTATAAATATGTTTCTCGATAGAAGTCATAGCATATCATGTAGGTTATTATCAGTGATAAAGTTTTTTATATATTTCGATTTATATAAGGTTGGATCCGTCTCCAGAAACCGCTTAAAGAGATCATAATTACTATCAACTGATATTAACTGTTTAAATACCTCTCTAAGTTCTCGGTTCTTAATCAGTGTTATAAATATATTAGGAAGGTTCATCTTCTTGTTTCCTAGATGACATACAAGGGTACAGAATGATAAAAAATAGTGTTGATATTCTTTTCGATATACCTGATATGTAGGGTCACCTTCTAGTATAGCTTGTGTTAGTCGTCCCATTAGAATTGTTTAATTTGCATTGGTTTAAAGAGTTGAGAGAATGTTAAGAAACTTTCGCATATAATACCACCACTAGCGGCTTCATGACCCCCTCCTTCGTCAAACAGTGTATTGGCCAACCAGCTTAAGTCTATAGTACACTCCTTACTACGTCGGAGACTCACTTTATTTGACTTTAGATTGACGACAAAACCGATATCGCATTTATAGTTCTGTATAATATGATCCGCGATGTCGTTTATATATGCATCAGCAAATACTGAAACCATTCTATATGTTGTTCCTTTAATAGGTATATCAGCTCTATGTACTTGGAGAGAGGACTTTATATTCTCTAGACGCTTTTTATAGAATTGAATTATATTGGTTTGTTGTGAGGTGAATCCTGTAAACCCACCAGGGAAATCCTCTTGAAATCTATCTACCCTGTTCCCTTGATATGACCAAAAGATTATATTTAACTCATACGAGTTCGGTATATTAAATTTATATGCATCATAATCATCAACCATTAATACCAGCAACTTCTCCTCGTCGGTTAGTATATTCTTTCCATCACTGTGTTTATATATTAGCTTACATGTTGATGTTTCACTAGTGATTATTGTCTCGGCATATTTATAGTCATTGCGCTGATCTATGTGTTGTTTATGATGATCGACGACCGTTACATTAGTTCGATCTACTAACTTTTGAATATCGGGGTACTGGGATAGATCCAGGTCAAGGATATATATCCTTTCATAATCTGCTATATCATGATTAGCTAGCCAGGATGTTATCTTGGCTGGTATATCGTTTACACGTGCGACAGTAAATGGAATTTTCTTGTTAAATATTCTAGTGAGAATATGATATGAACCAGCTCCATCTAAGTCACAATCTGTAAATACATGACATTTACCGGCCGGTGGACTAATAGTGCTCATTATGATATATACTTACGTTACACTTCGACATATTCAACATCACGGAGGGATTGTAATGAAGCTCCACCGGCGTATGATATTGCACTTTGAAGATCTTCCTGGATTTCTTTTAGCTTCTCATGATACGTCATATTATTGGAGGGTACGGCTTTCATAACACCTTCAATATGCTTGCGGTGACCTTTGTTATGCGAGCTAGCAGATCCAAAGTATTGCTTATATATCTGATCATCTACAACTACATTTGCCGCGGCGCTATCGGTACATTGACTGAACATCGATCCAGACATTATCATATCAGCGCCGGCGCAGAGAGCTTTTGCAATATCACCGTTACTCCTGATCCCTCCATCTGCGATGATAGGGACTGGTTTTCCTCCGTTGATTACACCGGTGCAGGTTTGGATGCACGTGAACATCGGAACTGTAAAGCCGGTTTTGTCTTTTGTCGTGCACACACTCCCTTGACCGATACCGACTTTCACCATATCTGCTCCCCAGCAGGATAAGTCATAAACCCCGTCGCTGCTGGCAACGTTTCCGGCGATGAGATATACATGAGGCAGCTTATCTTTAATAAAACGAATCATGGTTTGCATTCGTTCACTATGACCATGGGCGATATCAATCGTGATATAATCGACATGAAGGGTGTCGATCTCGCTTATCATTTCTATTATCTTCTCATCATGTTCCTGAACACCAACGCTAATAGATATAGTTTGCCAGTCTTCTACATTTGCTAAGCGGATGAAATCTATAATACTGTGACCGAATCGATGCATTATATAAAAGTACCCGGAAGCACTCATCCATCTAGCTATATTTGTGTTTATAACGGCTTTCATATTCGCTGGAATCACCGGGACATTAAACTGAGTCTTACCCATAATGACAGATGTACTGCAGCCGGAACGCGAATGGATCGAGCTGTATTTAGGTAATAGGCAGATGTCCTTGTATTGTAGTGCTCTAGTCTTCATTTAAAAAATCAAGTGCAGATGACATCATGTCGCTATCTGGAGCGATGTCGCGATCAGGGAGTGCGCGATCAAGTTCAGGATCCTCGCTGAGAGTCAATGTTGAGTAGTCAATCGCTAATGTACAGCTACCGAAGTTTTGACCGAACCGGTTTTTCATTAACCCGAGTTTTATAATCCCTAGCTCTGCGTCTTCTTCTTCTTGCCATATACTGAACATACAGTCAGCGGTGGCAGCTAGACCGTAACTCTCTCCGACGGTCTCTAATCCTGGATTGATCTCATTATAACCGGTGCGGTTTAACTGAGTGGCTGTTATTATAGGGCATTCAAATATATAACTTAGCGCTCGAAGCTTTTCTGTTACATACTTTATTCTTTCATATGAATTTACTCCGGTCTTAGTAGTTAGAAGGTTTACGTAATCTAATACAATCGCGTCTATATGTACCCCGGTCTGAGTTAATTTCTTCACAAATGCTTGTATATTAGAACATGTTACGGTACTAGGAGGGAATTCTTTGAGGAGGATTCTAGCTCCTTTATGGTTATCATTATATTCATTGAGAGAGGTTCTAAGGTAGTCAGTCTGTAACGATAACTCATTTATAGGTATTTGTGTGATCTGAGTACTCAATCTTTTTGCATACACCAGTTCTGACATTTCTAGTGTTATTAGCAGTACTGTTTTATTTTGCTCGGCTATGTTAGCCGCAATATTTCCTAAGAAGATTGACTTACCTATATTTGTTTCCCCGGCGAAAACATATATTGCTCGACCATGTTCGAGGAAACCACCTCCTAGGTGACCATCTAACCACTTAAATCCTGATGGGATTGTACTATCTTGCTGTAGTAGATCACTTATATGACGATCTATGTCATTGAAATAATCTAATCCTTTATCTAGATTTAGATTTACATTACATGACGTTTCAAATCTATCCAAGATGTCACTCGTATCGATATTTCCGGTGGAGCATTCATCTGCGACTTCGAGCATAGTGTTGTATACTGCCTTCTCTTTAAGAAATCTCTCGGTGTTCTCATATAATTCATCTTTATTAAACTTCTTATCAAAATCACTGATAATAGCTACTACGCGCTTAAAGCTGTCTTGTAAGCTTGGAGTTGTTAGGTATGCCTTTAGTTCTGTTAATGTGGGTATGGTTCCTCTCGTATTAAAGAACTCAACGGTGAGTGATACGATTGCTTTAATATCTAGATTTTCAAAATACTTCGGTTCTAGATGATCTATTATTGATCCTAAATATACCTCATCTACAAGACAGTGAAATATTATTACCTTTTCGTAGAACCCCAGATCTACTTTAGGGATGGTGGGTTGATTATTTTCCATATATATCTATGAATTTATTTTCAGATGCGGCAAACTTCATATCATCGTAGTTCAGTAACCCAGGAGAATCGTGTATCACATGAATCGGAGCAGTACCTATCTTTAACTGCTTCTGATTAGCATCTAAGCAGCTTGATATATCATAGTGGTGGAATTCGAAAGTTTCATTAAATCTCCAATCAGCTTTTAGTGCGGCTTTAATGTTCACTGCCATGAATAGCCCATCGATGATCGCTACTCGCGCGGGAGTGAATCCAAACGAAGAGCATAATAATCCGTGATTATCTTCTGCGTCACTGAATGAGTGAAACACATATCCGCGCCAGTCTTTTTTATCTGCCATTAAGTGCCATAAAACTGGTTTCTTGATCTTAGGCCGGACGCAACCGGCTAGGCCGATAATATCGAACTGCTGCATTGCATTGTATAGCTTGCCTCTAATCTTATAATCATCAATATATATGTCATCATGTGCGAAGACGA
>Ga0114999_10008382_pt1 | contig 11527 bp, 9 predicted proteins | sample ArcticOcean_MG_C_3_FD_89820 | JGI IMG/M metagenome (GOLD analysis project Ga0114999, IMG submission 89820) | Marine microbial communities from western Arctic Ocean - ArcticOcean_MG_CB8_126 | ecosystem: Environmental > Aquatic > Marine > Oceanic | place: Arctic Ocean: Canada Basin | collected...
CATTATTGTTGCCATAAACTGGCAACAAGTCGGAAACCAAAAGAAATAGGGGAGTTCAAATGGTCAGACGTCAGGTAACTCGTGGTAAGTGACACATTTGAATTTTCGAGGCCACTGAACCTGAACAGCCCGGGAAAAAGGCATGGAAAATTGTGATCTTATGATTTTTCCGGCTTCTGAAGTGATTTTGAAGGAGCTTACCATCAACGGAACCTATTCAAGGGTTTGTCGGATGGTAGTGGGGGCTTATTAGGGGTTTTGAAACTTATCCTGGGCTCTGGTTACGGCCTTGGAATAACCATCTAACAGGAGGGTCTATTATAATGAAGATCAAGAATTTCATTGGTATGGTCGCGGTGGCGAGTCTAGCCGCGACATTTGCATTTTCTCCGAGCGCCCAGGCGGAAAGCATTAACCTGCGCTTTGCGACGATCACCGGCGAAGGGTTTCCTTATGTCGACGGCATGCGCAAATTTAAGGAATCGGTCGAGGCCCTTTCCGGCGGTGACATAAAGGTGACAGTTTATATTGGCGGCCAACTTGGCAACGAACGAGAAATCAACGAGGCAATCCTTGAGGGTTCCGTCCACATGGGCATCGGGGCCGGTTCAATGGCAAATTTGGCGCCGATCTATAATCTGGTCCAGTTGCCGTTCCTGGTGCAAGGCCAGAAGCACATGAACGCCATCGCCGACGGCCCCGTCGGCGTGAAGATCGCTGCCCTGATCGAGAAGCAGGCCGGTTATCGGGTGCTGGACTGGTGGAGCACCGGTGACAGCCCAATCGAAACCGTTAAAGCTCCGGTCACCAAGCCCGACGATTTGAAGGGCGTGAAGATCAGGGTGATTCCTAATCCGGCCCTGGTTGATGGCATGAAGGCGATGGGTGCCAATCCTACTCCGATGGCCTACGGCGAAGTTTACACCGGCCTCAAGCAGGGAGTAATCGAAGGAGCCCATCTGGACGTCATGTCTGTCAACAACCTTAAGGTCTACGAATCAATTCGCTACATGACGGACTGGAACCAGATCACCTTCCTGTCGGAACCGCGCCCGGTGATCATGAAGGCGTCATATTTCGATGGTCTGTCTAAGAAGCATCAAGACTGGATTCGCGCGGCCATGGCCGTTGCGACGACCCACGAACGCAAGGTCTTCGTCGATAGCATGAACAAGATCCGAGGCTTCCTCGAAGGCAAGGGCATCAAGATCAACAAGGTGGACAAGGCCGCCTTTATCGAAAAAATCAAACCGGTTTGGGCTAAATACGCAAAGAAACTCAATGCCGAAGACTTGTTGCAAGAGATTATCGCCTTGAACAAATAAACAGGCGACGAAGGATCAGCGCGGGACATGGCCAAGGAGGCGGGCAGGTTTAATAGGCTTGATACGGTTGTCGATTTCGCGTTCAACCGGGTCTTCCTCGCCATCTCGGCTTTCGCGCTGGTTTTCGCCTTGGCCATCGTCGCCCTTCAGGTGTTCGCGCGCTACGTTCTCGGCGATAGCTTGATTTGGGCCGAAGAGGTAGCCCGCTACGCCCTCATCTGGAGTGCCCTGGCCGGTGCGGCGGTGGCCTATCGGCGTGGCGGTCATATTGGCGTTACCCTGCTGACCGACAAGTTGCCCTCGGCTCTGGCAACGGCGGTATTTCGTATCGCGCACTTGGTATGCCTCGCCTTTGCCGGGGTGATGACATGGGAGGGGTGGTTCCTCACGCTGCGCGTCTTCGCCCGTGGGGAAATTTCAGGCGGCCTGCCGTTGCAACTGGGCTGGATCTATCTGGCCGTTCCCGTGGGCGGCGCCTTCATCATGATCGCAGCCTTCGAGGGATTGTTGCGGGGCGTCCACTGTGCCGATGCCCAATCGGACCCATATGGCGGCGGGTCTCTCGACGCCGGGCCGGAAACGTAGAGGCAGAATTATGGCTGGTCTTTTCGCATGGTTCTTCGGATTACTAAGCTTTGGGGTGCCGGTGGCGTTTGTCCTCGGCGCCTCGGCCACCCTCTACATGCTCACCACCGGCGACGTGCCGCTTAGGGTGGTGCCCCAGCGCTTGTTTGCCGGGCTGGACAAGTTCGTGCTCATGAGCATCCCATTTTTTATTCTCGGTGGGTTTCTCATGAACGAGGCGCAATTGACCGGGCGCTTAATACAGTTTGCCAATCACCTCGTGGGCCGCTGGCGTGGCGGCTTGGCCCAGGTCAACGTGGTGACAAGCATGTTCTTCGGCGGCATCACCGGCGCCGCGACGGCGGACACCGCGGCCATCGGAACCATCATGATACCGGCGATGGTCAAACATGGATACACAAGAAGCTTTGCCACCGCCGTCACCGTTGCCAGTTCCATCGTCGGCCCTCTGATTCCGCCGTCAATACCGATGCTTGTCTATGGCATTGCGGCCAATGCTTCCATCGGCGCCCTGTTTCTCGCCGGTTTGACCCCCGGCGTGATTGTCGGGCTTTCCATGTTGATCCTGAACCGCTACCTGCTGCGAAAGATGCCGATCACCGTAGGGCAAAGCTCCTCTGTCGGCAGCGTTGGTCAAATCGTCGGTTTTTTCACGAGCTTTCGATCCGCGATGGTCGCCCTGGTTATGCCGGTGATTATCGTCGGCGGTGTCGTCGGCGGCGTGTTCACGCCGACGGAATCATCCGCCGTGGCCGCCCTTTACGCGCTTGTGGTGGGCTTGTCCATGCGCACGCTCAAAAGAGACGGCATCATTCAGGTGGTGAAGAATACGGCGGTGCTGTCAGCCACCGTGATGCTGGTTATCGCCGCCGCCAACTTGATGGGCTGGGTGTTGGCCTTCGAGTTGGTTCCCCAGGCGGTGGCGAAAATCTTTTTGTCCATCACCGATAGCCCCGCCACCTTCCTGTTCATGGTTATGGTCCTGTTGTTGATAACGGGCCTTTTTTTGGAGACCTCCAGCGCCATTATCATCCTAACGCCGGTCCTGCTCCCCGTTGCCAAGGCTTATGGCTTCGGTGATATCCATTTTGGCGTGGTCATGGTCTTTGGTCTGGTCATCGGCCTGATCACGCCACCGGTGGGTCTTTGCCTGTTCATCGGCAGCAGCATCGGCAAGGTGCCGGTGCACGTACTCAGCCGAGAATTGATGCCCTACATTGGGCTTTTGATCGCCCTCTACTTCCTTTTCGCCTACGTACCGCAAGTGTCGGTATGGCTTCCCCAGTTGATGCAATGAAGCCGGGCATTTACTCAGCCTTTGGAGCAGACTCTTGATCCATGAAATACGAATCTACGATGTCATTCCCGACTAGCGCGAGCCATTCTACCAGCGGTTTGTCAACGGTGCCGTTGCTTCGTTACCTGGTAAAGCTCCTTGAAGGGGCTAACGGGAAAGTCCATTCTTTGTTCAAATGTCGTTAGGTAAATCATGGTGTTCCAGATACGCAAGACAGAGGGTCAAATACCGTTTGCACGGGTTGATTTGAATGACATACCGGGACCCTTTTCCGGTGCCATTCAAAAGACTAGGGATCCCAGTCAGTGAATGAGACGCCGCAAAACCATCGGTCAAGCGGACAAATGGACGGACGTATTCGCGTTGGTGGCGACGTTGGTGGAACATTCACAGATATCATTTTCATCGATGAGCACGGGACCATCGGTGTGCGCAAGGTTCTGTCGACACCGGACGATTATAGCCGGGCGATTGTCGAAGGTGTTGCCGAACACTTGGCTGAACAAGGCCAAACTCCGGACGTTGTTACCGCCATCGAACACGGCACGACAGTAGCCACGAACGCCATCCTTGAACGCCGCGGAGGGCGGGTTGGGCTATTGACCACCAAGGGTTTCAGGGATGTTCTCGAGATCCGCCGGGTGCGCCTTCCCAAGCTATACGACATTACCTGGAAGAAGCCAGAGCCCCTGGTTCCGCGCCACCTGCGCCGCGAGGTCGACGAACGCATGGGAGCCTTCCACCGTATGGTCAAGCCCCTCGACGAGGACTCGGCACGCACCGCAATCGAAGACTTGAAGGCTCAAGGCGTTGAGGCGGTGGCGATCTGTTTCCTGCACAGCTACGCCGATCCGGCCCACGAGAGAACGGTCGCTGAAATGGCCCGAGACACCTTCGAGTACGTGTCCGTTTCCTCGGACGTACTTCCCGAGATGCGGGAGTACGAAAGAACGGCGACGACCGTCCTCGACGCCTACGTCAAACCCTTGGTCTCCCGCTATCTGGGCAACCTGGAACTCAATTTGGGTAAGCAAGGGGTTACGGCGCCGATCAGGGTCATGCAGTCGGGCGGCGGTCTCATATCGGCCGCCGCATCAGCCGAGCGGCCGGTGGGAATTATTGAGAGCGGCCCCGCCGCCGGTGTTATCGCGGCGGCGGAGGCGGGACGAATTCTCGGGCTTTCGAACCTCATCACCTTCGACATGGGCGGCACCACCGCCAAGACCTCAGTCATCGAGGACGGTGAAATAACCCTATCCGCAGAATACGAAGTCGGTGGAGACCTGAGTCAGGCGAGCCGACTAATCAAGGGCGGTGGTCATCTGATCCGCATCCCGGCCATTAATATATCAGAAGTCGGCGCCGGGGGCGGCAGCCTCGCGTGGATTGATGCCGGTGGTATCCCGAGAGTCGGTCCCCGTAGCGCCGGTGCCGACCCGGGGCCGGTGTGCTACGGGCTCGGTGGCGACCAGCCGACGGTCACCGACGCTAACTTGGTGCTCGGCTACCTCAACCCGGAAGCCCTGCTCGGCGGCGATCTGCCGATGGACGCGGCGGCGGCGGCCAAAGCCCTGGATATGCACATCGCCACCCCCCTTGGTCTGACCCGCCTGGAGGCGGCGGCCGGCGTCCACCGGGTGGCCAATGCAACCATGCAGCGGGCCATTCGCTCAGTGACTATTGAACGTGGCCGGGACCCGCGGGATTTCGTCCTCATTGCTTTCGGCGGCAGCGGTCCGGTCCACGCGGCCCATCTGGCCCAATCGCTTGAGGTGCGCCGGATCGTGATCCCCCCCTTCCCCGGCATGTTCAGCGCGTTGGGCCTATTGGTCGCCGATGTCGAACGGCTGTTCATGGCTTCGCACCTGTGCCGCCTGGACGATTATGATCAAGCAACAATTGACTCGGCCTTCGCTGAATTGGAACGCCAGGCGCGAGACGCCTTTCAACGCGAAGGTTTCGTTGACCAAGACCTTTCATTGGAACGCTTGGTGGATCTTCGATACCGGCGCCAGATCCATGAAATGACGATTCCATTTTCACCATCCATGTTGGAAACGGCCCAGGAGGCCCTGGGCGAGGCGTTTCGCCGAGAACACAAGCGCACATACGGCTACGCCATCGACGGCGAACCGGTGGAAATAGTGACCCTCAAGGTCCGGGCGCGCGGTCTTGGAAATTGGCGCTCACCACCAGCCTGGGACCGCATGGCGACAGGGAAAAGCGCCCTCACGGGGCAGCGCGCCGCATATTTTGCCGGTGACGAAGTGGATGTGCCGGTCCTGAATCGGGCGTCCTTGGAAGGCCCGCCTCGCCCCGGACCGATTATCGTGGAGGAGTACGATTCCACGGTGGTCGTGCCACCCGGCTGGACAACGCGGCGGGATCAGACCGGGTTCATTTTTCTGGAATATGCACCATGACCCTACCAACCCCCAACCAACCGGCAATCGATCCCATCACTTTCGAGGTGTTGCGTAACGCATTTGATGCCATCTCCGACGAGATGGCCTACACGATAGTGCGCAGCGCCCGCTCCACCATGATCAAGGATTGTATGGATTTCTCGGCGGCGCTTTGTTCCGCAGACGGCGATCTGATTGCCCAGGCGGTCACCATTCCACTTATGATGTGCGCCATTCCAGACGCCCTACGGGCGATCCTCCGCAAGTTCGGAGATGACATCTCACCTGGCGATTGCATCATCCTGTCCGACCCCTACGAGGGTGGCTCGCATCTGCCCGACATCTTCATGTTTACACCGGTATTCGTGGATGAACGGCTGATCGCATTCTCCGCCACCTGCGCCCACCATGCGGATGTCGGCGGCATGACACCGGGCAGCGGCTCCAGCGATGCCACGGAAATCTTCCAGGAAGGCATCCGCATCCCCGTCGCCAAGCTATACGACGCCGGTCATCTCAACCAACCTCTCATCGAGACTCTGGAACGCAACGTGCGCTTTCCCAGCATGTTCCGAGGTGACCTGGAAGCCCAGCGTGCCGCCTGCCTGAGCGGAGAGAGGGAATTTCTGAATCTGGCCCGGCGTTATGGGGTAGATACCCTGACCGGCTGCATTGAGGCCCTTATGGATTACGCCGAGCGATTGTGCCGCCGCGAAATCGAGGACTTTCCCGACGGAACATTCGAGTTCACCGATTATATTGACGAGGATGGTCTCGATCCCGATCCGATTTTAATCCACCTGCGACTGACCATCGAAGGTGACCGGGTCAGTGCCGATTTTTCGGATTCAGCGCCCCAGGTGCGCGGCTCCCTTAATTGTTCGCTCAGCTTCACCAAGGCCTGCGTTTTTACCGCCATCAAGTGCTTTTGCCGCGGCGAAATTCCGCCGAATTCTGGATTTTTCAGACCGATAGAGGTAATTGCCCCGGAAGGGACCGTACTCAACGTAGCCTTTCCGGGAGCCACCTTTATGCGGGGTCTTACCGGTTATCGGGTCAACAACGTTTTGTTTGGGGCGTTGGCTCAAGCCATGCCGGATCGCGCCATCGCCGCGGACGAAGGAGGCACCACCATCGTCGCCATGGATGGCTACGATACGGACGGCGAGCGCTTTCTCTACATGGAAACAATCTCCGGCGCCTGGGGGGGGCGGGCGAACCAAGACGGCATTGACTGCGCCTCCAACGTCACCGGCCTGCAATCCAACACGCCGGTCGAGGTGCTGGAGACGGAATACCCCATCGAAGTTGTTCAATACGGTTTCGTGGCGGACACCGGGGGGGCGGGACGCACGCGCGGTGGCTTGGGCCTCGTTCGCGAGTACCGCTATCTGGCCGATTCTGGAAGCCTCCAGATCCGCGCTGACCGGGTTCGGTTTGCACCCTATGGTCTGTTCGGCGGCGAGCCCGGCGGCAAGGGCAGGAACCAAATGAACGCCGCCGGCAAGAACGCCCCCTTGGCAGCCAAGGTCAAGAAGGTGCCCCTGGCAAAAGGTGACACGGTTCGCCACGACTTGGCGGGCGGCGGCGGCTACGGTTGGAGCTTCGAACGTGATCCGGAACGGGTGTTGGAAGATGTCCTGAACGACAAGGTGAGCCTTGCCGCCGCCCGCAAAGAATACGGAGTCGTTTTGAACTCCGACCCCCTGGCCGTCGATGAAGCAAGAACCGATAAGGCTCGGGACAAATTGCGGCGTGCTGTTGACCCAAGCCGACCGCCGGTGGCAATTCGTGAATCAACCAAGTAGAGGTAGGAAATCATGACCGGCAGGCTCGATGGAAAAATCGGCATTGTTACGGGCGGTAGCCGCGGCATTGGCCGGGCCATTGCGGAGGCATTTCTGGCCGAGGGCGCCCGGATGCTTATCACCGGAACATCTAACGCCACGGTTGATCAGGGCTTAAAGGCATTAGACAGCGGCGATGCGTGCCGTGGTCTGGTCGTCGATTTCACCGTTGACCCGACAGGAAAAACCGTAATCGCCAAGGCTATCGAACACTTTGGCGGCCTCGATATCCTTGTCAACAACGCCGGCACCGGTTCGTTCCAGGGAGCATTTGAACTAACCCCCGAAGAATGGGACCGGGTGTTCATGGCAAATCTGACGGCACCCTTCTTTCTGGCTCGCGAGGCGGCCCGCGTGATGGGCGAAAAGGCGGGCGGCAGCATCATCAACATGGCTTCAATCGCGGCTCAAACAGGCGGCCTTGCCGGCAGCCCCGCCTATGCCGCATCCAAAGCTGGATTGGTCGGCCTGACCCGTTCTTTGGCGCGGCGCTTCGCCGACCTGGGGGTGCGGGTTAATGCCATCTCGCCGGCCGACATCGAGACGGATATGACCGCCGGCTGGCCGGCCGAACTCCGCCAACGCCTCATTGACCTCACGCCCCTTGGGCGGTTTGGTGAGGCCGCGGAGGTCGCCGGCGCGGCGGTCTTTTTGGCCAGCGACGAGGCCAGTTTTATCACCGGCCAGACCATCGGGATCAATGGCGGCGCCCACATGTAATGACAACGTAAAGGAGACGACCATGGCAAAACTCGAGTTCGCATTTAAACGGGGGGATATTTTGAACGGTGAAATCTTCGCCGAGAAGGTCCCCGAAACCTGGAAGGCCCTGAAAGCCTTCTTGCCCATGACATTGACCATCCTCAACGCCCGCTGGTCGGGGCGCGAGGTGCACGCTCAATGTCTGGTGCCGGACCGGCCGCCACGGGAAAACCAAACCATCTACGCCGGTCTTGGCGACATTATCTACGCCCGGGAATGGCCGGAAGTCCGCGATATCACCGGTTTTGAGGCCATCGCCATGTTCTACGGCGCAGAGACCGTGCGCGATTGGCGCGGAACCTTCGCAGTCAATCATATCGGTCGCCTTGATCCATCCCAATGGGAGTTGGTGCAGGAAATAGGCAATCGGATATACCGGCACGGAGGCGAGGATTGCACGATCCGCGTGCTGGAGGAATAGACGCAAAATCTAGGTGTAAGTAACGCTGGTTGCGAGCCCCCGCAACCAGCAAGACCCTACCGTCGCTTTCTTTGGAAGCGGCGGTAGTTTTTTGTTGGGCGAAAGCTAGGATTTGCGCCAGTACACCGACCAATATGACCTCAGGAATGCCGCGCTCTGTACCTGGACGAATCTCGATGTGATCGATCATCGAGCGTATGAGGTCCATGGCCTGGGGACGGGAGGTCTCGTCGATCAGTAGTGTCTGCAGTTCGGTGACCTTCTTGGCATATAGTTTTGCCATGTTGGGATGAGGTTCTACAGCCTGTTCATCATGGGTGGCAGCGAGATTGAGCTCCAGGTCCCGTTTCCGGATCTCCAAGCCTCGCAGTTCATCACGAACCAGGCCAGGGTTACCATCGCCTTCGGTTACGAAGGTCAGGCAACGTTTTATGGCGGTGTTGACCTTGTTTAGGTCCTTCTGCACATGGCGTTCGTGTGCGCCGCGCTGTTTGCGCAACCGAACAAGCTCGGCCTTGAACTCGGTGACAAAGGTGTCGATCAGGTCTTCATTGCCAAGCAGAATGTCTTTAAGCCCGGTGAGAACTCGCTCTTCTAATTCAGCGACCTTAATGCCGACAGGATTGTCACAGGTGCCGCGTTCTCGTTTGGCAGAGCAGGAATAACGTTCTCGGTTGATAATGGTCATGGAACCGCTACAGCAGCCGCATTTCACGAGGCCGGTCAGCAGGCGCTTCTTTGTTTGGCGTTTGTTGCCGCTCTTTGACGCGTAACGGGACTTGATCTTCTGGACGCTTTTCCAGGCCTTGTCATCAATGATACGGAGGGCTGGGACTTCAGTGATGACCCATTCGTGTTCGGGATTAAGTCTCGCAAGTCGTTTTCCGGTCTCCGGGTCCTTGATGAACCTCTGTCGGTTATAGGTGATACGGCCCAGATAAAGCTCATTGTTGAGGATGCCGTTGCGTCGTTGCCGACTGCCGTTAATGGTGGACGCGTTCCACTGACCACCACGTGGGCTGGGGATGCCTTCTGCGTTGAGACTGCTGGCAATCCGTCGGGGTGCCATACCGTCGGTGTATTCTGCAAAGATTCGCCTGATGATTGCGGCCTGGTCAGTATCTATCTCGCGTTCTCCGGTCGTAACGGTTCCATCTTCTTTTAAACGGCGGATAATCTTGTAGCCGTAGCTGTTGCCACCCGGAATTTTTCCCGCTTCGACACGACCTCGCTGACCTCGCCGAGTTTTGACGGCGAGATCTTTGAGGAACAGAGCGTTCATAGTGCCCTTAAGACCGACGTGAAGTTCATTGATCTCACCCTCTGACAGGGTAATGATTTTGATTTCAGCATGGCTCAAACGTTTGTAAATGCCGGCGATATCTTCCTGGTCACGGCTGATGCGGTCCAATGCTTCGGCGATGACAACGTCGAAGGCATTCTCCTTGGCCTGATTCATAAGAGACAACATGCCCTGGCGATTGCTCAGGTGGCCGCCGCTGATGGCATAATCGGTAAAAACCTCAGTTATCACCATGCCATCGCGTTCTGCTCGCTCACGACACAGGCGCACCTGGTCGTCAATCGACGCCTCCGATTGCAGGTCCGAGGAATATCTGGCGTAGATGGCGGCACGCATCAGGGGGTCTCCTTTTTTAGAAGGCGTTCGATCTCACTGAGCAATTGGTAGGCCTGATCAAGCTCCCTGGGTTCGCTTGCCGTCCGCATTTTTTCGATACGGTCATGCATGTAGGGAAGCGCGGCGTCTCCATGCCGTTTGATCAGCTCCCGGGCCGAGGTTCGTATGTTTTTGTTTTCTTGCGTCATGGCGCATTCTCTCCAACGGGCTTATAGGGCCCCTGTGCCTCTTCGAGAAGTGTGCGACGAAGATTGGTCATTGTCGACTGATAGTGACGGCCAGCCTCCAGCATGCGGGACTGATCATAATACTTCTGGCTGGTTGCCAGGGTGTTGTGGCCCAGGATGCTGGCGGTAATCCGGACGTGTTCCGGATCATGGATGGCGATGCTGGTGGCCGCGCAGTCGCGGAATAGATGGGGGTGGATGGCTTTACCGAACGCAGCTTCCGTATGCAGTTTGATCTGTCGGCGAAGGGAATTGCAGGTGAGGTTGCCACCGAACCGGGATATCCATAGACGGTCTGACCGATTACCTTGCAGCAGGTGAAGGCGGTGATGGGCAAGATAGTCGTTAATATAAGGTGCCAGTACCTCCGGTATGGGCACCTCGATGTGCCTTTGGTTTTTGACTTCCTGCGCCTCAAACACCAGCCAGTAAGTATTATCGATGCGGATAAGGTGGCGCTCGATCACAATGGCCGTCAGGTTTTTCAGGCGAACGGGTCGGGCCGCGAGGATGGCGATCATCAGGCCATCCCGATACTGCACCTCTGCCTGCAAGGGGTTGTAGCGGCATTTTATTCCCGAGGCTTCGTTCAAAAGATCAAGTCCGAGTTCGAACAGATCACTGGAGTTGCGGATTTTGGATACCTTGTCCCTGGAAGGGCGTGACCGGGCCCAGAGCCGATTTTTAACACGTTTGAGCCAATCCCAGTTCCGATCAGGCGCCACGGCCTGGCCAAATCGTAACAGATCAAGAATGTAAACGAACCGGGTGAGGGGAGCGGCGTTATCCTCCATGTCCCCGATATATGCCTTGATGCGTTCAGCCGTGATTCTGTCCAGTGGATGATCGGCAGGCTTACTCAAAAGACCCTTGGTGCCTAGCCAGTGAAGCCAGTATCCGTAGGCCTTGCGGGTATTGTTTTTGGTCGTCGGAGCCCAATTGGTACCGGGGCCCTGACCGTCCAGAATTTCACCCTCGGCAATGACAAACCGCCACAGCGCCTGATCGGCGGTGGGCCA
>Ga0114999_10008383_pt1 | contig 11524 bp, 26 predicted proteins | sample ArcticOcean_MG_C_3_FD_89820 | JGI IMG/M metagenome (GOLD analysis project Ga0114999, IMG submission 89820) | Marine microbial communities from western Arctic Ocean - ArcticOcean_MG_CB8_126 | ecosystem: Environmental > Aquatic > Marine > Oceanic | place: Arctic Ocean: Canada Basin | collected...
CAGGTTTTGTGCTGTCTGATTAAATACCGGCTTTTTGACCGGGGCTTGAACTATTCGCGACTGCCGCATGGCATTTTCGTTTAACTTTTCTGCCAGTGTGTTCATTTGATTACCTTGGCACTCATCTCTTTCTCAACAAGATCAGCGTTGATTACCTTGGACAATTCCACCAGTCTCTTACGTGAGTTTTTCTTAGGTCGGTAGCTCCTCTTCAGTTCCTTGTATGGTTTGTTGGTTATAATCGCTATCCTCTTAATTGCTTTGGCAACTTGGCTGTTCAAGGCCCCTCCTTTCAGCGTCCATTTCTAAGGGTTCCAGTATGGGGTATTCCTCGTAGGCGAAGTCATCAGGGTGAGTACTGGCTACGCCCTCCCAACTTTGCTCGGCGTAGAACTGAGCCATCTCACCTTGAAAATCAGGGTAGTGAAATAGGATCTCTCTCCTACCTTGCTTTGCTATTCTCTTCAGGAGGGCAATAGTGTTGAGAAGGTGAGAGTCTGTCATGTCACAGATTCTAATCCTCGTCCCATCCTTAGTCGTCCAGATCTTCGTCTGCTTCCTCATCACAGTTTACCCATCTCATGCAGGTTTGAAGTACGTTATCGTAATCCCCTCTGGTCGCCTCTTCTGAGAACTTGGCAACCTGCGCGTCAGTTGCCCCACCCTTCCTCAAAGCCCTTCGCACTCTGCTAATGATGAACATGGCGTTACCGTCTTCACCCATAAGATCCACATAGACGTCTGGGAATTTAACTTTCATTGTCGTTTCTCTTTGAGGCACAAAGCAGGGCTATTAGAGTTGCCGCGCAAGCTACGCATGTCGCAGCGATTATGGTGACTGCTATTTCTATCATTTAGATTTCTTCCTCCTGATTTTTCCCCACTCAATAACTGTACTGACGAATGCGAAAGTCGCGAACGCTGCTACAATCGGCCACCCGTAGCCTTCCGGGGTAAAAACCATTCCGCAGAAAACCAATACGGCCCAGAACAAACTAATTGCCGTACTCATCGTCCGATACCCCGGAACACCGTAGTAGCGTAAGGGATAATCGCGTCGATGAAATCATTCAGGTCGGGGGAGTTGGCCACAGCATAGATAGTGTAGCCCTTGAGATTCTCAGCTTCGATGATCGCCGGGATAAACGCAGCCATCAAATCCCTACGATCGAAGGCGTTGATCTCCCGGAAGTTCTTACCCTTGCTCTCGGCCAACTGCTGAGCGTACCGATGGTAGATCGTATTCAGGTTCACCGTCTTGGTCGGAGTCCCCGCCAGCGGCAGGCAGTCTACCAGCAGCGTGAAGGTACGCGGGGGCGCTCCTCGCTTCTTAACAGGCTCCTGGATCGGGGTGGTAGCAGGTGCTTGAATCACTGCGGCAGAAACTGGGGCAGGGGCAGGTACCGCAACCTGCGGTACACTGGCCATAGCAGGGGCAAGGGGGGTCACTACAAACGGTGGAACCACGGGCTGCGGTACAGCCGTAGGCTGCGTAGCAAAGGGGCTCCCCGGAATCACGGTCGGAGGTACTTCCTGCTGGCCGAAGAGGGGCGCAGCTACGACCTCAGGAATAACATCCGGAGCAGCCTCTTGCAGAACTGCCGTGGCGGCAGCGGGGGGTACCACAGCGGCAGGAGCGGCAGCTTGCTTGAGTAGGGCTTTCTTGGCCGCCATGTCGTCGAATACACTCACGTTATCGTCCTCTTCTCTGGTTGCACTAAAGGGTTTACTATTCAGTTGAATCTCATACGATCGTTTGTCGCCGGTAATCACAATCCGGTCTTTGGTTCTTGTAATCTTGAAGTTCTTTGAGGCGTTCTCTCCCTTTGTCTTGTAATCACAGATCGCACATGGTTTACCTTTGGAGTTGAATCCAGGTGTGACATTCTCCCTACATGCCTGACAATCTATATCCCTCCACGGTGGTGTGATTTGCATCTTGATAAACTTTCCTATCGGTACTGACTTGGTACAAACTCTCTTGAAGTAACACCCACCGTAGGCGTTGCACGTCTTAGCAGGGTTCTCAGGGCCTTCGACGTCGGCCCACCTTGTTGCCCCCCTTATACTACCCCTCAGATCCAGCATGTCAAGGGCAGTTACTTTGAGTCCCTGCCAGAAGTCCTCTACCTCGTCCGGGGTCACAGTCCCGATGACCTGCTTCACCTTCGGGCGCTCTTGGTTCTTCAGAAAGTAATTGTGAATAACAGAAATTTTCTCAGGTGAATTATCTCCCCGCCTTTCTGCGAGTAGCATTAAAACTTTAGTTGCAATAAGTAATTGGATATTCTCTTCAAGTTGCTTTGGTGTTAAGGCCCACTTAAAAGCAGTAGTAGTTTTATGATCTACCGCCTTGTCATAATACAAGGCGTCCGCATACCCCATGACCCATACATCTTCGTGCAGCCGAATCCAAAACTGGTGCTCAATCTTCCGGCCGATCTCTTTGGATAGGATACCGGCCTCGATAGCCCCAGACACCAAGACCTGTACCAACTGACTCTCGTCGGGGGTGATTGCCTCGTCCCAGCCCTCGGGGTAGATCTCTACCGCGTCCCCCGCTGGAGTCCGCCCCAGTTCGTCAGCCTCAAGGTACCGCTCCAGTACGGCGTGCAGGGTGGTCCCCAACTGCTGAGCCGTGGTCGAGGGCGAGCGGAGCCGAAGTACTTTTTCAAACCACCACTTACGATTACAACTTGAATAAGTTGTTAATTGCGAGGGGGATAAAACTAATTCACCCATCGTTTCCCTGTTAAGATATTCCCAATGGTAGCCCTGGCCACTCCGAAACGATCGGCGATTGCCGCCCTGGCTACGCCTTCCTTCGCCAACAGCCTGATCTTGTCTACGTCCTTAGCACTCAGCTTACGTACTTTCATAGGTCCCTCTCTCCCATGTACCAATAACGAATTACTCCGTCAGATAGGGTGAATCTTTCATACACTGCTATTTTGAGTTTTATAGGTTCTGTTGGTTCTTCTATACCTCTGAGTTTAGGGGCAAGAGGTATGTGCCTCTCCTTAACCACCTCTTCCGCACTTAGTTCCTCCACTCGATCATGAAGAGGGCCATTAAAGTAACATACTTTTCGGGAGTATAGTGAGGTCATTCTAAGATGTTGTCCAATTCTTTTAGCCTGATTGCCTCTTCCTCTTCTTCCTCTCCTTTCACAGCCTCGAAGTACACCTTCATGGCCTTAGCGAATTCGAAGAGTCTTTCCGAGGCGTGCTCTACCCTGAATTCGGAATTCTCCTTGGCGTCACAGATAGATCTAACACAACCCATACCATCTGCGAGCGCAGATATTTTTGCTCTTTCTTTTTTAGTCATAGAAATTCTCCGGCTGCTTTAGACATGATTTCAATCTTCATTTGCTGTGGTTGGTCAGGGAGTACAGGAGGTACCCTACAGTAACTTGTAAACGCACCGAAAACTGCCCCTGAAATCTTCTTAACTATGACTGAATGGTAGGCACTGACTTTTCCCTGCTTCTTTGAATCTTCAAGGTACTCAGAGATTTCCCTGAATCCCACTGTTGCAGACCCTATACCTCCCCCGTAGGTGATTGAGAAGGTATAGTTCTCCTTTGTAATGTCCAGACCTTTAGCGTATGCGCGGAGCTGGTTCATTATTCTTCCACTTAAAGAAGCTTCGTCTGCTTGACTTCATTGAATAACTCTGCCTCCGAGATTCCTTTCTTTGCACATATGACTGTTATTAGATTATTGCATTTGTATCCGTACTTTAGGGCCTGGCCGAGTAACTGCATTAAGTCCAGTTGGTGAAACCGCCCCCTTACGTTCCTCTTCTTTACGATTCTTTTAGTTGCGTTGTGGGCGTAACCGTGAGCCGTGGTTAATCCCTTTAGTATCTGCGCTACCTTGCTCGCCGATAGGTCGTCCCGAATGGGGCTGCGCTTGACGCACGCCCGGAAGAACTCCACGATGGCTTGCGTCAGTACGAAGACATCGTTGTTCTCGTCTATCACTATACCATCAGGTAGGTTGACTTGCTCTATCATTTGGCAAAGCATATCCACAACCAGTGGAGCGGAGCCGGAGCGTACCAGCAAGTCCGAAAATGCAGTCTCGTTCAGTTCGCCTTCCTGGAGCAACCTCGATCCCTTCGGGTAGTCGTGCCGCTTGGAGTGCAGGTAGAAGATGTGCTTGGCAAACCTGTAGTCGCTGGCGACGTGCCCTGAGTCCCCTCTAACCCAGCCGCTCGTGAAGTCCAGGCCACCTTGTCCACGAAGCCAGTCCGCCGCACCAGTCCCCACCTCAAGGTACCTGAGCCGCTGGATGAAAGCGTCCCGGTCCTCGGGGGTCAGATCCTTCTGACCGAGGGCAGGAATTAGGATATCTATATTATTTGCAGTGAAAAGTAATCTTAAAGCGGCCCTAACCAAAACTGAATCTACAAACTTTCTTTCTACTGTAATTCCGTCACCGGCAATTTTACTTCTGAATTGATCCGCAAAGCTCTGTACCCCTTGCTTGGTCTGAGGTATTCCTTCGTCCAGGATCAAGAAAGGTGTGTGGAGTAGAACGCTCTGGTACTGGCCAAGCTCCGAAGCAGTAGCAAAGCACTCGGTGTCAATGCACTCCGCGAGCGCTCTGGCGATCATCTTCTTACCAATGCCGGGCGGCCCAACGATCGCGAGCGCACAGATAGGACCTTCCTCGAAGGCCAGCGACCACGCCAGCCAGCCGCACAGCTTCCGGAACTTAGCCTCATTCTCCCCGGCCCAGAGCCATAGAAGGTACTCCACGTCTTTGTCATGGGTGGGAACCAAGTCCTGTTTCAGATTGTAGCCGTTCAGGATCAGCTTAGGTTTGTTCGGTAGTCCTTCCAGGTAACTTCCTGGCTTACCTCCCGCGCCCTCAATCGCGCCAATGATAGATCCATATCCGTTTATCAAGTCCGAATTAGACACGTACCCGTTGGGCGATGTTACCTGTATAATCTGGTCAGTACCCAACTCTTTTATACGTGCGACTATATGGTCTTTAATTACGGATTGATCGTCGTACCAACCATCCATACGCATAATATGGTAAGACTTCTTTCCGCAAAGAATAGCTCTTTGAAGCGCCCAGCTTTGCGCTTCGAGCGGAGTCATGTTTAGAATATCAGGGTGCCACTTACTAATACCCTCAATTATAATATCCCATACACTCTTCTTTTGTTCCTTCTCCGCAGCTACCTTAGCGTCTTCCTGATCGTAGTACCTACATACCGCACGCCATAGTACATTAGTCCAGTCCGGGGTATCGCTATCAGGGGTTAGTACTACGACACTATCGTAGAAAAGACCATAGATCTTTTCCTTACACATCCCCTCTAAGTTATGTAATAAAGAAACAGCACTTCCAACGTATTGTTGGATAGTGCTGTCTCTGGAGCCGGGAGATGAAATCTTAGGATTGGCTGAGAATATTGCTGTGAAAGAATCCCTATTCTTCAGCCTGTTTTTTGCTTCTACCAACCACCCCGGTTTCGCTGCCTTTGTGTGCTCGTAATGCGCCCACCTGAATTCTCTAATATCCTCGTCCGCTGGTTTGCCAAGCACCTCACTTCTGCTCCCTTGAGAAAATGTCTGCTTATACTCTAACTTCGGTTCAATGGTCTTCAAGTCGAGTCGAGGAGTCAAGTCCAGACTCAGTAGGGTCTCACGACTCCAGGAAGGCTCCGCTATACCCCCATCGTCCGAAGGTCGAGTCACAAGGGGCAGTCGGAAGATCCGGCCCCAGTTGGCGCAGGCTGGGTCAAAGTCCCAACCGAGTCCACGAAACGAGTCCAGAAGTGCAGTCCAATAGGGTGCGTGCATCCCCACCTCCAGGGGCTCCGACAGCACCCAGACCCACCGCGCCCCGTGCCTTGTTAAGTAAAAAACATTTGGATTCTTAAAAACTTTGTCTTGGGTATTCTCTATTTTACTTAAAAAGGATTCTAAATTCTCTTGGTCCCAGGTTTGTTTGCTTGGGAGATCGTAGTCAAAAGCAAAACAAGTCGACCGAACTTTCCCACCAGCTTTTTCAATATCGAAGACTGCTGTTTTGTTAATCCTCGGCCATTGTGGTTCCCCAAGGATATTATAAGTTACAAAATGGGCATCAGTGTTATGTTTTGTTGTGAATGTTTCTTCAAATGAATTAGTTTTTAGGAAGGTTACTGGAGTTTGGCCGTCAAGCCGATCCAGTCCAGGATGGGTGCGCTCAGGCATCCATCCTATCGGTGGGGGTGCGTGCATGGGGGTCTTCTCCCGACCTCTTGTTCTGCGGCCGGTTGAAGGCTCCACTTCAACCGGGCCGATGACTGTACCAATGGTGGTGGCGGCTTGTCAACCCCCCTTTGGCCAGCCCTCTATGTCGTAGGCGCTATCGTCGACCTCCACCGTCCGTATGTGTCGCTCCCTCCGAGCTACACGAATCCGAGCCATGATGTCGTCCAGAGTGTCGGCTCCCAGCGGCGCTATAATCTTCTCATCTACAAGATCATAAACTACATTATTAAGCTGTTGAGTAATGTAAATAATATGATCTATGTTGATCCATTCGTTGGTACTTGTCTTAATCATTGTTGGCCTTGTACATTTTACTTAGAGCTTTTTGAAAGTAGAGCACAGTCTTCTTGTGCGCCATAGAAAAGAAATAATCCAATACATTACGGTGTTGCCTTGATTGTTTCAATCCCATAGCAATAGTCTTCGGTGGGAGAGTTTGCATCTTATCTAAGAAGTCTTCACAATCAGGGCATATAGTCCCATCAGGCATAACATACTTATGCTCTAAATCACCGCACAATCCGCAAGCCTTATATAGACTCATTTTACTTCATCTCCCCAAACAGACCATCCTGGCCTTCTTTTACGCGCGAACAGTTCCAGCTTCCAAGCACTCGGGAAAGCTGAATCTACCCAATCATAGAACACCCTCGGCTTTTCTGAATGCTTCCCTCTTTTCTCTGAGTAAATAGAACCTACTCGATTCTCCGGAATAGGCGGCGAGTACTTTCCTTTGGTCCCTACGAGAATAATTTCGTGCTGTCCCCGGAACCAATAACCCATGCCGATCATCCGCTTATCCCATATCGCTTGGGTCTTGTAGGTGAACCCCCAAGCGTCCATTACGCCAAGAGCTTCCCGGAGCTTCGGTGCTGTGGCCCAGAGGAACAGGACGGCATTGTCGGCAATGGGGAATCGGGGTAGTAGTTCCTGGATGTCCTTAAGATCCATCGTCTCATATTGGTTTTCAATCTTACGATTAGATGACTTAGAGAATGAATACTTCCACGGTGGGTCTGCTACGATTAGATCGTACTTATCACCGATCATCGCACACTTTTGTTCTACAAACGAATACCGCTGCAATGTACCCTACGGAAAATCCTACTGTCGTAGCTAAGTAAATCATTTCTTATCGTCCAGATAGAAACCCAGCAAACAAAGTAAATAACCTACACTACAACCAATCAACGCCACAACACTGATGATTACATACTCTTTCATTTCGTTACCTCATACAGGCATCCGCAGTCCGCGCTGCAAGGATTGAACAGGGGTCGAGGCTTAGGCATCGCGTCCGCTTGTTTCGTCCGCTTGTGCGGTCCTGTAAGAGCCGCTGCAAGGAGCACCAAGGCCAGGACGTACAGACAGCAGTCGCAGATTTGTTTAATCTTTTTTTCATACGTCATTTGTAAACACCTTAATGTTTTCTCTTAATTCTTCTGAGACCCAAGGATTCTGAGAGATTAGAATTAAATGTTCTTTTACCTCTACAGGGTTTAGATCTCTGACATACTTGGTTACTGATTCGATAAACTCTTGATCCTTTTCTGCTTTTTCAATGTCGTCGTCTATTTTCACTACTCTTCCTCGCTTGTTATTGTAAAGGCAACCAAGTAAGTAAATAGCAGAACTAAGGTTAAAGGTTCCAAGGTAGTTTTCGTATCCTATTCATAAATACTGGATCAGGCTTTTGCATTTGGATCTTAACTACTTTCCGTAGGTGCTCTAAGAATAACCTATGAAATTCCTTTTTATCCAATTTCCAACTCCAAAGAAGTATCCTTCAGTTTGAATTGTCCGTTCCGCTTTAGCTTCGGCAAACTGTCTGCCAGTTCCTTCGTAAGCCGATCGTAGTCTGGTAGCACGTCAAGGTCCCCCTCGCCCGTCAAGGCGTCCCTGATAGCCTTCAGGGTCGCCTCCCTTGTCACGCCCGCCCGTTGAACCAAGAGCGCGCAGACCTTTGTCCAGGGGATTTTGACGGTGGCCCTGGACTCACCATCCTTACCCTTCTTAACGGTCGTCGTAAGCCTACCACGGAACCCCACATTCACGCCATGTTCGCCAGCCGTGACGATACCCTTGCAGCCCTCGGCCGTGTCTTCGATAGCCTTAGCGAGCGCAGCGAGTAGAGTAGGATCATTTGACATAATGGAACTCCTTAAAAACTTGTGCAAAAACAGTATCGTTCACGTCAACCATCGGATGGCATTAGGATTCAGGGCACCCTGTTTCGTGGCATACTATCCCGTTGATTGAAATCATTTCACAAGAATGACAACGGATTCCATCCATGTTCTTGCTCATACCAATCCTCACAATCCTTTTCTAATGATTGCGCCAAAGCATATGCATCTTCCTCGTTCCCCATCGGACCCTTTACGAGAATCCTACTCTTATTGATTCTTACATACCATCCCTCCGGCCCTTCAGATACTATGTAAATGTTATTCGCCACGGGAATCAATCCTTTCCGCTTCGATCATAAGATCATCCCAATCTTCTTTGGTGATAGGATAAACTTCGTTCACGTATTCGTGGGATTCCTCACAATTCAAACCCATATCAAACCGTAGGGTTTCCGCAATCTTCCCAGCCCATTGTGCGCTCTTGTGCTCGATCGTGTACTTAATTCGTTCTTTGAAATTCATTTGATTTCCTCAGCTCCCTTTTCAAAAAGGTTCCAGGCTTTTGTCCTACCGAATTCAAAAGCTTCGGATAGGAGTTTTCCGTTTTGGTGTTTTGAAATTCTAAACTTTCTGATACCGTTAATCGTCTCACAACTAAGCTGTACAGAAAGATCGTTTTCCGTCTCTACTGCCAGAACTCTTGAATCACCTCTTTTGATTTTATCTTCGATACTCATACTTCACCTCTAACCAAGTCCAAGAAATGCCGAATTGCCAACCCTTCACTCACAGGTTTTTTATGGTGTATGAAATCCCTAACCGCATCAAGATCTTTGAGTTTACCTTGCTGAAAAAGTCGAAACGCTTCCCAAGTTATAGGCTGGTAAATGATATCTTCTTGCGACATTAGTTTTCCTCTTCCTTATACCATACTGAAAAGTATGTGGAAAACTGGCTTGTGGAATCGAGTACGAAAATATAGTGTTCGTGCTTAATCTCTTTTTTAATCTTCTCTGGATCATCGTCTTGTCCGGGATGAAAGCCTCTTTCATACTCACCGTAAAGTTCGGTGTACCCGTATTCGTTCGGATGATGTTTAGAAAATGTCCAGAATTCTTTTTCTTTTCCTTCCATGTACTCCGCAGGATCTTCCGCGACGCAATCCCTACAAACCGTTTCACCACCTTTGAGCATTAAGTAGGAAGGTTGCCAGCCGTGGCTATCGGGTTGCGTTCTTACCGCTTTTCCACATTCACAAACATCCCATTCATCATCCCACTCCAAAGAGAATCCCGCTCTTTCCAAAACGTCCTGAATTCTCTGTTCTACGTTATTCCAATTACCGAATAGCACGCCAGCAGAAGTGTCGTCATATCCAGGCTCAGCATAACTTTGTGCTGAATTACTAATGTGTTCGTCTACTTCTTTGCAATGGTTCTGACAAACTTCGTAGATCGTATGAGCATTCATAAGTCAAAACAATCCTTTTCGAGAGTATAGGTGAGGAATGGACCCTTGTTTCCGACGTCCCCCTGGCCAGGGTAACACGGGGAACAATGCATTGCAAGCGTAGTATGCTCGGAATAGCACACTTGGGTAACGTCCGACCTAATGATCGCAGAGTACCCTTCCTTGCCGTCTTTGTTGACCTCCCACAGCCCGTCCTCCTTTTTCCAATCACCTACCAAGTAAGGACCGGATTCGTCGCTACTCTCAGCAAACCATTGGGTCTCATCATCGTCGGGTTCACGATCGTGTTCGGAAACAAAATCAGCAAACCAATCATCATACGCAAGGTCGATTCCGTTGAATTGTTCCTCACCAATGAAATCAACAATCTCGTTATTCGAGATTACGCCAGTAATTGGCGTATCCGTGCAAATCGTAACACCATAAAGGTGAGCAGCTCTAATCTCTTCGTCAATCCAACCGTAAGAAGTAAATACTTTTGACATTAGATTTCTCCCCAAATCAGATTTAAAGCCTTTTCCAAATCTTCCATATCCAAACCATCCCACCATTGGCCGAACCGAATAGACGGGCCCTCAAAAGAAGGATCGGGAAGGAAATCACCCTTAGTAGGAATAGGTGAATAAGCCCCGGGGTGCATACCCATAGGACAGCATTCCCCGCGCTCTGAAGGGAAACGAATACTGTGTCCTTCCTCATTCAGAAAAGCCGAATCCTTTGAGGGTCTGGGAACTACGCGCCGTAGTTCCACCGCAATGCATTTCGCTTGTTCAGGTATCGGTCTCATTAGTCTTCTTCCCTTTCTTTGTACTCAAGTCCAATATAAGGAAGTGAAAGATTCCACGAGAGTTTATATCCGTCACAGTAGAAATAGTCGTCCGAATTACCAGAAGAAGAGTATTCCTCTTCTGCGTGCGTTCCGGGATCATGTCTCTTTGAAAGAAAATCAATAGTAGCTTTCGGTCCTTCCGATCGTAGCATCTCGATCGCCTCTTCTGCCGCCTCTTCTTGAGCGAAAAAGATTTGTTCGTACATATTTAGAGTCCCCTAATCGAGTCCGTTGTTTCAGTCGTAACACCCGAAGTATAGTACCTCAAGTCCAGGTTTCAAGTCCGAATTTCAAGTCCGAATTTCAAGTCCGCATCGGCAGTCCGCCATCCATTTCTCCGGCCAGGCTGTTAGGCACGGCTACCGGCTGTTAGCCATGCCAAACTTCTGTTTGGGTAGGGTGACAAAAGTTAGGTATGCCAAACTTTAGTTTGGGTAGGGTGTCAGAAGTTAGCTATGCCCAACTATTGTTTGGGTAGCCTGACGATTGTCAGGGTTGCCCAACTATAATTGTGTATACGCAACAATTGTTTGGCAAGGCGAACGATTGTTTGGGTAGCCTAATTGTCAAAGGGCAGATAGCAAATGCCGTACCATCAAGACGATAGCAAAGCGCGTGCCACTAAGAAAATAGCGTTGTTGTAACTCCTTATAACTAAACGACTTAGTTTGTACGGGCTTAGCTCCACTATATGTGAACTAAGTATCGTAGGGCGTTAGAAGGCCAGTACAGACCCCTTGTGGGCTCTCTACGGTGTCAAGGGTAAAACAGGGCATTTAGCACGGTGAAACAGGATACCACGGCACGTTGCGG
>Ga0114999_10008385_pt1 | contig 11523 bp, 11 predicted proteins | sample ArcticOcean_MG_C_3_FD_89820 | JGI IMG/M metagenome (GOLD analysis project Ga0114999, IMG submission 89820) | Marine microbial communities from western Arctic Ocean - ArcticOcean_MG_CB8_126 | ecosystem: Environmental > Aquatic > Marine > Oceanic | place: Arctic Ocean: Canada Basin | collected...
CGCCGTTGGACTGCGCGCCACATCGAATACTTCGCCGCGTTGCAACCACACTTCGGGGCGTTCCCGCAGCTGGGTAGCCGGAAAAAGTAGCGTGCCCGTTGTCCCCACAGCGCGGCGCAATAAAGGCAAAACTCGCATAAAGGAAAAATCTAAATTGAGTCGATCCAACGAGCTATGCACAAAAACCACAGCGCCCTGGCGCAGCCCGAGGTCAGCAGCAAGGATCTGCACAAAACGCTCCTCGCTCAACTGCGGCCGGCGCTGCTCTTGACCGCGCCCGTAGCTGCGCACCCATTGGCGCGCTGTGCCATACACCGCCTGCGGCAAAAGACGGCGTGCCGTCTCTTTGATCATGCCCCCCTCCAATGCAAAGATGCGATCATGCGGATCGACAAAAGCAACCGTTCACTACGAAAAAACCCCGACCTCTCGCCGAGCGCTGTCCAGAGACCGGGGGCCCAGCTGCAAAAAGCGCGCGTCCTATTTGGCCGCCATTTTGCAGTTGCCTATATTTTGCTTTTACGCACAGGTACGGGACCATATACAAAATGATAAAGAGAGTAGGCGTCGTCGCATTTGAAGTAGGACGCACTTTCAGCCGGCCTTCCCATTTTAGAACCATTCTAAGCGATTTTTGGCGCAGCGGCAATAGGCTCCACCCGGACCGGACCCACCTAGAAGGGGCCATGTCTTGGCTTTGCAGGGCCCAAGATGCCACGGGTTGCGGCGGGGTCTCGGCCGGCTATTTCTTCAAAAGGGGTTGGATGCCCCCCTACCCCGAAACCACCGGCTACATCATTCCGACCTTTCTGGATTACGGCGCTTATGCCGGCGATGCCCAGTTTAGCGCCCGGGCCCTGGAAATGGGCGATTGGGAAATCGCCATCCAATTGCCCACCGGTGCCGTCCGCGGCGGCATGGGCCTGCGCGACTACCCCATCGTTTTTAATACCGGGCAAGTCATGCTGGGCTGGATGGCCCTCTACCGGGCAACGCAAATGGAACGCTTCTTGCATGCGGCGGTCCGCGCAGCGGACTGGCTCGTCGACATCCAAGATGACGATGGCAAATGGAGCACCCACACTTTCATGCAGGTTGCACACGCCTACCACACGCGCGTGGCCTGGCCCCTACTGGAGGTGTACGCGGCAACCGGCAACAAGAAATACCAGGCCGCAGCACAGCGCAATATTATTTGGACCCTAGACCGCAGCCGCTCTAATGGCTGGATAGATCACATGGGCTTCGAGCCCCAAAGCCGCCCACTCACCCATACGATTGCCTATACGCTGCGCGGCCTGAGCGAATCTGCCGCCCACTTAGAAAAAGGGGTGGGCGATGCGTGCTTGGCCGCCGTCTATAAAGCTTCAGAAAATATAATTGCAAAGTACGAATTGGCGACTAACTGTGCTGCCACTCGAACGCCCATTCTACCAGCAACGCTGGATGAAACCTGGAGTTCACCAGACCGCTATTCCTGCCCCACGGGCAATGCCCAATTGGCCATCCTCTGGTTGAAATTGTCCCAATCCAACCCCGATGGTCCTTTTGCTGCGGCAGCCCTGCACCTGCTCGACCAAGTCAAAGCAGCTCAACCATTGCATTCCGGCAATCCGGGTATTCGGGGGGGCGTTGCGGCATCGCACCCTATATGGGGTGCATACGTGCCTTTTGCTTATTTGAATTGGGCGGCTAAATTTTTTGCCGACGCGCTGATGAACAAGGCTAATTCAGATACTAAAACATAATAAATACAAATACTTACCACGCCTCGCCTTCTGGCGCATTGACAGCTTTATCTTTTCAAATTATCATAGCTACAATAATCCATATTTAGCGCTTGTCACACCCTCTGCCAATTATGGACCCCAGATTTCTCAAAGAACAAGGCACGAGCATATTCACCGGTAACGAGCTCATCGTTAAAGGTGCGCTGGAGAACGGCGTCGGCGAGATCACCGGCTACCCCGGCTCTCCCCTGGCCGAACTCTTCGACACCCTAGAGAGCATTAGCGAATTGCTCGACAACCGCCCCCCAGTTCAAGATCCCGATCTTCTGGCCGTCGAGCCGCCCGCTCCCGTTTCTTCCTAGTTAGACGCTGTATCCGTTTCTCACACCCGGCGACTACCCTTCCCTCATCCGCCGCTTTATATTATACCCCCATTATGATCAGACCCTACGAATCCCGCGACCTGGACCGCCTCAAAGAGATCACCGCGATCTGTTTTGACGAGGTGTCCATCGACCGCAATATCGAAGAAAAATTTGGCCTCCTCGGAGGACGCGACTGGCGCTGGCGCAAATTGCGCCATATCGACGCCGATGTGGCAGACGATAACGCCCAGGGCGTCTTTGTCGGCGAAGAGGATGGCCAAGTAGTCGGTTATATCACCACCCGCATCGACCACCAAAGCAAGATCGGTCAGATTCCCAATATCGCCGTTCTGCCCCAATACCAGGGCAAGGGGCTAGGCCGCCAATTGATGGACCGAGCCTTGGCACACTTTCGCGCCAACGGCATGGAGTGCGCCAAAATCGAGACCCTGGCCCAGAACGAAATCGGCGCACAATTTTATCCCAGCGTCGGCTTCGAGGAAGTCGCCCGTCAAATCCACTACGTCATGCACTTGTAAGAGGATACATGAATCTCAAAGAAATTGCCGGCAATAAAGCGGCAGAATACATCACCGGCGGCATGGTAGTGGGGTTGGGCACCGGTTCGACCGCCGAATTCGCCATCAAGGCCATTGGCGCCCGCGTCGCGGCCGGTTTGCGCATCACCGCCATCTCCACCTCCGAAGCTTCGACCCAATTGGCCGAGAGCCTGGGCATCGAAATCCTCAGTCTAGAAGACGAGCCCGTTGTTGACCTGACCATAGACGGAGCCGACGAAGTCGATCCCGAGTTCAACCTAGTCAAGGGATTGGGCGGTGCCCTGCTGCGCGAGAAAATCGTCGCCTCGGCCAGCACCCGTGAGATCATCATTATCGACCCATCCAAACTGGTCGATAAATTGGGCACCAAAGCCCCCTTGCCGGTGGAAGTGGTGCCCTTCGCCTGGCCCCTGGTTCAACGCCGCCTAATGGACCAGCACTTGCGCGCCGCCCTGCGCCGCAACGCCGACGGCAACGAGCCCTATGTCACCGACAACGGCAATTTTATTCTCGACTGTCACTTTCCCCAGGGCATCGCTGCTGCCGCCGAAACCGAACGCCAGATCAACGATATCCCCGGCGTCATCGAAAACGGCCTCTTTGTCGACCTCACCGACATCGTCGTAATTGGCCAGGAAGACGGCAATTGTCGCATACTGGAAAAATCCTGATTCACCAAGGAGCATCCATGGACCAACAATCGTCGCCCGGCAGCGAAAACCTGCAGCGCCGTGCTTTTATCAAGGCAGCCGGTCTAGCCTCCACCGCCGCCCTCCTGGGCACAGCCTGCGGTCAGGCCGAGCGCGCCCCCGACGCCGCACCCCAAGTGCAGACGCGCAAGAAGTACGAGTGGAAGATGGTGACGACCTGGCCCAAGAATTTTCCCGGCCTGGGCACCGGCGCCAACCGCCTGGCCCAATCCATCGAAGCTATGTCGGACGGTCAGTTGGTAATCAAGGTCTACGGCGGCGGCGAATTGGTGCCACCTCTGGGCGTCTTTGACGCCGTCAGCCAGGGCACGGCAGAAATGGGCCATAGCGCTGCTTATTATTGGAAGGGCAAACACGAAGCGGCGCAATTTTTCGCCGCCGTGCCCTTTGGGCTCAACGCCCTAGAAAACAACGGCTGGTTGCACTACGGCGGCGGCCAGGAATTGTGGGACGAGCTCTACGCGCCCTTCAATCTCAAGGCCTTCCCCGCCGGCAATACCGGGGTGCAGATGGGCGGTTGGTTCAATAAAGAAATCAACGCAGTCGCCGACTTTTCCGGCCTCAAAATGCGCATGCCAGGCCTGGGCGCCGAAGTGCTGAGCCGCCTCGATGTGGCCGTGTCCAATATACCCGGCGGCGAGATCTTCCAGGCGCTCAAGACCGGGGTCATCGACGCCACCGAGTGGGTGGGGCCCTACAACGACTTAGCCTTTGGTTTCCACCAAGCCGCCAGCTACTACTACTGGCCGGGCTGGCACGAACCGGGAACAACACTTGAAGGGCTAGTCAACAAAACTGCTTTCGAAGCGCTGCCTTCCCATCTCCAAGCCATCGTCACCACTGCCTGCCAGCAGGCCAACGAGGACATGCTCTCCGAGTTTGTCGCTCGCAATAACGCCGCCCTGCAAACGCTGATCACCCAACACGGCGTCCAACTCAAGCGTTTCCCCGACACCGTAATGAAGGAGTTGGGCGTCATCTCTGAAGCCGTGGTGGCGGAAATTGCCAACAAGGACCCATTTTCGAAAAAGGTCTTCGCTTCGTTTGACAAATTTCGACGCGAATCGGCGTCCTACACCCACATCTCGGAAGAGGCCTACACCCTAGCGCGCGCCCTGACTTTCGGCTGATTCGCATGGAGCATCTCAACCGCTGGGTGGGCAAGACGGTTCCCTGGCTCACCTTATTTATGGTCCTGGTGACCTTTGTCATTGTCGTACTGCGTTATGTATTTGAGCGCAGTTGGATGTGGCCCCAGGAATTGGTCACCTACATGCACGCCGCCACTTTCCTGCTCGCCTCTGCTTATGCCCTGGGACGCGATGCCCACGTGCGCGTCGACATCTTCTACCGCCCCATGTCGGAGCGCCGCAAAGCCCTAGTCAATCTGCTGGGCGCCGCCCTGCTTTTACTGCCGTCCTGCGCCGTACTGTTCTACCAATCATTGCCCTTTGTCGTCGCTTCGTGGCAGGTCCTGGAAGGCTCTAAAGATCCGGGCGGACTCAATGCTGTCTTCCTGCTCAAAAGCGGCATTCCCGCCTTCTGTCTGTTGCTGGCCCTGCAAGCTTTGAGCATCATCCACCAAAACGCCACTGCCCTCAAGAAACCCAGCACATGAGCGAGTTCCTGCCCCTCCTGATGTTCCTCTTCACCTTCGCCATCCTGCTCTCGGGATTTCCGGTGGCCTTCTGCCTATGCGGCGCCGCTCTATGCTTTGCCGCCCTAGGTCTGCTCACTGGTCACTTTGATGTGGCTTTCCTCTCGGCTATTCCGGCGCGCATCTTTGGCATCATGACCAACCAGACGTTGATCGCCGTGCCCCTCTTCGTCTTCATGGGAGTGGTATTAGAACGCTCCAAGATCGCTGAGGATCTGCTCGAAACTATGTCGCTGCTCTTCGGTGGCCTGCACGGCGGTTTGGGCATTTCCGTCTGCCTGGTCGGCGGGCTGCTGGCCGCTTCTACCGGCATTGTCGGCGCCACCGTTGTGACCATGGGCCTGATTTCTCTGCCGGCCATGATGCGGCACAATTATTCGCCGGCGCTCTCCTCGGGCATCATCTGCGCCTCGGGCACGCTGGGCCAGATCATCCCCCCCAGTATCGTCCTGGTCATCCTCGGCGACGTCATCTCCGCGGCGCACCAGCAGGCCCAATTAAACATGGGCAACTTCGCCCCCACTTCCATATCGGTGGGCGACCTCTTCCTGGGGGCGTTAGTGCCGGGTGTAGTGCTAATGTTGCTCTACATCGCCTATATCGCCGGCATCGGCCTTTTGCGCCCCGCCCTGGTCCCAGCCATCCCCGCTGCGCAACGACCCACTATCGCCAGCATGGCTTTCCTGCGCCGCATTCTCCTGGTTCTATTGCCACCCTTTGCGCTCATTACCGGTGTATTGGGCTCCATCCTCTGTGGCGTGGCCACCCCCACAGAGGCCGCTTCAGTGGGGGCAGTGGGTGCCCTGCTGCTCTCCCTGGCCAAACGCCAACTCTCAATGGAAACGCTGCGCCAGGTGATGCGTACTACCACCGAAATCAACGCCATGGTTTTCACTATCCTCATTGGCGCCAGTGTATTTTCGCTGGTCTTCCGCGGCTACGGCGGCGACGATATGGTGGGGCATTTCTTGCAGAATAGAACCGGCGGTGTGGCCGGTTCCTTCATCATCGTCATGGCGGTAATGTTTTTTCTGGGATTTTTTCTCGACTTCTTCGAGATCATCTTCGTCGTCGTGCCGATCGTCGGTCCCGTCCTCCTGGGCATGGGCCTGGATCCGATCTGGCTCGGTGTCATGATCGCCCTCAATCTACAAACGTCCTTCCTCACCCCACCCTTCGGCTTTTCCCTGTTCTATCTGAGAGGAGTAGCCCCGGCCAGCATTAGTACGCCGCAGATCTACCTTGGTGCGGTTCCTTTCATCGCCATCCAAGTACTGCTGCTGGTCGGTTTGTGGTTCTTCCCCGCCATGGCCACGCGACTGCCGGCCCTGGTTTTTTGAACAAACCTACCTAAGCCTCGACCCAGATCGGACTGGCCCAGGCCATTTGACCATTCTCCTGGGTTACGCGCAGATAATAACAAGCCGGCTCCTGCAAATTTTCCGCATAGGTACCCTTGACGGTATACTGCGCCTGGGGAATAGCTCGGTGCAATACCACCGAGGTCGGCACTTCTTCTACGCGCAGCCCTTTCCTGCCTGCAAGCAATTCGCCGATAGTACATTCGCTTTGCAATTTGCCCAGATTCGGGCTGAGCAACCAATCTGGCCCCGTCGCCACTAGGCTGGTATGGGTCTGGCAGTCCATATTTAAGGTCAGGCGCGTATCTTTGCTACCGCGCACTTGCAGACAGAGTGCGTCGTTGGCCCGGCAAGATATATTGCCGTTGCGCGAAGTGAGCGCACCACCGCGCGAGGTATGCGACTGCCAGGCGCAACTGCGCTGGTCCTGCTCCACGATGCGCTTGCGCCGATGTTCGTCAAAGGGATCCGACGAGAAACACGGCACCACCTCTTCCAATACGCCACCGTCGATATCGATCCGGCCCTGCCAATCAAAGAGCTGGAAACCCTTCATCGGCCCCCAGCCCCATTCGATGCGCAGGCGATAAATATCTTCGCCTTCTACAGGTGCGGCGTTGTAATCGCTGGTCCATACTTGCACCGGTACATTGTCGCGCACCAACTCAACCAATTTGATAAAATCCCAGCCTTGCACGGCAAAGGATAGTTCGTCTAGATCGGCCACCACGCTGCCCATAGGCGCCTCCCCCGCCCGAAAGTCCACGCCGATACGATCTCCGGTCACCGCTAAGGTGCGGCGTTGGCAGATGGCGTCAAAAATAGCCGGGCGCGAATTCTCCGCCGCTAACACACCGGTCAATCCCAGTCCGTAGCCGCCCGGATAACCGTCGTGGTTGTCGGTGCCGGCCGTAAAACCAAAACGCTTGCCCAATGCCAAACCGTGCTGTGCTGTAAAGTGCGCATCGCCCGGACCGCCACTGTGCCCCAGCATGGGATGCAAACCAATGTCGCGTTCGGAACAGCCGTGCTCCGAAAATATTTCTACCACCGGCGACAGGGCCGCATCGAAAAGCTCCCAATCGACGCCGCTGATATAAGCGGTGTGATGCGGCAACAACATGATTTTTTCGCCGCGGAAGTGCTGCTGTAGATCAGCCAAGGTCGGCTCAAAGTGCAGGTCCTTATCATCTTCGCAATAGACCACGTGCACGTGCCCCCAGGCGTTGGAGTGCCACTCATAGGCCAGAAAGCAAGTAAACTCCCCGGGCGTATTATTGGCGGCTGCCGCTTGCTGAATTTTGGACCAATTGCGCTCTACTACTGGATAAGCACGAACGCCCCCGTCGGCGTGCATGCCGTGGGGCGTGAAGGCGTAGAAGTCCAGGTGCGAGCGCGCGATCTCGTAGCTGCGCTCCAGGCTGCCCTGGGCGTAGCCGAGTTCATTGTGGTTGTGGATCTCGCCCCAGTAGAGTTGGTAGTCTGGCATGATTCCCTCTCCTTTCACAGCAGCGATTGTACAAAACCGCCGTCTACTTGCAGCGATGTGCCGGTGATATAACTGGCGCGTTCTGAGGCCAGAAAGACAACGTAATTGGCCAACTCTTCTACCGTGCCCAGTCGACCCAGAGGGATAGCAGCGGCAAAATCGTCCATGGCTTCCTGGGTGGAGATGCCTTGTTTATGCCCCGCCTCTGCAAATTCGTCGCGCAGCAATTCGGTGTCGATGAAACCGGTGCAGACATTGTTGACCAGAATTTTGTCGCCGGCGCATTCATTGGCCAATGTTTTGGCCAGACCGATCACGGCCGTGCGCAGCACATTGGATGCCGTATTGCCCAGCGGCTGCTTGACCGCAAAGGCCGTCAAATTGATAATGCGCCCGCCGCCGCGTTCTTGCATCACAGGAATAGCGTAGCGGCACATGCGTACCACGTACATAAGCATCAGATCGACATAAGCGCGCCACTCGTCTTCTGCGATTTCGGCAAAGGGACGGGCGTCCGGTCCGCCGCTGTTATTAACCAAGATGTCGATACCACCGAATTCCTGCACGGTTTGCTCGATGAGTGCGGCGACCGTCTCTTCGTTGGCGAGGTCGCCTACCACCGTCAGCACCGAAGTTCCGGTGGCCTGACGAATTTCCTCGGCGACGGCGGCAAGGCGTTCCCCATTGCGAGCACAGATTGCGACCCTAGCTCCTTCGCGCGCCAGACCGAGGGCACATCCCTTGCCCAGACCGCGGCTGGCGCCGCCGACAATGGCGACTTTATCCTGTAAACCCATATCCATAAGAAATCCCTTCTTGTTTGGCGCTACGCCGGTTCTTAATTTTGTACATCATCTATACAGACCAAATATACAGACCAAACATCTACCGATGCCAATCAGCGAGATCAAATATTCTCATGGCTGCAAAGAAGAAAATTACAAAAAAAGCTAAGATCCGCAAAAAAAAGCTGCTGACCCCTTTGCCCGCCTCACCTGGGACGATGTGGAAAACTGGGCTGGCCTCACCATCGTCAAGCGGGGGCACACCTACCAGCGTCGCGGTGTCGTCGCCGACCTGGCCCGCACCGCAGACGGTGCCTTGCTGGCCTGGGTCCAGGGCACCCGGCGTTACGCCACCCAGGTCTCCCTTCAGCCCCACAAGAAATTGGATAGTACCTGCACCTGTCCCTATGGGGCTACCTGCAAACACGCTGTGGCTGTGGTATTGGACTACCTGGAATATCTCAAAAAGAAGATTGAGATCGAACAGGCCGAAGACAGCGATCCTCGTCTGATCATGCTGGAAGGGGAAGCGCGGGACGACGACGGTCTTGATGACAACTGGGATGACGACGACTGGGACGACGATCCCGACGACGAACCGCCCGCACCCAAAAGCCGCTCCCGCAAAAAGGCCTCATCCACACGTTCCTACCTGCAGGAGCACACCAAGGCCGAGTTGGTCGATCTCCTGGAGAGTATCGCCGACGATCACCTGGAGATCGGCAAGGCCCTGCAGGACCGCCAGACCCTAAGTTCCGGCCAGACTCGCAAGATGCTTCAGGCCGTGCGCCAGGAAATTGCCGCTCTCTCTGAGACCGATTGGGACGATCACGGCTACGGTAGTCCCACTGCCGATCTGGATCGCCTCGAAGAACATCTGCAAGCCCTGCTTGATGCCGGCCAGGCCGATGCCCTAGTCCGCCTGGGTCCAGAGTTGCAGGAGGCGGCCAACCAGGCCATCGACTTAGAACACGAGGGCGAGAGCAGCTACCCTCTTTCATCCTGCCTAGTCCTCGTCTTCCAGGCCCTATTGCAATCGTCCCTGCCCCCCACCGAGCAATTGGAACGCGCGGTAGACATGGAATTGGCGGATGAATACTCTCTGTGCGACGACGGGGCGGAGAAGTTCTGGAAAAACAAATTTGCCAAAGAGGCCTGGGGGGCACTGGCCGACCGCCTGCACAAGCGCCTGGAAAAGAGCGAGAGCCCCACCGGTGAGCGCGATTTTTCCAGCCGCTACCAGCGCGACAAGCTTAGCAACTGGCTGATTTCCGCTCTGGCAAACGCCGGTCGCAACGACGAAATCATTCCCCTATGCCAGCGCGAAGCCCCCATCACCGGCAGCTACGAGCGCCTGATAGTCAACCTCATGGAGAAGAAACGCTGGGAAGAAGCCGAGCGGTGGTGCCTGGAGGGCATCCAAGCCACCGAATCCACCTATCCCGGCATGGGCTCCAACCTGCGCCAGCACTTGCGCACCGTCATCGACAAACGGGGCGACCGGCTGCGAGCCGTGGCATCCTATGCCGACGAGTTTTTCCACCATCCCAGTCTACGCACCTTTGAGGAACTGGGCAAAGCCGCCCGCAAAGTGCGCCAAGGTCCAGTAGTGGAAGCCTGGGCTTTCCATTATCTGGAGATGGGGCAGCGCCCCCAGCCGGTCGGCACGAAAAGGGGCAGGAAGCGCAAGGGAGACCCGCAGGGAGACTGGCCTTTGCCGGTCTCGGGCATGGACCAAGCAACGTCGCAGCGCGTGCCCGCAGCACCTATGACCGATGTTTTGCTACAGATTGCCCTGAACAGAAAAGACCCGGACGAGGTCCTCAAGTGGTACGACCATGCCCAGCACCGCAAACCGCAACTAGGCTTTTTCAGCCATGCCTCCTCCGAGCGCGTGGCCGAAGCCGTAAAACAGGTTTATCCGGACCGGTCTATCGCCATCTGGAAGGAAATCGCCGAAGGCTACATCGCCCGTACCGAGGTCAAAGCCTACGAGACCGCCGGGCGTTACCTGTGCCTGGTCAAGGATCTGATGATAAAAAACCGCCAGAAAGGCAAGTGGGAAGACTACTTGAAGCAATTGCGCGAGGGCAACAGGCGCAAGCCGCGCTGCGTGGATGTGCTCGACCGCCTGGCTGGCAAGGGGGGGCGTATCATCGATAGTTAAAGATTTCGCTACGTGGAAGATGGACAGGTACTGGAAAAGGCGGTCTAATACTCCTCATACCCTTCAGGTTCATCAGGTTCCTCCTCGTCAAATCCCTCAATGCCGAGGACGGTGAGCACAGCGGGCTGCTCCTTTGCCATTTGTATAACCAGTTCGACGAGTTCGTCTTTTGAACGAGTTTCCAGATCCACCCGCAGCGACTCGATGTTGAAGAAACTCTCTGGTTCCTGCATCCAGGTGAGGCCTAAAGCTACGGCGTGCTTGCAGCAATACATCTCCGCCGGACAGGTGCAATAAGACGCCAATTGGTCTTTAGGGCCAAATTCCAAACCCACTTCGTAGATACCGTAATTTCCGTAAATCCGGGCGGAAAGATTATTACTGCCCACCAGGCGTTGTGCCAGTGCATCTGAACAAACGTATTGTTCGGCGCGGTCGAAGACGGCCTGCCCTGCTAAATTGACGAGTTTACTACCCGTGAGTTGAGGCAATTTCTTCGCAAGCGTTTTACTTTTGGCCATAATCTCTTTCCTCGTCTTGCTGAACTTCTCTATAGAAATGGGATAAAATATAGCGTTTTTTCGACACTGTTCATTTGCACCTATCAAGATCTATGATGTAGGCGTTTATAATCTACAGTAGTTTCTAAAGAAAAAGGGACTCCTTCCGATAGGGAGAGTAACCAAACCCATTCCCTGA
>Ga0114999_10008387_pt1 | contig 11522 bp, 9 predicted proteins | sample ArcticOcean_MG_C_3_FD_89820 | JGI IMG/M metagenome (GOLD analysis project Ga0114999, IMG submission 89820) | Marine microbial communities from western Arctic Ocean - ArcticOcean_MG_CB8_126 | ecosystem: Environmental > Aquatic > Marine > Oceanic | place: Arctic Ocean: Canada Basin | collected...
CAAGGCGTGCGGCACTCTTCCGTCAATAATCACCGCCCCATCAACATCGTTTTCGACGGCCTCAATGCACGTTTCGATCTTCGGAATCATCCCACCTTGAATGGTGCCATCCGCAATCAAATTTTTTGCTTTCTTGGCCGTAAGTTCGGGAATCAGCACGCCATCCTTATCCAAGACACCTTTAACATCCGTGAGCATCAATAGTCTTTTAGCCATGACTGCGCCAGCAATCGCACCGGCAGCGGTATCGGCATTAATATTGAGCGTTTCACCCTTAGGACCACAGCCGATCGGTGCAATCACAGGCGTGATATCAGATTCTTCAAAGAAGTCTAAGATGTGAGGATTAATCTCACTGGGTTCCCCCACCAGGCCTAAGTCTAGGATTTTTTCGATGTTGGAATCTGGGTCGCGCTTGGTGCGTTTCAGCCGCGCAGCCTTAATTAAATTCCCGTCCTTGCCGGAAAGACCCACCGCAAAACCTCCAACTTCATTAATTGCTGCAACGACCTGTTTATTGATTGAACCAGACAGCACCATCTCGACCACCTCAACAGTTTCTTTGTCGGTGACACGCAGACCATCGATGAATTCGCTTTTGATTTTAAGCCGGTCGAGCATTTGACCTATTTGCGGACCGCCGCCATGCACAACCACAGGATTAATGCCGACTTGGCGCAGCAAAACGATATCCCGTGCAAAAAGATCAGCCAGGCTTGCGTCACCCATGGCATGGCCGCCATATTTTATAACGAAGGTTTCCCCAGCGTAACGCCGCATATAAGGCAATGCTTTGGAAAGCACATTCGCTTGCGCCAGCCAGTCTTGTTCAATTTTGTTTTTGTCGTCAGTCATGAAATCATAATCCGCTATACGTCTTTTCTTATCGTTAACGTGCCAAGGACTTTTGTTAACTTGAGATTGCTAATTCCGCAAGGGCCGCCCGCAATTCGGCAATGCCTGTCGATGACATGCTGCTGGTCTTGTGTAATGTCGGAAAAGCGGCGGTACGCTTAGCCAATTCGGCCAGGGTTGCCTCTTCAAGCTTGATCAAGGCGGCAGGCTTAATTTTATCGCATTTGGTTAATATGATCTGATATGAAACTGCCGCGCGGTCCAACATCGCCATAACGTCCCGGTCAGAATCTTTAAAACCATGGCGCGCGTCAATAAGAAGACAGCACCGCCTGAGCTGTTGGCGTCCACTCAGATAGCCGGTCATATTTTCGACCCAGCGATCAACCTCTTTCTTAGGAGCCTTGGCGAAGCCGTAACCCGGCAAGTCCGCCAGCATCATTCGATCACCCAAGGTGAACAGATTGATCTGTTGTGTGCGACCCGGTGTATTAGACGTTCGCGCGAGGGTTTTTCGTCCGGTGAGGGCGTTGACCAGACTCGATTTACCAACATTGGAGCGCCCGGCAAAGGCGATCTCCGGCAGGTCCGTAACGGGCAACTGTTCTAAGTTGGCAACGCCGATGATAAATTCACAGGTCTGGGCAAAGAGCAATCGCCCGCATTCCAGATCGGGTTCGTCAGTATTTTTTTCAGGTGTGCCCATGACCGGCTTCCTTTAGAGGGCAGCCTCTGGAATTAAGTTTTATTCTCTTTTTTCATGATTATCCACTGTTGGATAATCGACAACAGGTTGTTCCATGCCCAGTAGACCACCAATCCTGCTGGGAAAGACGCCAGCATGAAGGTAAACATGATCGGCAAGAACATGAAGATTTTAGCCTGAATTGGGTCCGGCGGCTGCGGATTTAGTCTCTGTTGCAGGAACATGGTAATGCCCATAACCAGAGGCCAGATGCCGATATTCAGAATGTCGGGCGCAAATGTCGTGGGATCCCAGGGGAACAACCCAAACAAGTTTAAGATGGATGTCGGGTCCGAAGCCGACAAATCATGAATCCAGCCAAAGAACGGCGCATGGCGCATTTCGATGGTGACAAACAAAACTTTATAGAGCGCAAAGAACACCGGGATTTGAATAATGACGGGCAGACACCCTGACGCCGGGTTCGCCTTTTCTTGCTTATAGAGCGCCATCATTTCCGTATTTAGGCGTTGTTTGTCCTCACCAAACTGTTCGCGCAGCTTCAACATTTTAGGCTGCAACTTTTTCATTTTGGCCATCGCCCTATAGGACTTATTGGCTAGTGGGAAGAATACCAATTTGATTCCGACCGTCAGAAGAAGAATGGCCAGACCGTAGTTATTCACATGATTATTCAGAAAAATGAGCGCCTTAAAAATTGGTTCGGTCAAAAAATACAACCACCCAAAATCAATCGCCCGGTCAAACAGCGGGACATTCAATTTCTCTTCATATCCCTGCAATTGCGAAAGTTCTTTAGCTCCGACAAATAGGTGGCTGGTGGTATTGACCGTCGCACCCGGCGCGATATCAAATCGGCTGCCTAGGAAATCTGCCTGGTACTTGTCTTTATTGTTGGACAGGCGATGAATGAAATTGGTTTTCACTTTGGCTTTCTGATCCGGGATCAACGCCGTGAGCCAATACTTGTCGGTAATACCCAACCAACCGCCCGTCGTGGTTTCAGAGACAGATTTGGATTCCTGAAGATCGTCGTAAGCAACCTCTTTCAACTGGCCGTTAAAGACGCCTAGGGGGCCTTCATGTAGAATATAAAGGCCATTGGTTTCAGGGGTATTCTGTCTGGAAATCAGTCCATAGGGATAAAGCGTGACGTTCGCCTTGCCGGTATTTCTGACCTTCTGAGTAACCTCAAACATATAATTTTGATCGATGGAAATGGTTCGGCTGAATTCCAGCCCCTGGCCATTGTTCCAGGTTAGGGTGACTGGACGTTCTGGACTTAGGACCTTGCTGTTAGACGTCCATTTTGTCGTATCGTTCGGAACACTAACCCCTTGAGCACCAGACCAACCGAATTGTGCAAAGTAAGCATTATCAACGCCGCGCGGCAGCAAAAATGAAATTTCCGGGCTCGTCGGGTCCAATTCCTCGTGGTAATCGATAATAGAAATATCGTCTAAGTGTGCGCCGGTTAGCGGGATGGAGCCTCGCAACCGCGGTGCATCAATTTTGATATGCGGACGATTTTCTAAAAGTGTTGCCTTAATCTGGCCAATTGCCGCCGACGTCGACTGTGAACCAGGAACACTGGGCACAACAGCAGATTGACCCGGAACGGGTGTGTTCGTAACACCCGCAACAGGCGGTGTTGCACTTTGTCCAACGGCGGGCGCACTTCTCGGTACTATCTGCTGGGCCTGACCTTGTGTTTGGCTTTGGACCTGCTGTTCCGCCTCTGGCTTGGGCTGTGAATCGACATAGGACTGCCAGCCAAAAAGAATGGCGACGGTTAGGACGGCCGCCAGAATCAAATTTTTATGGTCTTCGCTCATGTGTCTTTTTGGCTACTACTTTATGGGTTGTTGATTATAGAGTGAGATGTCGAGCCTGAGATGGGGTCAGTCTATCTGAATCTGGCACATCTGAAACCGGCACATCCGGGACTGGGTCATATCCGTGAGCGCCCCAGGGGTGACAGCGCAATAGTCGCTTTAACGTTAGCCACGATCCATGCGCCACACCAAATCGGTCTACAGAATCCAAGGCATACTGAGAACAGGTCGGATGATAGCGGCACGTGCCCGGCAAGATAGGCGTAATCAGAAGCTGATAGCCCCTGATCAAAATCCTAAATAATTGTGCCGTTAGCTTCATCGCTGCCAATTCTCTAAATTATCTGCACTTAAACCTGGGCTTTAATAGGGCGTAGGCACCAGATTATCAACTGTGACAGCCGGTTTTTTCGAGCGCCGTTTCTAAATCCGATAAAAGACCGTCAAACTGCCGCGCCAATGTTGCGTAACGTCCAATAATTACATAGTCAAAACCGGGCTTCGCATGAACAAGCATGACTTGGCGAGCGGCTTCGCGCAGGCGTCTGCGGGCGCGGTTCCGTTTTACGGCGTTGCCCACCTTTTTACTGACCGTAAATCCAACTCTGAATTTTGCTCTAACTTCTGCCGCGTCATCTTCGACACGGCCGCTAGAGATTGAATTTCGAGCTTGCAAAATCAATCCCCGAGCCACCCATTTCCGTTTGGATTTGGCCACCCGAAGAAATTCAGGGTGCCGTTTCAAACGTGTAATGGCCCGAGATTGCAAGGCGGGCACGTTATAGCTAGGCAGACAGGCGCTTACGGCCCTTGGATCGACGGTTCGCTAAAATTCTGCGCCCACCAACGGTGGACATACGCTTGCGGAAACCATGTCTACGCTTGCGGACGAGGTTACTTGGCTGAAAAGTACGCTTCACGGGCGCTCTCCCATGTGAAAATAAGGTCCCGGTGTATAGGGATTTGTTTCAGATAAGTCAACGTTGTTTCGGAAATAGAGGCGAGTCTATTTCATCTCTCACGGAATGGTGACCGGGGGTTACTTTACGACCCCCCTATAATTGCAATAGTAAAAAGGCCTATCACTATTTTATTGGCTGTTTTCAAAGGGCTGCATAACCTATGTTATCTTGGTAATATTGAGATGTTTACAACGCAGTGAAGGATTGGTGTGAGCAAAATTTCTGACCCCCCGCCTAACCCAAAAGGATTGTCGATACAAAAAATACTCCCGTTGGGTGTGCTTTTGGCAGCGATCATTTGTTTTTTTGTATTTGATTTGAACAGATTCCTCTCGTTTGAGGCAATTGCGTCGTACCGGCAGGAACTTATGGACTTGTACGCGCATCACCGGATTCTAACAATCCTGTGCTTTATGGGAATTTATATTGCGGCGGTCGCTTTTTCGCTGCCGGGGGCGGTTTGGCTGACACTGACAGGCGGCTTCATATTTGGTGCTGGGTTGGCAACACTGTTCGTTGTCGTTGCGGCAACAATCGGGGCATCTCTTTTATTCATTATCGCACGCTATGCATTCAGTGATTATTTTCATGACAAGGTCGGCCCGTCGATCCAGAAAATGGAAGATGGTTTTAAAGAAAATGCTTTCAGCTACCTCATGGTACTTCGTTTGATCCCATCTTTCCCATTTTGGTTGGTAAACTTAGTTCCAGCACTCTTAGGGGTTCCACTTCGAACATTTTTCATAGCCACATTCCTGGGCATTATTCCTGGGTCGTTTGTATATTCGATCGTCGGAAGTGGCATAAATGAGCTTATTGAAATGGAAGAGCACCCCAATCTCAGCATGATTTTCGAACCAAAAATTATGGCTACCCTCGTCGGGCTTGCGCTTTTATCCTTAATCCCTGTCATCTATAAAAAATACAAATCCAAGAACAATCAAGATCTGGGCCCCAATAAATTAGGGGATCAATCTGGGAAACACTCAGGCGATGGCACAGGAAATTAAGACCGATATTTGTGTCATTGGCGCAGGTTCTGGCGGGTTATCAGTTGCGGCCGGTGCCCAGCAGATGGGCTCGGATACCGTTCTAATTGAAAAAGATAAGATGGGCGGGGATTGCTTAAACACGGGATGCGTACCATCCAAAGCCCTCCTGGCAGCCGGGCATGCCGCCGAAGCTGTCCGTGAGGCACAGCGCTTTGGCATCGCCGCAAACCACCCTGAAATTGAATGGAATAAAATCCACGCACACGTCCATGGCGCCATTGCTACTATTGAGCCGAATGATTCGGTCGAACGCTTCGAAGGCTTGGGCGTCAACGTCATTCAAGCCGAAGGCCGGTTCATAGACCGCCGCACGGTGGAAGCCGGTGATGTGCGCATTACCGCCCGGCGCTTTGTCATTGCGACCGGTTCCAGGGCCCTGGTGCCCCCGATTACCGGGCTAGACGATGTTTCTTATCTGACCAACGAAACAATATTTGATTTAAAGCAGCGGCCTCGGCACCTGTTGGTTGTCGGGGGTGGTCCCATCGGCCTGGAAATGGCCCAGGCGTTCCGAAACTTGGGCGCAGATGTCACCGTGCTGGAAATGTTTTCGATCCTGCCCAAGGACGACCCTGACTTGGTGGACGTGGTACGGCAGCGCTTGAAAGCCCAAGGCGTTGATATTCGCGAGGGCGTAAAGGTCGTACGTCTGGAGAAAAAAAGCGGCACTGATATCGCAGTATTTGTTGAGAAAGATGGCAAAGAAGAGGCCATCGTCGGCTCGCACCTGCTCATCGCAACCGGACGCCAAGCGAATATCCAAGGACTGGGGCTTGACGAAGCCAACATAGAACACACCGCCGCGGGCATTAAAGTGGATGCCCATCTGCGCACCACGAATAAAAAAGTATTTGCGATTGGTGATGTGACCGGCGGCCTGCAATTCACCCATAGGGCCGGATACCAAGCGGGCATCGTCATTCGCAATGCACTGTTTCGTCTGCCCGCGAAATCAGACACCCACGCCCTCCCATGGGTGACCTATGCAGACCCGGAACTGGCGCAGGTGGGACTAACCGAGGCTAACGCCAGGGCGCAGGGGCTGGGCCACAAGGTGCTTACCAGGCCCTTCAAGGAAAACGACCGGGCCATTGCCGAAGCGCAAACAGATGGCCTGATAAAAGCCATCGTCACGCCTAAGGGGCATATTTTAGGCGCGGGAATCGTCGGGCCGCATGCGGGTGAGTTGATCCAAACTTGGGTCCTGGCCATGAGCAGTAAGCTAAAAATCGGTGCTGTCGCGGGAATGATTGCACCCTACCCAACCTTGGGAGAAATTAGCAAGCGGGCGGCGGGCAGTTTTTATACCCCGTCGCTGTTCAGCAAGCGCACACGAATGATTGTTCGTTTCCTCAGTCGCTTTGGCTAGTGTATCCTTCTGCAATGCAGGAAATAGCCCCCAGAACCACCCCCGTGCTCACAAGCCTGTCTGCTCGGCTTCTGATCCTGACGATATTCTTTGTCATGCTGGCGGAGGTCTTGATCTATGCCCCTTCCATCGCGCGCTACCGCAAAGCTTATCTTGAAGAACACATCACCAAAGCGCACTTGGCGACACTGGCTTTAACCTTGGGACCAAGCGAAAAACTCGCCAATAAATTGGAACAACGGCTGCTTGAGCAAACAGGAACACATGGCATTGTGCTTAAGGGAGATACCCGTCGATTGCTGATGCTGGGGCACGATGTGCCGCCAAATGTCGATGTCATGTTTGATCTGCGTAAGGGGACCTCGTTTAGCTTGATCCGCGATGCCTTCCAAGCGCTCCTCCAGGATGAAAACCGTGTCATGCGGGTTATCGGTGTGCCGGATGGCAATCCAAAAATACTCATGGAAGTTATTCTAGATGAAACGCCGATGCGGAAATCGATGTATGCCTTTTCTGGTCGGATTTTGCTGCTCTCTCTCATGATCGCCTTTATCGTCGCATTTTTGGTTTATGTATCGCTGCAATGGCTCATGGTGCGTCCCATGCGGCGCATCACCGAAAGCATGATGAAGTTCCGGGCCAGCCCGGAAGACGAAAGTTCCAGCCTCATTCCAACGACGCGATCAGATGAAATTGGCATGGCCCAACGAGAACTTGTGGTCATGCAAAACGGCCTTCGGTTTGCGCTACGTCAAAAAACGCGGCTTGCTGCCTTAGGAGCAGCCATGGCGAAGATTAATCACGATCTTCGCAATACCCTGGCAACAGCCGTGCTGGCTTCTGATCGCCTCGCGAACATTGATGACTCGGAGGTTAAACGCGTTACTCCCCGGCTCTATGACGCGGTAACCCGAGCGGTAAGTATTTGCAGCCAGTCACTGACCTTTATTTCCGATGACAAACCAACGCTTACCCCGACATTGTTTCATTTTAGCGAATTGTTGGCGGAAGTTGGAGCAGCCATGCAGTCGGACGACTTTCCGACATTGGGAAGCGAAGAGCCTCCTAAACTAAAATGGCTGAGCCAAGTCGACTTTGAATTAGACGTGGAAGCCGACCGACAACAATTGTTCCGCGTATTTAGCAACTTAGCTCTTAACGCACATCAAGCCGGGGCAGGCCAGGTTCGGATTACTGCGGAAACGGATGGCGTTAGTTTGTGGGTAAACATTGCTGATAATGGTCCGGGGCTTCCCGCTGATGCCCGGGCCCATTTATTTGAGCCTTTTGCGGGGTCAACTAAAGCCGGGGGGACGGGCCTTGGTCTCGTGATCGCCCATGATATCTTGCAGGCTCATGGCGGTGATATCATCGTCGTCAGAAGTGACACAAACGGTACATTATTCCGGCTATCCCTTCCCCGTCGTATAACCCAGGAGATAAATCCATACGGTATCTGTTAGCAATAATAACAGGGCTAATGGTGACAGTTTGGGCGCTAACGTCCGAGGCGGCATCTGATTCGGATCTTTGGGAATTTTGGGCGGCGCAAAATCCAGCATCCCAGGTTACGGTTGATCACACGGACTGGCAGACATTTCTCGGCGCTCAAGTGGTTGCTTCAAAAGATGGTGTTAATCGCATTGCCTACGAGAAGGTGCCGCCAGAGGCACGCGGAAAACTAGCCGACTATATCAAGAATCTTTCCATGCTGGCCCCTCGTACCTTTAACAGGAACGAACAGCGGGCCTACTGGATCAATCTCTATAATGCGCTGACGGTTAATATTATCTTGGAGCACTATCCTATTGAATCTATCCTTGATATTAAAATTTCACCGGGATTTTTTGCTTCTGGACCATGGGGCAAAAAGCTGGTGACGATAGAAGGCCAAGAAGTGAGTTTGGATGATATTGAACACCGAATTCTACGTCCGATCTGGCAGGATAATCGGGTCCATTACGGCGTTAATTGCGCCGCTGTCGGATGTCCAAACCTAAATAAATCCGCCTATACGGCAGCGAATACAGACCAGCTTCTAAGTGCTGCTGCCCGCACTTATATAAATCATCCGCGCGGTGTCCGGGTTGAAGACGGGGCACTCCACGTCTCCAGCATCTTCGATTGGTACAAAGTTGATTTCGGCGGCAACGACGAAGGCGTTATAGCGCACCTTAAGAAATACGCAAATCCCGCGTTGCTAAAAATGCTGATTGGCATGACCAAAATTGAAGACCATGCCTATGACTGGGCGTTGAATAGAATCCCTTAACTCAATCGCCTAATGCAACACCCTCACGGCGTGGATCGGCGCCGCCTTCAAGACCCGATTTAGTCACCGCAACGCCGTGCAGGCCACTGGTCATGCGGTGAACATCAATGCTATGCCCACGTGCTTCAAGCGCCGGTTTCAGCGCTTCCAAGGGGGAACCTTTTTCGACCTCCGTATCACGCCGATTGCGGTTGATGAAGTGAGGCATATCGATCGCTTGTTGGACGTTCATCTTCCAATCCAGCATCGCAATAAGTGCCTGAGAAACGTAACCAATAATACCCATTCCGCCAGGTGACCCGATCGCTAGGACCAACTTGCCAGAGCCATCAAACACCAGCGATGGCGACATGGAACTGCGCGGGCGCTTTCCGCCTAGGGCGCGATTAACGACAGGCTTTCCATTCTTTTCAGGAATAAACGAGAAATCTGTCAGTTCATTGTTTAACATAAAGCCTTCGACCATCCGCGCTGACCCAAAGGCCGTGGCGATGCTGGCGGTCATGGAAACGGCATTGCGATCTTTATCGATAACGCTCAAGTGAGTTGTCGAAAGGCCGTGTTCTTCCAAGTCCGGTGCCCACCGCCAAGCGGTTTTACCAGCATTGGGATTACCAGCTACAGCGTACCCCCGAGATTTTTCCATAGAAATTAGGCCCGCGCGTTTTGATAAGTACCCAGGTTCAAGCAACGCCGCCGTGGGCACTTTGACGAAATCTGGATCACCGATATAGGCCGCGCGGTCGGCATAGGCCAAACGGGCCGCTTCGGAAATAAGATGCACCGCGTCTGCTGATCCTGGCTCCATTTTAGCGAGATCGAAATTCTGCAGAATACCGAGAACTTGCAAGACGGTGATGCCGCCAGTTGTTGACGGCGGTGCGCCACAGACCAGCCACGCTCGGTAAAACGAACACACAGCTTCCAACTTTTTAGCCTTGTAGCCAGCCAAGTCCTTAAGCGACATCGGAGCAAGATTTTTTCCATCCTTGTTGACGGATGCAACAATCGCTTTGGCGATATCGCCGGTATAGAACGCATCCGCGCCCCCCGCGGCAATTTTTCGGAAGGTTTTAGCCAAAGCGGGATTAAATAATTTTGTCCCGACCGGTTTGGCTGCACCAGAGGCTGCACCGTCTGAGTTAAAAAAATAGGCTTTCGATGTTGCGAATAAGGGGAGGCCTTTATGTTTTTTCACAAGGCTGTTCAGCCGAGGTGAAATCAAAAACCCTTCCTCTGCCAACTTAATCGCCGGATCGAACAGTTGTGCCCAAGGCAGCTTACCGTTCTTCTTATGCGCCAGTTCCAACATACGAAGCAGTCCCGGCACGCCGATGGCTTGTGGGGCCAATCGTGCTTCTTTACGCGGAAGACGGTTGCCGTCTTTGTCCTGAAACATCTTTGGGAACGCCGATGCCGGGGCCGTTTCGCGACCGTCATAGGCTTCGAGGTCGCCACTTTTAGCCGCAAAATGCAGCAGATACGCACCGCCGCCGATGCCTGACGATTGAGGTTCGACCAAGGTCAGAACCATTTCCGCCGCTATTGCCGCATCAATCGCGCTGCCGCCTTTCCTAAGAATTTCCAGGCCAGCCCGAGTCGCCAACGGGTTTGCCGTCGAAATCATGTGGGTCTTGGCTTTTGCCGGGGCTTGAGAGTCGAGAAGTTCAACAACCTCAACAGGCTTAGGTTTTGCGGGCGCTGGCGCAGGTTTTGCCTTTACCGCGGGTTCCACAGGTTCGGGATTCGGTTTAGCCGCAGGCTTTACTTCTTTTTGAACGATAGGCGCATTATTTGCTTCGGGTTGAGGAACAGGCTCAATAACGGTCGTCGGTTCAGCCGTGTCCAAACCGTGGTTACATGCCGATGTTAGAAGCAGTAATCCGATGGCAGTCGCGCGACCAAAATTGGTCTTCAATCGTTGCAGCATAATTTTCTCCTCAGAACGCCAAGACGTTTATAAACCAGGTCGGCTAAGATGTGGACCCGTTAATATAGATTTTTACGGTGATTTTATGGCGGCTTGCCCCTGATTGGACTATGATTGGGGTATGATTTCGCTTGCCAGGGGCTGACAGGCGTATAGAGTTCCGGGCCACTTTAGGGAGATTAGAACTTTGAGCACACACGCAGTCGCCAAGCGTAAGTCCGTGACAGACATCCGGGCGATGAAGGGCGGAACACCCATCGTCAGCCTGACAGCGTATACCAGCCTGACCGGCGTTCTGTTGGACGATCATGTGGATTTCCTATTGGTCGGCGACAGCTTAGGCATGGTCTTGTACGGTCTGGACAGCACCCTCGCCGTGACCCTGGATATGATGATTGCCCATGGTAGTGCGGTGATGCGGGGCACGAAGAAGTCCTGCGTGATCGTCGACATGCCCTTCGGCACCTACCAGGAATCCAAAGAAAAAGCTTTTGAGAACGCGGCCCGGGTGATGAAAGAAACCCGCTGTGCTGGTGTTAAA